>Ga0209541_10000641_pt1 | contig 69243 bp, 95 predicted proteins | sample RifCSPlowO2_01_FD_184027 | JGI IMG/M metagenome (GOLD analysis project Ga0209541, IMG submission 184027) | Groundwater microbial communities from Rifle, Colorado - Rifle CSP2_plank lowO2_0.1 (SPAdes) (version 2) | ecosystem: Environmental > Aquatic > Deep subsurface > Groundwater | place...
GGGGGGGCAATGTCATTAAGTTAAGCCTTACTTTTTCAGAACGATAATGAAAACTCTCTTTCCAATATGTCTTTTTGGTGCATCAACTTTCGCCCCATTTCCATAGGGCGTTATTCTTTTTTCATAAATCTCCTCCACATTATCTCTTATTTCCACTTTACCGCCTTTTATTGCTTTAATTTCTCTTGCCATTATAGTATGTACATGTAAATACTTATAAACCTTTCGCTCTTGGATAACATATGAAAAAGAAGAGGAAGAAAAGCCAAAATCTGATGAAAAACATCGGCCGAGTAATTTATTCACAAAACAAGAAAGAGATTTTATATGAAAAAGAAAAGAGCTATTTGAGATTTTTCGCTTTATTTTTTGAAAAAAAGATTAGCTTGGCTTATTTAATTTGTTCAAGATTTTGGAGTTTAGGAGAGATTTTAGTTTAAGATTATACCCGTTAGAGTATTATCTTTTAGAGATTTGTCCAGGTTTGATTCCTTAACTTAATGGAATTGGGAGGGGGATGAGGGGGAATTAAATAGAAAAAACTATAAATGCCTTATTTCTAGTCCTTTCATGAACGAAAACATAGAATCATTAAAACAGCAAGTCCTTAAAGAAATGAGAAATCCTATCCTTTATACTGATAAAATTAAAATTTATGTTGAAGATTATATAGATGACTCCTTTGGTATATGCTGCCGTAAAAATTTATCAATTAATGAAAAATACCCTGATTCAAAGTATGCTGGACAACTTGGACAAAAAACAGTTTTCTTAACTGTAAAAATGTTTGATTTGTGGGAAACTGCTGTTGTTGAAGTATTGAGCGAACATATAAGCTTGAAATTTCCGGGTATTAAAATTTTGCCTATTAATGATCCTGTAGGAGATTTAATGATTGTATTTCCAGATGGTGAAGAAATGAGATGGGAAATAAAATCTAGCCAAGCAAAAGATTCATTTACTGGGGCCACTCATTCTGCATCTAAATGTAATAATTATATTCTGATTAATTATTCTATAAATCGAAACCAAAAGTTAAAATTGGGTTTAAATAACAAAGGGTTTATTTCGGAGATGGCAGTATTTGTTTGGGATAATATGGAAGCTGAATGGAGCGGGGAACATACAGAACATAGCAGTTTTACTACTTTAAGAATCCCTGCGAATATAAAACAGACTCGCCCAGAGATTATTGTTGTTGGAGGTTTAGAGCCTCATAGACTTTGGTCCGGAATAGTCCGTGAGAAATCTGGAGAATATGCATTGAATAGTAAAAGATATTCTAAAAATATCCCTAACAAAAATCTTTAATCCTTTTTATTATCTGAACCTGCATCCTTTATCCCCTTTAATCTATCTTCAGTCATTTTAATGTACTCGGGGTTTACATCAAACCCAATAAAATTTCTACCTAATTTCATTGAGGCTACTGCAGTAGTTCCTCCACCCATAAAAGGGTCTAGAATTATATCCTCTTCATCAGTTAACCATTTAATAAAAAATTCTGGTAATTGCGGGTGAAATGGGGCCGGATGTTTTAATCCCCTTAAAGCACTTCCAGTATCAAATCTAAAAACAGTTATAGGTTTTTTTCCTAAAGGATGGGGCTTACTACTTCCTCTTTGAGATAATTCTGTAGTCCCATTTTTATTAATAATATCATTTCCATGAACCTTGCTCTTAAATCTTCTCAGAGATATTTCTTCATAAGGCTCCCTCACTCTATCTGTATTTGTTTTAAATTTCTTGCCATCTTTAACAAAATGAAAGATGTATTCTATTCTATCATTGAGTCTTTTATCTCCTGGCATCGGAAGTGCTGATTTTTTAAACCAAATATATCTATCAAATAATTTTAAACCGGATTCTTTAACAATCCTCGTTACAAGCTCAAAAACATATATGCTTCTCTCTCCATTGGTGGCTCTGTCATTGATATTCAAAATAAAAGAGCCAGTCGGTTTTAGGAATCTAGATGCTTCATGAAACAAAGGTAAGAACCAGTCTATATAATCTTCAGGATTAAAAATTTTAACTTCATGGCCATAGGAAACAGTATCAGCATAAGGAGGAGAAGTAACAACTAAATCAATTGAGTCATCTGGGAGTTCTTTTGCAAGCCGCATAGTGTCTCCTAAATGAGTTTTATTTAATTCTAAATTGCCTATTTTTTTCCCCATCTCTTTTTCCATAATATTAAGAAGCATCTCCATTTTTAAGTATTTTTATATTCCAAAAATCTCCTCTTTTTTCTATGCATTTTAATCAAAACTCCTTTATAAACAAAACCCTAGCACCTGACAAGTGCTGACAAGTGCAAAGTGGCTTTCACTTTTCTCCCCCGCTTGCAATCACACCCCAAATCACCTCAACCCAGCAACACACTATTCCCATGATAAATATGCCCAATACAAAAAACTCCTTGTGAAAGCATGAACACTGACTTGCCATTTTTATTTATAAACTTCACTTTCTGTTTGCGAGAGGATTTTTAATTGGAAAAGAGTAGTAAAAAAGATTTAAATAAAAGTTATATCTCTTATTTCTATGAAAAGAAAAGTTATGATTATAAGTATAATCTTTGCATTGCTATTTTTAGTGAGTTCTGTTTCTGCTGAATTATTGTGTGGTGCATACTATCCTGGTAACAATAAAATAATATGCTGGGATATAAAAGTAGATTTTTACAAGAATGAAGGCACAACACATTTTAATGCGAAGCAAATAGGACAGGTTTTTATTTACGAAGGAGATGATTTGTTATTCAAGGGGCCCTATACGGATAATGGAAACGGCGATTATTCTTTTATTGGAGATAAACCCTATATTTGGGTTTGGCATAACCAGAAATTAGAAGAGGGGGAATTTGTAAAATCTAAATGTATTCAGAAATTCATCAAAGGAGAACTTCAATTTGATAAAGGAAATGATTGCTAAAATAAAGAAACTAACATTTTATGCAATATTAACTTAATTCAATTTTACCACTTCTCACTTTTCACACTTTTCAGCTCTTAGGAATTTGTTTATAAGGATATTTTTTCTTGATTTACAACTGAGGAGATAAATAAAAATAAAAAAAGGTTTTCATCACATGGCATTGCCAATAAACATCAATGAGCTTATGGCAGGTTCAATTGTTGAATCTGAAAGAATTGAATTCAAGAAAGGCTGGAATCCTGAATCAGTAATTCATGCTATCTCCGCTTTTGCAAATGATATTAATAATCTTGGAGGGGGATATATTATTCTTGGAGTAGAAGAAAAAGATGGAAAGCCTATTTTGCCTCCATCTGGAATTTCCTTGAATGAGATTGAAAAAATCCAAAAAGAGCTTCTAAATCTTTGCCATCTTATAAAGCCAAATTATTTCCCAGTTGCTGAACCTATTGATTTTTTAGGCAAGAAAATTTTTATAATTTGGGTTCCTGGAGGGCAGAATATTCCCTATCAAGCCCCAATAAGTTTATCAGGCAAATTAGGATATGCTTATTATATCAGAAGATTTTCTTCAACTGTCAAAGCAAAAAATGAAGAAATAAAAGAGTTTATTTCTTATGCCGGCAAGATTCCATTTGATGACAGAATCCATCATAATTCAGATATCCATGATTTAAAATTAGTTTTAATCCAGGAATTCCTTAAAGAAATTGGAAGCGAATTATTTGAAACATCTTCAAAAATTAATTTTGTTGATTTATGCAAGCAGATGAGAATTGTTGATGGGCCTAAAGAATACTTAAAGCCTGTAAATGCGGGATTATTATTTTTTAATGATAATCCTCAAAAATTTATTCCTTATTCTCAAATAGAAATTGTAGAATTTAAAACAGATGAATCAGGGGATAAATTATCTGAAAAAATCTTTAAGGGCCCAATTCAAAGCCAATTGCGCGAGGCATTGTCTTATCTTAAAAACTCAGTTTTAAAAGAGTATGTTGAAAAAGTCCCTGACAAAGCAGAAGCAATCAGATATTTCAATTATCCTTTTATAGCAATAGAAGAAGCATTAGCCAATTCATTATACCATAGAGACTATGAAATACGGGAGCCAGTTGAAGTTAGGATTTCACAGGATAAAATTGAAATTTTAAGCTATCCTGGCCCAGATAGGTCAATAACTCAAGAAGACATAAAGGAGTATAGATTTGTTTCAAGAAGGTATAGAAACAGAAGAATAGGAGAATTCTTCAAGGAATTAAAAATTACTGAAGGCAGATGCACAGGAATTCCTAAAATACTTAATGCTATGAAACAGAACAAGTCTCCAAAGCCCATATTTAGGACAAATGAAGATAGAACTTTTTTTATTGTTGAACTGCCAATCAATAAAAAGGCATTAATTGAGGAAACCCCCCAAAAGACCCCCCAAAAGACCCCCCAAAAGACTACTGAGCTTGAAGAAAAAATTCTTAAAATAATAATTGCTGACTCTTCAATAACTCGTGAACTTATTGCAGAAAAATTGAGGATAAGTCCTGAAACAGTCAAGGAATATTTAGAAAAGTTGAAGAGTAAAAATCTGATAAAAAGAGAGGGTGGAAGAAAACAAGGGGTTTGGGTGGTAACTACCCATGAAAAAGGGCAACAATAATCTAGCTTCTGTAACTCGTAGGAGTCTTCTCTACAAGAGTAAAGTAGAGTATGCAGATTACTGCATTAATCATGTTGAAGGATGCTCGCATGGCTGCAAATTTCCTTGCTATGCATTTATGATGGCTAAAAGATTTGGGAAAGTCAAGACTTACAAAGATTGGTGCAAGCCCAAGCTTGTAAAAAATGCCCTTGAGTTATTGGATAAAGAAATTCCTAAATACAAGAAAGATATTAAGTTTGTTCATCTCTGTTTTATGACAGACCCTTTTATGTACAAGCATCCAGAAGTTTCTGAGATGACACTTAAAATAATTAATAAATTAAGTTCTAATAGGATAAGATGCACTGTATTAACAAAAGGGATTTATCCAAAAGAATTAATTGATATTGATAAGTATAGTGATGAAAATGAATATGGAATTACTCTTGTTTCATTAAGTAAGAGTTTTAAAGAAAAATTTGAGCCTTTTAGCTCTCCTTATATAGGAAGAATTAATGCTTTAAAGATATTGCATGATGCAGGGCTTAAAACCTGGGTTAGCATGGAGCCATATCCAACACCTAATTTAGTTAAGCAAGATTTATTAGAGATATTAGAAAAAATATCATTTGTCGATAATATCATTTTTGGAAAATTAAATTATAATTGCGTTTCAAGCAATTATCCAAACAATGAACAATTCTATGAAGAACAAGCTGAACTAGTGGAAAGTTTCTGCAAAGAAAGAGGAATTAAGTATCATATCAAATATGGAACTAAAAAAGTGAATAACCTCTATACGGTAAAGATTTTCAAGAAGAATATTGAGCCTGCAAGGATCGAAGTTATTGAACCTGAGGAAGGATTATTAGCCGCGGTTTAGTCAGAATTTTGATAAATCAACAAAACTTTTTTCCCAATTAATTTATCCCATTCTTTTGCTTGAGGGTCTTTTTTGTTTTTCCATCCTTTAAAGATTATCTATTCCCAGGCCTCTTGAAACATAATCCCTCTAATCTTTCTTATTTCTTGCTCTTCAGTCAGATTATTAGATTTTTCCTGAACTAATTCAAAGGTGAATGGAATTTTTTCTTCTTCATAATAATATTCCTTGTCCTTTGAGTCATTAATATCATAAGAAAAATATCTTTCTTTAAGTGGAATAAAAATGCCCTCCTGCTGCAGCTGGTTGCAGCAATATCCATCGCATTGATGCTCCCAGATAATGCCAGTTTTCTTTGGAACAATCAAGCCAAATCCATGAGGATCTGTTCTAACAATCATTTTTTTCATTTTATTTGAAAAAATAATAGCCTTATATATTTTGGTTTTAATTTTAGAGTAATATATTTAACTCCCCTGCCAAAAACTTCCACCCCCCCCTTACTCGCCAGATTATTCACATTCTCAAAGCTAGCAGAAAAATTGGGTTAGCGAACAGGCCGTGTTATAATTCTTATGAGACAGAAAAATTCGGTTTTATAGACGTTGAAAAACTAAAAAAGTTTTAAAAAATGGCAAAAAACCTAATCGTGACACAGCCTCCGAAGCCTCCCAATTTTTCACTTCTTTCTTTCTCCCTAAATCAAAATCAAGAAACCCCTTTTCCTTCTTAAATTTCATAATCTTCTTGTAATATTCAGGATAGCCTGATTTTATTCTTTCAAGCTTCCTTTTTAGATATTTTTTCTTGCATTTATTTGAACAGAATAACAGGACTTTCTCATCTGCGAATTGTGGAGATATCCAAATGCCTTGGTCAAATTCTTCCTTGCAGGTTTTGCATTTTTCATTCATCTTTCTTTAGTTTCCAGCAATTCCTAACCTCTTTTTGTATTCTTCTAGCTTGTTTTTGGATTTGTCTATAAATTCTTGGTCTTCTTTGCTGCTCTCGCCTAGTTGAGAAAGTTTCTTTAAAAGAGCATTTATCAAACTAAGATTTACCTCTCTAATATGGTATTTTGCTAAATCTTCATCTTCATTTAAGATATCATCTTCAATTTTTTCAAAATGCTCTTTAATTTCCTTTTTTATGCTTTCAACTCCTTTTTTAAGTCTTTTTTCTCTTTTTGCCATTTTCAAATATATTTATTTTATTTTTTATATAACTAATCAAGCTTCTTGCCTGGCTTGTTTTTATTGCTTCTTTTGAAGGCTTGTCATTTTTTGCTCTTATATAAGAGTCATATGCTTCAGTTGAACCTGATATTCTTTTTATAAGCGATAAAAATTCTTTCTTTGAAGGTTTTTTATTGATTTTCATGCAATCAAGCATATAAATTTCCCTAAGCCTTAATATTATAGAATAAAGAGTTTCATCAGAAACGTTATTTTCCATTTCTTCATCTAGCTTCACAAATTTTTCATTTATCCTCATCATAGATTTAAGTATTTCTATATGCCTTTTGGTAGGAAAATCCTTGGTTTTATTCTTATAAGGCAGGATATAATCATTGTTCAGGATTGGCTTTGATTCATTGACTAATGATGCAATGTAAAGGCTCTTATCTATGCTATTTTCAAACTTTTCTTTTGAGATCATTATGATTTCATATTCTCCTCTTTTTATCTGCTTGTTTATGCTATCAGTTATTATTAGTATGTCTATATCGCTATTTTCATCCTCTTCCCCCCTTGCATAGCTTCCTGCAAGATATATTCCAATTACATTTTTCAAGAGATTTTTTTCTTCAAGAATTTCAATTATATTTTCAGTTATGGATTTTTCAATAAGCTGAATCTTTACTTTTCTTCCCTTCCATGAACTTGGTAGCAGAACTCCAGCAGAGTTTCCAAGCCTGAATGCCTGCTTTATTATCTGGTTTTCCATGTTTATACATGTATAAACATATTAATAAACCTTTCTATTTAAGGATTTCAAACTCCTTTTCCAAATCTTCTATTGAATAGCTGGACTTGTATCCATTTTCAACTAGATATTTTTCCATCTCCCAAATTGTCAGTCCTGCTTCGCCAGCTGCCCCTGACAAAACAATATTCCCTTTCACATATTCTTCTGCAGCTTTCTTTTTTGCAAATTCTTTGTATCCCAAAATAAGCAATTTTCTTAAGACAGTGCTTCTGTCTTCCATTTCCTTTTTGCTTATTCTTTCTACATTTTCCAAAATTTCTTTTGGAATTCTTATTCCTATTGGATGCGTCATTTTTCCTCCATTAAAAGTTTATCTATTATTGAGCTGCTGAACCAGCCTATTTTCTTTAATTTATTTAAGCATTCTGCAAATTTTTCTTTCTGAATTATTTTTTCTTTGTAAAGCTTTAATATTATCACTGGAGTCCCGATAATCTTTATATTCAACAAGGTGCTTTTTTTCCTGACATTATCATCGTCTGTTGCAAGATAGTCTGCTTTTTCCTGCCAGTATAATGCAAGAGCTTCTTTTTCCCCGCCTTGAATATTAAACTCCTCTGCTAATTTAAGATACTTTTTTTCATCAGCTTCAATTATTTGAATTTTTTTCATTCTAACAAGTTCTTCCACTATCTTTATGTCTGGATAGGTTTTTTCTTTGCAAACTATTACTTCTTCATATACTTTTTTTGAAATTATAACCTTCCCGAAATATTCACAGCTTTTCTCTAAAAGTGTTATTTTAGCAAGGTGAATTAAAACCATTGAGTCTTTAATTATCATTGTAGTATAATGTGCACATTGTAGTATTTAAACCTTTTTACCTTTCTCTCCAGCTCCAATAATTTGTTTTTCCTATTATTGCTGAGTCCAGCACACTCATCCCCAACTCATCTCCTGACTTTGCGAGCTTTTCAGTTAGCTCCAAATCCTCCTCACTTGGATTTGGATCCCCGCTTGGATGATTGTGGACGAGGATGATTTTTGATGCACTGTTCTTGATTGCTGATTTGAAAACTTCTCTTGGATGCACAATTGAAGCATCCAAGATTCCCTTGCTTACGAGATGCTCCCCAATTATGTTATTTTTTGTGTCAAGCATGAGGGTGTAGAAATGCTCCTGCTTTTCATCTTTTAATCTTTCATGAAAATAATTAAAGACGTCTTCAGCGCAGCTTATTTTTTTTATGGGCTTTTTTGCCTGACTGATTCTTTTATGAAGCTCTGCAATTGTCAGGATTTGCATTGCTTTTGCTGGGCCAATTCCATTGATTTTTTGGAGTTCCTTTAATGAGCACTCAAGAAGCTTGTCTAGACCATACTCACTAATTAATCTATTTGACATTTCAATAACATTTTCACCTAGCTCGTATTTTCCCCCTTCAATCCCCTCTTTAATTCTCTTTCCCCTCACTCCTGTCCTTAGGAGTATTGCAAATAACTCTGCATCGCTTAATGCTTCAGCTCCTAGCTTTAGAAATCTTTCTCTGGGCCTGCTTTCTTTTGGAATGTCCTTGATTTTCATTTTTTATCTATTAGCTCCCAATAACCTCCTTTTCTTCCTCCTATTCTTTTTAGAACTCCTTTTTTCGTTAATTCTCCAAAATTGTATTCAATACCTCTTCTTGTGAGGCCTGTTTTTTTAGAAAGTTCATTTTGAGTTATTTTTGGATTTTCTTTTATTAACTCCAAAATCTTTTCCACAGTCTTTTCCACAGTCTTTTCCACAGTCTTTTCCACAGTCTTTTCCACAGTCTTTTCCACAGTTTCCTTAAAGAAAAATTCAATTCTGTAATAATCAAGTCCTGTGGTGACAACAGGTTTTTTTGGATAAAGATATGTCCAGCCTTTGAACATTTTGTCAAATCCATAGCCTGCATTTTCAGCCAAGTCAATTATTCTAAACATTCTTGTAATTAATGGATTTCTTGGAAGGGAAATATCCCCTTTTTGCAGCTCTTCATATGGCTTTGGCAATGCACCTGGATTTAGAAATTCTATTCTGTTTGAAAATACTCTTATTCTTGGTTTCATTGGAGAAAAATAATCTGAATGAATCAATAAATTAACAAGAGCTTCTCTTATTGCCTTGACTTGCGGCTGATTTTCATCTCTAAATGCCCCATTTAGCTTAAAAGGAATGTCAATTTTTTTTATTATTCTCTCATAAATTGCAAAGAAATATTCATAAATATTTGGATAATTTGAAAGCCTGAATTCATACCTGTTTTCTGCATCTTCATAGCTTGTTCCAAATATTTCCAGATAATCTATCTTAAAATCAGGTAGATATTTTCCAATAGAATCTTCAGTTCCAAAAACTAATAACCCTGCCAAAGTAACATAACCTTTCTCAAGGGCTCTTATCTTATCTAAAAATTCTTCATCAGAAAGCCCATTGTACTGGTGTTCTGGCTTTATATTTTTTAGATAAATCCTGTATCTTCTTATGCTTTCTTTATTTAAATCCTTGATTGTTAATGTTGTTAATTCCTGGTCTTTTGTCCCAAATGAAGAATCTCTATATAAAGAATCTATTTCCTGCTCAGTTAATCTCTGGTCTGTGCTTCCAGCCCTGATAAAAGAATTTTTTATTGAATTAAAGTAAACAGGTTTTTTATTTGCAACAGGAATATAAAAAGCAAGGACTGTTTTGCCATTAAATATATATTTTTTTGTTGTAGCAACAATCTTGTAGTTAAATTTTTCACACCTTAAAGCTGTGATAAATTCTTGTTCAATTTTAGAGGGATTTTTTACTCCTGTTATTTGAAATTCTTTTCCTTCTTTCTTTACTCCAAATATAAGCCAGCCTCCAGCAGTGTTTGAAAACGCGCTCACTGTTTCCCATGAATTTTTCGGAACTTCAGATTTTGCTTCTTTGACTTCAAAATCTTCCCATTCTATATCCCCTAGCTTTTGCGCTAATTCTTGCTTAAACATTTTTCTCCTGTTTTAATTTGCAAAAATTAATCAGATTGTCCCAAGTTTGAACATCAATCTTATCCCCCAAGCCATTAAATCTTCTTGCAGAGTTTATCTCTTCAATAAATTGCTTCCAATCCTCTTTTTGCATAAAAGAATTAATTATTTTTTCCTTATAAGCCAAACCCTAAGAGCTGAAAAGTGGTGAAAAGTGGCAAGTGAAAAAGGTTCTCTAATCTTTTTCTTTCTTTTTTCTTTTTATAGTTAATTTTCCATCTTTGACATCAATGTCAAGATCTTCTCCTTCCTTGAATCCAGCTTCCCTTACCATCATCGGAGGAATATTAACCATATACTTGTAATAATCTTTATTTTTGTATTTTCTTAAAAATCTTTTCTGCATTTTCATGATTTATCTAAGAATTTATTATATATAAGGTTTTAGGCACCAAAAGGTTTATATATTTGAGGCACCTAAATATAATTATGAAACTAAAGTTTTCTGGGATTGGATGGAAAAGCAAAGTGAGTAAGAAAAGAGCAACATTTTCAATTTCTATAAATAAGCTTGTTGCAGAAGGCTGCTCTATTGAAAAAGGCGAGATGCTTTATTCCTACCTTGCTGAAGATGAAATTGGAAGGAAGATTATTGTTATTTATCTTGATGGAAAAAACAGGATGAAAAAATAGGTATGTTTTTGCGGGTGCAAAAACATGCGTGTTAGGTATATAAGTTAGAATGGATTAGATTTTATATTATGAGCGAAAGTCAATCAAGATATAGCATTGTTGAAAGATTAACCCAGAAAAAACTAGATATTATTTCTCAGAAACTGGAATTAGACGAAGACTTAAGAAAAAAGCATCAGGAAATTGAGCAATTAAATAAAGATCTTGTAGATTGGGAAAGCGATATTCAGCAGGATATTGAAAGGACAAGAAGATTAAAGCAAAGGGAAATTGAAAAAGCAGAAATACATAGCGAAAATGCAAAGCAAAGGAAAACTGCAAAAGAAAATGCCCTAAATGAAAAAATAACTTCTATTGATAAAGCTCTGGAAAGAATTGAGGAGATAAGCAAAACTTCTCCAACAATCCAGAATTAGCTCAAGAAAAAAATATTGGCCATGTGCCTGAGCTTAAAATGCCGAGAAAATATGCAAAGCCATGTGCTGCTACCCTGCATTTTGGACTAATATGCAAACAAGATGGTTTAGCTGTCTTGCTAAAAGGGTAATTAATTTCCAATTTAGGAAAATCTTGTTAATATAAGCAGCCTTTTTGGCTGCTTTTAATTATTGATATGGAGCAGATAAAAATTATTGACATGCCAAAACTAGAATGCCTGTTTAAGAGGAAACTCATGCCTAATGGAGATTATCTTGTTATACCTGAAATTAATCCAGGATATGAATGGGTATTTGAGGATGAAACTGTTGCTGCTGTGGAGAAATTAGATGGAACAAATGTTTCAATAATAATTGAAAATGGAAACATAACTTCTATTTTTAATAGAACTGAGAGAATCCCTTTTATAAATAAAGGAAAAAAATGGATTTCAGAAGGGATTTTAAATTCTTTTGAAAGAGGGTATATGGATTTATTGCCTGACGGACAAATATTTGGTGAATTAATAGGGCCCAGAGTTAATGGAAATCCATACAAGCTCAAAGAACATTTATGGATTCCTTTTAATACTTACTGTAGGGAACATCTTGCGTATAAATCGTATCACAAATATCCAAAAGATTTTGAAAATATTGAAAAATGGTTTTTAGCAGATATTAAAGATGGGGGAATTTTTTCTTTATTAATGAGGAAAAGAGGGATAGAACAAAAACCAGAAGGCATAGTCTTTCATAATATAAAAACTGGACAAATGGCTAAACTTAGAATAGATATGTTTCATGGCTTTACTGGAAAAAAGCACAGAGAAAAATATATAGAAATAAACAATTCTTAAAAACTATGAAATGCATGATTTGCAGAAAAAAATGTGATGAAAAAACTGTTTTAAAAGAGATAAGTCTTGTGGATAAAGATGGTGAAATTATAAAATGGAGCTTATGTGAGAAATGCTATAATTTATGGGCTAATGAAGAATATAGAAAACTTGCGAGGAAAATGAGATGAAAAATAGAATAAGATATAAAATCGTAAAGGGAAAAAGAAGGAAGAACAAAAAAGATTTAAGGAAAAATTAGTTTATTGTGCTGCTTAATTTCTATCCCCACATTTTTTCATCTAAATAATCTTTTATTGGCTCCCAATAGAATTGATTCCAGCCTTCTGAAATATCTTCAAAGAAATCATCTGGAACTCCGGTATGCGTGAAAACAAGGTCTGTTGTTTTTTCTGTTTTCTTTTTTAATTCTATCTTAACTTCTGTTTCTGTGCCTTCTGGAAAATCCTGGCAAGTCCATTTCTGGATAATAAGCTTTCCTGGGGATAATTTTATATTTGTGCCAGTTATATAATTGTCATAAGCTGAAAATTTTCCACCTTCTTTCTGGGTGTTTGCTGCTTTTTCACCTGTTATTTTTGTTAGCTTTCTTGGATTAACCAATAACTCATAAAGCTCATCTGCGCTTGCATTAAAAGTTATTGATTGGCTTATTGTTTTCATATAATTTAAAAATTTATTTGGTTTATAAAGTTTTGGAAGATGGAGTTTTAAACAAAAATTAGTTCTCGAAACCTTTTAAAAGCCAAGTTATCTCTAAATCTAATGCAAAAATTAAAGAATAAAATCGGGGCTTTGAATGGGAATGGGTATGAGAATTTTAGATGGTTTTTTACTTCTAATGATGTTCTTGTTGTTGGTGGTAAGTCTGATGAGCAGAATGAAGCGACAATTGCTAATTTTTTAAGGCCTGAATATACAATCATGCACACAACAGAACCTGGAAGCCCATTTATGATAATACAAACAGAAAAGCCAAGTAAAAAAGACTTGGAAGAGACTGCAATATTCTGTGCTTGCTTTTCACAGCAGTGGAAAAAAGGAGAAAAACTAATTTCAATTGATATTTTCAAGGGAGAGCAGGTTTACAAGAACAAGTCAATGAAAACAGGAACTTTTGGAATTATTGGTGAAAAAAAGACAACGAAAGTAAAGCCAGAGCTTGTTTTGGTTATACAAAAGGGAAAGTTAAGGGCTGTGCCAAATACAACCAAAGAGGAAAAGCTAGCTGTTATTGTTCCTGGAAAGCTTTCAAAGGAGGAAGCTGCTAACAAGATTGCAAAAATAATAAGAAACAAGTATCATTTCCCTGTTTCCAAAGAGGAAATCATGCAAGCGATACCTAGCGATAGGTTGGCGGTGAAGGGGTAGATTAAAATCTGTCTAAAAACAAAAAGATTTTAAAAGACTAATACCCTAATTTTAATATGGTTTTAGATGAAGGAACAAAAAAAACTTTAATGTTTAATACCAGCTTTAATTGGGATATTGTTTGGAATCTTTTTAATTGCCAAATCCCTGACTTAAGATGAATGTGCTTAAAAAAAATTATTCATAAGAACTTTCTTCAGGGCTTGCTGTTGAGGTTGGAGATGGGCTTGGACTTGGAGAAGCTGTGGATGTTGGGGAAGGAGTAGGGCTTGTTGTCGGAGAAATCTGGTTTCTTCCTATATTGGGCTCAGAATCTTCTGCATCAGGAACTCCATCCTGGTCTTTATCTTTTCCTTGAGAATAATAATTTATTTTAGAGTATTTATCACATACATCTCCAACCCCATCATTATCATAATCTGCTTGATTAGAATTTGGAGCTTTTATGCAATTGTCACATATGTCCACTTTTCCATCATTATCCATGTCTGAAGAATAACTTGCACTTTTTCTTAAATCTTCACATGCAGAGCTGCTAGAAAATCCCGCTAAACTCGCCAGCTCTCCTTCCAAGTTTTCAGAACTTTTTTTTGGATTTAAGCTAAGAGCAAGGGCAAACAAAAAAACACCTGCTGCAAAAATCAAAATTCCATAAACTAATTTTTTGTTTGAAAAATTATTTTCTTTTTTTATTCTTTTTATCTGAATAATTTTCTTTTTCATTTTCACCTTTTTCATGATTTTAAAGAAAAACTTATTTAAATATGTTGCGGTAAGTTTTAAATACAACTAATTCTTAGAAGAAGTATGGGAAAAAAGGTGATTTGGATAATTTTTTGGGTATTTTTAGTGATATTAATAGCAGATATTAATGCCCTTTCTTCTTTTACAAGAGGGGATGTAAATGAAGATAAAACTGTTAATATTGCTGATGCGGTTTATATACTGCAATTTTTATTTTCAAATGGACCTGCTCCAGGATGCTTTGATGCTACAGATGTTAATGATGATGGAAGGATAAATATTGCAGATGCAATTTATCTATTGCAATATTTATTTGGGGGAGGAGCAAAACCTCCTGAACCTTTTAATATTCAGGGAATTGATCCAACACAAGATACATTCAATTGTATTTTAGATTCTAAAGGGCTTATTGTTTGGGCAGAAAAAGAATTTGGAAATTATGACCTTTTTGGTTGTATAATTGACAGGTATGGAAAGGGTTGTGATACTTATGATAATAAATTGAGAATAACAAAATCAGAAAACAATCAGTATTTCCCATTTAATAAAGAAAAGGTTCTAGTTTGGCAAGAATCTCATGATGGTTATTTAGATATATACAGATGTGATTTGGAAAAATCCAGTATTGAGGTTTGTGAGGCTGAAAAAATTCCTGTAACTAAAAACGAATTTGATATGGAGCCTACAACTAATGGGAAGATAATTGCATGGAAAGATGACACGGGTTTATTTGCATGTTATTTAGAAAAAAACGGAAAATCTGGAGGATGTTCAGAGACAGATATAAAAATTAAAATAAGGGAAGTTAATAATTATCCTATTGAAAATCCAATTGTTACAGGGGACTTTGTTTTTTGGAGAGAAGGCATGAATATTTTTGCTTTATCCAATAATATTATCTATAGTGGAGCAATCCCAAAAACAGGAGATATAATCATTGTAGCGGGTGCTGAAAATAATCGTTTTCCAGTTGATTATTCAAACAATATTGTAGTTTTTGATTATGGAAATTCTATATATTATAAATATATGCAGCCACCAGTTGGAAAGGATGGGAATCCAATACAAATTCAAGACAAAATTAAACTATCTTTTGGGCCACAACTATTCTATAAAAACGATGGCGCAGAAAGGCACTACATAACATATAAAAATACTGTTTCCGGAGATAGCAGCATTTATGTTTATGTTGTTGAGACAAACAAGAAATATAAGTATACTGGAGAAGTTTATTTAAGCAGTCATGGAAAGGTAATGTATGGAGATGGAAAATTATTTTATAAAAGCATTGATAATTTTGCAAATAAAGTAAATTTATTGGCAGAATTAAAGAATATTGAATCTAATCCAGCTTTTGCAGAAGTTATATAATTAATAAGTTGAGGATCCTGGAGGGATATAACCTGGTGTTGTATACTCGTTTGAATGGCATATTTTATACTCATCCCTTATATCCCCTCTTAATCTTGGCTTTACAGTGGCTCTCACTATTTCAGGATAATAGCTAAATAATTCAGCGCACTTGTCAAAAATTGCTGCATACATGCAATTAAAGCCTTGCTCAATTCCTCCCCTACTCTTTGACTTCACAAAAAATACTTGAGTGCATTCATCAGTCATCTTATGCAAGGAGGGGGTTGGGAGCTGAGAATATAAGCCTTCAAAAATACTTAATTCTGATGAAGTGGATTTTAATGCTTCATAAGTATCAGAATCTGCTGCTGCATACACTTTATATTGAGTTAATTCTCCTTTTTTATAAGAGTTCCATGATCTTAAATTAAAATTATATGTGACATAGGGTGCTGAAGTTGTATAAGTCACAATAAAATAATGATACATCTTTCCTGATTCAGCAATTAATTTATTAATACAATTTTTACTTTCTATAGTTGGCTCATTAAGACAAACCTGGCCATTTTTATAAAATTTTTCTTCAACCTTGCTAATCCATGCTATTGGAGGGGGCTCGCAAGAACCATCTTTGCATTTTTCAATCAAGTCAAATTCATAAGTAAGATATTTTTTGTTTATGTCTCTTGCTAGAACCCTTGAAGTGTATTCTCCAAAGTTAAGATTTATACCTGGAGAAAAATAATCTAGCCCCACTTCGCCAAAATCCAAGTTTACATCCCTTACTGGATTTAATTGAACCTCTGAAATTGCTCTATCAATATGCGCAGCTATTATTTCTTTAATTTCCTGTTCTAATAAATTTTTTAATTTTATTGAAATTTCATTATTTGGGCTTGATTCCATTGACATTAACAATTGACACATTATTGCATCTCCTGAACATTCTTTAATTGTTATGTCAATTCCAGCTTTTTCAATATCTGTCCTGAAACGACTTTGAGCAAAAGAAAATCCCTGGTCTGATGGAATTGTTGCTTCAGGCTCTTCAAATATCAATGGGACATAATAATAAACATCTAATTTTGCTTGCGTGTCTTTAGATAAGCTTATTGTTTCATCAAAATCAAAATTAATCAATAAATCGCCATTATTTTCAATAAAAAAATCGCTTTCAACATTCCATCCATCCCTATAATCAATATATGGAGGCTTTATTGGAGTAAACTTATAATTAATGCTGTTTAATCCAAAATTTTCCGGGTTTATTTCTGGATTAAACTCCTGAAGAAGGAGAATAAGTTCAGGTAGATTTGCTATATTGACTTTTTCATCCAAGCAAAAATATCCTTCATTCCATAAGTTTGCAATAAACCAGTTGAAAAAACTTTCAGAGATTCTTATTGCTGCAAATTTATCTGAATTTGTATCAAATATAACTTTATTAAAGCCTGAATAATCTATTGCCTTGAAATTATGGGGGTAATTTTCAACACAGGTTCCTTTCCTGAATTCATTATATGGAGAATTTAAATTTGCTTTTCCCCATATCCTCATTTTGTCATTTAAGACTTCCAACCCAGTTGATTGGTCTGGATAGATATCGAGAATCATTGCTGGAGGTTTCCCAGTATTTGGCAATTGCTCCAACCCAAGCTGGTCAAGAGAAGTTTTAAGTGCAAGCCCAAATTCATCTAAATTTTTATTAACTTCAGTGGCTAAACCATTTATCTCTGTAACAAAATTTTCAGTTGGGTTATATGCGTCATCTTCCAAAAAACCTTCTATCATGGATTCTAGTTCATCAGGAAAATTTTCTATGTCCCAATAAAGCTTCCATTGAATAAATTGCTCATTAATAACTCCATCTATTTCAGGAACAACATTAATTGTATTTAAAGGAGTCATTTCATATTTCATATGAGCCTGAATAATTAGATGATCAAATGTTGTGCCCCATTTGATAGGAGCAATTTCCAGCACATCGTTGCAAGGTATTGGAATAACCACAGCTCCTGCCCTAAACCATACCTTTCCATCTGCAATTATTTTTGCCTCGCCATCAACAACAATGCGGTTGTCTAATTCCAAATAAATGCTGTTCTTGTCAGGATAATTTGGGTTTTGGTTTTCTTTGCTGACATGGATTGTTTTTATGTCATTAAAATTCACTTTTACTTTAGGGTTGCCCTTATTTGTCAATTTGAAATCATGGCAATCAAAAGTTACTGAAAAGGTTCCGAGCGAAAGAACAGTTGAACCAAATGTTGTTGCAATATCTGTTGTAATTCTTTGAAAATCTGTAGTTTCTCCAAAATCTTCAGTATACCCTATATTTGGAACAATCCCAGTAATCCCATTTGCATTTTTTTCCTTAAACTTATTCAATAAAAAATTTTCAAAATTTTTATTTACCTCAATGCTAATTGGCTCCTGAACATTTTCAGAATATCTATTTATGCTTGCTCTTAACTGCCTTTTATCAACTGGCCCAAACTCTCCTGAAACTGCAGAACGCATTATATCATTTTCCTGCTCCCTATACCAATCTTCAAATGTACATCCTTTATAACAGCCAGCACCAGGAATATTTCTCCACTTTGAACAGACGCAATTTCCATTTTCATCACATTCAGGAGTTCTATCACAATTAGGCTGATTTACAAAAGTTAGCTTATTTTTCAATATTTCTGAACCAGATACAAATTCTTCTCCGTAAGCCTCTTTGTAAAGATACTCATCCCCTAAAAATGCATTTAAATGTCCAAATTCATGCAATATTAATCTTGAGGTATAATCTGTTCCATCTAATGCAGCATAAACAACAGCATATTGCCCAGGATATCCGTGGCTGATATCACTGCATTCGTGTGCATTGGCATCAGCAAGATTGATTATTTCATCTGATTTGCATTTAGAAGCAAGTTGCATGACTTTTTTCAGAGAGCACATCCTATCAAATAATCCTGTGCAGCATTTTAATTGAGAGAAAGAATCATCATAAACAATATACCTAATGTTTATTTTGCTGTTAATAAATTCATTAAATGGCTCCTTTATCTTAAGCATATTCAAGAGATTAGTCAGCTGACTTTTTGCCTGATTTTCACTATTAATAATTTCATTTGCGCTGGCAGGGGCATCTTTATCTGCCTTTCTAACTTCTATTAAAAATGTAATATCCAGGCTTTTGTCACCATTAGAATTAGATACATAAAAATCTTTGCAGGTGTTCAGTTCAGCAGATACAAAATTGTATAAGATTATTATCAATAATACTCCGCAAATTACCCCTTTTTTCATTAAGATTAATAATCTTTTAGATTTATATACTTTACTTATGCCTTAATTTTCAGGCAGGACAATTTTTTCTATCCTCTCAATAATTGTTCTGTTGTCTGATTCTTGACCAAATGAATTAAGGCAAAAAGCATCAACAGAATCAGCATGGTATCTCAAAGGAACTCTTCCCTTTATTCTTACATAAGCATTTTGGATTTTTCCATTATGCCTGTTTGAATAAGTATAACCAGGGACTTTTTTCAGCCCAGTGAATCTAGCATCATCAAAAAAATCAGTTGAGGCTGAAAACCTGCTGTTAGACAAGAAAAATCTATGCACATCTGCGCATTCAGGGTTAGTTCCTTCATAATGCAACAAATCTGGGTCTATATTCAATCCTAGAACAGTATTTGAGCCATTTTTATCCCTGAACCTGATATCTGCACTCTTTTTTATTCCATTTTTTTCAATATCAAAATTGAAAACATTGTTATCAGCTTTTCTTAAATTAATAATATACCTCTCATCTCCAATAACTATTTCTATTGGCTCTGATTTCCATTCGCACAAGCCATAATTTTCATTGTAAAAATAAGTCTCAACAGGATTTTCAATTATTTCAAGAGTTGCGCTTAACATTGGATAAAAAGCTAAAGGAAATGAGCTCTTTATTGGCAGATAGCTTATATCCACATACCTTATAAGAAATTCTCTTTTTCCAAAAGAAAATCTATTGTTTAAATGTGAATTATCATTTAAATCCGGCAATATCACAATAGGCTTTTCTCTAAAGTCAAATGAAAAATTCCCTTCAAGAGTTTGATGTACCTCAACATATTCAGAAATATCTCTAAAAGGCTTTTCTCTTTCAACTTCTTTAACAAGAATTTCAAAACTAGATGCAGGCCTATAACTACCTGACGTTCCATTCATTTCAGTTTCACGTATTTTTTCTAATTTTCTTAAAATTACTTTTCCATCTTTTTCCTCAGCTAAAAATCTAACAAAACTATCCTCTTGTACCTCCTCATTGTACCTATTTTCCTCCCTAATCTGTTTAATTGTTCTATCTCCCTTAAGCTCAATAATGTGCTCTAGTCCGGAAAATACCACATCATTTCCACAATCATGTCTTGTAGAAAATCTTTCGCCTGAAATAAAAAATGGAAATGAGCCAAATAGAGGTAAATCGCTATTGCCTCGATTATCATAATAAAATTTTAGATCAGGAACTAGGTTTATTCCCTCAATAAGCGCTCCTTTTTCTCCAATAAGAACTTCTTTTCCATTAACTTCAACTAAAAATTCAGGAACACTAAAAAATCCTTTTCTTTCTTTAATTTCCTTAATTGCTATGTCATAAACATTTGTTCCGTTTTCTATAATTAAATGCCTACTTAATTCAAGCATCTCAATCTGGTTTCCCTCAATTAGGTCAATAGAATACCCTCTCTCATTTCTCGAAAGCCCTGCAATTGTAAATAACTTTTTCTGATCTTTAGTAGAATATTCAAAATTAAATCCAATCGCATCAATAAAATATTCTTCTTCTTCAGTTTTCTCTATTTTCTCAAATTCAAGCCCTTCCCCAAAGTCAAAAGCAAAAATGTCTTCCAAAGAGTTCTTTCCTAAAACTGGCCCCCATTTTTCAGGCATCTGACCCTCAAAACATGATATTCGAAACCTATTGTCTTTTTTTCCATGTTTTTTCCCGCATCCTAAGCTAAATGGAAGAATAACTGCCCCAGCAGCCATTATTGTTCCCCTTAAAAATTCTCTCCTAGAGGTCTTTTCATTTACCATTGTAACTCCTTTATAGTTATTTATCTAGTTTTTATAGTTTTCTGTTGCAGAATTTTAGAATTTTACTAACCAACTAGCCTCACCTTCACCCCTGACCTTAAAGTATATGGGCCTAGATTAGTTGTTTTCATCTCTCCAATAAACCTCTCCTGCACAATCACAAGCTCATATTCTTTCAGGTATTTTTCATCAAAATCAGCTTCAAGATAAAAAACCTTGTATTTATCAAGATAAAATGGCAGGGGCCAGTAGTCTTTTGCAAGAATTAGGATTTTTGAATCTGGAGCTGCATTTAAATTTATTTCATTTACTAAATTCAAAATATTTTTGTCTGTATGAACATAGGCAAGCTCATTTTGAGATTGCCATGGAATTATAAAATTAAGATAAATTGATGTTAATAATAAATAAATTATTGATATTATAAAGATTATTTTTTTGAATTTTATTTTTTCCAAAGCATATGCTGAAAGAAGAATCATTGGCAAGGTTATATTAATTACGAGCCAGGGGGTTTTGTATGGGATTAAGCTATAGATAATTAAAAAAACTAAAAACCAAATTATTGAGTTTTTTATAAACAAATTTTTTTCTATTTTCTCTCTCTTATTGTTTTCTTTTATTTCTTTTTTAAAATATAAATAAACTCCTGCAATAGACAGAATGAAAAATGGAAATTCATATTTTATTATTAATTTTAAAAAATAGTAAATAGGCTTTTCATGGCCTTTGCCTTCTATTCCTGTACTTGTCCATGGCTGGAATGTTTTTATTGAATCAGATAAACCTTGCAAATTTGTTAAAAAGGAAGTGAAGAAAATAATCCAGATAAGGATAAAGATAACTGCTGAAATAATTAAGATATCTTTTTCTTTTTTAAAACTTATTTTTTTTATTTCTTTTATGTTGAAAAGGATTATTATAAAAAATGCGAACAAAAGGATTATTGCTGTTTCTTTTGTTGCAAATGCAAGAGCTAGGAAAACCGCTAAAAATGGAAGATTTTCAAGGTTTTTTTCTTCAATAACTTTATTCAAGAAATAAAGGGAAAAAAAGGAAAATAAAATAAACCAGGATTCATGAATTGAGTATCTTGAATAATATAATAAAGAAGGGGATAAGATAAGAAGAATTGCTAGCTTGTAGTTATTAATTTTGTCTTTGAAATTCAGGAATAAGACAGTTGCTATAAGAAAAATTCCTGCTAAGGCTGCTGGAAATCGCAATGAAAATTCTGAAACTCCTAGAATAATAAAGGACAAGGCTAAAAGAAAAAAATAAAATGGTCCATGATAGTTTGTAGGGTCATAGCTAAAGCCCTGTCCTGTAATTATTTTTTTAACAAAAAAATAATTAACTCCCTCGTCATGATGAAGAGGGCGAAGGTCAAGAAAGATGAGTTTTGAAACTAGTGCTAGGATTATTATTGCTGAGATTAAGATAAGGATTTTTGGTTTCATGTTATTATGTTTAATGATTCTCTAGTTTAAATTTCTTGCGGAACAAATATATAAAATTTATTACTTGGGCAGGGTTAAAATCTTTAGAAAAGATTATAAATTTCAATACCTTAATAAAAATATGAAAACAAATAAAGAACATGCGTATATGATTCTTTTTATTCTTATTGGAATTTTTGTGTTTTCTATTATTTATCAGTTTTCTATGATTTCTAGTTATGAACCTTTAGCTGATTTTACTGAGCCTACGCCTTTTCCTTCCACAAGTGAGACTCCTATAGATGAAACTGAAATTAATATAATTTCTGAAAATAATCCAAGATTTGATTTAGGTGAAGAATTATATTTTGTAGAAAATGCTGATAGGGTAATTTATATTAAAGATGTTTTTGTTGAAGTTGTTTCTGTTGATGTTAAAATGAAAAAGGAAAGCACAAGAGAGGTATTTAATTTATTTTCCTATCCTGATTCTGAAATAGGGTCTGAAGCTTCAGCCACAGAATCTCCTTCTTATTCACCAACACCAGAATCCTCGCCATCATCTTCCCAAACTGGAATTTATTTTTTTAATTATAGAATTCCAATTTATATAAATTCTGGATTATTAATTAATAATGAAAATTATATTTTTTCTTTTAAAATTAGGGACATAAATGGAAGGATATATATTGAAGAAAAAAAAGTAACTGCAAGATTGTTTATATTTTTTTCAGCAGATGAATCTATGCTTTTTTCAGAGGATGAATTTGGTCCTCCTTCACCTCCTGAAGCTGGAGAACAACCCCCTCCTGATCCGCAACCTCAACCTTCAGCAACTCCTTTTTGCATTATAGAGTCACTTAGTTTAAGAAGATGCATAGATAAAGATGATACAAATCCTGACCCTGAAACTAAAAAACCAGGACAAAATTCTTTGGAAGATGTCGGTATAACAGATACGACTGTAAAGGATTTAATTACTGAAATTGAGGCTTATGGAAAAGGAGAGGGTAAATGCACTAATTGGGATTCTCCAGACTGCTTTATGATTATAGGAGTTGTAAGGGCAAGCAGTTTAAATGATGTTAAATTATGCAAAGAGGGCCAGGAGGTACAAACCACTATGTTGCTAACAAAAAAAGAAGGCATAGTGAAATTATGCACAGGTTCTGAAACTCCAATGTTAGCTAAAGTGCCAATAACATCTAGGCCTAATCAGCAAAATTATCATTGTTTTGAGGATAATGATGCAGTTAAAAAATGTCCTAATCATAATGCCCATTCCAAATACTACTCTTGCGATGATTATCATGAGCCAAAATTTTCAGAGACCTCAGATAGTAAATCATGCTATCTTAAATACCATAGAAAAATGAATAATGATAAATCTGATAATAGATATTTAGTTATATGGTCTGATAATCCGCAGCCAGGAAAGGCAAGCACTAATATTATGAAAATAAATGCAGAGATGAGATTCCATTCTTATTTATGGAGTAATAATTGCAAAGAACATCAGAATAAATGTTTTGAAATTAAATATGTATATAAAAAGATTGGAGAAGCTATACAAAGAACAGGGGGTTCGTTTGAGCCTAAGGACTGTGTGTTCTATGAATAAAAACTACTATTTTTATAATGGCAAGAAAAATATTTAAAAAAATTTTTATAAGCTCATTATTAAGCTTGATAACTGGATGCGCAGATGGGATTAGAAAAGATGAAACTGAAAAAAAACCCAGTATCCAATCTGAAAGAGAGAATACCCAACAAGTTCTATATTCAAGTCTTCCGGACTTATTCAGGGATTCAAGAGAAAAAAGAGATTATTCAGATTTTTTAAGGAAAATTAAATCAATTGATGAACCAAGTTTAGAAACTAGCATTATGACTAAATTAGGCTATCCTGTTTCTGAAAGAGAAATGCAGTCTTTTTATAATAATGATTTAGAAGCTATTGTAAATGAAAATTTGAAATTGGGAAAACTTGTTCATGCAGCAGTTTTTTCTTCTGTTTTGCCAGGAATTCCTGAGGAAGTTATTAAATCTCTCTGGGAAAAAGGAATGAAATTCAGAAGTGAATTAATTGATGTTAATACCAGCAAACCAGAATTCAAGAATATACCATATTCAAAAGAAAATTTATATCTTTTTGGATATGAATTATTAAGAGATTATCTTAGAATAGCAGAGGTTAATTCTTCTTCTGAAAGTTATAATCCAAAAATAAGAGAAAGATTAGTTGATTTGATAAAGTTATATCCGGGAAAGGTTGAATTAACTAAAATAAAAAAATTTGCTGATAGTTATGGATTAAGTCCAGAAAGAAAAGAGGTTGTTGATGAAGCTAATCTTCAGACAAGATTTATGGAAAAAGGGCTAGAAACTGGTGAAAAAAAATATTTTGCAGATTTAGAAGAGCTTGCTGCAGGTTATGAAATTCTTGGAAAAAAAGAAGGTTTGGGAGATATTTTTAATAAATATTTTTTAAAAATAGTAAATAATGAGATTGAAAGATTTGTGGGTAATAATTACCCTTTAAAAATTTTGAAACAAAGAGTTGAAGAATTTAGACCTTATTTACCAAAAGGAGTTTATGAAGAAAGCATTGGAGCAATTGAATCTTATGAAAAAAAGGAAAAATAATTTATAACCAAAATTATAAAAACCCTTCTTTATTGTTAGTTTTATGACATCTCAATTAGAAATGCAGCTTGGAAAGAAGGGACTTACTCATGAGTTTCTTGAGGAGATAAAGAAGAGGTTTGATAAAAAAGAGATTAAAAACATAAAGGTAAGTGTCTTGAAAAGCGCGCGCGAAGAAAATGGAAGAGAGGATGTGAAGAAATACTGCATGAATATAAAAAACTTTCTTGGGGATAAATTTACCTGCAGGATAATTGGGTTTTCAATTTTTGTGAAAAAATGGAGAAAGGCGCGCAGAGAATGATTCTTTCGGATATATTAATAAAGGAGAGTTTGTTTTTATTTAAACTTGAGCGGGTAGTTTAATCAGGATAGAAAGCAACCTTGCGGAGGTTGAGATCGGGGTTCAAATCCCCGCCTGCTCATTCCTTGATGGAGTTAAATTGGGCGTTTATACTTTATAATTAAACCTCCAAGAGGGATATACATATATTTATATAAAGCTGAACTTTGCAGATTAATTATGACAAATATAATAAAAAGAGCTTTTATTGATGCAATTGGAACTTCAGTTTATATAATTCTGGTAGCATCATTTATGTTTTCACTTCAAGGTTTTGAACCAAAAGAAGACATAATAATTATTCCTATTGCAATGCTTTTGCTTTTTGTCACTTCTGCGGCTATCACAGGATTTTTGGTTTTTGGAAAGCCAGCAATGCTTTATATAGATGGAAAAAAGAGAGAGGCAATTTCATTATTAGGATACACTATGGGGATATTGTTTCTCATAACTCTTATATTTTTTATTTTTTTGATAGTGTCTTTTAATTTTTAGATGATTATAAAGGGTTAATATTATTTTTACTAAAACATTAGCTTCTTATACTAGCTTTTATTGATTAAATAATGAAAAAGAGATTTTATTTTTTGCCTAAAACACGGGCAGGCAGGTTTGGATTATGGGGAACTGTAATTCCTTTTTTATGGATAGTAATTTCAAATATAATTGGAAATATTATAAATATTATTGATGACCTTGTATTAAGAATATTTTTTATTTTACCAGGCTTATTTTCACTGTTGTTGATAATTGCTGCTGGAATAACCTCTTTTTTTGCTTTTTTCAAGTACAAGGATTATGCATTGATTTTAATTATCCCCTGGATAATAGGATTAATGGGAATTTTCTTTGCAATTGGAGAAATAATTTTTGAGCATTAATTAAAAGCAAGAATTTATAAAGCATATTTATTAGGTATTTTTAGGTCTTATGGACTTGTCCATTCTAATGCTGCAAAGCATGGCCTATTAATAAAATCAAAATGAAAGAACTAGATAAAAATCCAGTTTATGCAATGCAAGCTAGTGAATATAACCAAAAACTAGCTCTTGCTTTAAAAGAAATTCCTGAATTTCGGGCTCCTGAATGGAGCTTTTTTGTCAAATCAGGTGTTGCTAAAAAAAAGCCTTCCCAGGAGAAAGATTTTTGGTTTAAGAGAGCTGCAAGCATTTTAAGGCAGATTTATACGCATAAAGTTGTTGGAGTGAATAGATTGAAAACCAGGTATGGGGGCTTGCAGAACAGGGGGATGAAGCCTGAAAGATTTAGAAAAGGCTCTGGAAAAATAATTAGAATAATCTTGCAGCAGGCTGAAAAATCGGGATTTTTGGAAAAATTTAATGAGCCTGGAAAAAGAGCTGGGAGGAGATTAACAGCAAATGGAAAAAAATTCCTAGAGGAAATCAAATGACGAGCACATATTCAAAAAAAATAAAACTTGCAAAACAAAACAGAAGGACCAGGTGGGCTCCTGTCTGGGTTGTAATTAAAAAACTTGGAGCTGGGAAAAAAGTGCATCCATCTTCTGTGACTTATATTAAAAGAAATTGGAGAATAACTAAATTAAAAATTAAGCCAAGGAGGAATAATAAAAATTATCTAGGGTAAAATGGCGAAAGAAAAAACACAAGAGCCAAAACTCATAATAGAAAGGGAATATATTGTTCCGTTAAGGCAGGGATGGCTAAAAGTTCCAAAATACAAGAGAGCTGCAAAAGCTGTCAAAACCTTGAAAGAATTTATTGCAAGACATATGAAAATCTATGACAGGGATTTAAGAAAAGTGAAAGTAGATATTATCCTTAATAATGAGATAAGATTTAGGGGGATGAAAAAACCTCCTGCAAAGATAAAAGTAAAAGCAAAGAAATTTGATGATGGAAATGTAAAAGTTGAGCTTGTAAATATTCCCACACATATTAGATTTGCAAGATTAAGGCAGGAAAAGAAAAGTTCAGAAGTTGCAAAGAAAATTGAAGAAAAGAAAAAGGCAGAGGAGGAAATGAAAAAGGAGGAAAAGAAAACTGAAGAATTGAAAGAAGAGAAGAAAGAAGAAGCAAGAGAAAAAGAAGAAGCTTCAAAAGAAGCTGGATTAGAAATAGCTAAACAACAAGCTGTTGAGCAAAAGCATATTGTAAAAGATAAAAAAGTGAGGATACAGAGAAAGGCTTTATCAAGATAACTTTAAAATGAGCAATTTAAGACAACTGAAAACACTTAGTCTGCAAAATTTTGCAGATGATGTAAAGCAATATATTAGAACTCCGCACGAGTTTTATAAGAATAAACTTCCTGAATTAAAAACTCTTGGAAAAAGGCTTTATGAGGAGTATAAGTTAAGAGATTTTTACAGAATTTTTAACAGGCTTTGGTCTTCTGGATATCAGAAAGAAAGGTCCCTTGCAATTCATTCTCTTGAGAAGTATGAAAAAGAATTTGATTTGAAAACTTGGGTGTTTTTAAAGCCTAAATTAAGGGAAGCAAAAAGCTGGGATGAGCTTGACTGCATTGCTGAAGATATAATTGGAAAGATTTTATTAAGATTTCCTGTGCTTGAAAGAGAAATAGCAAAGCTTGGAAAAAGCAGCAGTGTGTATGAAAGAAGAGCTGCAATTGTTTCAACTCTTCCTTTAATAAAAAACAACAGGATAAGGCTTTCAATGTTCCTTCTTGAAAATAATTTATTTAACAAAGAAGAGTCAATTCAGAAAGTAAATGGATTGATTTTAAAGGAAATTGGAAAAGTAAAACCTGAAATTGCAAAAAGGTTCATACTAAAGCACAGGAATATGCCTGAAAATACCTTGCAGATTGCAACAGAGAACATGAAGGAATTAAGAAAGGTAAAGAGCATAAAAATGCTGAAGATGAACAGGTTTTGAAAATTAAACAAAAGGTTTTTAAACTAGCAAGCGTATATATATATGAAAAAGGGTGTTAATAAAAGTTCAAGAAAATTAGTTTATGCAGTTTTAGGAATTCTAGCAGCTGTTCTTGTCCTGGCAATTGCCTTTAACCAGATTAATTCTAATAAAGATACTTCCAAGTTATGTTTCGTCTTTTCCTGGAAAGGAATTCCCTAAATTAAAGATATGGAACTGCAGAAAAGTAGGCTATTATTAGATTTTAAAACAAATTCTATTGCTAGTTTATAATTTATATATTTATCTAGGAATTTTCTTGGAGAATGTGATTAACAGAAGTTTGTAAGAAAGAAGTAGCTGAATATCTCTCATTTAATTTCCTATAATAATTAAGCAAGTCATTATTTAAAAGCTGATAAAATTCTTCTTGTTCTGGAACTTTTCTTTTTACAACAAGACTTACTTCTAAAACAATCATCCTTTTTAGGCTTTCTGGAGTTCTATTGGCTTTATAGTCCTCAAATGCTCTTCTTAAAATTTCAACATTAACTTCTTCTTCAATTAAATCCTGTAAATCTAAAGAAATGCCTTGTTTTCTTGCCTCTGCATAAGATGAATTAAAAAATTTCCTGAAATGAGAATTTCTAAAATCAAAAGTCATCCCTCCTCTGGCAGAACTTGAATAAAAAAGAGCAAAACTATTTTCTAAATCCTCATGAAAAAGATGCTGTCGGAATTTTGAGCCTATTGAACGTATGTTTTGCCTCCAGTTGCTCCTTGGATTTCTCTGACCCTGGATTTTTTGTTTTTTGGCATGTTTTCCTCTAAATTTTCCTGTCTTATTCTTTGGCCTAGAACTATTGATTTGAGGGGGATAATAATATAGCTTGTAATGCCTTGGATAATCTCTTCTTGGCTCTGACATAAAAACATCAATATTTAAAGAGTTATAAATCTTACCAATATAGAAAATAACGATAATTTAAAATGGAAATAAATCTTGATAAGATAAAAGAAAGGAGTATAGAAAAATTGCTGGATTTTTCGATCCTGAATATTGACAAGCCTGCTGGATTAACAAGCTTTCAGACTGCTGAAAAAGTTGGGATAATCCTTGGAGCAAAAAAAATATCTCATTTTGGGACTTTAGATCCCATGGTTACAGGTGTTTTACCTGTTGCAATTAACAGGGCATGCAAGCTTTCTGGTTATTTCATAAAAAAAGACAAAACTTATATTGGAAAAATGCATCTGCATTCTGAAGTTGAAGAGGATAAATTAAAAAATGAGGTAGATAAATTCATTGGAAAAATAAAACAAAAACCTCCTGTAAAATCAAGAGTTAAAAGAGTTGAGAGGGAAAGAGAGGTTTATGAATTTGAGATTTTGAATATGAATGGAAAAGATGCTGAATTCAAGGTTAAATGCGAGGCAGGGACTTATGTTAGAAAGCTTATTTTTGATTTGGGTTTAAAAATTGGCGGAGCTCATATGACAGGATTAAGAAGAATTTCAGCTGGCATTTTTTCTGAAAATGATGAAGAGTTTGTTAATTTAGAGGATTTGGAAAAAGCATTTTTGAAATATAAAAATGGAGATGAAAATAATTTAAGAAAACTGCTTATTCCTGCTGAAGAAGCTGTTAAAAAGATTATGCCTTTTGCACAACTTCAGGTTAATGAAAGAGAATTAAAGCAAATTTTAACTGGGAAGCCAATTTTCAAAAATCAGTTAAGAGAAATTCCTCAAGAGAAGATATTTGCTGTTTTTTCAGGAAAGAGGTTTATTGAAATCGCAAGAAAATCTGAAGAGGGTGATATTATCGCAAGGCCTGAATTTGTGTTTAATTAGTTACTTGTTAGTTATAACAAATAGAAAGGTTTATAAAGAATAATTAAGGCATTATATTATTAAATGCTTTAAAATCAACATGAATGTTATAGAAGGAATCGGAGAGAGAAGAGAAACAGATGAGATAGAATCAGTAATTGCAGAAGCTGAAAGTGGAGTTAGAAAAAGACATGAGGCAAAAAGGATTGCAGAGGATTTAACAAGAAATTTTGGATTATCTGTTGTTGGAATTTATCTTGTTGGTTCTGATTCTAGAAATGACCCTATTAATCTTGCTTGTGTTTGTTCAAATTGCAGTGCAGAAGATTTTTTTGGGGTTCCATACCACCTTAGGCAATACATTGAGGCTGAAAAAAGCAAGGAAAGAATAAGGGGTTATGACATTAAATTCTCTTTTTATAGGGAAGGCGAGAAACTTCCTGATAAGAGCATTCCTTTAACAGGAGAGGAAAACCAGTATTCAGATGTTTCAATGAAGTTTTAGCCTAAGTTTTTAAACTTCCTTTTCATTGTATATTTATGAGAGAATTTATTTATTTTTCAGGAATAGCAAGGACATCTGGAAATTTTGACATGAATAATTTAATGAAAGCTGGAAGAATGGATATTGCGCTCCATGTTTTTATAAATTCTTTTTTTATTTCAAATGCAATGAGAAGGGATGTAAAACTGCATCTGGTTTTTTACGGGCCTCCAGACCCTCCAAAGCACCTTGAAATTTTTCCAATGCAAGACAAGATAATGCCTGATGAAATTCAGGGAAATGAAAAAACAATTGACATAAGCAAGAAAGATGTTGCAGGATTAATAAGAAGGATGCTTTTCAAATACAAGCCTGGAATCAAGCATGAAGTCTGGCCTGGATACTGGATTGAAAAAAAAAGTTTGTTGCAATTAATTGAGGAGTTAAAAAAACAGGGAAAGATAATTTATATTCTTGATTCTTCTGGGGAGAATATAAGAAATGCAAAAATAGATGAAAATCCTGTTTTTCTATTAGGGGACCATAAAGGCTTACCTTTGAAAGAATTCAAGAGGCTGAAAAAAACCTGCAAGACAATTAGCCTTGGAAGAACTGTTTATTTTGCGTCACAAGCTGTGACTATTGTAAATTATGAAATGGATGGAAGGGGTTAGTTAAATATAAAAACACTGTTTTTTATATTTAAATTAACAAAAAAGGAGCAAAATCATATATGAAAACTCTTAGAATATCTATTACTGGAACTGTGCAGGGTGTATTTTTCAGGACATATATAAAGGAAAAAGCAGATGAATTAAAGGTAAGAGGATTTGCTAGGAATCTTGAAGATGGAAGAGTGGAGGTTATTGCTGAAGGAAAAGATGAAAATGTCAATGAAATGCTTGCTTATTGCAAGCAAGGACCTCCTCATTCAAGCGTGAAAAATGTTGAAGCAATTGAGATAAAAAACCAGGGATTTAAGGATTTTAAGGTGTTGAGGCTGTGAAGATAAATTAAACTTTAAAATAAAAACAAAACGAGCCTTGAAACTTTATTCAAAATTAAAAAGTTATTTAAATACGAATTTCTTAATAATGGAATGGACATAGAAGAATTAAAAGAAAAATATAAAGATGAATGGGTATTGGTTGATGTTTTAAAAGTTGATGAACTTGGACAGCCAACAGAAGTAAATATTATAGCACACCGCAAAAATAGAAATGAAACTTATGAAGCAATGAAAAAAACTAAGATAAAACATATATCTCATTTTTATACTGGAGAGATTCCAAAAAAAGGTTATGCTGTAGCTTTCAAATGGGCAAGATAAACTTTAATAAGGAACTAAATGTAATAATATTTTCATGGGAAGAGAAGAACTTATAGTTAATGAGAGAAAAAGGAAACTTGAAGAATTAAGAAAGCTTGGGATAAATCCTTATCCTCATAGATTTGAGGTTAAGAATTATTCTTCTGAAATAAAGGAAAGATATGAAAAGCTGAAAATTAATGAAAAAGCAAAGGAAAAAGTTTCTGTTGCTGGAAGAATAATAACTATAAGGGATTTGGGAAAATTAATTTTTGCAACAATCCAGGATGCTAAGGGAAGGATTCAGCTTATTTTTCAAAAAGGAGAAACTGAAAAAAAATCTTTTGAATTATTCAAGAAATATTTTGACTCTGGTGATTTTATAGGTGCTGAAGGAGTTGTAATGAAGACAAAGACAGGAGAAATTTCTGTTTTTGTTAAAAAATGCGAGATGCTTGCTAAATCAATCTTGCCAATGCCTGAAAAATGGCATGGGCTTTCAGATAAAGAAGAAAGATACAGGAAAAGATATTTGGATTTAGTCATGAATCCAGGAGTAAAAGAAGTTTTTAGGAAAAGAGCTGTAATTCTAGAAGTTATGCGGGATTTCATGAAAGAAAGGGGATTTATTGAAGTTGAAACCCCTCTTCTCCAGAATATTTATGGGGGTGCTGCTGCAAAGCCTTTTAAGACTCATTCTGATGCTTATGATTCAGACTTGTTTTTAAGCATTGCACCAGAGCTTTATCTGAAAAAGGCAATTGTTGGAGGTTTAGGAAGTGTCTATGAGATAACAAAGAAATTCAGGAATGAAGGAGTTGACAGGTCTCATAATCCAGAGCATATGACAATTGAATGGTATGAAGAGTATGGTGATTACAATACTGGAATGAAATTGTTTGAAGAGCTGATGAAAGCAATTGTCAAGAGAATTTTTGGAAAATCAACATTTGAATATCAGGGCAATAAGATTGATGTTTCTAAATGGGAAAGGATAACTCTTGCAGATGCAATCAAGAAATATTTAAAGGAAGATGTAAACAAAATTAAAAATGACGATGATGCAAAAAAAATTGCAAAAAAGCATGGAATAAATGCTTCTGGGGTAACAAAGATAAATATTGCTGATGAATTAATGAAGCTTTTCAGGGATAAATTAATACATCCGACTTTTCTTACTGATTATCCTATTGAATTATCTCCTCTTGCAAAGCCAAACAGGAAAGAGCCTTCAAAAGCAGAGGTATTCCAGCCATTTATAGGGGGATTGGAATTGGCAAGAGCTTATTCAGAATTGTCAGACCCCTGGCTTCAAGAAGAGCATTTTAATGAGCAGGAAAAAGAAAGGGAAAAAGGAAATATAGAAGCAATGCCAACTGACAGGGATTTTGTAACTGCGCTTCAGCATGGAATGCCTCCTGCATGCGGAGTAGGAATTGGAATTGAAAGAGTTGTAATGCTGATGACAAATTCTACTTCAATAAGAGATGTTATTTTATTTCCATTCATGAAGCCTGAAACAGATAAACCTAAAGAGGATGAAACCATGAGATGAATTCAGAAAGTTTTATAGAGCCTTCCTGTGACAATTGCAGATTTGCTTATTATTCGCCATTAGAAAGATTAAAATAATCTTTTAGATATTGATAAAGCATTTTTCCTTCAATTAAAGGCAGCTTTCTTTTATTCTTTTCATTATTTTTTGCATAGATATACCTGTCATAAGCAGTTTTTGAGCCAGAAATTTTTATTATTAATTGAATAAACTCACTTTTAGTATATAACTTCTTATTTTTAAGGCAATTAATCATGTAAATAGTTCTTAAGCTTAAAATCAAGGAATAAGCTACTGCATCGCTTAATAACCCCTGTGGCTTCTTTTTTTCTATTCTATTTATTGAATCTTTAACTAATTTTAAACTCTTTTTTGTTATATCAAGAAACCATTTAATATTCTTTCTGGTTACTTCTATTTTTATGTCTTTAAGAAACTTACTATTTAGCAACGGAACAGCTTCCTTAAGCATTGTTCCTATAGGGAATAAACTTTCTCTAAGCTTATAGTTTAAAAGACTTAATGAAACTGTCAATATTTCATAATTATTATCTTTAATGATTTCTAAGTCTTTTTTTTCTGTTATTATTAGTATATCTATATCGCTTATTTTCTCCTCTTCTTTTCTTGCATAGCTTCCTACAAGATAAACTCCTATTATCTCTGAAGAATCAATTTTTGATTTAACAATATCTAGAACATCATAGAGAATTTCTTGTTTTGTCTTTTCTACAACTTCTACTTTCACCCTCTTATTTAGCCATGCTTTTGGTAGGACTACTGCTGATGCATTTCCAGATTTTATTGTTTTTTTTAATATTGATTCCATTTTTTAATTCTCATTCTCCTTTAGATATTCTTCATCTTCTTTTTTTATTTTTTTGAATTTTTTTTCTATTTCACTTTTCCAATACTCAATCGTGGTGTCTTTTTTTGGTCTTTCAGTTTCAATTTTTTCTTCGTGAGATTCTATCTGATTATCCATAGCTTTTATTCTTTTCATCCTAATCTTTCTCATTCGCTTTCTGTCATTCATGTAAATACATGTAAAGACATATTTAAATAGTTTTCGGTTGCTTACCTGACTAAAAAAATATTTAAATCAGTATTCTTATTTAAAATCATGATTAAAAACAAAATAAAAACTAGGGAAGAGCTTGCAAAAATTTCTGAAGAGTTAAGAAAACAGGGGCTTGTAATTGGATTTACATCTGGAAGCTTTGATATAATGCATTCAGGGCATGCTGATTATCTTGAAAAAGCAAAAGAAAAATGTGATGTTCTTATTGTTGGAATTAATTCAGATGAATCTGTAAAAAAATACAAGGGAGAGGATAGGCCAATTATTTCTGAAATGCAGAGGATAAAGTTAATTACAGCTTTAGGCTCTGTTGATTATGCTTTTTTGTTCAATGAAAGAAGGAACAAGGATAATATTATTACTTTAAAGCCCCATTTATATATTAAAGCAGGAGATTATAAAGAAAATGAATTAACAAGTGCAGAGTATTTAAAAGAGTGGGATGGAAAAGTTGAGTTGATTCCAATTGAAGATAAAATATCTTCTTCAATGATTATTGATAAGATAAAGAGATTAGATAGAGATGTAAAGATTATGAATAAAGATGAAGAAACTGCAAGTTATATTGAAATTAAATCTAAAAAAATCTCTCCAGTAATTTTTCTAGACAGAGATGGAGTTATAAATGAAGAGATTCATTATCTTCATGAGCCTGAAAAATTTAAAATAATTCACGGAGTTATTGAAGGATTGAAAAAAATGCAGGATATGGGGTATAAACTGATAATTATAACAAACCAGGCTGGAATTGGCTTAGGGTATTATACAAAAGAAGATTTTTTCAGAGTTAATTCAAGAATGTTGAAAGAATTATCTAAAAATGGAATTATGATTCATAAAATATATTTCTGCCCTCATTCAGAAGCTGATAATTGCAATTGCAGAAAACCCAGGACAGGCATGTTTGAGAAAGCAAAACAGGATTTAAAAATAATCATGGAAAGAAGCTTTACAATAGGTGACAGGACGATTGATATTCTTGCTGGAAAAAATACAGGAACAAAAACAATACTTGTTAAAACAGGTTATGGTGGAAATGATGGAAAATATGAAGTTGAAGCTGATTTTACTGCAAAGGATTTGGTTGAGGCTGCTGAATGGATAAAGAAGATAGAGGGAAAATAAACTTTATTTACTCCCCTAAAAACCAAGATTTTAATTTTTGCCAGAAGCTTTTTTTCTCAACAATGCCTGTTATCTCCTTATCTTCTGTTATTAGTTTATAAGATATCTGCGGCTTTTCTTTCATTAAAGGTGCTTGAGATGCTAATTGCTTGTTAGCCAGCTCAATTGCATTCTCAACAGCTACTCTTGAATATCCCTGATTCATTAAAGAAAATTTCAGAGAATCAACAGTATAACCTTTAGAAAGATTTCTCTTTACATAATCTGCTAATTGTTGTAAATAATCATCTGGCCTTTGCATAAAATTTAAATGATGTTCTTATTTTTAAAATCTTGTATACTAGCTTATTAGAAATGTTTTTATAGTTATTCTAGCTAATAAGATACAGAGAATTGTATGGTTTATGTCTCATACCTTACACAATTCTCTGTCTGTACAATTGCAGAATGAAGTGCTATAAGTCATGCAATTATCCATAAAAGAGGAAAAATGATTGAATTTTTACAAAATTCTATTTTTGCGCAAATAGGAATCATAATAATAATTGCAGCACTAGTCTCATTTTTAATAAGATTGACAAAACAGCCCTTAATTCCTGCCTATATCATCAGTGGAATAATACTTGGGCCATTGCTGCTTGGATTGATAAAAGAGCCTCAATTAATCAATTCTCTTTCTGAAATTGGAATTGCATTTTTAATTTTCAGTGCAGGGCTTGAAATAAATTTTAAGAAGCTAAGAGAGGTTGGAAAAACTATCTTAATCGGGGGATTGATTCAAATTTTAGCATTATTCTTTATAGGCTTTTGGATTGCCAGTGCAATTGGATTTTCTGGGAAGATTCCTGCTTATATTGGATTAATAATTGCTTTTAGCAGCACTATGGTTGTGTTAAAGATATTATATGACAAAAGGGAGATAAATAGCTTGCATGGAAGAATAATAATAGGAATATTGCTTATTCAGGACCTTGCTGCAATTTCTGCTTTGCTTATACTTAAGACTGATTTTTCTATTAACCAAATAGTTATTGAATTATTTAAAACAGGAATTTTTTTAATATTAACACTTTTTCTATCAAAAGTAGCAAATCCTATCCTAAAAAAATCTGAAAACAGCCCTGAATTGTTGTTGCTTGTTTCTATCTCCTTTTTATTCTTATTTACAATTGGTTCATATAGCTCAGAACTGCCATTAGCAATAGGTGCTTTTTTTGCAGGTGTTGCTCTTGCAAACTCAAATTATAAAGTTGAAATAGAAGGAAAAGTTGCTCCAATAAGGGATTTCTTTGCGGCAATATTTTTTGTATCTTTAGGGATGCAGATAACTGGCTTTTCTAATAATTTTTTTGTTTTAATTTTAATTCTAATTGCTGCGGTTCTTATTATAAAGCCTTTAATTATAATGATAAGTGTAAGGCTTCTGGGTTATACAAAAAGAACTGCGTTTTTAAGTGGAAATGCTTTAGCTCAAACGAGTGAGTTTTCATTTATAATTGCTGCTTTAGGATTCAGCTTAGGGCATATTTCCAAGGAATTATTTAGTGCCCTTGTCTTGCTTAGTGTTATCACAATGTCTTTAACAACTTATTTTATAGAGCATGAAAAAAAGTTTTACAAAGCATTTGGATGGATTTTAAATCCTCTTGAAGGAATCAGAAGCAAAAAGGAAAGATTTGAATATCTTGAAAAAAAACACGAGATAATAATTTTTGGCTGCCATAGAATTGGAAGCTTGTTTTTGAAAGAGTTTATAAAAGAAAAGAAAAAAGTATTTGTTGTTGATTATAATCCTGAAATTATAAGGGCCTTAATAAAAAAGAAAATTCCATGCATTTATGGGGATTTTATGAATGAAGAGATTCTTGAAAAAGCAAATTTAAAGAAAAGCAAAATGATAATAAGCAGTATTCCTGATGTTGAGGATAATATTGTTCTTATAAAAAAAGCAAAGAGAGTTAATAAAGAGCTTTTAGTTTTTATTATAGCCAATAGAATAAGTGAAGCACTTGCCTTATATAACGCTGGAGCTGATTATGTTATAATGCCAATGATTATTGGGGCCCAGAAAGGATTTGAGATTATGGACAAAATAAAAGATAAAAAAGCTGGGTTGAAAGAATTAAAAAAAGAGCATATAGAATATTTAAATTCTATTCATAGGTTGCTGTACTAAAGCCTATCCACATACAATTATATTTTTATTTTTTTTATAAAATCTCTTTGCATAAGATAATTTTTCTTCTGAAAGAGAATAAACTGTCATTATTTTATCTCCTTTTTTAACAAAAGCACCTTTCTTTTTATAAATGTAAATCCCTGCAAGCTTGTCTTCTGGACAACCAGAGCATCTCGCTAGCTTGCTTATAAGCTGGTTGTCAAGGTGCTTTATTTTCCCATTTTTCTTTGATTTTATATTAAAGAAAAATTTTGTCTTTTTATAATTTTTCTCAAAAATTTTTAAGCTTCCTTTTTGAGCCTTTATTACCTCTTGAAACTTTTTAAAAGCTTTTCCGGATTCAAGAATTTCTCTTGCTAAATCTCCTCCTTTTCCTTTTTTTGCTTTTCCTGTTAATTCAAATAATTTTCCTGCAAGTAAAATAGATTTTTCTTCTAAATCTTTAGGAGAATTTTTTCTTTTTAGAACCTTGATTACATCTTCCATCTCAAAAATAGGGCCTATACCATTTCCTATTGGCTCACTTCCATTTGTGAGAATAACTGCTAATTTTAAATTAAAAATTTTCCCTAACTTAAGAAAATGCCTCTTTAAGATATGGGCTTCTTTTCTTTTTACTTTTGCAGAATTTCCAAAAGGTATGTCAATAAGGACATATTTACTTCCTACTGAAATTTTCTTTGATAAAATGCTTGCAAGCAATTGCGCTGTTGAATCTATATTTACTATTCTCTCTATTCTTATAATTTTATCATCAACAGGGGCTAATCCAAGGGCCCCTCCCCAAACAAAACAAGCATTTGTCTTTTTTATTATCTTTTTGATTTCTCTAACTGAAAAATCAACTTTTGCAATTGTTTCTATAACATCTGCTGTTCCTGATGCACTAGTAATCGCTCTTGAGGAAGTTTTTGGAAAGACAAGCCCTTCTGCTGCACAAATAGAAACTATAATTGGAGTTGTCCTATTTCCAGCAACTCCGCCTATGCTATGCTTGTCAACAACAATTCCTTTTAGCTTGATTCTGTTTCCGCTTTTTACCATTGCAGATGTTAAATTTTTTATTTCTTCCAGAGACATTCCTTTTGTGTATATTGCAGAAATAAAAAATGCAACTTCTACTTCTGTAAGAGAATTATTTGCTATATTGGAGATTATTTCTTCTATTTCTCTTTTATTTAGATGCTCTCCTTTTAATTTTCTTTTAATAAGAGCTATGCTATATGGTTTTTCTATTATTTTTACCTCAACTTTTTCTTTATTTTTAAGCTCTAATTGCTCTATTATTTCTCCTGAAACTGCTATCTGATTCTGTTTTAATAAAGTATGTATTGTGTCTATAATAGAAATTATTTTTTTATTTTCTTTTGAAATTGAAACTCTTTCCCCAACATGCAGACTCATCTTTTTAGCTGTTTTTTCATGGATAATACAAACTGGCCTTCCTGCTAAAAATTTTAATTCTTTAACTATCAGCTTCATTTTTTCTCTTTTTATTCTGGTTTTTTAAATATAATTGTTTCATCTAAAGTCTTTTTTCTATAAAGCTCTATAACTAAAAGAACATAGCCAAGAACCAAAGGGCCTATTATAAACCCTAGGATTCCAAATACAAAAACTCCCCCAAGCATTCCAATAATAACAATTGCTGAATTTATTTCAGCTCTTCTTGAAACTATCATTGACCTTATAACAGTATCAAGCCAGGAGATTATCAATAATCCATAGATAAGCAAACCAATGCCTGCTTCTGTTCTTCCAGAAGTGAATAAATAAATATTAACAGGGACCCAAATTAACCAAGGACCTATTAAAGGAAGAATTGAAACAACAATTGTCAATAAAGTTAATAATAAAGTATTTGGAACCCCAAAGACAAAATAACCTATCCCGGAAATTATGCCTTGAATTATCCCGACTGCAATTTCTCCTATTAAAACAGAATAAGTTATATCTTTGAATTGCTTGAAAAATTTTTCTTGAGTCTCTTTTTGAAGGGGTGAAAGAGATTTAAGATAATCAATTGCTTTTTCACCATCTCTTAATGCATAAAAGAAAATAAAAATTACTACAAACAACTGAAGCAGGATTATAGGGATGTCAAGGATAATATCCCCAATATTGCTCAAAGCATCTGCAAGAAAATCTGAAATAAAAGTATTAAGAGAGCTTGCAATTGTTCTTGACAGTTCTGAAGAAGATAAAAAATTTGGAAAAACCTGGTTTATTATTTCTATTAAGTCAAGTTTTTCCAGAGAAGAATAAAAATTTATTACTTGAGAAAGCAGAGAGCCTATAAGAAGAATAAGAAGAATCCCTAAAATTATCAAAATCCCTACGCAGACTATTAGCGCTGAAAGAGTCTCATTTTTAATTTTAGACTTAATCCATTTGTAAAGAGGGTAAAAAATATAAGCAAATAAAATCCCAAATAAAATAGAGATTGCAATAGGCTTTATTATAACTATTGCAAGAGCAAAAAGAGCTGTTATTAAAACTACTGTAATTACTGTCTTGGTATTTTCTTTAGTTATCATGGTGTTATTAAATAGCAATTCTTTATAAATCTTTATAAGCCTTTCATTTTCAAATTTAGAAACTTTTTTAAAGGATAAAGGATAAAAAATAAGTTATGGATTGCTTTATAAAAAAAATATTTGAGGGAAAGCCTGATAATCTTGCGCATATTCAGTTTCAAAAATTTAGCAAGGGAGAGTTTAAAGATAAGGCAATGCTTAAGGCAAGAAATTCTAGTGGAAAATTTACAATAAGCACAACTCCTGAATATGCAAATGAAATGGTAAGAAGCATGGCTGAAAAATTAGGAAATAATAAAACTCATGTGACAGGGATTGTTGTCTCTACAAAAGATTTATCAGGAGAATTGGAATTTTCTGACAAAAAGCAGTTTATGGGAATAAAGCAGTATGTAATTGACAGGGAGATGACTGGAGAAGAAATAATGCAAATCTGCGATAAATTTCCAAATTCATTTATTGCTTTATCTTTTAAAGCTAATGGAAATGAATTAAAAATAAAACCAAAGGCCCCGAAATCAAAGCCAAGCACAAAAGCAGAGGAAAAACCAAAGATAGATTTCTGCAAATTAATAACAAATGACCGGAAAATTGTAAAAGAGTATATTTTTGATGAAGAAGCGGATAATTTTAAGAATATTGAGGTAAAACATACCTTTTTTATTAATGACATAATTATTCCAGATGAATTGAAAAATGAAAAAGATTTTGCAAAAATAAGGGAAATGGCTAAGAAGAAAGGAAAGATAATAAGAGGGCTGGATATTGATGGAAAAATCCTGAAAAAGGAAATTGAGTTTGAGGCGTGAAGAAAATTGTTATTTAAGATAAAAATGCTTAAATACTGCTCTTTTTTGAAAACCTGATGGCAGATGAAAAAACAAATTCTTATGGAAAAGAGCTAAAGCCTGGGTTTTATGAGGATGATAAGAAGAGATTATATTTTGTCTATCCAAGAACTGAAGATAGTGAGCAGGTGGTTTGCGGCTTAGAAACCATTGGACTTGGCTACCTAACCAGTGAATTAAGAGGATTGTTAAGAGAAACAGATGCTCAGGCGCAGTTGGAAAGGGCAAGAGCTGAAAAAGCAGAGGGCAGAGTCAGGTTTATAAATTCAAGGCTGGGAGAGGCGGCGCATAAATTCTCTAGTGATGAATAGAAAAATATTAAAATATTAAATCCTAACATAAAATATGGAAAATATCTTTGAAATTTCTGATAAAGGCGGAAGAAAAATTTATATTATGATGATGATGATGAAGGAGATTTCCTAGAGATAACTAACAGAGATATTTCTAATTGTTATCTTTAGCTTTAAAGCAAGAACAAAAAATCTTGATGAGATAAAGCTGAATCTCCCTTTTAAGTTTTTGAGGATTGAGTAGAGATTAAACAAAGACATTTTCCATAAGCTTTATAAACAGGGTTATTTTCCTCTTTTTAACCTAATTATTGTTTAGGAGTAAATTAAAAATTTGCTGATACAGAAAATAAAATTTTCTGTCTCACTAAATCCACAGGGATTTACTGATAGCAGTCAGTTTTTACTGGCAGGCTCAGAAACACTCTAACTAGAGTTCTTTCTGAGTTTTTGCTTATGCTTATTAAAAATTAAAATGACAAGACGTGGAACAACAAGACATGGAAGCCTGCAGTTTTATCCAAGATGCAGGGCTGAAAAAATACTGCCCAGAGTTAAATGGAATGCTATCTCAAAACAAGGAAAGGGGCTTATGGGGTTTATTGGATATAAAGTAGGAATGAGAAGTGCTTTTGTTAAAGATAATACTCCAAATTCAATGACTAAAGGGAAAAAAATAATAATTCCTGTAACTATACTTGAATCACCCCCTATTAAAATTTTATCTGTAAGATTTTACAAGGATAAAAAGATAGTAGATGAAGTTATGAATGATGCTCTTGACAAGGAATTAAAAAGAAAAATCAAAATGCCTAAAAAATCCAGCAAACAAAAAATAGAAGAAATTGAGAAAAAAGGGGATTTTGATGAAATAAGGATTGTAGCTTATTCACAGGCTAAAAAAACAGGGATAAAAAAAACGCCTGATATTTCTGAAATTGGATTAGCTGGAACAGTTGCTGAAAAATTGGAATTTGCAAAAAATAATTTTGGAAAGGAAATCTTAATAAAGGAAGTTTTTAAAGAAGGAATTGTGGATTTAAGAGGAGTTACAAAAGGAAAGGGTTTTCAGGGCTCTACAAAGAGATTTGGCCTTTCTTTGCAGCAGCATAAAACCGAGAAAGGAGTAAGAGGGCCTGGAAGCGGAGGTGCTTGGCATCCTGCAAGAGTTGAATTTGCTCAGCCAATGGCAGGGCAGATGGGATTTTTTACAAGAATTATAAATAATTTAAAAATAGTTTCTATAAATAGCATAAATGAAAAAGATATAAATCCTGCAGGAGGATTTGAACATTTTGGGAAAATTAAAAATGACTATGTAATTGTTGAGGGAAGTGTGCAAGGGCCTGTAAAAAGAGCTGTTCTTATAACTTCCCCTTTAAGGGCAAATAAAAAACATTTAAAGAAAAATTATGAATTAATTGAATTGAGATAATGAAAATTCAAATACTAGACATAAATGGAAAGAAAATAAAGGAAATGCAGACAAAGTTATTTGAAGAGCCAGTTAGAGAAGATATTATATCTAAGGTAATTGAGGCACAAAAAAAACAACAGCCTTATGCTCCTTATTATCTTGCTGGAATGCAAGGGCCTTATGGCACAATGAGGCATAAAAGACATTCCTGGAAATCTGACAGGGGGAGAGGAATTTCAAGAATTCCTAGGAAGATATTTTGGAGAAGAGGAACTAATTTTTCAATGGAAGGGGCGAGAATTCCATTTGCAAGAGGGGGAAGAAGAGCACATCCTCCAAAAATAGAGCATTTTTTAAGGAAAAAGAAGATAAATAAAAAGGAATTAAAAAAAGCATTATTATCTGCACTAACTTATATAACTTCAATTAAGGAGCTAAAGAAAAAATATTCTTCATTAAAAGACAAAAAAATTGAGAATAAATTGCCTATTATTGTTGAAGATAAGATTTTAAGCTTAAAAACAAAAGAATTTTATAATTCATTAAAAATTATTTTAGGAGAACTTTTCTTGGTTGCGGTTCAGAAAAGAGAAATAAGAGCTGGAAAAGGAAAAATGAGGGGGAGAAAATATAAGAAAAATGCAGGTGCATTGCTTGTTATAGGAAATAAAGAAAATAAGAAAATTCAGGGGATTGAAATCTCAAAGGCAAAAGAATTAAATGTCAGAGATTTAGCAGATGGAGGAGCAAGATTAATTATATTTAGTGAAAATGCAATTAAAGAGCTAGAAAAAATAATAGAGAAAAATAAAAAATAATATGATAAAGCCAATCACAACTGAAAAAGCAATCAGATTAATTGAACTGAATAATACTCTGGTTATAGAGGCAGAAAGAAAAGATTCAAAGAAAAATATAAAGAAAGAAATTGAGGAAATCTTTAATGTTAAAGTTGATTCAATTAATACTTTAATAAGGGCAAATAAAAAAATAGCTTATGTTAAATTAAATGGAAAAAATCCTGCTATTGATATAGCAACAAAACTTGGAATGATATAATGGGAAAGAGAATAATTCAGCAAGCGAGAGGGCATGGAAGCATGACTTATAGAGTAAGAAAACAAGCATATAGATATAGAATAAGCTACCCTTCTCTTGAGATCTCTGGAAAAGCAGTTGTTAGAGAGCTTTTAAACTCTCCTGCTCATTCTGCTCCTCTTGCAAAGATAGAAGCTGGAAAAGAAAGTTTTTTTGTTCCTGCTGCAAATGGATTGTATGAAGGGCAGGAAATTGAGATTAATGGAAAAATTGGAATTGGAAATATTTTAAAATTAAAAAATATTCCTCAAGGGACAAAGATATTTAATACTGAAGCTTTTCCTGGAAGCGGAGGAAAATTTATAAGAAGCGCTGGATGCTCTGGAATTGTAATGAGAAAAGAAAATGGGAGAGTAGAAGTTATTTTAGGCAGGAGAAAACTTAGCTTAAATGAAGAATGCAGGGCAATAATTGGAGTTATTGCAGGAGATGGAAGGGAATTAAAGCCAATTGCAAAAGCTGGAAAAAAACATCATATGATGCTTGCTAGAGGGAAAAAATGGCATAGAACTTCTGCAGTTAAAATGAATATTGTGGACCATCCTTTTGGAAGCGGAAGAGGAAAAAGAATTAAAAGCAAAATTGCTAAAAGAAATGCTCCTCCTGGAGCAAAAGTTGGACATGTAAAGCCTAGGAGAACAGGAGTGAAGAAATAAAATACAGAAAACTCACATGGAAGAAAAAATAAAGAAAGCTGAAGGAGTAAAGAAGAAAGAATTTAGTTATAGAGGCAAAACCCTTAGTGAATTAAAACAAATGGATATTAGAGAATTTGCAAAATTGCTAAAATCAAATGAAAAAAGAACTGCTTTGAAACAATATGATGCTCTCCAAAGATTTATCTTAAGGTGCAATAAAAAAATTCAGAAAAACAAGCTGGTAAGAACTCATTTAAGGCATTTAGTCATAGTCCCGCAGATGATAGGACTGAAAATTCATGTCCATAATGGAAAAGATTTTGTTCCTGTTAATATTGACGGAGAGATGCTTGGGCATAGATTAGGAGAGTTTTCAGTAACAAGGCAGAGAGTTAAACATGGCGCAGCAGGGATAGGAGCTACAAGGTCAAGCGCGTCCTTGGCTGTTAAATAAAAATGGATGAAGAAATAAAAGAAGAAAGCAAAAAAGAAACAATCAAAAAGAAAATTGAAGAAAAAAAGAAAACCGAGGCTATTGTGAATGGAAAAAATTTATCAGTTTCAATAAAGCATGCAGTAGCTTTATGCAACTTAATAAGAGAAAGAGAGATTGATGTAGCAATAACAATTATAGAAGAAGTTATTAAAAAAAGAAAAGCTGTTCCAATGAGGGGCGAGATTCCGCATAGAAAAGGGATAATGTCTGGAAGATACCCTATAAAAGCTGCTGGAATTTTTTTAAAATTGTTAAAAAGCCTTAAGGCAAATGCCTTAGTTAATGAGCTTGAATTTGAAAAATATAAAATAGCTTGCAAATCTGATGTTGCTCCAAGACCATATAGAAGATTTGGACAGGGAAGGTTTAAAAGAAGCCATGTTACAATTAAATTGATTCCAATAAACAAAAAAGAATAAAAATGGAAAATAAAAAAACAGAAAAAATTAGGCAAAATGAAAGAAGGAATGCAGACTGCAAAGACAGAGTATGCCCTGTACATGGATGCATAAGCCTTAGAGGGAGGAGATTCAAAGGATATGTTAAAAGAAAATTTCCTAAAAGAGTTGCAATAGAATTTGAGAGAACTGTTTATATTAAGAAATATGAGAGATATGCAAAAAGAAAAACAAGAATACATGCAAGGCTGCCTGATTGCATGGCAGATGAAATTAATATGGGAGATTATATTGAAGTTATGGAATGCAGACCAATAAGCAAGATAATTAATTTTGTTGTAACAAAAAAAATTTCAGGAGAAAAACAAAAATGAGAGGAGTAGCTGCAAGGCTTACTAGGGCCTTAAATATAGGGAGCAAGGTTTTTGCAGCAGATAATAGCGGGGCAAGAATAGTTAGAATAATAAGTGTAAAAGGAGGAAAAACAAAAAGAGGGAGACAGCAGTATGCTAAGATAGGAGATTTAGCAAAAGTTTCTGTAAGGGAAGGTGATCCTAAAATGAGGGGGGAGGTTTTTGATGCAGTTATTGTAAGGCAGAAAAAACCTTTTAGGAGAAAAACAGGAGAGAGAATTGCATTTACAGACAATGCCGCTGTCTTGCTTAAAGATACAAAAGGAAATCCAAAAGGAACTCAAATTAAAGGGCCTATTGCAAAGGAGGTTGCTGAAAGATGGCAGTTTCTTGCCAAGATAAGCAAGTATGTAATGTAAAATACAGAAAATATAAAATTTTCTGTCTGATTAAAATTCAGAGAATTTTAACATGAAAAAAGATTTTTCAATCAAATGGATAGGAAGCAAACAACCGAGAAAGCAGAGAAAATACCTAGCTAATGCTCCTTTGCATATAAAAAGAAAATTAATTTCATCGCATTTATCAAAGGAATTAAGAAAAAGATACAAAAGAAGAAGCTTTCCATTAAGAAAAGATGATGAAGTAATGGTAATGAAGGGTGAATTCAGAAAAAAAACAGGGAAAATTGAAATGATTAATATGAAAAAATCAAGGGTTGTAATTTCAGGCATTCATAAAACAAAGAAAGATGGGACAAAAATAAAGGTTTATTTTGCCCCTTCAAACCTTTTAATTCAGGAATTAAATCTTGATGACAAGAAAAGATTAGAAGCTTTAAATAGAAAGATAAAAGAAGAAGATAAAAAGGAAAACAAGAAAATTGAAAATAAGACTAAGGAGGGAAAAAATGCACCTTAAAAGAAACAATATTGGAAAATTCTGGCCTGTTCCAAGAAAAGGAACAAAGTATCTAGCTGTTGCTATGCATAATAAAAAGGATTCTATTCCATTAATTGTTATTGCAAGAGACTTGCTTAAAATTGTCAGGAATAAAAAAGAATTAAAGAGGATTTTAAATGAAAAAAAGATAAAAATCAATAATAAGGAAATTAGAGAAATTAATTATCCTGTTTGTTTGTCTGATGTAGTTACATTGCCTGATGCAGGAAAAAATTACAGGGCAATCTTATCCAAAAACAAAAAAATGCAGATTCAGGAGATAACAGATAAAGAAGCTGAAAGAAAGATATTCAAGGTAATTGGGAAAAAAATTTTAGCTGGGAAAAAGATACAGCTAAATTTATCTCATGGAGTAAATATTCTTTCTAAAGAAAAAACAAACATTGGAGATTCTGTTATCTTGAGTTTAAAAGACAAAAAAATAATAAAAATAATAAAAAAGGAAGGGGGGAAAAAGGCACTTATAATAAAAGGAAAGCATGCGGGCTTTTCTGGAAAGATTGAAGAAATTGTTTATAGGGGAGGAAAGGAGATTGCAAAGATAACTTCTGACAAGGGGAGAATAAATGTCTGGACAAAAAACCTTATAATTGCTGAATAAAAATGGAAGATAATAAAATGCGCGAGATTGAGATAGAAAAAATGGTCCTTAATTGCGGCGGTTTGGGAGAAAAACTAGAAAAATCAGTAAAACTTCTTGAATTAATAACTGAAAGAAAAGTTTATAAAATAAAATCAAAAAAAAGAATACCTGCTTTTGGAGTAAGCCCTGGAAAAGAAAGCGGATGCAAAGTTAGCATAAGGGATAAAGAAAAAATAAATAGCTTGCTAAAAAGATTCTTTGCTGCTGTTGAAAATAAAATTTCAGAAAAGAAAATATCAGATAATTACCTTTCTTTTGGAATTCAGGAGTATATTGAAGTTCCTGGCCTGGAATATAAAAGAGAAATAGGAATCCTTGGGTTTGAAATAAGCATTGTTTTTAAGAGAAAAGGCAAAAGAGTCATGTTTAAAAAAATAAAAAGGGGAAAATATCCAAAAAAGCAGGCAGTTACAAAGGAAGAAATAGCTGAATTCTTAATAAAAAATTTTGATGTGGAGGTTGAGAGAGAATGACAGCAAGTGACTGGAGAAAAACACTGAAGCAGCTTATGAAAAAGCCTGCAATAAAAACAAGGTATGTAAAATATAACAAGCCTAAAGAAAGAACAACTGGAATAGCTAGAAAAAAATGCGAAAAATGCGGGAGATACGGGGCAATGGTTGGAAGTTATGGAATAAATTTATGCAGGCAGTGCTTTCGCGAGATTGCAGAGGAGATAGGATTTAAAAAATATAGCTAAAATGATAGAAACATTTACACTAAAACAGCAAAAAGCAATTGAGGAAAAGACAAAGCAACTTAGAGAAATTTTAGATGGAACTCTAAATCCAAAAGAATTAGCACAGTCTATAACTCAAAGAAGATTAGAATGGTTAGCTAAAAATAGGATTTTATTAAGAACTGATTTACCTTTATTAGAATCTACATTAAGATTGTTGATATATAATCATATGGGTGTAGAAGAAGGAATATCAACAGAGATGATTTCTGAAAATTTATTGAGAATAGAATCAAGAAATTTTTGTCCTTATTTAGAAGCATGCCAGTGGTTAGGGATGGACACGCGGTTTGTTTGTAAAGAAATTGGAGAGCCCTCAATAATTGCTTTTTTCCATGAGATAAATCCTCATCTTGATTTCTATAGAAATTATGATAAAATTAGGCCATATTCAGATTATTGTGAAGAATTTTTGGAGGCATCAAAATGAGCCAAGATATTGTTTCAGATGCATTAAGTGAAATAATGAATGCAAAAAAAGCAAGAAAAAATTTTGTGATATTAAAAAAGCATTCAAAGCTATTAAGGAATATATTGGAGATAGCGAAAAAATTGGGCTATCTGGATTATAAGGATGAAAAAAACAATATGAAAATTGAGATTAAAAATATTAATGAGATAAAAGCAATTAAGCCAAGGTATGCTGTCTCAAAAAAAAGGATAAATCATTATGTGAGGAGATTTCTTCCTGCTAAAGATTTTGGAATTATGATTATTTCAACGAACAAAGGATTGATGGAGCATTATGAAGCTGAGAAGCAGAATATGGGAGGATGCTTAATTGCTTATATTTTTTAAGATGGATAAAACAAAAAATAAAGCTCTTATTGAAGAAATTGAAATTCCTGAAGGGATAAATGCATTTGTGGATAAGGATGAAATAATTCTAAAGAAAGGAGAAAGTCAATTGCAGAAAAAAATTGATTCTAAGCTAAAAATTAAAATAGAAAATAATAAGATTACCCTTGAATGTGAGAAAAATAAAAAAAACCAGAGAAAAATCTTTAGAAGCGCTATAGCTCATGTGAAAAATATGATTAAAGGTTTAAATGAAAAATTCCGATATAGATTACAAATCTCTAGCGTTCATTTCCCAGTGTCTGTCATCATTAATAAAGAAAAAAATGAATTGCTCATAAAGAATTTTTTAGGAGAGAAAAAAGACAGAAAGGTCAAGATTTTTCCTGGAATTGAGATTAGGATAGACAAAGATATTATTGAAGTTGAATCTTCAGATATAGAAAAAGCAGGGCAATTTGCGGCAAATATTGAAAAGAAGACAAAAATAAGGAAAAAAGACAGGAGGGTTTTTCAGGATGGAGTGTATATTATATCTAAACCTGGGAAGGAGTATTTATAATGGCAAAAAAAAGATTCTTAAGGACAAATGTCTGGCTTTATTCAAGGCTCGGAGCAAGAAGAAAAAATAAACAAGTTTATAGGAGAGCCAGAGGCGGAGAAAATAAACTAAGGTTAAAAAGAAAAGGGAGATTGAGAAATGTCTCAATTGGGTTTAGAAGTGAGAAAAAAACAAGAGATTTAGTCAGAGGGCTAAGGCCTATTGTTATTCATAATATTAAAGAGATTAAGCAAATAAAAAAAGATGAAATTGGAGTTCTTGCTAAAATCGGCAAAAAAAAGAAAATAGAAGTTGCTAATTATATTTTAGAGAATAAAACTCAGCTGTTAAACTTTAATGCAAAAAAATTCCTTAGGAATACTAAGGTTAAAGAACCTGAAATAAAAGAGAAAGGCAAAGATATTAAAGAAAAAGATAAAAACAAGGAGGTAAAAAAATGAATCTTATGAAAAAAAGAAATCTTGCAGCCAAAGTCTTAAAAATTGGAAAAAACAGGGTTTATTTTAGCCCTGAAGGAATTAGTGAAATAAAAGAAGCAATAACAAAACAAGATATCAGGGATTTATTTTCCCAAGGGATAATAACAATAAAACCTGCCAAAGGCAGAAGAAAAATTGAAAAGTCAAAGAGAAGAAAAGGCCCTGGAAAAATAAAGGTGAAAGTTAACAAAAGAAAACAAATCTATGTAAAAATCACTAGGAAATTAAGAAAATATCTAAAAAAACTGAGAAAATCAGGGAAAATAGAAAATAAATTATATTGGCAATTAAGAAAAAAAATAAAGATGAAAGAATTCAAAAGTGAATCAAACCTAAAAGAATATATAAGGGGCATTAGTAAGGAGATAAAATCTAAAAAAACTAAAAAATGAAAATAGACAAAAGAAGAAGAATAGAGAATAAAACTGACTATAGAAAAAGATTAATTTTGCTTAAAGGCAAAGTTCCTAGATTTATTGTAAGAAAAACAAATAAATATATTATCTTGCAGATTATTACAAGCAAAAGTGCTCAGGATAAAGTAGCCTATTCAATTAACACAAAAGAGCTGTTGAAATTCGGATGGCCTGAGGAAAGAAAGGGAAGCTTGAAGTCTATAAGCGCTGGTTATCTTGGAGGATTTCTTCTTGGAAAAAAGACAAAGGGATTTAAAAGCGAAGTTATACTTGATATTGGACTTATTCCAAATACAAAAGGCTCAAGAGTTTATGCTGCTGTTAAAGGCTTGTTAGATTCTGGAGTAAAAATAAAATGCAGCCAGAAAATTCTTCCTTCAAAAGAAATGCTTGAAGGAAAATTTACAAAAATAAAACCTGAAATTTTCAATAAAATAAAGGATAGAATAGATAAACTTGCAGAAAAACCTGCTAAGGAGGTTATTTAAATGCAGAAAAGAAAAATGAAAAACCGACCAGAGAAAAATGAAATAAACAAGAATTTTGAAGAAAAATTAAAAGAGCAAAAATCACAGTATCTTGAGGTATGGAAGCCAAAGACAAAGCTTGGAAAACTTGTAAAAGAAAAAAAGATAGGGGACATAGATGAAGCACTGCGCTATAAAATACTTGAGGTAGAAATTATTGACAGCTTAGTTGACTTAAAATCTGAAATATTAAATATAGGGCAAGCAAAGGGAAAATTTGGCGGTGGAAAAAGAAGGGCATGGAGACAAACCCAGAAGAAAACTGCTGAAGGAAATACCCCTACATTTTCCTGTATGTGTGTTGTTGGAAATGAAAATGGTTATGTTGGGATAGGCTATGGGAGAGCAAAAGAAACTCTTCCAGCAAGAGCAAAGGCATTAAGAAAAGCAAAACTTAACTTATTTAAAATTAAAAGGGGATGCGGAAGCTTTGACTGCACATGCGGAGAGCCACATTCAGTTCCTTTTATTGTTGAGGGAAAGTGCGGAAGCACAGAAATAAAGCTGATGCCTGCTGCACAGGGAACAGGGCTAGTGATAGGAGATGAATGCAAAAAAATATTAAAAGTTGCTGGAATAAAAGATGTTTATAGCTCAACTAAAGGGCAGAAAAGAACTACAATCAATCTGGCTATGGCATGCATAGATGCCTTGAGAAAGACTATGGAGAAATAAAAATGGAAGAAAGAAAATTTATTAGGCTTAAGAAAGAAGAATTTGGGATAAAAGAGTATATAAAAAGAGAATTGGGAAAAGGAAAAATCAGCAGGCTTGATATTGAATATACTCCTGTAGGAGAGAAAATTATAGTATCCACAAACAAGCCAGGGTTAATAATAGGGAAAAAAGGAGAGAGAATAGAAATTCTAACAAAGACTTTAAAAACCAGATTTAAACTTGAAAATCCCCATATTGAAATAAATGAAATTAAAAATCCCTTGTTTGATTCCCAGTCTGTTGCAGATGAAATAGCAATGACACTGGAGAGAATGGGAAATCTAAAATTTAAAGTGATAGCATATAAAAAATTGCAAGAGATAATGAATGCTGGAGCATTAGGGTGTGAATTAAGAATAAGCGGAAAACTTCCAAGTGACAGGGCAAAATCATGGAGATTTGCAAGCGGGTATCTGAAAAAAGCAGGGGAATCAAGAAAAGAAGTTGACAGGGCTCAGGCAACTGCGTTTACAAAAACCGGAGCTATTGGAGTAAAAGTAGCTATCATGGCTCCTGATGCCAAGATTTATGACAAAATTGAGATAAATGAAGAAATAAAAGCAAAAATTAAAAAAGAATAAAAATGGCAATATTAAGAGCAAAAGATATACTAAAAATGTCTGAAAGAGAAATTGAAGAAAAGATAAAAGGACTTAGAATGGAGCTTATAAAAAACAGAGTAAATGCAAAGAAAGGCGGAAAATTGAAAATAAGAGAGATTAAAAGGACAATTGCAAGAGCACTTACTATTAATAGACTAAACAAGTCTGTTAAAAAATAAACAATGGATATATGTCCGAAATGCGGATTGCCTTTACAAGCTTGCGTTTGTGAAGAAATAGCAAAAACAGAACAGAGAATACAAGTAAAGACTGAGAAGAAAAGGTTTGGAAAAATAACAACCTTAATATCAGGGCTTCAGGGAGTTGAGCTGAAAACAATTGCAAAAAGCCTTAAGCAGGAACTTGCTTGCGGGGGAACAGTTAAGGACAGTGTGATTGAGCTGCAAGGAAACCATATAAAAAACATAAAAAAAGCACTTGGAAAACTTGGATTTTCCGAGGACTTAATAGAAGTTTATTAAAGGCAAATAAAAAAGAAGGGCTGAATCAGCCTAGAATCAGGCATAAATATAAAATGGAAAAGAAAAAAATAAAAGAAAAAACAGAAGAGAAAAACAAGCTTATAATTGTAATCAGGATTGCAGGAGAGGTAAAAATAAAAAAAGATATTGAATCAACTCTTTATAATCTAAGGCTAAGAAGAAAATACTCTGCTGTTTTAGTTAATAATGAAAAAGAGCTATTAGGAATGATAGAAAAAGTAAAATATTTTGTTGCTTATGGAGAAATCAACAAAGAAGTTTTGGCAAAATTAATAAAAGCAAGAGCAAAGAAAATTGACAAAAAAAACTTTAATGCTGAAGAAATTGCTGAAAAATTAATTGAAGGAGAGAATTTAAAAAAATTAGGATTCAAGCCTTTTTTTAGACTGCATCCGCCAAGAAAAGGAATAAAAAGCAAGATTCAATATCCTAAAGGGGTTTTGGGGAATAATAAAGAAAATATAAATAAATTAGTTGAGAGAATGCTGTAAAATGGTAATAAAAACAAGGAAGAAAAGGAAATCAAAGAAGCAGAGAGGAAATACAACTTATGGCCATGGAGCTAGAAAAAAATGGAAAGGCAAGGGGCATAAAGGCGGAGTTGGCATGGCTGGAAGCGGAAAAAGAGCTGACCAAAAAATAACTTTGATAACAAAGCTTTATGGAAATAGATATTTTGGAAAAAAAGGAATAACAAGCAGAAGCACTAAAAAAAAGAGAATAAAAGTAGTTAATTTAGGATATATACAAGATAATTTAAACTCTTTTATTGAAAGATTTGGAAAAGGAAATCTGAGCAAAAAAGCTAACTCCAATCTGCTTTTTCGCTCTAGCTCACCAAATCCTAACAAATCCGAAGGATTTGGTGATGAGTTAGATTTAAGTGAGTATAAGATTCTTGGAGATGGTGAATTAAAAACAAAACTTACAATAAAAGCAAGAGGGTTTACCAATAGTGCAAAAGAAAAAATTGAAAAATCTGGAGGAAAAATTATCATTGCTGGAAAAATCCAAGAGAAAAATGAATAAGGAATTATTAACAGAGTTAAAAGAAAAATTTGATTCTTTGAAAAAAGAGACTGGATTTAAATCAAGTTTTAAAGAGCTTAATGATATTTTTTTTATTGAAGATTTTATTTTACAGGAAAAATATGTAAGCAAGGATTTTGCCAGGCAGTTATGCAGCAGAATTGTTAATGTGTATAATTCTTGGGTTTCTTATTTTCATGGATTAATAATGCCAAATCCAGCTAATATGATTAATATAATGGAAAATAAATGCCTTAATGAAGAGGAGAGAAAGAAAATATCCAAGCTTATTAGAGGGGTAATTGGATTGATAAGCACAAATAACCTTAATTTCCTAACAAAAAACAAAACTGCGCAAGCAAAATTTATTGATGATTCTGTAAAATTTTGGAAAAATTATTTTAAAGCAGAAGCTATAAAAATAATTGAAAAAATAAACAAAGAATGGAAAAAAAGCAGTTAAGATGGAATTCATAAATCTCTTAAAAAACCTGCCTGAAGTAAAACCTCCAGTTGAAAAAAAATTAAGCTTTAATATAAAACTTAAATGGACTTTAATTATACTTGCTGCATTTTTTGTTATGTCAAATATTTCTCTTTTTGGGCTTGCTAATAATGCCCTTGAAAGATTTGAATACCTGGCTGTTATTATGGGAACAAGCTTTGGCTCTATAATCTCACTTGGAATTGGGCCTATTGTTATGGCTTCTATTATCTTACAATTATTAGTTGGAAGCAAAATTTTAGACATTGATACCTCAACTTCTGATGGTAAAAGATTTTTTCAAGGGCTTCAAAAATTGCTTGTTTTCTTTTTTATATTATTTGAAGCAAGTGTTTATGTTTTAATGAGAGGGCTTGAAGCTATTCAGGGGTATACTGGAATTCTCATATTTCAACTTGTGCTTGGAGGTTTAGTAATTGTTTTCATGGATGAATTATGCCATAAGTGGGGATTTGGCTCTGGTGTTAGCTTGTTTATTGCAGCTGGTGTTGGATGGAGATTAATAACTGCTACAATTGGATTTATAGGGCCTCAAGGAGAATTTCAGGCTTCTGGAAAATTAATTGCTTTAATTGTAAGCTTAATGAATGCTGATTCTCAAGGAGCAATGCTTGCAATAGCTGCTATATTAACTACATTAATCTTGTTTTTAATTGTTGTATGGGCACAATCTTTAAAAATTGAAATACCCTTAAGCTATGACAGAATAAGAGGATATTCTATGAAATGGCCATTACAGTTTTTTTATGCAAGTGTTATTCCTGTAATATTAACTTCTGCTCTTACAGCTAATCTGCAATTATTTGGGGGATTATTGCAGAATTGGCTTGGAAAACCTACTTTTCTTGGAAATATTGCAGATGGAAGAGCTGTTTCTGGATTTTTGTTCTGGATTGATTCTTCAAATATGGTTGAAAGAATAATACAGGGAAGCTGGGCATCTAACTTATTATTGCAAACTTTAGGCCATATGGCTTTTTACATGTTTTTTGCAACTTTATTTTCAGTTTTCTGGGTTAAAACTTCTGGGATGGATGCTTCAAGCCAGGCTCATAATATACTTAAATCTGGATTGCAAATCCCTGGATTTAGAAAAGATGAAAGAATATTAGAATCTATATTATCAAGATATGTAATGCCATTAACTATTATGGGGGGATTAGCAATTGGCTTATTAGCTGCTCTTGCAGATGTTTTAGGAGCTTTAGTTGGAGGAACTTCTCTTCTTCTTGGAATCATGATTATATTCCAGTTCTACCAAAACATTGCACAACAGCATGCTGTTGATATGAACCCTGCATTAAAGAAAATGATTGGGGCGTAAAAAAGGGGTGCTTAGGTTTAAAAAGAAACTTTACTAGTTAATTAAAATGGTGATGGAGTTTATACAAAATAATCCAAGGATATCTATTATTATCCTGTCATTCTTAGTAACACTTGCGATAACTTTTGTTAATTACATTTTAATTGACAAAACTAAAATGAGAGAGATAAGAGAAAGGCAAAAAGCATTAAGAGAAGAAATGAAAAAATTCAAAAATAATCCTGAAAAAATGATGGAGCTTAATAAAAAAATGCTTCAAGATATGCCTGAACAATTAAAAGCTTCATTCAAACCAATGATAATTACTCTTGTTCCTCTATTAATTTTATTCAGTTGGCTTAAGGCAACTTTTGCAGCAACTGCAATTGCATCTACATGGTTTTGGTGGTATATTGGAGCTTCAATTTTATCAAGCATAATTTTAAGAAAAATGTTTGGATTGCAGTGAAAAATTAATAATTCTTGTTTTTATGATTATTTCTGTAAACTAGAGAAAGAGAATATAAAAAGCCTGAAAGCAAAATTCCTGCTGAATTTGTCAGAATATCTGAAATATCAAATTGCCTTCCTTTAACAAAAAGCTGGTGGATTTCATCAGAGATTCCATAAAGAATTGCAAAGATAATTGCTATAGATATAAGAGCTTGATATTTTCCCTTAACTAAAGAGATTAATAAGAAAAATCCAAAGATAAAAAAAACTCCAAAATGATAAACTGTTGCTTTCCATGGAAAAATTTTTCCTGTTCCAGTTATATAAAAAGCTAGTGTGGAAAGATAAAAAATAATAATTGCGATTAAAATTGTAATAGTCCAAGAAAACCTATTATGTTTTTCAAACCAGGAAATCATTTTAACCCTTTTTATTACTTCTTTTTATATCTCCTTAAGGAACGCAATGCTTAAAAACTTTATTATATCAGAGTAAATATGAACCAAGATGAAGTATTAGAATTTAGAAGGATTGAGCAGGAATTTGAGCAGCTTAGCCAACAATTGCAATTAATTGAGCAGAATTTTAATGAAATGAGCGAGCTAAGCTTAAGTTTAGATGAAATTGAAAAAGAAAACAAGGAGATTCTTGTTAGTATTGGAAGAAATATTTTTATTCCAGTTGAAATAAAAGAAAAGAAATTAATAGTTGGAGTTGGAAACAAGAATTTTATCAGGAAATCCATTCCTGAAACAAAAAAAATTATTGAAGGACAGAATGACAAGCTTGCAGATGCAAAAGAAAAAATAATGGGAAAGATGCAAGAGCTTCAAGAGGAAATGGAAAGATTGATGAAAAATATAAATGAAAAAGAGAGAATAAAAAATAGATAATTTTATTTGAAATGGATTATACTGATTATATGCCAATAGATTATGGAAACTGGGTTTTAGGAAATTCTGCAAGAGAAGGAGTGAATATCAAAAAATTGAAAATTTTAAACTCAAAAGAATTAAAATTATGGAATGCTTCTGTTTCTTTTCAGGATTCAAGAGAGGATTTTGGGCATGGGGAAATTGTGACCTATTTTGCAATAATGCTTTTAAATTATTACAAAGGCAAAAGAGAAATTGTTGTTCCTGCTGCTATCATGCATGATTTAGGCTGGCATGGCATAGGCATTAATTGGAAACAGTTTGTTGCTTCTGGAGGAAATAGCCAGGATAAAAAGATAAGAAAGCCTCACCAAGATAAAGGAGTTATTATTGCAAGAGAATTAATTGAAAAAACAAAGGATTTTAAAGGATATATAGAAGAAATCTGCTTTATAATTAAAGACCATGATACAAGAGAAAATTCCACAACTTTGAGTGGAAAAATTGTTTGGGCTGCTGATTTATTATGGAGAGTAACCTATCCTTATTTTCAAAATTATTTATCTGGAAAATCTCCTGAAGAAATATTGAAAATTACTAAAGAAACAGCTCTTGAGATGAAAGCCCCTTATAATTTGAGGAAAATTGAAAAATATATTGGAAGAATAGAGCTTGTTAATTCAATGTTCTTTAAGTTTGGAAATCAAGCAAAGAAAATTCTTTTTCCTGAATATAAAAAGGAACTAGATTTTTGTGTAAAATGAATCATGTATTTATTTATGGAGCTCCTGGTGTAGGAAAACTAACTGTTGCAAAAGAATTTTCAAGAATAAGTGATTACAAACTATTTCATGACCATATTCTTCAGGATTCGTTAAGCTTAATTTTTGAAAAAGGATGCCAATCCTGGCATTTCTTAAGAAGAAATTTTTATCTTGATATTGTAGAAGAATTTTATAAAAATAACCAAAACCTAGTATCAACTTTTTGTTATTGCTTTCCAAGAGATGATGAGTTTATAAAAGAACTTCTTAGAAAGAGTGAAAAATATTCTGTAAAACTATTTTTTGTCAGACTGGTTTGTGATTTTGAGGAGGAATGCAGGAGAATTTCTGGAATTTCAAGAGAAGGGACAACAAAACTTAGAACCAAAGAGGAGCTAGAAAAGGATTTAGAAAAGCAAAATCTAAATTCACCTATATTGTTTGTAGATAGTTTTGAAATAGATAACACAAAATTATCTCCAGAAGAAACAGCAGTTAAAATAAGGGAGCATTATAAGATTTAAAAATTTTATCTGATTCTTCCAGATAAAACCCCAGATTCATTGATTTGCCACCATAATCTTCTTTTAGGTTCTCTTTCTATCTTTATCTCTCCCATACATTCATTAAATCTTTTAGCATCAAAAAAAACAGGTATTCCTTCATTAATAATTTCTTGAACAGATTTATCCTCTCTAGAAGAATCCACAAAATTTCTTCTGTTCATATAAGTTATCTTTATTCCTCCGTCAAATACTGCTTTAAGTTCTTGGCAATAAGTACCAATGCCCTGTTCATAAAGGTTTTTATACCAGCCATATCTTGGTTCTAGTTGTCTAGTAGGTGGAGTTGATTGTTCAGTCAATACAAGAAAATCTGCTGTGTCAACACTTTTTGTTAGTATCTCTCTACTTTCCTTAACCTCTGGTCCAAAAAATAGATATTTTCTATAACTCCATTCAACTTTTTTACTACCTGCATTAGGAAACCTTATAGAATCTCCGAAAGATATCATTGCAATAAATTCATCCGGATTAATTCCAATTTTATTAATTTTCCAATCTGTTGATAATTGATATAATGCGTCTAATCGTATAGTAAATCCTTCAATGTTTTTATATTCACTTATATCAGGATCGCAGCTGAACATTCCGCAATTTGGCAGATATAACCTCCCAATTTTATTTCTGACAAAAAAATCGGAAAAATCTCCAATTGATAAATCTGTTTCAACATCTGAAATTTTCATATTAATAAATTTAATGATTCCTTTTTAAATCTTTTCCTAAAAAAACTTCACCAGTCAGTAATAAATTTTAATATATCCTGGAAAAGAAATATATTTTTAAATAGATCTTTTTTAATTTTTTTATGGGATTTTTTAGAAGAAAACAAGTTAGAGCAGTACAGATTAAAGTACCTGAAGAAGGTTATAAGTTTAGCTATTCCAGAACATTGCAAAGAGTTGAAGCAGAAAAACAAAGGCAGGGAAATCAAGAAGGAATAAGAACATTTGAGGGGCTTGAGTATAAACCATATGAACTAAAAGAAGAAACTAAGCCAAAGGAAGAAGTACTAACTTCCTTATCATCCCCAGAACCATCTCAACTCCCAGAAACAAAACCCTACACTCCAAGACCATACAATGATAATCCTTGGGTAGGTTTTGAAGCAATTAAAAAAATCGTAAAAAAAGTTTGTTATGCGCCAACTTTTCCTTTTTTTTTCCCAACACATATAAGAAGGTATTGTGATAGAGCAGATTATGTTTGTATGCAAAGGGCTAGGGATCATGATCCGAGTACAGAAGGGGATAATATTTTTAGTAGAATAATACTCCCAGGAATTCTTATCCCATTTTTCTATATATTCGGTCTCACCAGCGATCAATCAACCCCTACTTTAGAGAAAATCGCATTCGCAAATGTAGTAACAAACACCCTTTCAGGATTATATGAATGGTATAGATATGAGAGTAAAAAAATAACTTCTTCAGCTACAAGAATACAAATCTCGCAACCTTCTCAACTTGAAAAAGAAGTTGAAGAAACTCTATAAAGCTAAAGGTTTATTTCTCTTTAATCCTTTTCAAAAACTGATTATAAGAAAGAATTCCAAGTTCAGAGATTATCGCCTTTATGTTCTCCTTTTTAATTAATTCAAAGGCAGGATTTTTTAAATTAAATTTGGGGGCTTTCCAAATTTCTCTAGGATTTCTCTGCTCAAATTTTATGTTTTTTAAGGTATATTTCAGAGAATCTGAAATTATATAAACTGGGATATTATTATCTTTTGCAATTTCTGCAAACATTCCACTACCAACTTTATTTATAACTCCTTTTTTTGTCAGTGCATCTGAACCAAAAAAAACAAAAGAAACTTTCCTTGTTTTTTCTTCTTTATCCTGGTCTTTAGTTAGTGCAATTTTAGCTGCTGAATCTATAAAAGTTGCAACTTTTATTCCAGCTCTTCTTAATTCTTTTGCTGTTTTTCTTCCCTGAAACAAAGGCCTTGTCTCTGTGTTATAAACTTCAAATCTTTTTCTTTTTTTCTTTGCAAAGATTAAAGCCTTGACAATGGTTGAAGAATGGCAATGTGTGAAGATTATATTATTGTTTTTAATTAATTTAAAAACAAGATAATTTATTTTATTTTGATTGCTTTCTAATTTCTTTATTAGTTCTTTGTAAGATAATTTATCTGCAAGATTCAAGACATTTTCAAGCATTGGCTCTGTAGGTCTTAATGAAAGAAGTTTTCTTTTTGAGGATTTTGTTGGAATTAGCTTATAAGCATAAAATGCTTTTTTTGCTATTTCTTCAGCTCCTTGGATTTTAATTGAACTTATATCTTTGCATATTTTCTCAAAAACATGTTTTATTATTTTTTTGTGATTCTTTTTCATTTTCTCTTTTATAAAATAATGTTAAAAGGGTATAAAAATGTGCTGAAAGCATAAGATACAGAGAATTTTATTAAATTCTCTGTCTGTGCAATTGCAAACAGGAGAGTTAAAAGCAATTGCCCATATGTTTAAAAACATCTTGGTTTTATATTTAAGTATACAAAGAGGAAAAATGCTAGAAATGCTTATTTACCCGCAGAAAGCTGAAAAAAAGCCATGGCAGATGTTTTTTATAGGAGCTTTTTATGCAACAATATCCCTTATTCTTGTTAAATGGATATTTTCAGGAGACCCTGTTCTTTCAAAATATACTGGAATTCTTGTTGTAACTTTTTGTGTTATGTTTTCAATACCTTTTATGTATTATGCATTAAGAAATGAGGAGGAAAAAGACTTGGAATTAAAGGGGTTTTCAAGATTAATGAAAGAGCATGGAAAGGCTTTGCTTTATTTCATGTTTTTATTTATGGGATTTATTGTTGCTTTTTCTTTTTGGTATATTGTTTTTTCAGATGGGAACCAGAATTTCAGGGCACAGATTGAAACTTATTGCATAATAAACAAGCCTGCTTATTTTGAAGAGTGTGTTGCAGAATATGGAGTTAAGCATGTTTCAAAAACAACTGCATTCCTGACTGCAAAAGAAAAAATAGTTAATATTTTCGCGAATAATATTTATGTTTTGCTTTTTACTATTGTTTTTTCCCTTATTTTTGGTGCTGGTGCAATTTTCATACTTGCCTGGAATGCCAGTGTAATAAGCGCTGCAATTGGAATTTTTTCTGAATCAAGCTTAATTAATCTTCCTTTAGGTATTGCAAGATACATGATTCATGGGGTTCCTGAAATATTATCTTATTTTGCAGGAGCTCTTGCAGGAGGAATTGTAAGTGTTGCTATAATAAAGCATGATGTTCATTCAGAAAAGTTTTGGATAATTTTGCAGGATTCATTAAACTTAGTTATTGCTGCTGTTGTGATATTATTTATTGCTGCCTTAATTGAGGTTTTTATAACTCCTGTGTTGTTTTAGAGATTATCTTTTTTTAAAATATTCATAAAACCTTCTTCCTATTTTCCATCCTGTAAATAAGGCTGCAAAAGTTAAACTATAAAAAATAGGCTCATTATCAGTTAATTGAGAGGTAAAAGAAGTTCCTTCATCATATGCTTTTAACCCTGCTATTCCAAAATAAACAATAGCTGTATTTGCTATCAAATGAACTAAATCTTTTTTTAAACTTATTTTCTTATTTTCCATAAAGCTTCTTCTCTAATATTGTTTTTAAGCTTTTCTTAAAAAAATTTTGACTGAGAGATAGTGAAAATTCATGAAACCCCTTAAAAATTTTAAATTTATTATTTCACTGATAAATTTAAAAACCATGGTTTTGTTATAAAATGCAAGAATAAAATGGGGAATTATATATGCACGCACTGTAAGTTCAGGTTTAATTCAAAGAATCCTTCAGACTGCCCTTATTGCGGAAGAAAAACTTTAGAAAGGGAAAAGGATGCCTCTGAATTAATTGAAGAAGTTAATAAGATGCTTAGAGAGTAATGGAAAAAATAACTGAAAATAAAGAAAAAGTTGAAGAAAAAAATATTCATGCAGAAACTTCTATAATTAAAACTGAAGAAGAATTAATAAAAGAAAGAAAAGATAAGGTGATTAGTTTTTTAAAGAAAAGCGAGATCTGGGTTCTTGGTATTTTGATTATTGCTTTAATTTTAGGAATTTATATTAGAAGCTTGCCAATGAGTGAGCATGGAGGCAGGCCTGGCTTATGGGACATAACAACAAATACATGGACATTAGGGCCTGATTTAGATCCTTTTTTATTTTTAAGGGGGGCGCAAACTATCCTTGAAAATGGCTCTTTGCCTAAAATAGACTATATGAGAAATGTGCCATTAGGATTTGATAATACAATGGAAACTCAATTACTGCCTTATATGATTGTCTGGATGTATAAAATAATTAATTTATTTTATTCTTCAAATATAGAGTTTGCAGCAGTTATTTTTCCAGTAATTATGTTTGCATTAACTATAATCTCTTTTTTTCTTTTTGTAAGAGAAATTTTCATTAAAAAGAATAAAGAAAATAAAACCCAGGCAAATATTATTGCCTTAATTTCAACATTTTTTATGATTGTAATTCCTGCATTTTTATCAAGAACAATTGCTGGGATTCCTGAAAAAGAATCAGCTGCTTTCTTTTTTATGTTTTTTGCTTTTTACTTGTTTTTAAAAGCATGGAAAACTGAAAAACTGGGAAATTACATAATCTTAGGTATTTTAGCTGGAGTTTCAACTGCATTAATGGGATTAATTTGGGGAGGAGTTATGTATATTTTTATCCCAATTGGCTTAGCAGGTTTAATAGCATTTATTATAAACAAATTCAATAAAAAAGAATTTATTGTTTATAGTTTATGGATGTTCTCTTCTTTTGCCTTGCTTAATATTTTTTCTAATAGATATTCTGTCATTGGGACATTAACTTCTCTTGATACAGGACTTGATTTTTTTGTGTTTTCTATTAGCTTAGTTCATTTTATACTTTGGAACACTTCCCTATCTAAAATAAAACCAATAGCTGAAACGCGAATCCCCAAGAATATTTTCTCCCTTTTAATATCCATTATATTATTAATAATAGCTGTTTCTTTATTATTAGGCCCTTCTTTCATAATAGAAAAAATAAAAACAATTCACCAAACAATATTTAAACCTGTTATTGGGAGATGGAAAATAACTGTTGCTGAAAATAGGCAGCCAAATTTCAAAGAATGGAGCTCTAGTTTCGGACCTTTTATAAAGAATATCCCAGTTTTATTTTGGCTGTTTTTTACTGGCTCTATTGTTTTGTTTAAAAAAATGGTAGCTGAAGCAGGTAAAAGAGATTCATGGATATTAACTGGCTTTTACAGCTTATTTTTGTGCGGCTTAATATTTTCAAGATATTCTGGCTCAAGTATTTTTAGCGGGGAGAATTTTATCAGCAAATCCTTTTATTATATCTCTGCTTTATTATTAGTCAGTGTTTTAGTTTATTATTATATAAAATATGAGAAAGAAGGTAAGAAAGTTTTTGAAAATATGAATTATGGCTTTATATTATTATTTTCTTTGTTCATATTTACTTTATTTACTGCAAGAGGGGCTGTAAGATTGATTATGGTTTTAGGGCCTATTGCTCCTATATTTGTTGGTTATTTAGTTGTTGAGTCTTTTGAAGGTTTTAGGAAAAATAAAGAAGAGACCTTAAAAATTCTTCTTGGGATATTATTTATTTTAATAATAATTTTGAGTATTTTTACGTTCTGGAAATTTTATCAGGCTGTTAAATCTGAAGCATATAATTTTGTCCCTTCAATGTATACATATCAATGGCAAAAAGCAATGGAGTGGATAAGAGAAGAGACTCCAAAAGATGCTGTTTTTGGACATTGGTGGGATTATGGCTATTGGCTCCAGACAATTGGAAAAAGAGCAACAATGCTTGATGGAGGCAATGCAATTGGCTATTGGAATTATTTAATGGGAAGATATGTGCTTACTGGAGATAACCAAAAAGATGCTTTAGAAGTTCTTTATAATCATAATGTTACGCATTTTATAATAGATTCAACAGATATAGGAAAGTATACTGCATTTTCAAGCATTGGAAGTGATATAAACTTTGATAGATATTCCTGGTTTGGAACTTTCTTACTAGATGAAAGACAGATTCAGGAAACAAAAAACCAGACTCTTTATCTTTATACTGGAGGTGCTGCTTTAGATGAAGATTTGATAATAAATGAGGAGTTTGGGCAGCAGGTTTTACTGCCTGGGCAGAGTGCTGGAATTGGAGCAATTATATTGCCTATAGAAAAATTAGAAAGCGGGACTAAATTTTCACAGCCTTATGTTATTGCAGTTTTTCAGGGAAGACAATACAAGGTTAATTTAAGATACCTTTCTCTTAGTGGGAAAGAATTTTTTGATTTTAAAACTGGAATAGAGGCTGTTGCTTATATTTTTCCTAAAATAATACAAGAAGGGCAGGGGATTAATTCAAATCCAATTGGAGCTGCGATGTTTATTTCTCCAAGATTATTCAGGGGAATGTTATCTAACATTTACATTTTAAACGACCCTTTAAAAAAATTCCCTAATTTTGAATTAGCTTATTCAGAGCCTAATTGGATTGTAGATGATTTAAACCGCCAGGGCATGAATCTGCCTGAATTTATTTTTTTCCAAGGAGTTCAGGGGCCTATAAAAATATGGGAAGTTAAATACACTGGAAATGAGACTATCCAGGAAAAATATATTGATAAAGACTCTAGTAAATATATAGGCTGGCAATTATAGGTTCTGATATTATAATTTAAGATGGAATTATTTGATAGAAGAAAAATAAAGGTGTTGCCTATTTCAGCTAAAGATAGTAAAACTAGAATTGAAGATGTTATTATTAATCCTGATTCTCCTGCTACAAGAACAGAAAACTATGAAACAGTTAAGAAAATAGCTGACCAAATAATAAAAGCAAGAAAAAACAATCGTGCTGTAATTATTAGTTTCGGAGCTCATTTAATTAAAAATGGCTTAGCCCTTGTTCTTAGAAGAATGATACAGGAGAATTATGTCAGCCATCTTGTAACAAATGGCGCTGGTTCAATACATGATTGGGAATTTGCATTTCATGGAGAAACAGAAGAAGATGTTGAAAAATACATAGCTATAGGGCAGTTTGGAATCTGGGATGAGATAGGAAAATACATTAATCTTGCCTTGATTTCTGGAGCAAGGCATGGAAAAGGTTATGGAGAATCAATTGGAGAAATGATTCATAATGAATTATTAATATTGGACAATGAAAGAATAAAAATTCCACATCCATTTAAAAGGTATAGTGTGCAAGAAGCTGCATTTGTGAAAAAGATTCCTTTTACAGTTCATCCTGGCTATGGTTATGATATAATTTATTCTCATCCTGCTTGCGATGGTGCATCAATTGGAAAAACTTCAGAAGTTGATTTCCTTAGCTTTGTTAATTCTGTATCTAATCTTGAAGGAGGAGTTTATATCTCAATTGGCTCTGCAATAATGTCTCCAATGATTTTTGAAAAATCATTATCAATGGCAAGAAACGCTGCTCATCAGGAAGGGAAAAAAATAAAAGATTTTATGATTGTTGTAAATGATATTAAAGGTAGTGACTGGGATTTTAGTTCTAAAAAAGAGCCTCCAAAAAATAATCCTGCATATTATGAAAGATTCTGCAAATCATTCAAAAGAATGGGTGCTAGAGAATTACACTATATAAGAGAGGATAATAGGAATTTTTTGCTTAATCTATATACTGCCTTAAAAGAAGATTTAAAAGCCTGAAATTTTTAGATAAATAATGGAAATACTATTACTATTATCTGTTTCAATTTTAATTAGTTTTTTATTGACAATAATGTTCTTGCCAAAATGGATTAGAAAATGCAGGCAGATAGATATGTTATGGGAAGATATGAATAAGTATGGTTATCCAAAAAATATTGCTGCTTCTGGGGGAATTGTAGTAATTATGTCCTTTGTTTTAGGAGTTTTATTTTACATTGCTATAAGGACATTTATTATTAATGGAAATTCTGTGAATTTGGACATATTTGCATTATTAAGTGTTATCTTGATTCTAGCTATTGTTGGCTTGACTGATGATTTATTAGGATGGAAACATGGCGGATTGTCTGCTAGATTTAGAGTATTTCTTGCAGTTTTTGCCTCAATACCTTTAATTGTAATAAATGCTGGAACACATTCAGTTAATTTTCCTTTTTTTGGGCCTATTGACTTAGGATTGTTTTATACTTTATTTTTAATTCCATTAGGAATTGCAGGAGCTACAACAACTTATAATTTCCTTGCTGGATTTAATGGCTTAGAAGCTGGACAGGGAATTATAATATTATCTTTTTTATCTTTTATTGCATATGTTAATAATTCCCCCTGGCTAACTTTAGTTGGGTTGTGCATGGTTGCCTCTCTTTTAGTATTTTATTTTTATAATAAGTATCCTGCCAAGGTTTTCCCAGGAGATATATTAACTTATTCTATCGGGGCATTAATAGCTGGCATGGCTATTTTAGGAAATTTTGAGAGAATTGCTGTTTTTGTTTTTACCCCATATATTCTTGAAACAATTTTAAAGATAAGGGGGAAACTGAAGAAGCAGTCGTTCGGGGTTCCACAAAAAGATGGAAGTTTAGAAATGCCTTATAATAAAATTTATAGCTTAACGCATTTATCCTTATTCATATTAAAAAAGTTCAAGAAAAAGGTTCATGAAAAAGATGTAGTTTATTTAATCTTTGCATTTCAGATAATTATATGCTTGCTAGCTTTAATAATATTTAAGGAGATGTTATTATCATGAAAAATACATCAAAATTTTTTATTTTTTGTATTGTTGGGGGAACAAGCGCATTAATTGATTTTATTTTGTTTAATATTTTTTTTAAGATGGGCTTAGATTTTATTTTGTCTAGGTTAGTTGCTATATCTTTTGCAATATTATATAATTTTAATATGAACAGAAGAATTACTTTTTCTGCAAGAGAAAATCCTATTAAAAAACAATTGCCAAAATATTTTACGGTTTATTCAATATCAATAAGTGTTAATTTATTAGTCAGCATTATTGTGCTAGGAATTTTAGGGGAAAATACACTTAATGCTAACATAGCTGCAGTTTCTGGAATTGCTACTGGAATACCGATTAGCTTCCTTGGCTCATTATTATGGACATTTAAACAATAACAGATTCATAGATATGATAAAGAAATTCATGGAAAAATTTGGGAGAGATGAATTAGTAAGGGGAAGTTTTGTACTTTTAGTTATGGTAAATCTCTATAATATTTTAAATCAACTTTTTCACCTCTTTATGGCTAGATTTCTTGGGCCTATTGATTATGGAATTTTAACTGTTTTATTCTCTATAATCTATATTATTGCTATACCTAGTGAAGCTGTGCAAAATGTTATAGCAGCTTATACAAACCAATTAACTCTCAAGAAAGAAGATGGAAAAATAAAATTCATGCTTTTTAAAAGCTTGAAAAAAGGTTTTTTAATTTCAACTATTTTGTTTATTTTTTATATTTTATTGGCTTTGTTTTTATCTTATTTCCTGAAAATTGAATACTGGCTTTTTATTATTACTGGAATTTTGATATTCACAATATTCCCTATTCCAACTTTAAGGGGAATAATACTTGGGAAAAAGAAATTTGTTTCTCTTGGAGTCAACATGGTTCTTGAAGGCTTTATTAAAATCTCGATGGGAATAATTTTAGTTATACTTGGATTAAAAGTTTATGGAGCGATTTTTGCAGTGATGCTTGGAACATTTATCTCCTTTTTTTTAGCTTTCTTTTTAATAAGGGATATTTTGAGAGAGAAGATTAAAGAAGAGAAATTTAAAAAAATTTATTCTTATTCACTGCCTTATTTTATATCTATAATATCAATTGCATTAATCAGCAGCCTAGATGTTATATTTGCTAGAAAATTTTTTAGCCCAGAAACAGCTGGAATATATTCTGCTGCATCAACTTTAGGAAAAATCATTTTTTTTGGAATCCTTGCGATAAGTAAAGTCATGCTGCCTTTGACATCAGAGAAATACCATAACGGAGAAAAAACAACACCCTTGCTTAGAAAATCTTTAGGCATAACTTTTTTTATCTCCTTAATAATCCTTTTATTTTATTTGCTTATGCCTTCAATAATAATTAAAATTTTATTTGGAATAAAATATATATCTGCTGAAGGCATATTGTTCCTAGTTGGATTAGGCTTTTCATTTCTCTCATTTACAAATATAGTTATTTTATATGGCTTATTAACAAATAAAATAAAAAAATCTTCTTTTACCTTATTCTTTTTTATTTTATTAGAGATTTTATTATTTTATTTATTCCATGAATCAATTACAGAATATGCTGCATCTTTTTTAATAACTAACTTTTTGATGTTTATCTATAGCTTATTTTTAATAAGGAGATAAAATGATAGTTTCAATTATAATACCTGCATATAACGAAGAAAAAAGGATTGGAAAAACCCTGGAAGAATATGGGAAATTTTTTAAAAAATTAAAGAAAGAAAGAAAAATAAAAAATTTTGAGATTCTTGTTGTAATTAATAATACAAAAGACAGGACTCCTGAAATTGTTGATAATTATTCTAAGAAATATCATGAAATAAAATCTTTAAATTTTCTGCAAGGGGGCAAGGGTTTTGCCACTATAGAAGGCTTTAAGGAAGCTTTAAAGGGAAACAACGAATTAATAGGATTTGTTGATGCAGATATGGCTAGCTCTCCAGAGGCTTTTTATGAGCTTATTAAAAATATGGGAAATTTTGATGGAATTATCGGGAGCAGGTATGTAAAAGGAGCTGTAGTTAATCCAAAGCAGTCTATCCAGAGGATTATAGTGAGCAGAATTTTTAATTTTTTAATAAGATGCTTATTTTTCTTCCCATACAAAGATACTCAATGCGGGATAAAATTATTTAAAAAAGAAGCCTTAAAAAAAATTATTCCAGAATTGATAATAACTAAATGGGCTTTTGATGTTGACCT
>Ga0209541_10000642_pt1 | contig 69234 bp, 85 predicted proteins | sample RifCSPlowO2_01_FD_184027 | JGI IMG/M metagenome (GOLD analysis project Ga0209541, IMG submission 184027) | Groundwater microbial communities from Rifle, Colorado - Rifle CSP2_plank lowO2_0.1 (SPAdes) (version 2) | ecosystem: Environmental > Aquatic > Deep subsurface > Groundwater | place...
ATATGAAAGCTGTTACGGGAAAACAAAACCACAACGCTCAATATACAGAGAGATCTGTCGAAACCTCCTTCCCCAACTTAAATGCCTAGGTTAGCCAATATCTCCGGCAAGACGGCAGTTAAAACCTTTTTAAAGTTTGGCTATAAACACGTGCACACCTCCGGAGACCATGCAATTTTACAAAAGAGTAACTACCCAACTCTATCCATCCCATTGCATAAATAAATTGCACCTTTTTTGTTAAAAGCCCAAATCAAACGAGCCGGCATTAAATTAGAGGACTATATTAAAAATCTCAAATAAGTCCTGGCTCTGATTGACTATGTTGGGACTTTTTATTCCCCTAAAAGATACTTATAAGCTAGTTCGTGTTCACGGTTATAATCAGTTGATAAATCAAAGTATTTTAGATGGTATTTTTTACATTCATCTTCGATAAACTTGCTTGTGTCCATAATTCTTTCTGGTAACTTATTTAATTCATCCTCCAGTAATTCGTCCAACCACTGATGATTACCAATATGTTCTTTAAGTAAAGCCAAATTAATATGAGAAAAACCTAAAAAGCAAGATTTTATTTTATATTCCTTAGCAAGAAGCGTTACCTGTTCAGGTAAGATTATGTCACCCTCATAAACAAAATCTTTCATTCCTAAGACTAGATTTATTCGTATAAATTCTTTTAGATAAGGATAAAAGTTTTCTGCTTTCTGGATAAAATTTGGTCGAGGGTCATTAAAATCTTTTTTTACATAGTCTTTTAACAGTCCAATAATAACGTCAGTACTGATTACAGATATTTGTTTCTTTTGAAGAATTTTATGCGCCAAATTACTTTTACCAATTCTTATGGATCCGCCAATCAAGTAAACCATAACTGGAGTATATTAGAAAGTTCTAACAAAGTATACTGCGTATACCCTGAAAAAGCTGCAGGGCATTCTCCCCTGGGAACCTCAGCTATAGCTGTTTTTGGACGTATTGGGAAGAGATATATCCTTCAGTGCTATTTTCCAACCTTATCTTAACCCATCCTGAAAGCTCCTCAAGTTGGACAACACTATCACCCGCAGAAAGCCTCCCTATCTCGGCACCGGAAAGGTTAGGTTTATCCCTCACCCGTAAAAACCCTGTCGGGGTTTGCTTGATTATTAATTTCGTAGCGGCTATAACCTGTGGGACCGGGAAATTCACTGCTTCTGCCTCGGAAACCGCTAAATCAACCGCGATCATCAAAGACATATTTTGAGGCAATACCGCCTTGATACTGCGTTTGGTAAAATTTGCGTGGCTTAAGATAAAAGTGTGGTCACCGGGCACTATATCGGAAACTACCAAAGGAGTAACTCCATATGTTTTCCCGTCAATTTCTACACCAGCCCCATCAGGAATTGATGTAATCGTAACCCCCTTTCCGGAATCCAAAGTTAAAATCTCTCCTGAAGCCGAAGCAGTATTTGCAGCAAGCTCTCTGCCGACAACCGAAAGGGTCCCGTTTGTAAGTTTAACCGAGCCCTCCCAGGCCCCACCTCCACCCTCCAACCTCACCTTTAAGCTACCAACCTTCAAATCTTCGCTTTGATAGGGGGTTTTACCTACAGCTACACCGTCAATAGACACCATCGCCTCAGGAACTGCAGTAATCTTAAGCCCCGCTTTTTCTTTAAACCCTAAGGCTTCTGCTGCCGGTTTAAACCCCAGACGGGCTCCCAGTATCAAAGCGCTTACGATAATCAAAGAAAAAAGAAGTGTTTTTTTCATTAAAATTCTCTTAGAAGAATTATACCAGACCTCGGAGATTTGATTTTTGCCTTGAACCCTGCTATAATCTTTCCTCGTCCCGGCCTAAAGTCGGGATTTAATGTTTTTTTCGCAGAACGAAAACCTTCTGCCTAAGAGCTTTGCGGACAGGGTCGCCCTAAAAACGCAGGGTCTCAAACATCAGCTTTCCGAGGTTAGGGGTTATAGAAAGCTACTTATAATTTTGCAAAAATCCAAGTTCTACCGGATATTTTTGGGGGTCTCTTTTGCGCTTTTTCTTTCAGGCTACCAGCCAACTTTGGCTATCCCGCCCATAAAACAATCCATTGCCCAAGCCCAAGTTACCCAGGAACAGGTAATTACTCCTGCGGATTTTCCTGATGCTTTTAATTTGCCGCATCCCGGGTATTTAACTACCAAATTCTCTACCTGGCATCCCGGGGTAGATGTTGCCACAGGTTACGGCATGCCTGTAAAACCGGTCGCAAGAGGCACAATTGCCGAGGTTTCACTTGGTTTCTGGGGGTTAGGCAACTATGTTATTGTTGAGCACGAACAGGGTTTCCGCTCTACCTATGGGCACATGGGCAAGGTCTTCGTCCGGAAGGGAGATGCAGTTGACTCAAGTTCTATCATGGGAACAGTTGGTATGACCGGACGGACCAGCGGTCCACACACCCATTTGGAAGTAACCAAAGACAGCCGTTATATTGATCCCCTGACAATTTTACCTGCCATCTCTAATTGGCCCGCCACAGCAGGAAAGGCCCCTTATGGAGCAGGGGAAATTAAGGCTGATGTTAAAGAAAATAAACCTAAAGTTTCAGAACCAAAACTTAAATTGAATTTAATTAATATCAATGAGGGTACTAATCCTCAACAATCTCGCCTTCCATTGTTACAACTGGACCGGATCTAAAACCGAATTGCTCCCTTTCACGGTTTATTAACCTTTCTAATAAATTTTTAAATTCAATCGGGTAATCAACGTACTTTAAGATAATCTCGTCTTTGCTCATACCGGCGGTATTAATAATAATTGTGCCGTGGTGCATCATCAGCTTATCAAAAAAAGACTGGACCACCTCAATATGGGTCACTTTATCATATAAAACAGCCGTCATTTTTACCGTCAGCACCCCTTTTTTAATAATAATCCTCCGGGTAGTCAAAAGGTAACGGTTAGCGTGGTACAAAAGCCGTGTTTTTAAAACAGCTACAAGGGACGCTACAATAAGCCCAAGTAAAAGACCATATCCTAAGTTAAAATTTAAGAAATAGGAAAGGCCCAAACCTGCCCCCAAAAAGATAAAACCGGGCCAGCCCAACGCTACGATAAAATAAGAACGGATGTAAAGTTTCCCCAAACCGGTGGCTAAAACCAGCTCCTCATCCTCTGCCAAAAACCTGGCAAAAGACTTTCTTTCATCTTCCGTGGGGGAATCCTGATAATGAAGTTTAGCCATAAATTAGATACTAGCGGTTAGATATTAGTAACTAGTTAAGAGAATTGTAGAACAACTAGCCACTAGAAACTAGTAACTAGAATCTAGATTAGTATTCACCCATGCCGTGAGGCATTGGAGGAGGTGGGGGTGTGGGTTCAGGTTTATCAGCAATTAAGACATTGGTAGTCATCACCATAATTGCTACCGATGCAGCATTTTGTAAAGCTGTCCGGGTTACTTTTACCGGATCGATCACCCCAACTTTGACTAGATCCTTCAACTCCCCGTCAGTCACATCAATTCCCATATTGCCTTCACTCCGCAAAACTTCAGCCAGCGCGACCCCTGCATCCATGCCGGCATTTCCCACTAACCTTCTAAATGGCTTATCCAGCGCGTTTTTAACAATTACAACCCCCAACTTCTCTTCCTCATTATCGGTTTTAATCTTATCTAAAGCAGCACTGGCTCTCACTAAAGCAATCTCCCCTCCGGGGACTATACCTTCTTCAATTGCCGCCTTGGTTGCTGCTACCGCATCAATCACCCGCTCCTTCCTTTCCTTCATTTCCACCTCGGTGGCTGCCCCAACATTTATAACTGCTACCCCGCCGGTAAGTTTGGCCAGCCTCTCCTGGAATTTTTCTTTGTCAAACTCGGAATCCGAGGCCTCAAGCTCCCGGCGAATTTGAGCAATCCGACCATCAATTGCTGCCTTTTTACCCTTACCATCAACAATTAAGGTGGAATCTTTTGTGGAGGTAACCCTGCCGGCCTGGCCTAAATCGGAAGGCTCAACCGATTCCCATTTTCTGCCCAGCTCTTCGGAAAAGACCGTCCCCCCGGTTAAAACAGCGATATCTTCTAAACTTCCTTTTCGGCGATCCCCAAATCCCGGAGCGCCAACTGCCAGGAAGTTAAATACCCCCTTGAGTTTATTTAAAACCAGCATAGTCATCAAATCGCTGTCGATATCATCGGAGATAATCACTAAATTCTTGGAAACAGAAATGAACTTTTCTAAGAATTTAACAAAATCCTGGGCATCGGAGAGTTTCTTGTCGGTAATTAGGATATAAGGGTCTTCTATTGTGGCTTCCATTTTATCAGCATCAGTCACAAAGTAAGGGGAAGAGTAGCCTTTTTCAAATTCCATACCTTCTTTATAATCTACCGACATCTCCAAGGTCTTGCCTTCTTCTACGGTGATTACCCCATCCTTACCCACTTTGGTGATCGCCTCAGAGATAATCTTGCCGATCGGCTCGTCCTGGGCTGAGATAGTAGCAACTTGGGTAATTTCTTCCGGAGTCGTCAGCTTTTTGCTCATTTTAGAAAGCTCGGCTACCAAAGCCAAAACGGCTTTTTCTATACCGTGGCGCAAAATCATCGGGTTACTCCCGGCCTGGATGTTTTTTAGCCCTTCTGAAACAATGGCCTGGGTTAAGATAGTGGCAGTAGTTGTACCATCCCCAGCCACATCATTAGTTTTACTGGCTGCCTCTTTAATAAGCTGTGCCCCCATGTTTTCAAAAGGGTCTTCAAGTTCAATTTCCTTGGCAACAGTTACCCCGTCATGCACCACATTCGGCGCCCCCCACTTTTTATCAATGGCCACATTCCTACCTTTCGGCCCTAAAGTCGAAGCCACTGCCTCTGTCAGGGTATTAATACCTTTTAAAAGTTTCTCTCTCGCCTCAGAATCAAATTTCAAAATTTTACTCATCTTTTCTCCTTAATAATTAGGGTGGGCACTATCGTGATCTGACCTGACCGGTGCAACAGCCCCTCCAGACATCTCTTTTGAATCATCCAACCGCAATTCAATTCTCCTGTTGGGACTAAGTTCTATCACCGAGCAGGCTCCTAAGGCAATCTTTAGACCAACCTCTACTAAGTGTAATTTATTTATATACTTCTCTTCCAGATGACGCGCGGGCATATTTTCTGCCCGAATAGAGCGTCTTGCATATTCAATTTGTTTTATCGCTTCTTTAATTTGTTCTTCTGTTAAAAGCTCTCTTTCTGACATATTTTTTCCTGTCTTAAACTATACCCTAAACCCTAGACGCTAAGAGTGATAGCTCGCAAGCTCCGCTTATACCCTATTTTACCAGCGCCATAATGTCGGCAAAACCTACCAGTTTTAAATCTTCCCCTGCCACCTTAATTTCATCCCCGCCCCATTTTTTATAGAAAACTTTATCTCCTACTTTCACTGGTGATTTTATTACCTTACCATTTTCTAAAACCATATCGTCACCAATGGCTATAACCGTGCCAATGGCCGGTCTTTCCTGGGCAGTTTCAGGTAAGATTATACCGGAAGCTGTCCTGGTTTCAGCAGGGATAGGTTCTACTAAAATATAACCCGAAAGGGGTTGAATAGAAGCCCTAGTTATTAATGAATTACCAGATTTTGCCATATTGATTTCCCGAAATTGGGCAGAAGTTAGCAGTAACCTAACACGGCTGCCATTTTAGGAATAATTACCGATCCTGTCAAGCCCCGTAAGTTGTACTCGCCCCAAAAACTAAAATCTGAGCCATAACTCAAGTTTACCTTATTTATAAATATCGTGACTGCCAATATCATTTAAAGTCACAACATTATCCTTACCCACCTCAAACAAGATCCTTGTTTTGTAACTTACCGAGCAAGCCCAAAACCCATCCAGTTTCCCTGAAAGTTTATGAGTTTTTAACCGGCAGTCAAAACAGTCTTGACGAAATATCTTTTCAAATTTGCCCAATAACTTTTTTTCTTCGCCAGGAATCTTTTTTATCTGGCGGAGAAAGTGAGAGGTGTAAAGAATTTGCTTTGGGCGCATTGGTTTCATTGACCGACCAATTTTATAAGCCCGTCTATCGGCAAGACTTTCAACTTGCCTCTTCTTTTTTCCTCCCTCATCAACTTAATTGCCCTCAAAGCATCAGCCATTTCAGCCTCCCCGGTCTTTTTTTGTAGATAAGTTAGCGACCCTATATCAACAACTGCAACTTCTGGTTCGGTACCGCGAAAAACAATAATCGGCTCTTTGGTCCTTTTTGCCCGGTCAAAGATCTTACGGTAGTTTTTCTGGATATCGGAAGCGGAGACAATATTACCAATCGGGATATTCATAGTATATATAGAATACTATATAAAATCCTATATGTCAACCCTCATTTTTTACTTGCCTGGTACTTATCCAAGATTTGCCCGATTCCGGGCTGGATAGCCTGCAAAGCACCCCTGGAATCCCCACCCTGTAAAACAGAATTTAAGGCCCCTTCATAAAGTTTTACCATCTCATCATTTATCCCGGCATCACGGGCATCGGAATTTAAATACCAGCCCTTAAAATAAGCAGCCTGGCTTATATATGCCCCAAGGATTGGGTCACCTACTTGAAGCCCGGCCATATCCTGCCTTGGGTATGGGAGAGTTGTTGACCTGGCTTGTATCACCTCAGGAGTAGAAAGGTATTTTACAAACTCCCAGGCTTTTTTCTGGTTTTGAGACCTCGCAGAGACAGCTATAGCCCAAAAACCGCCATAGCTAATTTTGCCACCCGGTAATTGAGGTACGGGAGCAGTCTTGAAATTCAAGTTCGGATTTTCCACTTTTAAACTTGCTGCTTTTGCAGCTGTTGCAAAATAGAAAGCCAACTTGCCGGAGGAAAACATCTGGGAAGAAGAGGGAAGCGTCACATCCCATGTTTTATTTTTTGGGTCAGTAACAAATCCGGCATAAAACTGCAGTACCTCAGACCCGCTTTGGTTGGCAGGCTCGGTTAAATTTCCATCCGGCTGTTGTAAAAAAAGTAAGGCTAGAATCTCCGGCCAAAAATCCACATTGGCAGTTGCACCCATCGCTGCCCCGGCCGTCTGGATCTGCCCGGCAGTATTTTTTACAGTTACCCTTCTTGCAACATCCAAAAATTCCTGCCAGGTAACTGGTACCGTAGCTCCGGCAGCTTTTAAAATATCCTCATTGTAAAGTAAAGCCAGGCCATCAATCTCTTTTGGGACCGCATAAATTTTTCCACCGTTTATCAGGGTCTCTTTTGCTATCTGGTAAAAAAGTTTAGTGTATTCGTCTGTTGATAATATCTCCCCGGGTGCAGGCGATAAGTCTTCTGAAAACATCGGCAGCCATGATGAATGGATTAGAAAAATATCCGGGCCTTGCCCTGCCTGAAGTTGGGTCAAAAGCCTGGTCCTGTAATTTAGTAATGATTGCCTTGCAAAGGTAATTTTAACTTTTGGGTTTTGTAGCTGGTAACTGCCGATAATCGGCCGGAAGGGAGCTTCATCTTCCCCTAAACCCCAATAATTTAAGCTAATATTTTTATCTTCCCCCTCTTCTTTTTGTAATAACATTCCGCTAAAACGCCAAAATAAAACCCCAAAAAGGGCCGATATTACTAAAACTGCGAAAACTATCTTTTTCACACTTCAATTATACCTAACAACCCATTACAATGAACATGATGAAAACAGAGTTGCTAAAACCTGCCATAATTTACCTGCTGGCTTTTTTTACCCTGGCCCTTTTTCTTTACCTGCTTTTTTTAACCTATTACCAAGATAGGTTTTTCCCTGGAGTACAAATTGCCGGCGTTGATTTAGGCGGAAAAACCCCGGCTTTAGCTTACCAGCTAATTGATACCAAGTTTCAGGAAAGGGCCGCCACCCCGATACAGGTTACCTACCAGGACCAAAGTTATAGCTTAAGTTTTCCTGAAAGTAAGCCACAAACAGATATTAGGGCAAAACTTACAGCTGCCTACTCATTCGGCCGTTCAGGCAATTTTTTAGAAAACTTCCGTGACCAATCCCAAGCCCTACTGTCAAACCTAAACTTCCCCCTGCAAATGTCTTATGGTAATGAAACACCCCTGAAAAACCAGGTAACCCAAATAGAAGGAGGGGTAAAAAAAGAGGCTGTAAACGCCCAGCTTACCCTGGGAGAAGATATCACTGTTATCCCCTCAAAGACCGGGCAAGAGCTTGACCGGGAAGCCTTTTTGCAGCAGATTGCATCTTATCTTGTGATGGAAAGTGACCCCCCTACTACCCTACCTATTACTATTACCGAGCCAAAATTTTCCACGGCTTTAGCCCAAAGGGCAAAAACCGCTTTAGAAAGCGTGAAGGATCCCCCTATCAGCCTAAGCTTTGAAAAAAGTTCCTGGAAAATTGACCAAGCTGTTTTATTGACCCTTTTGGATTTTAACCGCACTAAACCTGTTTTAGCCTCCCTGCAGTTGGACGGCCGGACAGCCATAATTGAGGATATTACTATTGCTTCCCAAAAGATCTCTGACCAGGAACTGGTGTTGGATACCGATAAACTGGATTCCTATCTTTTAGACCTCGCCAAAAAAATCGACCGGCCCACGCAGGATGCAAAGTTTAAATTTGACCCGGAGACAAAAAGGGTCCGGGACTTCCAACCCGAAGAGGAAGGAAGGAAGTTGGATACTGTAAAAACAGCGGAGCTTATCATCCAAGCTTTAACAGGATCCTCGCACGACATCACCCTCCCGGTCAAGGTAACAAAACCTAAAATCGCCGCCTCATCCGTTAACTCTTTTGGTATCCAGGAACTTATAGGTCAGGGTATATCCCACTTTACAGGCTCCATAGAAAACCGGATCTATAACATCAGGCTGGCCGCCTCGCGTATTAACGGCACCTTACTCCCCCCGGGAGAAATATTTTCTTTTAACGGAACAGTCGGGGACATCTCCAGCGCTTCAGGTTACAAACAAGCCTATGTCATTAAGTCCGGTAGGACAGTTTTGGATGACGGCGGGGGAGTTTGCCAGGTTTCCACGACCCTTTTTCGGGCAGCCTTAAACTCCGGATTACCCGTAATAGAACGGACCGCCCATGCCTACCGGGTGGGCTATTATGAACAAGGATTTCCCCCGGGGCTTGATGCCACGGTTTTTTCCCCCACGGTTGATTTTAAGTTTAAAAATGACACTGCGGCCCATGTTTTAATCCAGGCCTATGTTACCGGCACTACTTTATATATTGACCTTTACGGCACTTCTGATGGCAGGATAGCCAAACTTTCTACCCCGGCAGTCACCAACCAAACCCCACCTCCCCCTGAGCTTCGCCAGGACGACCCGGAGTTGCCTCGCGGGGTGGTCAAGCAGGTAGACTGGTCTGCCTGGGGAGCCAATGTGAGTTTTACAAGAAGTGTTACCCGTGCCGGGCAAACCTTAATTTCAGAAACCTTCAGGTCAAACTACAAACCCTGGCAAGCAGTTTTTTTAATAGGAACAAAGGAATGAATTAGACCAACTTAAAAAGTTGTGCCCCATTTACTGCTTCTTCAGAGTCTAACACTGTTCCTGTAGGTACAACATGACTTCCAAAATTAGGATAATTTAAATCTGCGAATTTTCCCCTGGATAATTCGCGGACTCTTTCATTTATTTGTTGACTATTTAAACCCTTTTCGTCTAAAAAGACGACGTTGTCTCTGATATAGGCCTCTTTATCTTCTATCCAATCAGCCTGTTCAATAAACTTTAACACCCGATCTTTATTTTCGGTTGAAGTAACAACAAAGTGAGACGTATCTCTCAGAGAAACTTCGTATCCTTGTCTATTATTTTTAGTATCGTAATTTTTATTAAAGACGTGTAGTCCATCAGAAGCAAAGAAGGAAGAAACCTGTAAAATCTCAGCTTCAGGAAAGACAAAATTGATCACCCCTAAACCATAATAAACACCGTCTAAAACTAACAACTCATATCTTTCCCTCTTTGATCTTGTATTCAATATATACCCTTCAGCACTCTGATGGAAATCAGCTTTAATGACCCGATGGTTCATAGCACTATTATCCTTGTAATCAAGATCAAAATAGTCTGGATATTCAACCACCCGGGCATGAGTTCCACTGGTCGCTATATGTGTTTTGCCATATCTGTCTAATTGACTCTGTCTTGACCCAATATATCCGGATTGAAAAATACTTTGTATCCCTTCATGAGCCACTCCATGGGAAAGGTAGCGCTCCGGCTGTTTTAATTCTTCTACAGCCTTTACAGAGGAACTCTCGCCATTTAGTTGGGCGCGTAAATCTTTAATACATTCTCCTATGTCATGATGTTTTGGATAATACCCCAGTAACTCTCTTGCTTTTTTAATACTCGCCAATAAATATTCTTTGGGATGGGCGCGTAAAGCACCGGTACCGGTAGGAGAGCTTATATGCGGTCCCAGCACATTAAGAAGATTCCTGGGAACACGATCAATATATTCTCCTCTTCTTAATTTATCCATAAAGAGATTAAATTGCTTTGTGTCTTCAATTAACGCTTCTCTAAACTCGGGAGGGAAGCTATCCAGCGTCAGAAAAGTTGATCGTTGTATCTCTCCTTGTAATGAAGCTAGCTCTTTTTCTGCAGGTTCAACCTGGGCATATTGCTCCAACAGCTTTTGATCTTCCATTTCAGGGGTAACGTAAGAGTTGGCAGTCGCGTTTAAAGGCGTGATTCCATGAGGCTCTCTTCTGCCCAAAACCTCTCTTAGCCTGTTTGGAACAAATCTAAGTAAACGACCGCCTTCAGTCTTTGCTTTTGGAGGACTACTGTCTGCGGTTTCTGGAGTAGAACTACCGTCACCCATATCATTACTATACAACACCAGAGAGATATTAAAGAATAGTTTTTACCCTGGCAAGCAGTATTCCTGATAGGAACAAGGAATAGTGTTATTGACATAATAGTAATATTGCCATATACTTGTTATTGTCATGCAAACAACAATATCAATAACAAGTAAATGGCAGATTCATATCCCCAAGGCGGCCAGAAAGGCTTTAGGGCTGAAAAAACCAGGAACAATAGAAATTAAAGCTGAAAAAGGAAAGCTTACTCTTACCCCTGCCAAAAAGAACATCTTGGATTATGCCGGTAAATATCATTATTTATTAAATAAAAAAACTAGAAAAATTAATATAGATAAAATTAGAGATTATATTGATTACTCAAACGCGTGAAAAAAATTTTTATTGATACAAACCTTTGGGTTAGATTTTTTATTGAAGATAACCAGGAACAATTTTATCAGAGTAAAGCACTACTTACTCAAGTTGAGGAAGGAGATTTTCGTGCCTATACCTCAACAATTGTTTTGTTAGAATTGCAATTTGTATTGCAAAAGCTTTATCACTTATCCTTTGAAAAAACAGTTGAGATATTTGAAATTATCCGTAAAGTCAGAAACATCACTATCATAGAAAAAACTAACCTTGATTTAGCACTTCAATTCTTAAAGCTATATAAAATTAAATTTCCTGATTGCCTAATTGCTTCTCAACTGCCAAAAAATACTGTCTTGGTCAGTTTTGATCAGGAATTATCTAAAATTAAGGAGATTACAGTCAAAGACCCTGGGCAGATTCTGTCTTAATGAAACTTTCCACTCCAACCTCAAACCCTGGCAGGCAGTATATTTGGTAGGAACACAATAACCCTGGCATGATACAATTTCCTGGTGAATTTCACTCTTGATCAAAACCTTCTAGAAAAATATCCAGATACGATTATCGCCTTTGCGGTTATAAAAAATGTTAGCATCTTCGGCCCGGACGAAAAATCAAACCAGATACTAACCAGTATCTACCCTGAAATTATTAAAAAATATACCCTGGATCAGTTAGAAATCCATCCCCACTCTCAAGCTTACATCAACTTTGCAAAAAGATTAGGGATTTCTCCGGATTCAGCTTTTCTTCCCCACCAGCAAATAAAAAGAGTTCTTAAAGGAAAAAGTATAGGCAACATCAATAACATAGTTAATAATTATATGGCTTTAGAGCTCGTAGACAACTTATCTTTTTCCGCTTATGACATGGACACAATTAAAGGAAATACTACAGCCGACTTAGCCAAAGGCGGCGAGCAAATGACTTTAATCGGCGGAGAACAAACAACTTTAAAAGCAGGAGACTTTATAATGTCTGATTCACAAGGGCCCTTCTACTCTTTTAGCGAAGGCTACCGGGACAGCTCTAAAGTTACTCCTCACACTAAAAATGTCCTTTTTATTGTTGATGCTCCAGAGGGAATAAGCAGTAAAGAAGTGACCAACACCATTAAAACACTAACGGAACAGTTTGATAATAGCTCCTACTTTATACTAGACCGAAACAATCCACTCTGTAACGAATTTGTATGAAACTTCCACCCTTGAAACTTCCACCCTTGGGGTGGAATAGGCAGACACCTGCGGATTTTATAGTATTTCTAAGGCTAAAAAGCTGGAATAAATTGGGAATTTAAGGCTGCTGATTGGCAACATAATAATCTATTAACCTTCTGATCATTCCCTGATAGGAAGCTTTGTGTTTTTTAGCAACAGTTTTGAAAAAATCCAGACTGTTTTCGGTGAGTGTTAAAGTCACTCTTGTTTTTTTCTCATTTAAGATTAGGTTCTCCGGGCGTGGTAAAAAATCACTTATTACCCGTGCTTCAATTGGTTCGTTAGTATATTTTATTTTGTTTTTCATATATATTTTTGCCTTTCCTCCAGTAACCGGCTCCAATTATGCGAATGCTGTTACGCCGGTATGTAAAGCGGACAGTTAAAACACCTCCTCTCACTTTTCCAAAACAGAAGAAACGTTTTTCGCCTTTGCTGTGACTTAAATCTTCTGCAACTACGCGTTTTGAATCAATAAACGCATACTGGGCTGTTTCAAAATTAACTTTATGCTTTTTAAAATTCTCAGCATTTTTATCTTGATCCCATTCAAAAGATGTATGCATAAATATATTACCATATTAGCATACATTTTACCATATATAAAATGCAACTTTTACCTCTTCGACCCATTCGGCTAACACTCAGGGTCGTACTGAGCAAAGCCGAAGTACGACAAGCTCAGGGCAAGTCATAATGGTGAGCAAAATCGAACCACGTCTTTTGGGGAATTTAATCTAGTAATTGGCCAGTTCTTGGAGGTCGTCCGGTAAATGGTCTAACCCTTCAAATTCTTTCACTACAATTTCCTTAATTTTAGATTTTAGCTTCGGTTTTATTTGGGGATAACACATTTCCACTTCTCCCCCAATACTCTCACAATCATCTTCAATTAAAACGTCCGGCATAATTTTCTCTACCATTTGGGCATAGCTTTCCCCGTTTTGCCTATATATAATCTCCCCTTCCGGGAAATTAAAGCGTTTTAGAACTCCCTTGTCTTTCTCTATTTCGGACACCTCTTCATTGGAAGAAAGGTAAAGAATTCCCGCTCCTTGGTCTGTCCATTTTTGAAGTTTAGCAACGGAATCGCCAACAGGGATATAACTTGCAAAATCATGCAAGGAACTTTCATCTTTGTGCATTGTTATCGTGCCATGAAGAAAAACAGCTATTTTCATATTTTTCTTACAAATTTCTGATTTGATTCCTAGATAAATTTATGTTAAGATGCTTATATCACGATGACTGGATAGGCCTAAGGTTTCGACCGACCGCCGATGCCAGTCTTTTTTTGGATAAATTCCAAGCTCCCTTTTAGCTGGTCCATCCTCACTATAAATGAAGAATATGGCTTAAAAAGCCGGGAATAATATTTATTCGGGGCAAATATGTGGAGAAGCTTATTCTGTTGGGCCAAATATTCTGCCAGGCAGAAAAAATCTCCATCACCTGAAACTATAATAGCTTTTTTATAATTTTCAAACTGGATCATGGTGTGTAATACTAATTCCGCATCTACATTACCCTTAACTAATTTATCTGGTAATTCCATAGTCGGTTTGAGAATTACTATATATCCCATTTTCTGTAAAGAAGTATAAAGGGTCTCGTTGCCAGGTTTGTAGCCAATAAATAGATACGCTTCTGCAATGCCATATTTATTACGCAGATATTGCCTAAACTTACGCCAATCCAGTTTCCATCCCTGGCTTTGTACTCCTAAATTTAGATTCTGGCTGTCAATAAAAGCAAATGTCTTCATTACAAAATTCAGTATATCCAGTCAAAGCTTAAAATTCCAGGACTGGCAGGCAGTATGCTTAGTAGGAACACAATAGTTCTGGCATGGTACAATTTCCCCATGAATTTCACTCTTGATCAAGACCTTTTAGAAAAATATCCGGGTATTGTCATCGCCTTTGCAGTTATAAAAAATGCCAACATATTTGGGCCGGATGAAAGATCTAATCAGATATTAACCAACATCTATCCTGAAGTTATTAAAAACTATACCCTGGACCAGCTAGAAAATCATCCCCATTCTCAAGCTTACATCAACTTTGCAAAAACCCTGGGAATTTCTCCGGATACGGCTTTCCTTCCCCACTTACAAATAAAACGAGTTCTCAAAGGGAAAAATATAGGCAATATTAACAATGTCGTCAACGCCTACATGGCTTTAGAGCTCATGGATAATTTATCCTTTTCTGCTTACGACCTGGATAAAATCCAAGGAGATATTACCACCAGCTTAGCCAAAGGCGGTGAGCAAATGACATTAATTGGCGGAGAAGAGGTAACTCTAAAGGCGGGGGACTTTATAATGTCTGATTCCCAAAGTCCCTTCTATTCTTTTAGTGAGGGCTACAGGGATAGCTCAAAAGTCACTTCTCAAACCAACACGGTGCTTTTTATTGTTGATGCTCCTGGAGGAATAGACAGTAAAGAAATAACAAACGCCATTAAAAAACTTGCGGAACAATTTGATAACAGTGCCTATTTTATACTCGACCAAAACAATCCACTCCACAAGTTATAATCGTGGGGCAAAACAGCTCAACAATTCCTACCCTAAATGACTACCAATATCCCACCTCGGGGGTGGGATATATCCTAGGCTAACTCACATCCATACGAGAAATTAAATCTTTGACAAAATGTCATTAAAAAATTCAACTTTCCTTCTGTAATATTCCCGGCCAGATAGTCCACTCCCATCTTCCTTTAACTTTCTATACTCCTCCAAAGCTTCTGGATGGGAACGTATATAATTTTCAAATTTTACTCTTTGCAAATCAAACAGACAAGCTACGCTTTGTCAAAAATTAACAAGAGGTTAATATGGCATATATACCTCCATAACAGGTAACTAAAGCATTCCCTGTCTAATATTAATATTGACATTCATTCTAAATCTGTGATTAAGTTAAAGTATGGACGCTTTCAATACTGAATCCCAACAAGGTGCTGAACTTTTGGTAGGTAAGACTCCAGAAGAAATAGATTTGTTGGTGTTCCAAGGTATGTTCCGAGACAATAGGGCTCCTGATGCAATAGAAGCAATGAATCAACGCCTGGAAAGACTGGAGGGATCAAAGACTGGTTGTGCAGCTGATTATCTTGTTAGGGCTGAACTAAGACGGGCAATCTCGGGTCACACACAAGAAGAAATGGAGGGTTTAGCAAGGAGTGGTTTAAAGGGTGAATATACCCAAGATACCTTAAATGGCATGAAATATCTGTTAGATAGACGCTATGGTCAAGACCTTTTTGATCTCCACAAAGGAGTGCCATATGTTGCAGAAGTTTTTGTTTCCTTTGCTGAAAGGTTGACAGATGGGATCTCTAAAGCGACAACCGCTTTATCGCCTCGTTCAGCTATTCCGAGTGCTACCCCTGCAACTTCAGCAGAAGGATTTGCCCCAACATATACACCTACCGACAGAAGCGAATAAATTACCTCTTACTAGACTTGCCAAACAAAAATTAGTCTGATAGCGTTGGGTGCCAACAATGCAAACACCGGGTGTTGAATAGCTTTGAACCCTGGGATGTTTTTGTAAAATAAGAACTTAAAATTCCAGGACTTGCAGGGGAAATTAGGAAAAAGAAATTTGTATTTTTGTCCCCAGGGCTTGGGCAATCCTTTTTAGTAAGGATAAGGAGGGGTTGCCGTGCATGGCCTCAATCCTGGAAATCGCAGCTTGGGAAGTATGGACTTTTTCTGCCAGTTCCCTTTGGGAAAGGTTCTTTTTTAACCTAGCCTCAATAAGTTTGCAGGCAAGTTGGTATTCTGCCTCAGAATCTTCCCATTCCTTTTTGAATTTTGGATTTTTAAGACGTTTTTTGAGATCGTCTTCCAAAGTATAAATAGGTCTGTTCATAGAATGGATGATATCATATATGATATCACGTGTCAAGCCAATCTTTTAGTCTATTCGCCGCAATTTCAACTTCTTTGGAAGGTGTTTTTTGAGATTTCTTAGAGAAACCGTGCAGAACAAGGATTGAATCTTTTACTAAGGCTGCATAGAAAACCCTAATATTATCTTGTCCTAAAACTCTTATTTCCCAGAGAGGCGTTCCGGTAAGTTTTTTAATATGTGGTATTGCGGAAGTTAAACCATAAGTCCCAATATTAGTGAGAATTCTTAAGATTTTTCTTTGTTGCCGTTCGGAGAGAGAATCAAGAAAGTTGTTGAACGGGTTTTCTCCTGCAGCAGTAGTGTAATAAAATACCTTACCCACCAAGCCAGTATATCCAGTCAGAAGTTAAAATTCCAGGGCTCGGGAAAATTAGGTTTTTGTTCAAGGTAGTATACTTAAGAAGTATTATGGATCAATACCTAAACCAAGCACTGGAAGATATTACCCGTCATGGCTATAAAGTCATTGAGACAAGCAAGCCTCACCGCTTTGTCCGGGGTACTGCTAAAAAAGATGGGCAAATCTATTTTTTTAAGGTAAGCCCTCCTGAGCCAGAGCTTATCGAGAGGTTACAAAAACAGAACTCCTTTGAACAATTTATGTACTCCCATATTCAAAGTTCTCCACCTCTTCCCTTTCAAACCCCCAAACCAATACAATCAAATTTTACCAAGAGTTCCAACTGGATTATCACTGAATTTTTTCCGGGTGAGCTTCTCGCAAGTTGGACACCAAAAAGAGAACCTCGAGAACTTATTAAATGGCTTAATAAAATTTCAGACTCTCTACTTTTCTTTGATTCTTTAGATACTACAAATATCCATCTTTTAAATGATCATCCACATCAAGATACAGCTAACGAAAGGATGACAAAATTTATGAGTAAATGGTCAGAAAAACCTCTAAAACAAAATTTACTTACAGAAAAAGAGTTGGCTCGGGTAATTAAAATTATGGAAGATTCCCCACCCTTGCCCACCCGCTTACAACACGGCGACTTTGTGCCCTGGCATATGATTGACCTGGGAGAAAAATTTGGAATAATTGATAACGAAGGTGCCAGCATTAATAAACCCAGATTTTATGACGCAGCATATTTTTACCACAGAGTATTTACCAAACTTTGTGAGCCACAAATTGCCAGGCTGTTTTTACAAATTTTCATTCAAAAATCAGGTTTTAGTAAGAAAGAAATCGCTACCTCTTTCTTACCCATGCTCGGACCCAGAGCTGTTGGCGGATTATTTGACTACACAAACTCTGAACATTTAAACGATACCAAAAAGTCTGCTCTCTCTTTACACCGCCAGTTCCTTCAATTAGTCTTAAAACAAGAGCTTTCCGCCCTACTCTAGTAAATTATACTAATATCATGAGGTTCTTTATTGCCCTTGAAATTCCAACAGATAGCAGGCAACAACTGGAGACAGTCCAGCAGGAGCTGGAGCAAATTATCCCCGGGATAAGGCTTACTAACAATGGGAAGCTCCATCTAACCATTGCCTTCATCGGTGAGCAGCCGGATAAGTTACAAGGAGATTTAACCCAGGTTCTTCAAAAAGCAGCGCAAGGCATTTCTCCTTTTTCTATCACCCCGGCCTATATTGACGGGTTCCCCAGCTTACACCACACCCACACCTTTTGGGTTGGGGTCAAAGGGGATACTGACAAATTGATGGTTTTAAGGGAACGGATAAAAGATGGACTGATCTCTTTGGGGCTGGACATTGATGAAAGAAGGTATGTTCCGCATATTGCTATCGGTAAAATGAATAATAATTTCAGCCTTCAACCCGACCAAGAGAATAAACTCCAGGCACTAATGATGGACAATTTTGAACCTATCCAAATTACCTCTATCAAGCTCTTTGAATCCATCCCCGAAGAACCTGCCCGCATTGCCCTGCCCGAAGCTGCTGCGTCGCTGCAGGCGGGTACGCAAAGCGTTGCAGGCGGGGGCTTCCATACCCATAATACCTTGGCAGAAATACCCCTAAGTCTCCCCTAGCTCTCTCTCTATCTATACATCCAACCATATATAAAACCAAAATACGGGAATTTAATATGCACCCGACTTGGGTCGATTTTCAGCACAACCATAGCTACAACCAGTAATATTACTAACCCTATACCAAAAAACATTAACGCAATCACCTTAAACTCAGCCGAGTTGGAATTGAGAATTTTATTGAATAAATAAGTAAATAAGATAAGGAGGATTAGTAATATAAAAAGTGTGACTGGCATAACCGCACCAACGGCACAAGCCAGCCCGCAAGAAGCAATAAAGGCAAAAACGACGCCTACCAACGCAATTGCTGCAATAAAAGAGATCAGAAGATTCATTTTCTCTAAAAATTATTTTAGCATAAAAAAATTGTAATTAATTCTTTTTCATGGCTAATTGTTTAAAGGTTAAATGTAAACTCTGCAAAAAAGAGGTGGGGTGACCTTTTTTCCACCAAAGAGAGGACATCAAAAAACCCCGGCATAAATTTTTCCGAACCAAAAGTTTTAAGGTTAGTCCAAAAACATTCACCTATTTCCGAATCTTTGATTAGTTGCCCGGTTGGGTTTTTCCCTACGAATACATGGCAAAAAATGGAAGCTAAAACATTCCCATCTTTTATGGTTGTAAGGTAAACTTCCCCACAGTGGGCAAGCTTTGCCTCCAAACCGGTTTTTTCCCTCAGCTCTCTTTCAGCAGCCTGGGCAACTTTTTCCCCCAGATGGATCTTTCCATAGGTAAACCCGGAAAGCCCTATAAATGGTTGCCTTTTCCTTTTGTAAAGTAAATATTCCCCTTTTTTATTTTGGCAAACAATCATGGTAATAATTTTCGGCTGGATACGGGGCTTAAAACTTGAGAGACTTAACCTGTCAGCAAACACTAACCCTTCGGCAGTAAGCTCATACTTGCCATCCGTTCTTTTGCACACCAAATCCTCCTTAACTAACTGTTTTAGGTGGTACATAAACAGGTTGCTATCCACCTCTTTGGGTTTTAGCTTAGAAAAGGGTAGGCAGGAATTAGTGATCAGCCGGTAGAGAATTTCTCTTTGCAAAGGGTACATCCTGGGAGAATTGTACCACAAGGTCAAAACTTTTTGACTCAAAACCTATTGGCTAGAACGAAATAAGAGACCCCATTAATATGCAGTTATGGCAGGTGGCGCAGAGAGAGAACAGGGAATAGAAAGATTTTTCGATCTTTCTAAAATGACCCAGGGACATCAAACTGCTTTTAATAAGCTTTATCGGCTTAGCTTCTTACATGTAGAGGAAAACAGCCAAGAACCCAATCCCCTGCTTTTCACCAAGGTGGAAGATATTTTAAACCCAGTATTTGCAGCCTGGAAAGAAAAATATGATTCAATAAAAAAATTAACTGATGTCAGGCGGATTTGGAAAGACGGGCCACCTGCAAAATTAACCCTGGATGATAATAAGTCCGCTACCCTGGAAAGATCCGATATCTACGACGGCGAATTCCCCGTACAACCGCTAATAATCCATTGCCACCCTGCATATGCCTCTGCCCTTCCAATACTTATAGAAAGTTATTCTCACTACTGGAGAGAAAAGCATGAGCTTGAAGTGTGTTTTTTTAATGGGAAATTTGCAAAAAGAATAGCTTTTGTAATTGATGAAGTAGCAGGGAGTAAAACAGGAGCTAACTCTTTATTAAATGTAGATTCTTTATATATAAATGGAGAAGAAACAACTGGGTGTATGAAAAAGGGCATAATCAACAGCAAAGTTGAAGGGCCAAAGCGTTCTTTTATCCTCTCTGTAAGAAAACTTCCTGCTGATATACAACCCCATCCACACAGAATTCCCGACCCATCCTTTCATAACACCTGGGATTGACAAATGGTAGAAAATAATCGTGTAGAACAACATCAGTTTTATTTGGACACTGTCTATTTGGACACTGTCCATAAAGATATTGACACCATTGCCAGGCAAGTCCTCGATCTGCAGGACAAATTAAAAAGCGGACAGAATGAGCTTGACGGGTTGGTGCAAAAATACCAGCAGGAAAGATATAGTCGCCAGGTAGAAATCTGGGCAGAACGTAATCTTACCAGATGTACCAGCTGTTTTGACACCCCACAAAGAAACTGGGGGCTGGTTCCGCCTGAAGATGTTTATTATGTTTCAATTAAGGGAGACCATTGGCATACCAGCCATGAAGCCGACTATCACCACAACCACCTCTGGTTCCACCGCCTTTGCAACCCCTGTTACATGGGGTATCTTAAAGATTGTGCAACTTCCGAAGGCGGTCTACGAGATCTTGCCCCAGAAGAGATCGATAAAATCAATGATATTATTGCAAGCAAGAAAGAAGGGTATGCGGCTGACCACGACATCAGAGAACTCTTTGGCCAAGCCGATAATATCAGGGTCTACTGGCACCGCCTGCCCATCCCTGAGCAGGCTTATGAAATCGGAAGGACATTAAGCTTTGATGACAACTATAAAAATGTTTTAAGACTAATCTCCCTTAAGTCTTAGTCCAATGGCTGGAAATAAAAGCCCTTGATTGCTCTTCAGTCATACTAGCCATTTCTGAATGGTTAACATCAAGGTGAGCTTTAGACTTTACCATCATCTTTGTCATCGCTTCTTCATCACCCATCGCTTCAACGGTTATTGTTTCCGGATCATGCCCATCAGCACATACTAAAGAATAAGTCATCATCTTTATCACCTCCTTCCAAACATTTAATGCTCCACCTTTACCCTAAGAAACAAGCCAGGGAAGTGCAAGAAATAAGTAAATGTTAACGTGGCAAAAAGTATACTTCCTTTTTGAAAGCGTGATCGGAATACATAAATTCACCCTTGCCATCTATGATTGCCTGGTAGTCCCGGCAATTATGGCAAAGCTCATCCCCTTTGATACATTCCCAATGGTTTTCTACCCAGGCCTCCTTTACTAAACGCGCTTTATCTTCCAACCACTTAAGGTTTTGTTCCACATTGTCCAAAACCGCTTCTTTCGGGGCATCTTCACGGTCTAGATACCAAAAACTCGCCTTTTTAACAGGCTTCCCATAGTAGTTTTCTGAAAGAATTGTATAGATATAAAGCTGCAGGGGGCTGTCCTCATCCTTGGAACCGGTTTTAAAATCCGCTACATGCAAAGACCCGTCAGGCATCTCTCCCACAAAATCCATATTGCCGGTTAAAATTACATCTTCCAGCAGCGGATATTTAGGGAAGGAGGCGGGAGGGGCTAGCTTTTCCAAACATTTGGCGTTTTTGACAAAGTTTTCTAAAATCTTCAGGCCCCGTTTGATAAATTCTTCCTCATCCGAGGGTATTATAAACCCACCCCTTTTGCCACTGTATTTTCCCCATAAATCATGGAACTTTTGCTCTGTTCCCTCGAGCGAAGGAACGTCCTCTGAGGTTAAATACCACTTAATGACATCATGTACTGTGGCCCCCAAAGAAAGGTAGGGTGAGGCTATTTGTAATCTGTAGTTATTGCGGGAGTCGCGGTAGATATTTTTCAGGTAATATGCTTTCGGGCAGCTTAAAAAATCACTTAAGCTGGTGTTGGAGAGAAAAATTGCATCTTTTACATACTTCGACTGTTTCCGGGGAATCATAATCCCAGGTTAGAACAAAAAGACATCTGATACAATACCCATATGGCAAAACCTAAAATAATCCTTGGAATTGAGACTTCCTGTGATGAAACAGCTGCTTCTATAGGAATAAAGACTGATGATGGAGTACAAGTATTGTCCAATGTTGTAGCATCATCGCTGGAAATACAAGCCAAATACGGTGGTGTTGTCCCCGAGCAGGCCGCCCGCGAACAATTAAAATCCATTATCCCGGTGGTGGAGGAAGCACTTCGGCAAGCTCAGTGTAAACCCCCTGAGATCAACGCTATTGCAATTACCCAAGGGCCAGGCCTTATCGGCTCACTGCTGGTTGGAGTAGAGACAGCCAAGACTTTGGCCACAGTTTGGGATAAACCCCTCATCCCGGTTAACCATCTGGTAGGCCATTTCTACGCCAACTGGATTACAGACCAGCAAACAGCAAACAGCTTACAGACTACAGCCAGACAAAAAGCCGTAAGCCGTAGTCAGTCAGCTGTAAACTCACCCTCTTTTCCTGCCCTAGGCCTGCTGGTTTCCGGCGGGCATACAGACCTCATCTTCATGAAGGACCATGGGAAATATGAATACATTGGGGGAACCCGGGATGATGCTGCCGGAGAATGTTTTGATAAATGTGCCCGGCTTTTAGGCCTACCTTACCCCGGTGGTCCGGCCATTTCTAAGCTCGCCAAAAATGGTAACCCCAAAGCTTTTAGCCTCCCCCGGCCAATGATCGATTCAGGGGATTTTGACTTTTCTTTTTCAGGACTTAAGACAGCAATGGCAAATATCGTTCACAGTTCACAGTTCATAGTTCATAGTGGAAACAAGAAAAAAGAATCTATAAACCATGAACTCATAACTAATAACCTGGCTGCTTCCATTGAAGCAGCTATTGTAGATGTTTTAGTCAAAAAAACTATTACAGCTGCCAAAAAATATAAGGTTGAACAAATTATTGTTGCAGGCGGAGTGGCAGCCAACCAGAAACTTTCCGAAACTATGGCACGTGCGGCCAAGCTAAACTCCCTATCACTTTTTATCCCTCCCCCCTCACTTTGCACCGACAATGCCGCCATGATTGTCTCTGCAGCCTTTTACAACCCACAGGCCGTTGACCCCTTAACTTTGCAGGCCAACCCCAGCCTCTCTTTGTCACATAATTAACTGTTGACAGATTAAACCAATAGGCATAAAATTTCCCCATTGTAGCCTCCTGGGGGCTACTTTCATTTTTAATAACATGGAGAGATGGACTGATACACCACCAAAGACCATTATTCTTGCAGTCCCTGAGGTTGGAACGGTAGAAGTAATACCACCCATATACCTAGGCCAAAGAATACAGATAAACATCCCCACTGAAAAAGGGTACATTCCTTGTCCTCATTTCAACTGGGCCTGCCATTATCGAGATTTGTCACTTTTGCTTGCAGAGGATGCTCAAACTGGAGAACTGCGCCAATTCGCCTGCCCATCAATCAATTGTGAGCTTGCCGAATACACATCCTAACCTCACTCCTTGACCAACTGATTCTACCATTGTATACTCACCAAAAGAAAAAATAATAATGGCAGAACGCGTGTTCCCGTGTCCCTATTGTAAAATAATGTTCGCTGTTGAGTACCCGAATCGGTGGACCACCGAAGATCTTTTGCGCTACATGCAAGACACCTTTGGGGACGATAATTGTGGCCGACATCCCCACTCAGCCATAGAGCATATGGAAGTACCATTAAATAAAGCATTACTCGACGGGATGCTAGATGACCCGGGAGACCCGGAAGACAGGCCAGACCCGAAACTTCCTGTTTACAAACCAAGGAGTGGGTGGCATCTCGCCAATACCGGTGGGCTAACACCAGCACAGCTCAAAGTATTGGGCGCATGGTCGCCGGAAACCACAGTCGGGGCGATAGCCGCAAGTCTAACCCTCAAACCTGGCACCGTCCAGACAACTCTTGCCAAAGTTCGTGAATCTCTGGGGGCTGCATCAACTCCCGAGGCACAGGAAATCGCCCGGGAAAAAGGCTGGTTGAAATAATACAGGCTTTCTTCAATTGACCCCAACTAGCCTTACACTTTATACTAACCACATGGACAAGGTTTACGACCAGGCTAAAACTGAAAGCAAATGGTATAAGTTTTGGGAGGATTCTGGATTTTTTCAGCCGGAGGTAAGCCCTAAAGGGAAACCTTTCACCATCATCCTCCCCCCGCCAAATGCCAATGCCGACCTCCATTTTGGCCATGCTATGTACACCATTGAAGATATCCTTATCCGTTACCACCGGATGAAAGGCTTTGCTGCCCTTTGGCTTCCGGGGGCCGACCATGCAGGCTTTGAAACCCAAGTGGTTTTTGAAAAGCACCTTAAAAAGGAGGGCAAATCCCGTTTTGACTTTGACCGGGAAACTTTATACCAGATGATTTGGGACTTCGTGCAACAAAATAAAGGCAATATGGAAGGACAGCTAAAAAGGTTGGGGTTTTCCTTAGACTGGTCCCGCAAAAAATTTACCTTGGATCCCGACATTATCAAAGTTGTTTACCAAACATTTATAAAGCTCCACGATGACGGGTTGGTGTACCGGGGCCAGCGGCTGGTCAATTACTGCACCAAAGACGGCACTTCCTTTTCCGACCTGGAAGTAATCTATGAGGAAAGGTCGGATCCCCTCTACTACATTAAATACGGGCCTTTAACTTTGGCCACTACCCGCCCGGAAACTAAATTTGGAGACACGGCAGTGGCCGTCAACCCCAAAGACCCCCGTTACCAAAAATATATTGGACAGGAATTAGAGATCGAGACTGTCTTGGGAAAAGCCACAATTAAAGTGGTAGCCGATGAGGCTGTTGACCCTGAATTTGGCACCGGGGTCGTCAAAGTTACCCCGGCCCATGACCCTACCGATTTTGAAATGGGGGAAAGGCATAACTTGGAAGTCCGCCAGGTCATTGGCTTTGACGGCAGGCTTAATGAAAAAGCAGGCAGGTTTGCCGGGATGAAAGTCATGGAAGCCCGGGCAGCCATTGTAGAAGAGATGCAAAAGAAGGGGCTGATCGAAAAGGTCGACGAAAATTACCGCCACCGGGTGGGTACTTGTTATAAATGCGGCACTACTATTGAGCCGCTTCCTTTGGAACAATGGTTTGTTAAGGCCACCCAGCTTGCCAAGCCGGCTATTGAGGCAATCAAGTCCGGCAAAATAAAAATCCACCCCAAAAGCTTTGAGAAAAATTACTACCATTGGATGAAAAACATTAAAGACTGGAATATCTCCCGGCAAATTGTCTGGGGAATTAGGATCCCGGCCTTCCAATGCCAAAAATGCCAGGAGTGGGTAGTGACCACAGGGGAAGTACCAGACAAATGCCCTAAATGCGGCTCGGTTAACCTGGTACAAGACAGCGACACCTTTGACACCTGGTTCTCCTCGGGACAGTGGCCGTTTGCTACCCTAAAAACCACCCAGCCGGGGGACTTTGAGAAATTCTACCCTACCTCGGTCATGGAAACAGGCTATGACATTTTATTTTTCTGGGTAGCCAGGATGGTAATGTTGGGGCTTTATGCCACAGGTGATGTCCCCTTCCGGGATGTCATTTTGCATGGCTTAGTCAGGGACTCTTTAGGCCAAAAGATGAGCAAGTCCAAGGGGAATATCGTCAGCCCATTAGAGATTGCCGACCAGTACGGGGCGGACGCTGCCAGGATGGCTTTGGTTTACGGTACAGCCTTAGGCCATGACCAGGCGCTTTCCCACCCTAAGCTGCAGGCCATGAGAAACTTTACTAATAAGCTTTGGAATATTGGCAGGTATATTGTGGAATTTAAGCCGGAGGGGGCAAGTGGCGGGTGGCGCGGAGGAGAGGTCTCGCGCGTCGACCGCACCCCGAGCGAAGTCGAAGGGGAGGACGCACGCGAGATACCGAAGCGACAGGACCCGCCACTTCACTCTGACGACAAAAAAATCCTTGAGCAGCTGGAAGAGGTTACCCAACAAGTTACCAAAACCATTGAAAGTTACCGTTTTAATGATGCCTCAGAAGCCCTTTATGAGTTTATCTGGCACCAGTTTGCCGATATTTACATTGAAAAAAGCAAAGATAGAAGGCCGGAAGCCCAGCCGGTTTTGGAACATGTTTTCCGGACTTCTTTGGAGCTTTTGCACCCCTTTATGCCCTATATTACCGAAGAGCTTTGGCAAAGACTGCCTCACGAGGGTAAATCCATTATGGTAGCCCCCTGGCCAGAGGTTAAATAGACTTTATTTTTTGTAAAAATACTTTATCCAGAGATTTTTGAAAAAAGGTAAGGTCAGTGTGGAAAGTAAAAACCCGATAGAGGGAACTATGGCATTTAACCAAGGCCTTTGGATTTCAATGGCCTGCAGATAAAAACTAATCGCCAAATAGGTAAAAGCTGCCAGAAGAATCCTCCTGCTCCAGCTTGTTTCCCAAACTTTATCTATCTCGACCTTATAGTTGCGCTCCTCAATCTTGGTTACTCTTTCTTCTAAATTATTCATATTACTTAAGTTTTAGAAATTCTTCTTCTGTTGAGTCTGCCTGCTTAATAATTGACTTTAATAAACCTTTCTTTAAATCTGTACCATGCATCGGTACTGGGATAATGGTTTGTTTCTTGGGATGAAAGAAAATTAAATGGCTGCCTGTTTGTCTTTTAGGAACAAATCCCAGCTTCTTTAAGATACTCGCCACTTCTTTTGCCTTAAATGAAGCCATTATGGAATATGGTATAAAGGATCTGGAACACTGACTTTTGTAACTACAGCTTCATCTGTTTCTAAGGGGATTTCCAAACCTTCTTCCTGTAAAACGGCCAAATATCCGGAGATCGCATCCTGTACCATCTTCACCGCCTCCTCAAAAGTATTACCCTCAGTCACACACCCCGGCAAAACAGGGACCGACGCAACATACCCACCTTCTTCGGCTGGTTCGAAAATGACCGTATATTTCAGAATCTTCTTAGAAATTTTCTTTGACATCCTACCTAAATTATACCATGAGAGTCTATGAGAATTAACATCCGAGGCTAAATTTAACGCAAATTTAACTCAAATTTTCCGCAAAGACTGTACTTTTACCCCTGTGAACCCTCTTGGGAATCATCGGGCAACTTGTCCCTTAACTCACTTACCCTTCTTAAAAACCCCTGCACAGCATCGTTGTCTTCATCTGTTATGATCCTATCCAGGGAAGCATTAAACTCATCTGTTAACTTATCAAATGCAGCTACCGCCCTGGGGTCACTCTTTTGCATAACTGCACTGAGTAACCCGGGCTTCCCTGCAGCCTCATATATACGATCCTGCTTTTCAAAATACTCACGATAATGTGGAACCGGTTTAAGCCGGCCATAGTTACCTATAGCACTGTTCATTAAGTTTGATACCCAAGAGGCGTTAAGAACATCGGTCTCTAAACCGGTCTTACTAAAACAGGCTGGCACGCCCGGTATAATCTCTTCTTGGAGCTGGTTTTCTGCCATAACTGGATAGATTAAATCTAACCTTTCATAAGACAAATTTTGCCTTATTCTTCTTTGGATCCTGCATCAGGGGATTGCTCGCCTTCAGTAGGAGCTTCACCCTCAGCCTTGGCACCCTCTTCGCCCTCTGCCGGCTCGCCCGCCGTAGCTTCAGCGGAGGCGGGAGCCTCAGCACCTTCCTCTGGAGCTGCTGCCTCAGCTGCCGCAGCTTGTTCTGCTGCCTGCTCTTCCATCAGTTGTTTCATCTCTTCAGTTACCGCATTATCAAGTTTTACTACTACCACCTCAGGGTCAGCCAAAATAGTGACTCCCTCCGGCACAGAAAGTTGGGAGACTAAGATGGCATCATCAATGGCCTTAAGGGAGGTTATATCCACCTCAATCTTCTCGGGAAGCTCGGCAGGCAAAGCTTCAACTTCCACCTCACTAACCGGCTGGATAACCACCGCCTCACCGGTATGCACTATCTCCGGCTCATCACCTATTAAGACAACCGGGACAGGCACTGTTACTTTTTCCAAAAGATTAACCTGGTAAAAATCAATATGCAGGGGAGAACCTTTAACCGGGTCAACTTGGACATCACGGATTAAAACCGGCCTGATCTTTTCTTCCCCAACTTTTAAATCTACCAAACCAGTCTCTCCTGCCTGGTGGAAAACTTTCACAAAATCCACCAGTTTAACCGAGATATGCTCGGATTCAACTTTATTGCCAAAAATGTGCCCGGGAATTATCCCGTCACGACGGAGCTTTTTCACCTCTTTACCTAAAACTTCCCTTTCGGAAGCTTTTAATGGGATTCTTTGCATAATGATATTTTATCTTATAGATCCTTCGAAGTCGATAAACCGATTCTCGGGACGATTACTTTATAACCGCCTGAGTAATTTACCACATTTTACGCGCGGGAGCAAGGTAACGGTCACTTTTTTAAAACTACTTCAAACAAGCGGTCCTCTGATAGGTCGGTGGAAAATATTTGTGGGGAGGAGGGAGAGTTTAATTTAAAATCAAATTTATCACTGCCTGTCCCCGGCTGTTTTATAACCTGTAATTTATATTTAGCCGTATCGGCTTCCCAGCTTAAAGATTTACCGTCCTGGTATTCTAACACCAGCTCTTTTGCCTCCCGTGGTTGAAGCTCTAAGACCATCGAATAACCTGCCCTCCCAAAGTCTGAAAAAGACTTAACCTCCTTTGTAATCTCCTTACTTCCCCACCCGGCTCTAACCAACTTAGTCCCTGCCGGAAGATAAACCTTAAGCCGGGCTTTGTATGTCCCTTGAAGTATGCTTCCCGAGGTGTCCGGGTTAGTGTAAGCAACAACTAATTTATAGGACACCCGCCCTGCCTTATCAATATTACTTTCCAAATTAAAAGACCTTTTAAGAGCCTTGTTTAAGTTGTTACCTAAAATATTAGCCTCAGAAAAAGCAAGAAACCCCTCCCTCTCCCCTACCTTCCCCTTTCCTTCTTCAGGTAAAATACCTACCCAACCGACAGAGGTAAGGAAAGAAAAGAATAAGGGATCCGACATATAGACCAGCAGGTGCTTCCCTTTTAAGGCCGTATCTAAGACTTCCCCTGTATCCATCCAATTCTGTTTTGATAAAAAGAATACCTGGTTTACAACCTCTTTTAAGGTATCGCTTGAAATTTCTGCATTATTATTTAGTGAAGGGGTACCTAAGGCCTTAAGGGTTGAGGCAGCGGTAAAGTCTAAGGCTATTACTCCGGCCGGATTAGCCTCTGTGCCACGCCTATAAAACCATTGGGCCAGCCTGGCATTGGCAGGAAAATCGGCACTGTACCCATAATCCCGAAGCGACCATGCGCTTACACCAAGGTCGCTTTGAATATCTGCCGGCGGGGGCACCTGGTCTTTTACCTGTGCCTCAAAGTTTTTAATACTGTCTGTTTTTACCTCCAAAAGCTTCCCGGAATCGAAAATTACCTCGGCATAAGCCGTTGCCACTCCCCCACTTGGGCGTAAAGTCGTATTGTCCTGTAAAAGCACCAGGTAGCTTCTCTTCCCCTCAGCAGGTATAGCCTGTGTTAAGAATGAAACGGCAACCCTGCTTCTTTTTACATCCCGGCGTAGTTGGCTTAGAAAATCTCCAAAATTGGCTTTAAACTCCTTAAGTTGCCCCTCATCTCCCAACCTGCTTTGCGCTAAAGCAAGTTGTCGGTCAGCCTGGTCCATCTCAAAACCTGCCGTTTCAAAAAGTTTACCGCTCTCCCCTTCCGTCTCTCCCGAAACAACTTTTATAGCCGTTGAAAGCACTTGGGCTCCCCCGGCTAAATGTTCGGCCGCATCTGTTATCTCATCCGCTAAACTGGCCAGTTGTCCAGCCTTTTTAAGATAAGGGTTAAAAATGTTTGCAAACTCCAAAAATTCCATTGATTTTACCATTTGCTGGATACTTGCTGACCGGCTTTTTGCAAGACGGGCCCTCCCTTCGGCAGCCTGAAAGTCACCTTGAGAGATAGCTTCGCTACTTTTTGTCAGGTGGTCACGGATACTCACTGCGTCTATAGCAATACTTGCAACAGGGTAAAAGAAGGCCAGCACTACCAATACCGTCACCACCCAAACAGTTGTATATCGCTTAAGCACCCTCGATATCTTTTTAATGTCATTTGCCGGAGGTTTTATAACTTCTGTCTTAATGTCTGTGCCTGTTTCCCTAATCTCCTTCCACTTGGCTCCCCAATCTTTAGGGTTAATCTCCGGAGGTTTTTCATCCTTCTTATCTAGAATCTTCTGCGCACCCTCACTTCCTTCTTTTACCCTATCTGCTTCCTGCCCCTTAATTTCCTCTTCTTCCCTTAAAAGCCCTGGATTCCCCTTAAAATGGACAACTGTTTCTTTTAGGGCTGTTACGATTGGTGTTTTTGGCTTCCATGAAAGTTCTTTCATAGTCCTTGTAATATTTGGTGTCGGCCAGGGAGGAAGTTCGGTTGGTGTAAAACCCCTCCTTTCATGCCAAAGCGGGTCCAGAAGCACCTGTTTAATCTCTGTTACTTTAATAGGGTGAAGCCTTACCCCATCATATATCTTCTGTGCTGTTGACCCATGCATCACAGCTTTCACCAATAAATCAACTGCATCCTCAATAAATATACCCCTGGTAGTAAAATCTAAAGGTGTTGCCTCTTTTTGTAGTTCGTCTAACACAGCAGACCTAACCAACCGGCAAATCGGGTCATCATAGTTAAAGCTCATCCTGGGCCCAAAGATGGTAGAAAGCCTCACCACACGGGCATTAGCTTTATTCTCCTGGCTGAAACCCGCCAGCTTCTCTTCAGCAATTTTTAAGTTAGACAGCCCTTTAATACGGTGGTTATCATACAGGTCAACGGAGGAGACCAGGACTATTTTTGTTTTAAATCCCTTGCAAATTTCTAAGAATTTACTGAAGGCCTCACGATAAATTTGTTCAGGTATAGAGGAGTTAATAACAAAAAATGCGTAATCAAGTCTTGGAAACTTAATCTCTAAACTTTCGGTAATCGAACCACGGATAAGATGAAAGTTCTTATTTCTTACACATTCGGTCAAATTTTCATTTTTCCCTGAAGAAAAATCATCCACACCAACAACCTGAACTCCGTGGGCAAGCAGTTTGTCGGAAAGATGCGACCCTATGAAACCGGCAGATCCCACGATGAAAGCCACCGGGGTGTTTCGCGAAAGCATGATCATATTATTTTAAATGCTATTTATATGCCTCTTCCACGTCATATTAGCTTTACATGCCTCATATTTCAAGAGAGAGTAAAGGTATACAACTAGTTCAAGGTTGGGGGTTTGTAGTTCATGGTAGAAAATCTATGAACAATGAGCTATTAACTACTCTCATCGAGGGCCAGGTTGGCCAGCATGTCGGCCTGATAATTTTCCGTCCGCGGAATATGGCGGTAAACAATCTGTCCTATCTTTTGCTCCAGTTGCTTTACTTCATTAAATAACACTCTTAAATTTGCGTTTTTAATTTTAAAGTTCCCGGACAACTGTTCAACAATAAGTTTAGAGTCGGACAATACCTCCACGTTAGCCGGTAAAATCCCGGAAAAATCCTGCACAATCTTATCAAAAGCAATCTTTACCGCCATGTACTCGGCCACATTATTAGTTGTCTCCCCCAATAAAACCCCTTCCTTCGCCAGCACTTCTCCACTACCCTTACGGATAACAAAACTGGCTGCAGCAGGCCCCGGATTACCCCTTGCCGCCCCATCAGTGTTAATAATTATCTTTTCCATTGTTTAAGCAATGGTATAAGTATGATCAGCTGTAAAATTAAAATCAAGTACTCGGTTATACCTGTAATCCAGGCTGAGGCAAAATAAGAATACTTGGGTATAAAAGTCAGGTTAAGTAATATATTTACGATAAGCCCTGCCATATAGATTAGAAGCATCGTCTTATACCTGCGCATCGTTATAAGCGCCCACATTAAAACCGAGGAAATAAAGAAAGCCGGGAACCCAAAAGAGAGTACCCGGAGGGATTCTACCGACCCAATAAAGCCTTCACCGCCTGTAATAAGGCTTACTACAAACGGTGAAAGAAAGAATGTAAGCCCTGCGCCTAAAACGGCAATACCTAACATTAAAAAACATGCCTTGGTAATGTTGGGTACAAAACTGGTTTTATTTACGGTAAAATCTTTTAGCATTAAAGGGTAAAGCCCATTCATAATAAATGTCGGTAAAACCAAAAGGGATTGGAACACCTGATATGACAGGTTATAAATACCGACTTCTGTAAAACCTTTATAAAAGGAGAGGATAAAAGCATCGAGCCGGAAATAAACAATGTTTAAAACAAGAGTCAAAGAAATTGGCCAGCAGTTTTGAATAATATTTTTGATATACCCTAAATCAAAAATAGGAAGCAAAACCTTAATATAACGTCTTACAAAGACTATCGCCAGTATACCGGCCGTAATCCAACCCGCACTGTAACCCAGCATCAACATAGGAACAGGGGCATTGCCTCTCACTAAAAGAAAAACCAATCCTAAAGTAACTAATGTCCCAAGTATTATTGAAAATACCGACAGGTCATAGCGGAGCTTGCTTTGAAAAACAGCCATCGCAGTAGAAAAAACAGCCGACTCCAAAATCGCTACCAAGCCTAACAGGGCCGTATATTTAAAGACCGGCTGAATTGGCCAAAAAAGGATGGCTATGACCGCCAAGGTAGTTACAACCAGTGCCAAAAGAAGCCTTAAGCCAAACAGTTTTTGCCATTCCAACGAAAAATCCTTACCTAAAAAGCGGGGGAGGACATGTGCATTTAGTCCAAAGTCTACAGCTAAAACAAAGAAACCAATGAAGGTGAGGGCTAAAGTTAGAACTCCTGTCCCTTCTTCACCAAAACTCCTACTAACCAAACCAAGGATAATAATTGTTGAGAGGGAGGTGGTGGCTTTTCCAACTAACTGCCAAACCGTCTGCTGGGAAACCTTAAGGAGTGTATTCACTAAACCTTAGTCTAGATTAAATAGCAGCTTAGCTCAAGCTTCTTCTGGGGAACTGGCCGGAGCTTTTGCACGCTCAGCTTTAGGGGCTTTCTTTTTAGCAGCGATCTTTTTCTCGGCAGGTTTACCCGAACCAATTTTGCTTGGCAAAATTTGGGCGGGTTTAATAACTAAATGTCTTTCACGGCCTTCACCTAGGCTTTCCGATTCCACACCTTCAACATCTGAGACAACCATATGTACAATCCTTCTTTGCCAGGAAGGCATAGGATCAAGCTCTATCTCTTTACCGGACTCTAAAACTTCGTCTGCCCAAGACCTGGCCCTTCTTTCTAAATCCCCCTCTTTACTCTTCCTCCATCCTGCCACATCAACAACCACTCTTTTGAAATTTTCTCCCGCCTCCCTGTTGGCAATAAGGCTAACCAGAAACTGAAGGGCGTCCAAGGTTTCTCCTTTAAAACCAATTAGCCTTCCGGCATCATTTGTCTCAATAGATACCAAGACCTCCTCCGGTCCTTCGGTTACCTCAAAACTGCCCTCTAAGGCCATCAACCCTAATATATTTTCTAAAACTTCGGAAACTTTTGCTTCCATAATTTGTTCGTTGTTTTTAGTTCATTGTTCATGGATTTTTCTATGAACCACAAACCGCGAACCCATAACTAACCTGGTAAGTATAAGGCAAGGATGGAGCCTGAGTCAATGCTTGGGTTGGAGAACTTTGACCCAACCTTCTATCCCACCCCAACCTGAGAGAAGATATTGCTGGATTATGCCAAGGATTGTAAATACATTCCAATATAACGCCAAACCAATTGGGAACTGGAAAGCAAAGTAACCGATCATGAGAGGCATCATATACATCATCTGCCCCTGGACTGCCGACATTGAATCTGCCATGTCCTCTTTTTCCTTTTTTTCTTTTGGCTTGTCATCCGGGTTTACTTTTACAGGCTTTGGGGCCATCATTTTTGACTGGATAAACTGCAGCCCTGCAGTAACTACCGGTATCAATAAAACCGCCACACCCAAACTTCCAAAATCGGCAGGCTTGGCAGCTAAATTAATACCGAAAAAATTAAGGTTAGGGGAGGCGGAAAGCTGCAGGTTTGGAAAATAGATAGCCTTATTGATATTTTCTAACCCTTGCCCGTTTCCAAAGAAAGCAAATATAGTTTGGTAAAGTGCAATAATAATGGGGATCTGGATTAGGGTCGGCAAACACCCTCCGGCCGGGTTTACCCCATGCTCTTTGTATAAAGCCATCTGAGCGGAAGCGAGCGCTTGTTTGTCACCCTTATGCTTTTCTTTTAGTGTGTCAAGGTGAGGCTTTAATTCTGCCATCTTCTTGGCACTTTTTAACTGCTTGCTCATAAAGGGCCAAACTAAAAGTCTTATGGCAACAGTTAGGATGATGATAGTAAAGCCAAAAGCCCCCGGTAACCCCAGCGAAGAAAGCCCCTGGTAAATTAAAACCAGAAGGGTCACAATCGGGCGGAAAAGTAACGTGTTAAATAAATCTCCGATTATCTGCATGAAAGTATCCTTTTACCCCCTAAATAGAGTCCTCTTACTACACCATATTTTTCTACCATTTGTAAAGTATACACCGAGCAGGTGGGCTCCTGCCTGCAAGCCCCACCCGGAGCAAGAAAGGAAAGCAACCCCTTATCAAAAGAGAGCACTTGGGAATAAAAATCAAGTAAAGATAGTATTAATAATTTCATTTCTTAGTATGTCATCCTGGCTTGTCCAGGATCTATTCTTAAGACAGATTCTGGATGCGTTCGCTTCGTTCACTTACCAGAATGACAGCGCACTATTTTAGCTGCCCAGAATCTTTCCTTTCACCAGCAGCCCCTCTAAAACCTTAGTCACTTCGGCCGATGTTAATTCTAACACGCCGGAGCGGGGCATAGCTACTATATTTATACCATTAGGCAGTTTATCGTATAGGCCCTCAAAGCCGGCGGAGACTAACCTTCTGGCCCGGTTCCTCTCGACAGCTTTTTTAAAAGCGTTTTTACTGGTAGCAATTCCTACAAGAGGCTGGGCATTCTCTCCAGCCCTAATATAAAGTTGTAAGTAATTGTCCCCCAGTTTTTGCCCGGCAACTACCCACTTAAAGCTTTTTTTAAGGTTTAATCTTTGACTCTTTGGAAGCATGGTATTGTCATTCTGGAGCGAAGCGATAGAATCTATACGGTTAGTTTAACTCTGCCGCGAGCCCTGCGCCTTTTTAAAACCTTCTGGCCATCGGAAGTTTCCATTCTCGCCATAAAACCATGTTTTCTGGCTCTTTTTAATTTCTTCGGCTGGTATGTCCTTTTCGGCATGTGCTGATTCTACCTTTTCTGCTTAGAAAAGGCAAGGTTTCCTTATCTTTTTCGCCAGAAAAAGGCAAGCTATGCTTAAAGGTTTTCCTCTAAAAAGGCAAGAGGACTTATAGAGGTTGACATGGTGTAGTAGTAGTAGTAGTAGTAGTAGTAGTAGTAGTAACCTTTCTATTAAAGGAGGTGAATATTTATATGGACGGGGAAACAAATAACACAGTCGAAGCAGAATATTCTCGAACTCCTCAGGAAATGAGAGACCAGCTCGAACTAATAAATAAGGCAATAGAGTTAATGCAGGCACGGAGAGAGCAAATCGAAAAAGAAAATCCCAATATCCGTCGGGAGCCTGCAATGAGTTTTGAGTTTGATAATCTAGGTAATGACAGTACAATTTTGAGTGAACAGGGAAAAGCGATCGTTTGGTGTTTAGGGAAAGCCTCTCTTGGGAGGCTTAATCCGGAGAGAATCATCACGGAACTTGAAGACCCAAAGGATGGGACTTATCGTCAAATATAAAAAGTGGTTTTTTCTTGATTCGTGGGCTTAAGATCATCTCAAAAAGTTAAACAATTGAAGGCCATAAGTTAGAAGCTCCTCTTAACACTTTCTCTATTCGGATGGTATAATTTACCAATGGATGCTGGAACAATCAAAAACACTATCAATAAGCACTTAAGCCTTTTAAAGGACGATTATCATGTCAAAAACATTGGCGTCTTTGGTTCCGCAGCAAGGGGACAAGCAACACCATCAAGTGATATTGACATTCTGGTAGAGTTCTCCGAACCGATTGGGTTTTTCAAGTTTATTAATCTGGAGGAATATTTAAGCAGTATTTTAGGTAAAGAGGTGGATCTGGTCAGCAAAAAGGCTCTCAAACCGGCCATTAAAGATGAAATTTTGAGGGAAGTTATTTATGTCCAGTAGAGGCACAAAACTTTATCTAGAAGATATCCTAACTTCTATCACCAGGATAGCGGATTATATCCAGAACTTATCTTTCGATGAGTTCCAAAACAACCAGCTAACCATTGACGCAGTGGTAAGAAACTTAGAGATAGTTGGTGAGGCAGCCAAGAACATCCCTGAAGACTTTACAGAAAAACATAGTAGCCTACCTTGGAGAGAAATGGTTACTATGAGAAACAAGGTAATACATGAATATTCCGGCGTAGATTTAGATATCCTTTGGAAAACAGTCCGGGAAGATCTCCCTGCCCTAAAAGGACAGGTCCAAGAATTACTCGAGACAGCTTAAACCTGATCTACTTTTTAACAGTTTCCCTATATTGTCTTGTGGATAACTTGTTCACTAAAATTCGTTTATGGATAAACAGTGGGCTAAAGTATTAGGAAAAATCCGTGAGCAGGTAACACCGGCAAATTATAAGACCTGGTTTGCCCAAACATTAGCTGGGGAGATAAATAAAGGGGTTTTAATAATCAACGTCCGCCATGGCTTTATAAAGCAAACCCTCACTACTAAATATCTACCCTTAATTGAATCCGTTGCGGAAGAGGTATTTGGTGAAAAACTAGCTATTGAGCTTCAGGTCAACAGCTCCATGGATATAGCCCCCGAAGAAGATATAGAGTTGGAGTTTACACTGCCAACACAAGCACCTGCCAGCAGCCTCAACCCTAAATATACATTGGAAAATTTTGTTGTTGGCCTTTCTAATAACTTAGCCTACGCTGCCGCCCAAGCAGTTGTCGCAAACCCCGGGATAAGCTACAACCCCCTCTTTGTTTATGGGGGCACGGGGGTTGGAAAAACCCATCTTATGCTTGGTATCGGCAACTCCTTACTTAAAACAAACCCCAGACTAAGGGTGATTTATTGTTCATCGGAGCGTTTTATGAATGATTTTATCCAGAGTATCCAAACAAAAAGGACAGGGGAATTTAGGGGCAGATATAGGGACTGTGGTTTACTGCTTATTGATGATATCCAATTTATCTCCGGCCGGGACTCTACCCAGGAAGAGTTCTTCCATACCTTTAATGAGCTACAGGCCAAAAATACCCAAATAGTCTTAACCTCCGACAGGCCGCCTAATGAAATCCAAAAACTTGAGCCAAGGCTGGCTTCGCGCTTTCAGGGGGGACTGATGGTAGATATCCAAAGCCCTGATTTTGATACCAGGGTTGCAATACTCAAAGCTAAATGCCAGGAAAGGGGGGAGCCGGTAGCAGAAGAGATATTAACTAAAATTGCCGAGGGTATGCCCACAAATGCCCGGGAGCTTGAGGGAAAGTTAATCCAGATTATCCAAACAGCTAAATTAACCGGCCAAACACTTACCTTTGAAAGTGTTGGTAAATTTTTAGGTATTCCCCAACCCTTAAGCCAAAAAATTGACTATAAAAAGGTTTTTGCTGAAGTTAACCGATACTTTAATACTAAAATGTCTGATATGACCGGCCCCCGGCGCAAAAAAGAGCTTGTCTTACCCCGGCAACTTGCAATGTACCTTTTATATGAGGAATGTAAAATCCCTTACGCGCGGATAGGGGGGCTTTTAGGGGGGAGGGACCATACTACTATCCTGCATGGGGTAGAGAAGATCAGGGAAGCTGTAACCCGCGACAGGGAGATCCAGAGGATGCTAATAGAGTTAAAACAAGGGTTACAATAATAGTTGTCCACAATTTCTAACCACTTATCCCCAAACTTATCCACAATTTATATTTAGTTTTTACACACGAAATAGATCCGAAACATTGTGGGTAATTAGTTCATGGTTCATAGTTCATTGAGGTTAAAAGAGATTATTTCTTTATCCACCAACTATCTACCCTAAACCCTGAACTATTTATACACATATCAACCATATCTATAAATATATACTACTTAAGTTTATAATAGAAAAGAGTAGTTCAACTTTTTAGTGGATATCTTTTAAATGGACCAAGCTTTGATTTATATTATTATTGGTTTTTTAGCTTTACTTACTGCTTATCTTTTTGGCCGCCTACATTCCCGTCCCCAAAAAGATATCCCTACAGACCTAATTGACCTTTATAGACAAGCACAGGAACTTCCAACCAGGGTTTTACAAACCATCCAAGGGTCTATCAACCCTCAAAAAGGGAAGATGGCAGAACTTTTAACCTATGCCGAACTACGGTATGATTATGACCGGATTGTGCCTTTAGGGTGGCCGATTGATTTTATAGGGATTAAAAATAATGAACGGATTGATTTTATAGAAGTAAAGTCCGGAAATTCGTCAGACTTGACAGAAGAGGAAAAACACATTAAAAACCTTATACAAAGAGGATGTGTGCGTTTTAGGTTAATTAGGGTCACAGAAGAAGAGGTACACCAGTTTGTTTCTGCCCAGAAAGAAGGGGAATGAAATTTTCAATTTTACAACAGGACCTTTGGCAAAGTTTACAAGCAGTTGCCCGGTCATGTGGTGTCCGCTCCCAGTTGCCGGTTTTGGGGAATATACTGCTTCAAACCAGTAAGGGGAAGCTTAAACTTTCTGCTACAAACCTGGAAATCGGGGTAATAAGGATGGTTAATGCAGAGGTTATAGAGGAGGGGGCGGTAACTGTGCCGGCAAAAACCTTAGTGGAAACGGTGGCTAATTTGGCCGGAGAAAAGCTGGAGTTTACCGCTACCGACGACCAGGTAGAAATTACCACAGTAACTTTTTCATCTAAAATCAACGGTATCCCTGCAGTTGAGTTTCCTACTATTCCCTTGATGGGTCAGGAGACGGTGGTTATTGATCCTGAGGTATTAGTTAAATCGTTACCCCAGGTAACCTTTGCAGCTGCAGCCAGTGAGGGCCGTTTAACAGGGATCCTTACTGAAATTAAAGATAAAAAATTACAGCTAGTGGCTACCGATGGTTACCGGTTAGCCCATAAACAAGTCCCTTTGGAAAAAAATTCTGCTTTTCAGGCCTTAGTCCCCCGGCGGACTTTGGAAGAGGTAACCCGTCTTATTGCCGAAGATGAGGCAGACCAGATACAAATTTCCATCTCAGATGACCAGAACCAGATGATGTTTAAATTCGGTAATACCCAAGTCTCTTCCCGGCTTATCGAGGGGCAGTTCCCGGCTTGGGAGAAAATTATCCCCACAGAAAGTAAGGCCAGGATTGTTATAAATAGGGCAGAAGCTCTAAAAGCGGTTAAGTTAGCATCAGTTTTTACCCGCAGTGAAGCCAATATTGTGACCATGCAAAACCTACCCGGAAAAGTGGTATTGACCTCTTCTGCCAAAGAGGTTGGGAATCAACAGAAAGAGGTTGACGCGGAGGTTGAAGGTGAAGAAATTAAGATCTCTTTCAATACAAAGTTTTTAATTGATGTCCTCTCGGCAGTAAACAGCAGCCAAATGATTATTGAGCTTTCCGGCAACCTCTCAGCAGCACTTTTTAAACCTATGGGGGAAGAAGGATTGGAATATATTATTATGCCTGTCAACCTGAGTTAAAATGGTTAGCTATTCGTTAGTTCGTTCATTGTTTCTTACTGTGAACCGTGAACTAATCACTAACCAACTACCTAAACACCCTTATACTCCAGTGTCTTGAAGTGGTATATAAGCTCATGGTCTAACCTCTTACCACCGTCAAATTTACTGTCAGTTAAGATAAATAAAGTGAAAGTGGTTCCAAGCTCAAAAAGAGGGGTGGGGATAATTTTAGCGGTTTTTCTATCATCGGAAAGTTTGACAATATAATCCGATTTAGGCTCAAGCCTATTTTTAAATTCCCCGACGTTTTCCAAAGGCAGGTTGAAGGTAATTTCAACAACCTGGGTCGGGACAATAATTGCTTCTTCTAAGGGTGAGGGGACAGTTGAGACAACCACCAGCCTGTCTGTTTGTTGTACAGTAGCTTGAGAAGAAGGATTTTTTTCTATGGTGGGTTCCACGGTAGTCTTGCCATAGATACCCCTTTGGAAAAGAAGAATCAAAAGAGCCCCAATTATGGCTACTCCAACCATGATTTTTTGTTTAAGGTTTAAGTTTGGCATATCTTGATTTTACTGGCACATAGAGTCTGATGCAAGCCATCCTACATTACAATCCGTTATCGGTTGTCCGGAACTTTTAAGCTCACCTTCAGGGATATTTTTCCCAATAGTGGCATGGACATGGTCAATATCTGTTCTACCAACTAAAGTACCAGAAGAGTAGATTGAATTCACTTTTAAGGCAGTACCAACTTGCATATGCACCAACTGTAAAGACCAGGTATCGGATGATCCTGTGGTAGATCCGATGAAGGTGTAGAGGGCTCCGGTACCTCCGTTGTAATTACTACAAGTGGGATAAATACCGGAGCCTGCGCAAAGAGACTGTAGAAGTTTCCAGCTCACAGACTTTCCCTCCACACTTGGCAGTTGCACGCCTTTCCCATTAGGTCCCCCCGTGTCTATATCAATAGCTTTGGCCCGTCTTCCCCAAGTAGGACAAGTTCCAGAGCAGTCAAATTCATAGGATCCGGGGGTACAGTGTCCACTTTTATTATCAAAATCATAGGAATGGGTAGTAATTTTCCCTCCTGGCACGGGGCAGGAGGCAACATAATTTGTGGGTGGTGCAGGTTGAGGAGAGGGTGCCTTACAACTTTGGATGCTTTTCCAAAGGTCGTTGCCGTAGTTATAAGGACCTTCACATTTATTAGTGCCTGCTCCGTACTGCAAACAACCATAATATCCCTCCGCTATCTTATCAATAACGCTCTTATCGCTTAACCAGTTGGAGCTCCATTGGCTGCCGCTGCTGCCCAGCATGGCGTAAGTTTTTTTTATGATAAACCCGGCAGAGAGGATGATGTTAGTGCGGGGGTTACAAAAATCGGTACGGGTTAATTTATCGGGGGTAGTATTGAGGTATTGTTGGGCAGCAAACTCAACCCCTTGGGAGAAATAGCCGGTGGTATTTGGGGGTTGTATCTGCATAATTCCCAGTGCCCCAGTTCCACTGACAGCACACCGATTATCTGCATACCCGGCGATATCAGAGTTAGTTAAGTTGACGCTTCCGGGAGATTCAACACGGGCTATTGCAGCCAGAAGCACTGCCGGTACCCCGGAAATTTGAGAGGCTTCCTGGAAGTAACCTAGTAAGAGAGCGCTATTAAATGATGTATCTTTGGGGGTTTGGTCGTCTCTGGTAAATTTGCAAGACTGATCCACCGGTATGCCTCCCCCTGGACCACCGACGGGTAAGGGTGCACTGTAGGCTGTATTGTATGGAGGGAATAAGGACTGTGATTTATTAAGGTTCATAAATATTGGCAGGGCAAAGATTGCCAGAAAGGCGATCACGGCGTATTTAACAGCTGTTTTAACCCCCGGGGCACTAAGTGCCAGCCAGGCCCAACCTACAGGGTTAGAAAGGCCCAGGGCGCCTTTTAAGGCCAACTTACCTGCCCCCTTGGCAACAGAAGCCGTAGCCCCACCTTGTAAGATGCCGCCTTTAATTAGTTTAGGAAATAATCCTCCTCCTATAAACCCCGGTATAATACCGGTTGGCCCGGCAAGTGCCCCTCCGGTAAACCCCCCTATGGTTGCGGAAATTACAGTTGGGGTGTTGCGGATAATAACCCTTTTCCCAAAAGATAGGGCATCTTTAGCAATGTTTTGGACAGGTTGAGGGACCTGAATTTTCTTGAAGGCGGATATTTTTTGCCTTAAGTCTTCTTTTGGCTTTGGCAACTCTACTTTTGGCAAGGGGGTTGCAGGGGTTTGGGGTCTTTGTGGTGGTACAGCTACCTCAGATCCTCCGGCTATTTTTAGGGGGTATTTCTTCCCGGTTTTTGGGGATGTCCATTGGGGAATACCATTTTCTTCTGTAATCCCTATATCTTTTATAGGTTCGGCGTTGAGTTGTTCAGGAGCTAACTTGATGCTTCCCGGGGTAGGAGTAATTATCTTTATCTTCGCCTGTTTTTTTACAACTTCTTTTAGTTTGTTTTCTGTTTTTGGTAGAACTATCGGGGCATGGTTTTCAGGTATGACCGGTACAGGCGCCTGGTCTTGTGTAGCGGCTGGGATAATTTTAGGTTCTTTTGCAGTTTCGCTTGCCGGCTCTTTTATTGGGAGTGTTTCCGGGGCAGGTTTTTCAGGTATGAAAAGCTGATTTTCAGGTTCGGAAATTGAAGTTAACTGTGTAGGGCGCTCAACTATAGTAGGTTGAGATGTAGTTGCTTCCAGCTCCGTAGATTCTGACGATTTATGCTCTGGTTCCGGCTGTGGCATTCGGATTTCTTCGGTTGGGGGTGTTTTTAGGTCTTCTTTTATCTCTTCCCGTATTTGCCCTATAAGTTGGACTTTTTTAGGGTCCCCCTCGGGGGTATTTTCAATCAGGGCAGCAGTTGCCAAGATGCCCTCATTAAGGGTAGATGGCTTTTCCTGGCTTAATTCTCCTGTTTTACCCAGGTCATTAATCTTTGTGTCTAGGTTACCCAGTTCCTTCCGGTCGTGGTAGTACTTAACCAATAGATCCTTGATCTTTTCCTGAGATTCCCATACCTCCTTTGCCTGGGAGTAGTAATGAGGTGAAATTTTATATATTACCCAGGCGTAAGCTACTAACGGTTGGCCTTGGAAAGTTACGTTAGGGCGACCTAATAATACGTCAAATTGCTCCCTAAAATTAAGGTTAGTATTGTACAGGTGGACTAACCTCTGGGTATTTTTTAATATTCGAGGCGTAAGTTTAAAGGAAATATCCATTTTCTACTGCTTCACAGCCTCTTTAGGATTGGTTGTGATCAGTTTATGTTCTTCGTCTGAGGCCACTACCCTCATGGCGATATGGGTGTTGCCGGCAAAAAACAATCCCTGTCCGATACCGCCTGAAAGCAGCAGCCTTTTTTCACCCTGGGAAAGGTTAAAGACTTCCCCGATCCGCTCAATAGAAATCGGGGCCTGTTTGAACAGGACCTGCATTGCCGAGTTTGAGACTATCTCCTTTCCCCGCTCCTGTCCCCAGAAATCTTCCACATCCTGGCTGATGGTAGTAACCCCCAGATAATACTTTCTGGCACGCTTGACAATCTCAACCAGAAAACTGGCCGAATCGGGATATTTCATAAGATACCAGGCCTCGTCTACAAGTAAAATCCGTTTTTTTAAATCTTTCCTGATCTTTGTCCAAATAAAGTCTAAGATTAGATGCATCGCCAGGGGACGCAATTGGTCGGGAAGGTCGCGGACCGAGAAAACTGTCAATTGGTTTTGGATTTTAATATTGGAGGGGCTGGAAAAAATCCCTGCCAGGGATCCTTTGATAAACCTTTCCAACCTGATGGCCAGGTTGCCGGCCACCTGGTCCTCCATACCTATTAGCACCTTGTATAAATCTTCCATTAAAGGGGATGTGGCACGCGGGTCAATATGGGTTGCGGTGATGCCCTTTAGCCGGTATGTAGAATTTAGCGCCCGGTCCAAAAGTGCCGCTTCCTGGGAGGTTAAGTCACCTAAAACCAGTTTTAAAAATCCGATCAGGGAAAGGATTTTCCTGCCCAGCTCATTTTCACCGCTGTCTGCTACATCCGGCAGCTCAAAAGGGTTTATTTTAACCGGGGAAGAGGTGGAGAAATTAATATAATCCCCTCCTACCGCCTGGGCCAGGCTGGCATATTCCCTCTCGGGGTCAATAATAATAACTTCGGTCCCAAGCATTAGTGACCTTAAAGCCTCAAGTTTGACAAAGTATGATTTGCCTGCCCCGGAGGTCGCAATCACCACTGAATTGGCATTTTCCTGGCTGAACCGGTCAAAGATAATCAGTGAATCGTTATGCTCATTAATGCCGTAGATGACCCCCTCGGGGGAGGTAAGTTCCGAGGATGTAAAAGGGAAGGTGGTGGCCAAAGATGTGGTGTCCATATTATGGATTAGGTAAAGGGGGTCGCGGCCTAAGGGCAAAGTAGAGGTAAACCCATCGGCCATTTGCAGTGTTGTTTCATGGGCGGTAATGGAGATACTGCCCAGGGTTGAGGATACCAGTTGTGATTTGTTTAAAAGTTCCTCTTTGGATGTATCGGGGATAGTGACGTAAAGGCTGTATTGGAAAAACCTCTCCGCCCCCTTGACTAATTGCTCCTGAAGCTCCTGGGCATCTTCCAGGGCAACTTCCACCGCCGGGTCGGCCGCCCTGCCCCTTTCAACGTCGGTCTGGATAGTTGCCTCCATTTCGGCAATCTTTCTTTTTAAATCATCCAATATCCCGGCAGCTTTAGTGGGGTAGATAAACATGGAGATCATCAGTGAATGGTCAAAGGAGATTAACGGCTCAAGCCAATTAGGTTCAACAAAACGGGGGTAGGCGGAAACAAAGAAGGTGCGGTAGTAATTTTGGTCAATTTTAAGGTCCGAAAAATCTACCTCAAGTGTTGCCGGGGCTAGCACATCGCGTATATCACCACTCATTCAGCCAGTTCCTCCACTACAAAAGGGGGTGAAAGGTGGGATACGGAAAGAGGCCCCGGAGGCGGGGTAGAAGGTTGAGGCTTAGGGGCAGGAGGCTGGTATATGTCTGGGTTGGGTTTTGTTTGGGGGTTAATCACAAGCCGGGTTAAAGTCACGGCAGGTTTAGGTGCCGGGATTATTTGGGTAACAGGTGCCAGGTTAGTCAGTTCCATCACCTGTACTCCGTTTTCAGGGGGGTTGTAAATTTCATAAAATAATTTAACCAGCTCCACAGTAGGAAGTTGCCTTGCCTTAAGGCCAAGCCTTAATAATTGGCTGACAAGGTGGTCCCGCCGGGGGGACAGGATTGTAGTTGCTTTTTTACTTTTATCTGCGATATTTCTAGGTAAAACCCCCAGTTCCGGAGCTGTAACGTTAATACAAACATAAAACTGCTTATCTAAAACATTTTTCTCTTTGATAATGCTTTCAACAAACTTGCGGAAGTTTAAGGACATATTTTTTAAAAGCGGGTTAGGTTGGGCATTAATCGCCTGGTCTAAGGTATGTAGATATGTTGATACGTCCAGCCTTTTAGAATGGATAACGATTTGGATTGGGAAGGAAAGCGAGTTTAAAAGCCTGGCAAATGAGTCGATAATTCCCATCTGTTCGGTTTCAAAAAGCAGGCCAAAGTTGACTGCCGAAGTGGAAAGGACCAGGGTGACGCTGCCGTCTTTTAAGTAGACAAGGCCGTCTTGGATATCCTCAATTGGTATAAAGTTTTGGGTTTCGGTCATGGTTTAGTTATTGGTTCACAGTTCACTGTTCATAGTAAGGACAGAAAATCTCTCTATGAACCATGAACTACCAACTATGAACTCACCTGGCCTCCTTTCCTGGCGCTGACATTAAGAGGTGTCAAAACTGATCCGTTTAACTCAACCTGTAAGGTTTCAAATTCCAGGCTGTCCTTTTCAAAGGTAATGGTATAGATTCCGTCTGCAAGGGGTGTCGCGCCGGAGAACTGGCCGAGTTTATTGGTTTTTAAGGCTCTAACAGGTAGCCCGTCTTTATCGTGGATACTGATAATAGCCCCCTCCAGGTAGTTACCGGCGGTGTCGGTGACGATGCCGTTGATGACGTTAGGTGAGGAAGTAAGGGTGACCTGGGCAGGAGTAGGTCTAGGCGGCTCAACAATTTTAACCTGTGGGTTAATAATCGGTGCAGGTGCAGGTGTTTGGGCAGGGGTAGGAGGGGTTACTGTCGGTTGGGGAGGTGTAGTAGACGACCTAAACTCCTGAAGTTGCCGCTCAGAATCAGCAACTTTCGTTTGCAGTTGTTTTATATATTCTGCCATTTGTTGGAGTTGGGTGGTCCCAACTTTGGGTGTTTGGTTTAAACTCTCCGGTTTAATCCTGGTGAGGGGAGGAGGTGGGGTAGTGTTGACTCCTAAAGAAGAGAGGTAAAGCCCGAGGCGGTTTTTAAAAGTTGGATCCTGGGGGCCAAGGCTTTTGCCGGAGTTAAGCGGAGATTTCCAGGATGCTTGGGTGGGTGAGTGGATAGCCCTGAAAAAGGCCATTACCCAATGGTCTAAAGGACGGTCGGCGAGAGGTAAGAAAGCAAAGGCAACCCCCAAAAGCGAGGAGAGGCCTATGATGGGTACACCAATGACAGGGCTGGAGGGAAGGATAGTTACAAAGGCAATATAGGCTATAACCATCCCAACTGCCAGATATCCAAACTGTTTTAAGGTCATATCCCCAACCAGACGGAACTGGAAGGAGGTTATATTTTGCGGGACAGCATGTTCCATGTTAGTTGTTAGTTATTAGTTCGTGGTTCATAGACTTTTTGAGACCACTAAGCATCTTTGAGATAGTAGTAAGGTTGTCGTATAGGAGGGTTCTAAACACGGAGTCGTTTATTAAAGACTCTCTTTTAGCAAGCTCTAGTAAAGGTATGCATTCATAACAAGACCCTCGTGAGATGTCTAAAAACCTTCTAAAATCGGCTTTACTTCTGGCACTGCCTTCAGCAATATTTAGTGCTATAGATAAGGCAGCTCTTCGGAGTTGGCTAGTTAGATCAAACGAGTATTCTTTTGGCCAACCTTTAGTTGTTTTGTAGATTAAGCTGCTGAAATCTACTGCTAAATGGTAAACATTCAATCTCTCGAAATTAAACTCCTGAGCAGGTTTTTTATCCATGAACAATGAACTCCTTACTGTGAACAATACAGCGTGAAAAACCTATAGACAAGGGCTTCAAAATGGATCATTTAATGCTTTATTGCTTCTAACTTTATACAACGAGTTAGAAGTAAGAGGAATTATGGACAAATGTCCATAAAACTCACCCGACTGTATTTGGTTCAAACGGTGTATTTGACACATTAAATGCATACGGCTACACTAGACTTGCGATAGGCCTTTTTTGGTAGTATACTTACTCCCTTTTGAAAGGAGGCTTATGGAAAGAAAAAGATTTATGGATGAAGAAAGACCGGAAGTAGAAGTTGGACATGAAAGTACCGATCCGGCTTTGGGCTACAAAGACCTGCAGGACGGGTTAGCGAAAGCTGAGAATCGTTTGGGGGGTGAGGAGGATGCACAAAGAAGGGCAGAAATCGAATCTGAAATTACCCAGATCAAAACACGCCAGGAAGAGATAATGAACAGGGTTCGCGGCCGGAAGATGTTGGATAAATTGGAGTTACTTGTTAAGCAGGTTATAGCTGAATCAAGAGGGGGTAGGCTTCCCAACACCCAGGTTTTGGATTTGCTCAAGAAAGAGCTGAATACAGGTAGTGATGATCTTAAGGCTCTTAAAGGGGATTATTACGAGGGGCAGGTATATAGCTACGTCATTACTCCCGCAACCGCAGCAGAAATAAAGACTGAAGCAACTGTCGAGGAACAGATCCGGCAATTGGCCGAACAGATGTCTAAACTGGAGGCTTTGGGTATTTCATATAATGAAATGCATTCCCAACCGGAGTATGTCAATCTCCAGACACGAGTTAGGCAATTAAGCCTGGAGGCCCAACACTATTATGGAGCCAGACAAAAGCTCTATGAAGCCGGAAGATTTGTGCCGACGGCAGGCGGGACTATTGATGATTTCACACAATTAGGTAAGTTAGCCGGGGGGATGCGTATTATAGATATCATCCTGCAGCAGAAGGAAGTGTCCAGTGCCTTAAGCGAATTTGAAGTAAAATCAAGGCAGATTGAGTGGGTTGAAGAGCAAAAGCCAAACGGTACCACCAAACGTGTTGTAAACGGAAACAAAAACCCTGCTTTTTCTAGCCCCACACAACTTGAGATAATTAGGAAGGAAATAGCAAAAAAGATCGCAGTAGATAGTGTGAAGGAGCACTTTGAGCTAGAATCTGGTGATGTGGGGTATGAGGAAGCCTTGGCAACAGAAGAAACTGTCCAAATGGGGGCTGTAACCCAAGCAGAAACTATCTGGAGGATGTGGATGAGGTCGGCTTTGTCAAGTGGCTTGGTTTTTAAGGAGGGGACCGACCCGGAAATTGTGAAAAGACTGTCTTTTTTAGGCCCGCTTTTTCTAGTTAGCCATTGGGAAGAGTACGGACAACATCTGGATTGGGATCAGTCATTCGAAGGGGGGACAACCGAGTCGGCTGTCCAAAGGCTCCTTTATGCCGGTTTATTCCACAAAAAGAACCAACAGGGTGAGGAGCGGATGCGCCCATACCTCCAGTACGGTACCAGGGATTTCCTTTCCAGTTTTTTAAATAAGGATTTCCTGGAAGATAGCAAGAACTTTAGAAAAGGGCCCGGTTTTGTTATGCGCTCAGAAGTAAGGACAGTGGAGGATTTGAAAGGCAAAAATGTAAAGCTTCTTGATAAGATTTTTGAGAAGTTTGGTGAAGATGGTCGGGTTATCGAGAGAGTGATTATCCACCCTAACGGGGTACTGGAGGTTGACGCTGCAGCTCCCTTTAACTTTGCCAATGTACGGTGGATGGCTAAAGGTGAGGATGCCTATACAGGTCTCTTTACGGTTCAGAATTTAATCGTTGCTGATAAGGCAAGGGATGCGATGATGAGCCCAGACAAATTAGCACGCGACCCCGGCTTAGGCGCTTTGCATGAGCTGCGGGGAGGAATGGAGCGGTTTGAAAGTGTCCAAAAGGACATTGAAAAAGAAGAGCTGAAGATAGGACATTCTTTAACTGAACAGGAAGTGGAGGATCTTTTGGATAAAAAGAGGGAAGAGGATGGGAAAGTTTACCGGGAAGATATGTATATGCTTTTAGGACTTGGGGTTTTGGATTTCCAAATGCATGATATGGAAAGAAAATATGGTGTTCCCAATATTATCTGGAGTCAGGTAGATTACGCTATTGACTCATTAAGAACACGAAACATGGTTACTAAGAGGCAAGCTCAAACAATGAAAAGGATGGCGATGGCGGTTTCTTTAGGGGACAAAGTGAACTTGCCGATACTTATGCAGGATTTCATTCGCTCGGCAGTCATTACGACTCACCGAATAAATCCGGGGTCTGTTTTTATGGCCATGTTGGGAGAGTTTTTTAAGCAAGTTGGTTCTCAAAAATAATTGAGTAGTAGTTAAATAACCTTTCTTCCCCCAAAGGCCCGCATCCAACCCTTCCATGGCGTTCCTTGTTGTGGTACTGGGTATCCCTCAAGTTGTTTTTGCTGCGCTGACATGTAAGCTTCCGTCCTCTTGCGGTATGGCTCGGTGAGTTTGCCCGCACCGGCTTTACCGACGTTTGCCCCGGCCATGAACCCTCCTAAGGCGGCACCGACTATGCCTCCTTGTTGGGGTTTAATTCCAAAAGCCCCCCGGACAGCGTCCGGAATGGCGGGAGTGGCTAAGATTATTCCATAGGCAATCAGGGTACGAAGTAAAACAGTAGAAAGCCCACCAAATAGTGGTGGGGTGGCCTTCCAACTTTCCGGGGTAGTGGATAAAATTAACCCGGCGAAAAGAAAGGCGGCAAAGACAGCCGGAAACACCAAAGCATTACCCAGAAGGTTTTTTAACCAGCCTCCAATTCCACCACCTCTACCCGGCAGGGAAGAAGCCAGGATAACAAATGGCCCGGTGAAGGTAGCCACCAGTAGTTGTAAGTAGGTGGAAATAAGGGCCAGTAAAAGTTTGAACATTTGAACGAAAAGGGCAATTATAATGATAAGCGGGACAACCAAACCAATAACTCCGGTAAGTGAGAAGGGAAGCGTGGCTCCCAATCCCGCTCCAAAGAGTGTCCCAACACCCGGGAAAATGAACGTTCCCACTATGGCACCAATGACTGAGCTGATAAGCCCGGCTCCGACCCATGTTTCCGTTTTACCAAACAATGTATCCCAAGTCCCTCCCGTCACGTCACCGACATTGCTCCCGAAATGGGAAGCGGTGGTGAAAAACATTTGAAAGATATTAGAGTCACGGGCTAGGTTATTAAGGTCGGTTGCTTTACCAAAAGCGTTATCCGGGCTGGCTTGGGTAATGATATTTGTGACTAGCGGTATGCCAAAAAATGCAAGATCAATTATTAAAGCTGCTATAAGGTAACTGAAGGTGACAAGGAGTAGTCCAATAACTAATCCCGGAAGGGCAGCCTGGGCAGTAACTACTGTTTGGGGGTTAATCTTTTGCCTAAACATAATCATAAATCCCACCCCCAAGAATATTAAAATAAAAGCTAAATAGGATATATTCCTCACCACTTGCCAGAGGGTGAAAACAGGGGAGATAATACTTGCGCCTGAACCGGGGACATCAGGAGTTTGGGCATAAGCCGGCTCGGCAAAACCGAAGTTTTTAATAATCCCGGCCAGATATTGCACACTTGAAGTAGGCGGAGTGTACATAGTCACGATTACCCCGGCCAAAGCTCCCATTGCCCCTCCTCCCGGACTTTGCTCGTAGAGAAAGTTTATTGGTTTTCCATCACTTCCTTTTGTTGAACCAAGGCATTTATCAATCGGGCTAGTGCCTGCCAGCTCACAAAGGAAGGTGTGCTCTAAATTGAGCACAGTGTAGTTGGCATTTTGAGGGGCTTTATAATTATCTTTATCAACAGGAGTCCCTCCGCCAACTATTAATGGAGAGGCAGCGGGGGGAGGAGTTAGTTGAGTTCCTGGAGCAGGACTAGCACCCAGGCTAAGAGGGGGCATTGGGATTGGTGAAGGTGTAATATCCAGTTGGTATGCACCTGCATTTATTATAGAGCATTGATTTTCATCAACAGGGGATAATGTCTGAAAATCGTAAACACAATCCTGTATTGTATCGTCATAATATCCACCGGTTTTGTGGACGCATTTGTTTAGTGTTTCGTAATAATAATACCCTGAGTCTGAGCAGTTCTTCTGGGCTAGGGCCGGTATGGCAGAAACAAATAGAAGGCCGACAGTTAAAATAATTACTGAGATAAATAATAGGCAAGTACTTCTTAGAAAATTCTGAACTCTGAACTCTGAACTCTGAACTTTCTTTGGGGCAGGCATACCTCATTTTTACACTAAACCTGACCTACTGTCCAGTAATGGGGTTTATTCCCTCGGGGAAGTTGGCTTGCTCGTAACCTTTTTCATAATCAGAGACCTTCTCTAAAGATTTATCAAATTTAGGTAAATCAGCCCCGTATAAACCCGCAGAACTGCCTAAAAGACCTTTAAATTGGTCTCCCAGCCAGTTAAAGTCAAAAAGGTGGTTGTCTTCGGATTTGGGCTTTATCTCCGGGGGGAAAGATGATTGGTGCATATCTTCTGATTCAGCTAAAAAAGTACCTTTCTTTAAGGGCTCCTCTTTAAAGATTTTTAAAAAAAACCCGGGAATATTTTTTAGTGCATTGAAGACTTGGTCTAAGGCACTTTGTTCTTGCAGCCTTTTTTCGCTTCTAAGCTCTTCGGGGAGTAATCCTTGCTTAAAGTTGGAGATAGATTGTTCTTCCCTTGTTTGGGAGGGGGAAGAGGCGGAAGCAGCATAAGAAGGGGTGATAAGCAGTATATGATAAGTAATAATTATAGCTGTAAGCAGTAAGCCATAGGCTGTAAGCTTCTTCATCAGCAGGCAGTTTTAACTCCAGGGAAGCCAATACAAAAATTGAGGACATCAACCCCGGTTAAAGCTTTGATTAAAAGTAAGATAATCCAGGCCAGGGCTAAAAATAATGCCCCTAAAAGTGCCCAGGTAACAGTCCCCGCAGCAGAGCCTAATGCTTTTGGTTCCCCACCTGAAACCAAATATTTAATGCCGGCTACAACCAGCATCACAGCCACAAACATGAAAGCCAACCCCACGGAGATATTAATAACCCGGCGGATTATTTCCTGCAGTTGTAAAACCCCGGCCGGCCCCGGATTATCAGCCATGGTTGAACTGGGCAGAAGAAACAATAAACAAGAAACAAGAAACAAACCAGCAAGGAATCTATGAACTACGAACCATGAACTACGAACGATATTCATCCTAACCTAAGCGTACTACAGAAGTTGCAGTAGAGACAAGTATGTACTAAGGGGTTGGTTTAGCTACGTCTATACACTTGCTTGCAGCGGGGTCAAATGTTTGGCCCGGTCCGCATTGGCCAAGTGTGGGTAGGGATTCTAAGCTCAATATATTAATATTAACCATTTGGCCTACAACCTGGACAATCAAAAAGGCCAGGGCTAAAATGGCAAAACCGATTAAAGCGTGGGTGATCCGTTTACGGGCGCTCTCGACACCTTCCTTATCCCCGCCGGAGGTGATCCATTGGAAAGCGCCGATTATAAGCATGAACAAAACGACAATCGCTGCCAGGACAAAGACGATTGTTAAAATATTAGAAAGAAGGGTCCCGATAGTAGTGCTGGGGTTTACTCCCTGAAGTGGGGCAACTACCCGGATTGAAATCGGGGTAGGTGATACAGCAAAAGCTGTGGCAGCAGTAACAAGAAAACCTAATGAAGATATTAAGGCAGCAACTTTTTTCATTCCTGATACCATCATATGCAGATTGTAAACTGCTTGTCAATACTTCGACTTCGCTCAGTATCGACCCTGAGTGTAACCGAATGGATCAATACTTCGACTTCGCTCAGTATCGACCCTGAGTGTAACCGAATGGATCAATACTTCGACTTCGCTCAGTATTCCCTTAAGGGTTTTGTCCGGCAAAAAACTCAAAGCCGGTAATTTGGCCAAGTACCCTGATCATTACAAAAGCCAAAGCTAAGATGGTGATCCCGATAATGGCAAAGGTTAGCCTATTCCGGGCGCCCGCGACAGCCTCTTTATCCCCGCCGGAGGTGATCCATTGTAGGGCTGAGATTATAACCATGAAGACAAATAAAAGACCGCCCACAATATAAATCAGCTGGATGGCAGTATTTAAGAAGCTGCTTATACCCTCCGCTCCAACACCAAGCCTGGATACTGCTTCAGGGGGCGTGATATTGCCTATGACACCTGAAATGGCATCTTTACAAACCCCAATCACTCCCCAGTTGGGTATGAATGTTTGTTGGCAAGATGAGCCGGGCGCGCACTGGTCATTCTTTAAGTCACATTGTTGGTCTTTTGGAATATTACCTGCTGCCAAGGAAGAGGTTGCAGAGAAGGTTACAATTATAAAAATAAAAAATATTACAAGTGATATTGTTTTTTTCATTGGAATACCGGTAAGTCTAGATTAAAGAACTGCGGAATAAACTGTAATATTAAAAAGAGCAGCATCAGCAGTATAAAACCTATGATAGCATGGATGATCATATTACGGGCGGAGGCGACAGTATTTTTATCCCCGCTTGAAGTAATGAATTTGACAGCCCCGATCAGGAAATAGATAACTACTGAAAGTGCGGCGATGGAGAAAAAAAGAGGCATGGCCCCATTGATAATTTGGCCCAGGGATTGTAAATCTCCAAATGCATAATCTTGGCTTAAGTTTTTCATTTTGGTTGGCTTACCGGTGTTACAGGTTGGTTTTCTCTTTGGGGGATAATAGTCCCGGCAAATTGGGATATGGCCAGGGCGATAATGACGATGATAAACCCAACTATAGCCAGGGTTATACGGGAGCGGGCTTTACCCAAATTCTCTTTATCCCCTCCGGCATAGATATATTGGAATATTCCCCAGATCATCCAGAAAAACATTAGGACGGCAGCAATTACAATGGCAAGGTTTAAAGCAGCAGAGATAACACTGCCTAAATCAGTGTAGCTTGTATTAAAACCTTGAGGAGGGGCAATCGTTGGCCCTCCGGGTAATGTTAAAGCAAGATCGTGCATAGATTTACGATTCAAGATTTATGATTTACGAATGTTTTAGATTTTCTGATAAGACCTTGCAATAATTGATGAGTGAGATTGGATTGGTCGACTAGCCTTTGTAGATTAGTTGGGTGTAAATAATTAATGTCTTTGGATAACAGGATAAAGTTTTTTAGTTCTGTTAATGAGCCCTGCGCCAGATAATAAAATTGCACTTTCTCCTTATATGTTTGTCTTCCAAATCCTTCTGCAACATTTGCAGTGATCGAGGATGCTGCGCGGCGCATCTGGTCAATTAACGAGTAAACCTCTTCTTTTGGGAACTCTTTAGTAATTTGATAAACCATTACTACTAGCTTATGCCCTTCTTGCCAAACTTTCAAATCCGTAAATGATCTGATTTTCTCTTCGCTCATATTCGTAAATCGTATTTCGTAAATCTTTAATCACTCTCAACTATTTTCCAAATCCCGGTATATTTAGTATATCAACTCCGATGACTTGCAGTAGTAATACGGCAAAGATTATAACAAGTAACCCGATTATAGCTTGGGTAAATGTTTCACTAGCTGATTTTAAGGCATCTGGGTTGCCTGCAGAGGTAATAAATTGGAAAGCCCCTCCGATCATCAAAAGCAAGGCAGCAGCACCTCCTAAACCAATGCCAACCCTAAAAAGCCCGGAAATTAACTTTTGCGGATCCGTCGGCACACACCCAATAGCGGTCATAATACCATCCCCATCATCTCTCTTTTCCCCGTTTGAAGTATCACAGCGTATCCCTCCGGAAGAAGTACAGATATTAGGGTCACTGGGATTCGTGCTGCATTTTTGAGGTAGATTGCCGGGGCTACTTCCGGGGCCGCCGGGCCGATCTTTAGGATCTCCCGTCACCTTGAGTATAGCTGCTCCCCTAACTTTACCTGATTCATCCTTTATGGTTAAGCTCAGGCCACCCACTACTAACCCTTCGAGGGGAAGTTGGAATATTGTTGAACATTTAGGAGGTTCACACTTAATTAAAGGTATCCTGGGATCAAGATAAACGCTCCCGGGAGGGTAAATACTATATTTACCGGTGGCTCCTTTAGCTAAGGATATAGTTATTTGCGCTTTTGAAGTATTTTTAGTATCAATTGTTTCTGGGCTTAGCTGGGGTTCAACATCATCTGTGACGCTTTGACGAACAGGTATTGCCCTGTTAATTATACCAAAATAACGACCTTGAATTACTAAGAAATATTGAGGATTTTTCAATTCTAAATCTTCAGTTCGAAAGAGTAGAGTCTGGTTATTCATTAAGGATGGCTTATAAAGCCCGTTTTGATTAATACCCTCGTTAACCTGCTGTATGAAGCAGTCTGGGTTGCTGGTATTTGCGGGGTTTTTACAGACGACTCTTATGGAAGCTTTTATTCCTTCTCCTGCGTCGGTGTCGCTTATGACTATCCAGTAATTAGGGTCTTTTCTGCCCTTTCCTAAATCTATTGAAACCTCTATTGTTGTTTTTCCCTTTGAGTCGGTTACCGGAGAAACTAAATTTATTATGGGAGAAGTGACTATTCCTGTTGGGGTCCAAGTATAGGTTATTTGTCCAGTGCTTTTACCATCCTCATAGGTTTCGCCGGAGGATCTTCCCTCAGTTTGCTTAAACTCCCCTCTTTTTTCTTGGGGAATTAATTTAAAAGATATGGTAGTTCTCCCAGTGGGTGAGCCATCAATAGGTTCCTGATCGAGTTTTTTTAAGCAAGTTCCTGCACAACCTTGGGTTAGCTCCCATGAGTAATAATCTTCCATGTTTCCGCTTGGCATAGGAGTTTTTCCATCTGCAGATTTTATCCAAAGCTGTGCCTCCACCTTCCCGATATCGAAATCTCTGGCTTCATAGCCTGTAGCAATATTTACCTGAAAAGGTCCTACTGTGACCCCACCGGCATAAGCTGGCACAGTTTGGAAGAAAAATAATAGGAGAGCACTAACAAGTACAGGAAGGGAAGCAAGTAACTTAGGCATTGATTCCAGATTAACTTAACCACCATTTCTTTGCAACATCATCACTGCCTTTAAACATACAAGGCAATAAAGCATTCGCCTTGCTATTGACAATAATGCCTTGCAAATGTTAATATTTAGTGTATGTCTTACATGGCAACCATCACCAGCAAAAAGCAACTTACTCTTCCGGCAGAGCTTTTTCGCAAGGTGGGTTTTAGGGTAGGCCAAAAAGTAATTGTTTCTGAAGAAAATGGGCAGTTAATGCTGTCTTCCGCTGAAAAACTAGTGGAAGAGTTGGCAGGGTCTGTGCCTGTGCCAAGAAAATGGAAAGGTAAGGGTATCGGTTCTATTATTAATCAAGCCAAGGATGAATATTTTAAGGAAAAATATAAGCGAGCTTGAAATTTTTACTACGCAAAAATTATAACCTGAAATGACATTTGTTGACACCAACTACTTTTTACGTTTTTTACTTCAGGACATTGAAGACCAACACAGGGAGGCAAAAAATCTTTTTCTTCTGGCTGTCGAAAGCGGTGAAAAACTTTTGAGTTCGACAGTTGTCTTTTTTGAGGTCTTTTGGGTTTTGCGTTCAACTTATGGGAAAGATAAACAAATATTGGCAGCAACACTGGACAAGCTGCTGAAATTAAATGTTGAGTTTAGCGAGCACAGGATACTGGTAGAAAGCGTTAAAATATTTAAAAAAGTAAACCTAAGCTTGGAAGATTGCTACAATTTGGTCTTTGCCCGCTCCCGGCAAGTTAAATCCTTCAAAACTTTTGATAAAAATCTCCTTAAGATCTTTGAAGGAACTTAGGTATTAGATTCGCCTTAGCTTAACCTGGATTTCTTTACAATCCTTCCCTTCGACTATGCTCAGGGTAAACTTCTCAGGACAAGCCGCTTTGTGGTAGAATAAACCCATGAGCTACCTTTGGGATTATGACAGGAAAGAGTTGGAAAAGAGTAAATCTGGTAGGTTGAAGATACTGGAACGGATGATTAACTATGGCCCGGGGGATGAAAAAATTAAACTTTCCGAGGTTAAAAAAAACTGGGATAAGTTACATTTATTCCCCTTGCAAAAGAGACTTTTTGAGCTTTTGATATGGGGAAAATACAACTCCTCACCAAAGAGCAGCAAATCATTTTGGATGAAGTAAGTCAAAACGATTTTTTACGCTCTCGATATTACTTTACCGGAGGCACGGCTTTAAGTGCCGTTTATTTACAGCACCGCTATTCCGAAGATATTGACCTTTTTTCGCAAGAGAAGTTGGACAACCAGGTTATTTTTACCCTGGTACAGGAATTTGGGCAAAAGCATGGTTTTACCGTCCAGTCGCGGTCTACGGAAGTCACTTACATTTTTAACCTTACCTTTAAAAACGGAGTGGATTTAAAAGTAGACTTTGCTTGTTATCCATATAAAAGATTAGGAAAAGGTATCACTCTTGATGGGGTAGAGACAGACAGCTTGTTGGATATTGCTGTAAATAAACTCCTTACGGTATCTCAGAGAACTGAAGTTAAAGATTTTGTAGACCTGTACTTTTTACTGCAGGAGTTTACTATTTGGGATTTAATGGAAGGGGTTAGAGCCAAATTTAAAATCAAAACAGACCCATTTTTGGTGGCAATTGATTTTTTGAAAGTAGAGGATTTTGAATATCTGCCTAAAATGATTAAGGATCTGGATTTAGAAACTCTCAAGTCTTTCTTCAGGCAGAAAGCTAAGGAGCTTAGTAAAAGATCGGTGGAATAAGCTTATGTGTGGTAAAATTTTAATGCTCCATGAAAAAGTTTCTCTGCCTCAAAAGGGTTCACGGTTCACGGTTTCGTCCAGAGGACGATCAGCCTTTGGTTGACACGGTTCGTAGACTAATTTTTATTCTTCTTTTTGTTGTTCTTGCGCTACTAACTATGAACTACCAACTACGGACTATTTCGGCTGATGAAATTTCTGACCTGCAAAAACAAATTGACGAGTTAAATCTCGCCCGCCAGCAATCGGTAGATGCTACCAAACCCCTGGAGGGGCAACTTGGCTCCTTAAAAATCCAACTGGCTCAAATCCAAGTCAAACTTCAAACACTCTCTGCCAATATTATCCAAAAGGAAAAGGAGGTTAAGGTAAGGGAGGATAAACTTGTTGCCCAGCAAGTTTTACTTTCTGAAAGGGTCCGCTCCTACTATATCCGCTCTTATTTTACTTCACCCCTTTTGGTTATCCTTTCTTCCGGAGGCTCCGGTAACCTTTTCCGGGAGTTATCTTACCGCCAGGCAGCTACCAAGGAAGACCAGCGGGTCATTTCCCAGGTGACGGAGGATATGCTGGACCTTTTAACCCAAAAAGAGAAACTGGAAAAAGATAAAGCAAGCATGGCCTCCATCCAAAAACAGGTTGACCAAAATGCCAAATTTTTAGGAGGTGAGGTGAGTAAGGCGAAGGCTTACCAGGCTGACCTAACCAGTAAAATAGCCGACCTTTCTGCCAAGCAGCAGGCGATTTTAGCAGCCAGGTCCGGCCAATTTACTGCCTCTATCGGGGACTCGGAGCTGGCAGATGACTATAATGCCTCCATTAAAGGTTTTAGGGAAGCTGCCCCTGCCGGTTCTTTTGCTGTCTTTTCCTTTGGCGCCCATACCCACCGCAAAGGGATGAGCCAGTACGGGGCAAGGGGCAGGGCGGGATCCGGCCAGGATTATAAAGCAATTTTACGGGCTTATTACGGGAAGGATCCTGTCGGAAAAGATACCGGAGGGGATATTAATGTTTCAGGTTTAGGTTCAATGAACTTTGAAGAAAAGTATTTGTACGGCATTGCCGAGATGCCTTCCAGTTGGCACCCCGAGGCCTTAAAAGCCCAGGCTGTGGCAGCCAGGACTTATGCTTACCGGTCCAAACAAAACGGCCAGGCTATTTGTACAACCGAAGCCTGCCAGGTTTTCTCAAAGTCTAAGTCGGATAGCCCTCCGCAGGCTTGGAAGGATGCGGTGGATAGTACCCGCGGCCAAGTAATTGAGGATGTGGTGACCTATTACGCCTCAACCCACGGAGGGTTTACCACTACCATGGGGTGGGACACAACGGACGGTTCCGGGGGGTCGGGCTTTGTTGACAAGTCATACGATAAGGCGGGTGGGTCCCCCTGGGTCTATAAGGCTTGGTATACCCAGGGTTATAGTACCAGCAGTGATAAGTGCGGTAGGTCAAACCCCTGGCTTTCAGGGGAGGAGGTGGCGGATATCATCAATGCCGCCAAATACAGGGATGAGAGGGTAACGCCTGTCACCACTTCTTGCTGGGGAGGAAGCCCTTACTCCCATGCCGAACTTCGGGAGAAGGCTGGGGGCCCTTCAAATGTAAGTTCGGTGACAGTAGTGCAAGGGAATGGGTCAACAAATGAGGTTATCTTTCAAACAGATAAAGGGGAGGTTCGGCTAAGTGGCTCAGAGTTTAAGACAGCTTTTAATATCCGTGCCCCGGGGAGGTTATCAATCCCCCAAAGCGGCTTTGCCTTCTTTAATATAGAAAGAAAGTAATTAGTTATTAGTTCATGGTTCATAGTTAGCTGACAAAAGATTCTCTTGCTATGAACTATAAACTACCAACTATGAACTAAGTTGTGCTATTATCCTGGTGTGAGACTGTTCCCCGCCTATTTTGACCGGCCGACCCATATGAAGTTTGCCGACCAGGAGGAAGATGAGTATATAGAACTCCTTTTAAGAAGGCATTTTATTACCAATGTCCCCTGGATATTCTTGAGCTTTATAGGTATTTTTATCCCGGTCATAATTTTAAACTTCAGCACCCTTTTATCCGGTTTTGGGGTTGACAGGATTCCGGGGAATGTAATTTTGGCTTCCTTAATCTTATGGTATCTGTTTTTACTGGCGTATGTAATCAGCAGGATGCTAAATTGGTATTTTAATATTTATATTGTGACCAACAAGCATTTGGTTGATATTAATTTTTACAACCTCCTAAACCGTGATTTTACCGAGGTGAGGTTGGATGATATCCAAAGCTCTAAATCACAGATTCAAGGGATTATCGGGTCTTTATTCCATTATGGGGATGTGGTTATTGAAACGGCAGCCGAAAGGCAGCACATTGATTTTCACTCGGTGCCAAAACCGGATGCGGTCAAAGAGAGGATCCAGGATTTACAGGAAAGCGAGGAGGGCCCAAGGGATGTCACTTGAGGGCCCTATTGCCACCACCGTTCTTACCCCGTTTGGAGGGTTTTTAATTGTGGTTAAATTTGGGCTTTTACTCCTTGCGGTACTATATTTTATCTTTAGCTTAATTGTTGTCCGTCAGGTGTCTTTGATGACTGATACTTTAATGACCGAAGTGGCACCTTTAATCCGGGCTTTTTCCATAATCCACGCCGGGTTGGCTTTAGGTATAATACTTTTATTCATCGGCCTGCTCTTTGGATAAATAGTTGGTAGTTATTAGTTCATTGTTCATAGAAGGGGGAAAGGGTACTCTTCCCATGAACTATGAACCCTGAACCGTGAACTAACATGCTTAAAACAGCAAAGGTCGTAGGTTTAAACTCTGATACTGATGCAGCCTTAGCCCAGGTATTTTCTTCGGATGGCCTGAACCTTTTTATTATCACCTCCTGTTCTTTTGATGATGCGTTTACAAAAACCAGGCAGGTTTTGTTTGACGCGCAGGAGATATTTGCTTCAACAGAAGGGTCTGTCTCTGAAAAACTCTCTAAAACATTAAGCTTTATCCAACAAGCCTTAAGTGAAGCGGAAAATTTACAGGTTTTAGTTGCTGTGGTATGTGTTGATCCCGCCGGGTCGGTATTTTACCTGCAAAGCATTGGCAGCGACCTTGTAACTTATCTTTTAAGGGATGGTAACCGTAACGACCTAGGGAGCATGTCTGAGGGAACACTGGTCTCCGGGATGTTGAAACCGGGGGATAGAGTAGTTATGGCAACTAAAAGTTTAGTTGAGCTTTTAGATGGTGATTCAGGATCCTTAAGCAGGTTTCCCATAGAAAATTTAGAGGATGAGGTTGCAGCCCACTTACCTGAGGCAGACCCATATCCGGTTGCGGCAATAGTTGCGGAAGTTGAGGCAGTTGTAGAGCCTGAAACAGAAAATATCAGGACCGAAGAAAAAATAGCTTCTTCTTTTGAAAACCACATGAATTTTAAAGAAACTGCCGGGCAGTTAGGCAAATCTTTGGTTGGGCGTTTGCCACACTCAAGAAAAGGGATTGCTATTTTTATTGTGGTGGTAGCTGCTTTAGCTTTAGCCGGCCTATTTTTTAATGCCCAGAGTAAAAAAGATTCTGAAATTTTAGCTAATTTTGAGGGTCGTTTAAAAGTAGCCTCAGAAGAGTACAGTAAAGCTCAGTCCTTGAAAGATTCAGATTCACCGGCTGCACTTAACAGTTTAACTTCGGCAAAGTCGACTGTTGATGATGCCTTGAAGATAAAACCTCAGGATGGCCGGGCGCTGGACTTAAAAAGACAGATTGAGGAAGGGTCAGGGGATGTGATGAAAATTTACCAAATGGGGGATTTTCCTCTTTGGCTGGACCTTGATTTAATCAAAAAGGGGTTGGTTGCCAAAAGGATGTCGCTATCTTTGGGCAACCTTTTAATTTTGGATGAGACTACAGCCGCTTTGGTAGAGGTTGGTATTACTAATAAGTCCCAGCAGATATTGGCAGGACAGGAAAAGCTCGGGGAAGCAAAACTGGCAAGTTTAAACGGTGAAATTGCCTGGGTTTATTCGGAAGATAAAGGGATGGTGAAGATTGATACTAAAAGCAAAGAGGCAAAGGTATCAATTAAAAAAGACGATGATTGGGGGAGGATTGTCGAGATTTTTGGATTTGCCAGTAATGTATATCTTTTGGATTCGGGGAATCCTTCGGCTCGTTCGACTAACGCTCAGGGCCGTGCTGAGCAAGGTCGAAGTACGGCAGGCTCAGGACAAATCTGGAAATATGTTCCGGTGGTTTTAGGGTACGCTGATAAGCAAGCCTACTTTAAAGAGGGGGTGAAGGCTAACCTGTCTGATGTAAAAAGGATGCAGATTGATTCCTCGGTTTGGGTTTTACGCGGGGGTGGCGAAATTTTAAAATTTACCCAAGGGTCTCCCGACTTTTTCTCGCTTTCGGGTTTGGATAAACCGGTTCGCGACCCTAAAAGTTTTTATGTCTCGGATACTACAGATGACCTGTACCTTTTGGATAGTGGGAACAACCGGCTTTTGGTCATGGATAAAAAGGGTGTCTATAAGGCTCAATACCAATCCGATAAGTTTGGGTCACTCTCTGATTTAGTAGTGGATGAAAAAAGGAAAAAGGCTTATTTACTTGATGGAAGCAAAATTTATGTAATGGAGTTAAAATAGACTTCAGTAGTCAGCCTTCAGTCATCAGTCGTCAGACATGAATACACATAAATTCAGAAAACTTAATGTTTGGCGAAGATCAGTAAAATTTGTAACAGAGATTTACAAAATTACTTCTAAATTTCCGAAAGAGGAAAAATTTGGTTTAATGGATCAAATCCGTCGTGCCGCAATTAGTATATCCTTAAATATAGCTGAGGGTTCTGGTGCTGGAACAGACGCAGAATTTATCCGTTTTTTGCGTATGGCACAAAGATCTGCTTATGAGGTTATTGCAGCGTTAGAAATAGCAATTAATCTTAAAATGACTGATACATCTATTTTAGAGGAAGCCTCAAGTGAGGTGGATCAGTTGAGTGCTATGATAAGCGGGTTAATTAAAAGTCTAAAAGCTGACAGCTGATAGCGAAGCGATACTGAAGACTGATAGCTATTATGAAAATCGTTAACAAAAAAGCTTTACATGAGTATCATATTTTGGAATCCTTTGAGGCGGGGGTACAACTTTTCGGTTCAGAGGTAAAATCAATAAGGTCAGGGAGGATTGATTTAGGGCAAAGTTTTGCTCGGATTATTAATGAGGAAGCCTTTTTAGTTAATGCTAATATCCCAAGATACCAAAATGCCCCTATCAAAGATTATGACCCCCAAAGGACCAGGAGACTGCTGCTTCACAAAAGCCAAATCCAAAGCTTGATTGGTAAGCTTCAGGCCAAAGTAACCTTAGTCCCGGTGGCAATTTATGAAAAAAACAACCTTATTAAGGTCCAATTAGGTCTGGCTAAATCCAAAAAAGAGTTTGATAAAAGGAAGATTATTAAGGAAAGAGACCATCATAGAAGAATAGAGCAGGAATTAAGAGGCAAAGAATAATTTCCGGTAACAATTTGTTTTCTCGGGTACTCATTGGTATAATTTGCGGCTATGACACCGGAAGAGTTTCGTAATCTTTCATCAGAAGACCAACTGTTACATTTAAAAGGTGCAGCTATCCACGAAATTGCCAGTTGGGGCATTGATTTTCCAGGAAGGCCAGATAGCCATTATATTAATAAAATTGCTTTTCAGGAAGGTAAAAGCTTGGGGGCTAGTGTTGCAGAGGCGATTGTTGCTGAGAAGGATGAATTACTTGATCAACTGGCAGGTCAGGCTTACGACAACATACGTGGTTCTTTTACAAATCCAACGATTGAGGAGGCGAAAGGTATTGGCAAGGCGCTATCCCGCTCTTTACTACTAGATCTCACTTACTGCGAACCTATGCAAGACCTTTTGGTGGCTGAGGAAGTGGTGAGAAATAGTGAGCCGCCGGTTGAGTTTGACGAAACCTCTGTTGATGATTCTCTAGGAGTCGAAATGGAGAATTTAGTAGAAAGAATTTTTATAAGGTTAGCTTCCCATAAAGCTGGACGCCCCTTGACTAAGGAGGAATGGGAGGATCAGCAGGCGGCTAATGAAGCAGATATCTATCTTGAAAAGAGGAGGTTGGGTGGTTTACTTCGGAAAAGCATTGACCCCTTAGAGTTTATCGATGAACGCGCTAAGAAATTACTCCACTCTTTACCAGACTTGGATAAAAGTATTTACCAACAATTTATTGCGGCGGTATTCAATCATCTGGTAGAAACGGGAAGGGAAAGATTTTATACTCTTTATATTGCAGCTACGCAGGCACGGAGCAAGTGTGCGTGTTTATCTTTGGAAGAACGACATCAAGAGTCCTTGCGTTTAGCTGTCCGCAAACACCTGTTTCCTTATTAAAATTTGCTTCCTAGGCTCAAATCTGCTAGAATACAACTCACGGGGACGCACAGATTCGACGGACCGGCACTTTGAAAGTTGCAAGCCGCTAAGGGAACATTAAGCGCAAAATATTGTTTCAAAAATAAATGCTAAGGATAAAATCCAAGCATCCTTTGGGTTAGTAGCCCAAACTCTCTTCCCACAAGGAAGAGTTGCTTACGCTTAAAACGTAAGGGTGTTTTAAGCTAATCTCTATCTGACGGAATGCTTAAGATATTGTACAACAGTCAGGTTGCTGTCCTGATAGTTTTGATTGATCTGTCAGGATTTAAGACAACTCAACCAAGTGTTGGTTTTCCTGCTGGTAGGTTACAACCAATACTTAAAAATATACCGGCTAAGCTTGTAGACACTTTTGTAGTAACAGTTCGGACAGGGCTCACTGCCCTCGTCTCCACAAGAAAAAAACCCGCTTTGGCGGGTTTTTTGGTGGGTAGTTATGGGCTTGCAGTTGGTAGAAGCAAATATTTGTTTTACTATGAACTGTGAACCACGAACTATGAACTTTTTTGATTTTCTTTTCCCTAAGCTTTGTGTGGGGTGTGGGAAGTGGGGGAGTTATTTTTGTTCAAAATGTGTGGCAGATATTTCCCAGGGGGATTTGGTGTGCCCAAATTGTGAACGGGCAGCTATTGGTGGGGTTACCCATCCTTTGTGCCGAAGTAAATGGAAATTAGATGGCCTATGGAGTTTAGGGGTTTACCGGGATCCCTTAAGAAAAGCTATCCAGAAGTTAAAATACCGTTATGTTTCCGAATTGGCAGATGTTTTAGTGGATCTGATGATTTCATATTGGGCAAAATATACACCTCAATTTATTGAAGAGTTAAAAAAGGGAGGGGAGTGGGTAATTGTGCCGGTACCATTACACCAAAAAAGGAAGAATTATAGAGGTTTTAACCAGTCAGAACTTATAGGACAAATGTTATCCAGGAAGCTGGGATTAGAATATTCCGAGGTCTTAAAACGTATCCTTTCAACTAAACCCCAAGTAGGCTTGAAGAGTTGGGAAAGAAAGAAAAATATTCATGGTGCTTTTTCTCTGACGGTAGACGGTAGTCTGTCAGCTATGAGCATTTTACTTATCGACGATGTTTGGACTACAGGTTCAACCTTAAAAGAATGTGCTTATGTACTAAAAAGGGGTGGAGCCCAAAAAGTCTGGGCAATTACTTTAGCGCGCTAGCGCGGAGTGCTAGATAATAAATTTATAAACCCTCGTCCCATGGAAAGGGGAGTAATTCTCTTAGTCTCACCGATTTATTCTTGCTTATTAACACTTCTGTATCTAAATTATCTTTACTAATTTGGTATATAAACTCTCTGCATCTACCACAGGGAGGAAGAACTGTACCATCTTCCTCTGCTGCTACTATTTTAGCAATCTTGAATTCTTGATTTGTGATCATATTAGCAATAGCACTGTGTTCAGCACAAAATCCCATACTAGAAGGGGTGTCAATGCTTACTCCCAGATAAATATTTCCTTTATCTGTAACTAGAGCACATCCACAATCTGCAGTAGTAAATCCGTGTCTCATTTCTATTGGTTTGACAATAGAGCTAGCTTTTTTGATTAGTTCGTCGTTTGTTATTTGCATAGTTAGGATTATATCCTAAAACATTAAAATTTATATGTTTTAACTGGCGGTCTTTGACCGCCGAAGTCCGACTACTCCAATCCGACTACGCTAAAGCTTCGTCGGACGAAGGCGGTGGGGGTGAGATTCGAACTCACGGTCCCTTGCGAGACAGCGGTTTTCAAGACCGCCGCACTAGGCCACTATGCGACCCCACCTTAAATTAACCGTTTCTTCAAAAAAGCTCTACCTGAACCTGATTTCAGATATTTCTCAAAATCAAAAGCCCTATATTTATCCTTAAAAGCAAAATATGTTTCCAGCGCTACTGGTAATCTATCTTTTGTGGCTGGAACCCAACCTGATTGATGCCTTTTTAGCCTATCTTCTAAATTGTCTGTGCAACCAGTATAAGGTTTACCATCACTGCATTTTAAGATGTAAACATAATACATTGACTATCTCAGGTCTCCTTCGCGACAAAAGCGGACTGCGTCCGCCGAAGGTCGCTTCGGCGACCGAAGGCGGAGAGGGTGGGATTCGAACCCACGGTACCCTTACGGGCACGGATCGTTAGCACCGATCTACACTAGACCACTATGTGACCTCTCCGAATTGCTTTCTCAAGCAGGCTCATTGTACCAAAACTTACTTACCTTATCTACCTAAAGTGGTATACTCAAAATATGATTACACCTGACTTAAGTAGTCCTATTTGGGTTTTGCCTTTGGTTGTCTGGGATCTTGTTTGGAAAGGGGTAGGGCTTTGGAAAGCTTCCCGTAATAACCAAAGATATTGGTTTATTGCTTTACTATTGTTTAACACACTGGGGATTTTACCTATTATCTACATTAAGTTTTTCCAGAAAAAACATCCCGAGTCTGAAACCTGGGAACTTGGGATTTTATGGGATAAGCTCAAAAAAGTATTTGGTGTATAATCAAATCACTGCTCAGACTTGGTTACTTGTCCTGAGCCCCTCGATGAACTCGGGGTAAACGAGAAAGGAGTCGAAGGATGCCCAGGTTTTTTGTTAAAAACCCCCACCCAAAAGAGACTAGTTTGCCTTCTGATGAGAAAAAAGAAGATATTAAAGAAGACCTTACCCAGGACGACGATCACATTAAAACCTTCTTAACCTGGACAGCAGCTTCCCGTCCGTATAGGAAAAAGGACCGTTCTTATTTTACTACTGTAGCTATAATTGTAATATTATTAATCCTGATTTCTATTTTAGCCAGGGAATTTTTATTGGTGGGAGTGCTTTTAGCCTTTGCCTTTGTTATTTATGTCTTAGGTTTTGTCCCGCCGGAGGATGTAGAGTATAAAATCTCCGGCCAGGGAATCACTATTGGGGACCATTTCTATTTTTGGGATGATTTGGACAGTTTTTGGTTTTCTGAAAAAGACGGGCAGAAGCTTTTGTATGTCTTAACTAACCTTAGGTTCCCGGCCCAACTGATGATCCTTTTAGGGCCAACCTCCGAGGAGCAGGTTAAAAAAATTGTCGCACGCTTTTTACCATTCCAGGAAATCCCTCCCAGGACACTGATGGATAAATGGGCAGAAGGGTTACAAAAACATTTCCCCCTGGAAAATCCGCACAGGTAGTCATCAGTAGTCAGTCTTCAGCTGTCAGACGGAGATTTTAAGGCTCTCTTATGCTAAAATTCACCTGTTGCCCTCGTAGGCTAATGGATAGACCACAAGATTGCGGATCTTGATATGTGGGTTCGAATCCCGCCGAGGGCACTAAAGGTGGGATGGCTGAGTGGACGAAAGCGATTGTTTCGAAAACAATTATCCTGAGTAATCGGGATCACAGGTTCGAATCCTGTTCCCACCGCTACTTGCCCCGTATGCGCCTGTAGCTCAGTGGATAGAGTACAAGTTTCCGGAACTTGGGGTCGGAGGTTCGAATCCTCTCAGGCGCGCTAATTTTTGGTGGGTTCGCTCGTAGTATCTGCAGATACTACGCTTACTTGTTAAGATCTCGCCGAGGGCACAAGTTACAGCTATTAATCATTATTATGAGTAAAGAATTTTTGTGTAGATATCTGTGTATAGTGGACAGTTGTGGTTGGAGATTGGTAACTGGTGGAACAAAGATGCCAAGTCAAGCAGAAATTAAGGGTGATGATTATGATCCAGATTTAGATTGGTGTATCCCTGCTCTGGAAGCAGAAAATTATTTTGTTGATCCAGACAAGAGGGTTGCAGCTATAATCAGACAAGGTAAGTGTGATGAGTATAAGAGCTCTGAAGGCCACCTCCCATTGCGTATTAGCTTTTTACCGAGAGCATGAGGGGTTTTCTTAAAACTAATGAAAAGAGATTCTTCGACAATGCCTCAGAATGATAAAGCATCGTTTGTTTCAAGGGGTGGTATCAAACTTCAGGCTGCAATTGAAAAGATGAAAATTAAGGGTCTGGTTGCTCTTGATGTTGGTTCTTCTACCGGAGGGTTTGTGGATTGCCTGCTGCAAAACGGAGTAGCCAAAGTGTATTCGGTTGATACTGCCTATGGAGAATTAGCCTGGAAACTCCGAAATGACCCCCGGGTAGTGGTGATGGAAAGGACAAACATCCTTCACCTGGAAAGTCTACCTGAACAGGTTGACCTTATCACCATTGATGCCGGATGGACAAAATTAGAGTTAGTTTTGCCGGTTGTTAAAAAATTTCTCAAACCCGGAGGAATGATTATTGCACTCCTTAAACCGCACTATGAAGCAGAGAAGAAATTACTCCAAAAAGGGGTCTTGTCTATGGAATTAGCTGAACAAGTAAGGGGTCAGGTAGTGGACAGGTTACAGGTTTCAGGTTACAGGGTGGAGGAAATTATAGATTCTCCAATTTTAGGCGGAGCAGGCAATAAAGAATATCTGCTTCAGATTCAGGCGAGTTAAGGTATAATATTTACGTTCGGAGAGGTCGCTTAGTGGCCTAGAGCGCCGCCTTGGAAAGGCGGTTTACCGCAAGGTATCGAGGGTTCGAATCCCTCCCTCTCCGCCAGTTGGGAAATGAAGTCATTGGCTCGCCCGCCAGCCGTTTTTCGGGGAAATTTCAAGCCGTTTTGAATTCAGTAAGGCCAAAAGCGGGCTTTTCTTGAAAGAAGGAAATAATTTTGCTATCATAGTATTGTAATCAGTATAACACAAGTAATGATATCAAAATATTGAAACTATGGCAACGATTGGTGAAAACATCAAAAAGGCACGAAATAAACTTGGCTTGACCCAAGACGACTTAGTGAGAAAATCCGGTATAAAGCATACTACGCTTACAAACTAAATTAATCAGTGTTCAACTATGTTTAAGAAAACTATATTCATTATTTTAGGAATCTTGGTCGCTTTACTTGCGTTAATGGCTGTTTTTAAAATTTGTCCTCCGCAAGGTCCTTGGCCAACGCCGCCGTGGTGCGGAGGCGGAACGCAATTGCCAGAGATTAAGATGCCGGCA
>Ga0209541_10000643_pt1 | contig 69215 bp, 58 predicted proteins | sample RifCSPlowO2_01_FD_184027 | JGI IMG/M metagenome (GOLD analysis project Ga0209541, IMG submission 184027) | Groundwater microbial communities from Rifle, Colorado - Rifle CSP2_plank lowO2_0.1 (SPAdes) (version 2) | ecosystem: Environmental > Aquatic > Deep subsurface > Groundwater | place...
GCAACACAGCAGCTTATTTTTGAAAATTTAAGCTGTCCAGTGGCTCAGAAAAATCACATAATGATATTTTTAGGAGTTATCAATCGACCAAACAGAGCAACGCCCATCTGGTGAAATTTGCTTGATTCATGGCTTGCACAGTAAGAAGCAAGAAGAAATGGCTCGTAACCCTTTTCAAAAGCATCAACTGCAGTTTTGAAAACACAGCATTCAGTGTCTATGCCTGCAAGATATAATTGAGAAATCTTGTTTTTCTTGAGAAATCGTTCAAACTCCGGAGTAAAGGACGAGTACACATTCTTCTTGAAAACAGTTTTTGCAAAAGGCTTGAGCTCAGGTACAATGTCAGTTTCTGGGGCAGTTGCAATTTTGTGCCAGTTCTTAATTTTACGGAATGGACTGCCCGGTACATTCACAAATTGAGTAAAAACAACAATATCAAATTTTTTACTTTCAAGCAGCTTTTTTATTTTCTGAATGACATGACGACTACTTGGTGTAATAAATCCGTTCTGGACATCGATGACGATAAGAGCCCGTGCCATACAAATAAGAATCTCTATCTCTTATTAAAATGTAAGCAAAACAACGCCAACGAGTAAAAACCCAAACACTACAAGCTCTGCAAGACTTCCTGTTTTTATAAACCCTTGAAGTCTTAACGTGCCAAGAGGATGAAACAGATTAACGCCGCTTTTTGTACAACCATCAATAAGAATATGACTCAGATAGCCGAGGGAAAGTGCAAGAGCAACGTCTTTGTGCAGCGGTACAACAAAAAGATAAAGCAGAAACACCGGAAACAACGAATGAAAGAATCCGCGATGCGTTAAAAAGTGCGATACAAAACGTGTTGGTGCAATTCTCTGATTGATAAAAGAGTGCGGATGATCAATATCAGGTAAAAGTGCTGCAACAGAGACGAAAAAAAGATACAGCAGTGGATGTGATTGTGGAATAAATCGCAGTGAAACTAATCCTAAAAGCAATCCGAATATAATATGTGTGTACCACATCATCACGTTCTTTAAGTTGAAGCTGTTTTTATACTTTGTCCGCACGTCCAATATAACTTGTTCATTTATTGAGTGGGGGTCATTGGAGCAGAAGGAAGGGAAAAAAATACGTAACGTTTTGTTTTTTTCTTCCTTTCGTAACGTCAGAACGTTTACGTAACACAACATTTCACTCATTATTTTTACAGGTTACCGCATGTTGCCCCTAAATCCTTGTTCTGGATGAAAGAACATAATTCAAGACGTCGCGTTGAAAAGACAATGTTAAAGTAACAGCTGTCTTTTTGCTGCGCGCGTCGAATTGACGTACAGAAGCTGTCATTATCTGTTGAGAGAGCAGCGTCGAGGAAACATTCATCCGCAAGTACATTATCTGTAAAGCTGCTGCACAAGACAGAAGCTTCGTCTGCGTTCTTTTGAGCGATATCTGAAATGTTTTTCAATGGTTCTACTTCTCGGACATCAACAAGGCGAAATAAGCTGCCCTGTCCCGTGATTGTGAAAGGAACTGAAAATTCTGTATTTGTGACTGTTGCTGTCAGCGTATAATCGCCCCGCGGAAGCGAGTACGAAAGAACGATTGAGTCGTGCGCAAGTGATGTTTCGACGTACTCCTCTTTTGATGTCACTTCGCGCCCTGAACTGTCAAAGACGCTATAGCGCACGCGAACAGAAGGATTGGATAGTGTAATAGTAAAATACAACGGCTCGCCTGAGCGAACAGTGCTGGAATCTATTCTTAATTCTCCGGTGAGCGTATCCGATAATGATGTTTCAGTGCGCAGCAGAAAAAGAACGGCGAGAACTATTGCAATTGATACGCCCACAAGTATTGCTATGACAATGATTTTTGAATGATGTGGACGTGCAGAGGTAATGTCCTGCATTGAATAGCCTGAATGGACTAATGTTTCCTGAATCTGTTCTTTTGTATATCCTTTGTTAAGCTGCTCCTGGATGTACTGTTGCAGCCGTACGTCTACCATGCGCGAGAAACAGTTTTACAGCTTAAATATCTTTAGATTGGAGATAATTTCATATTTAAAATGGTTATATTATTTATGTAATAGTTGTATTATATTAGATATTATTATATTAAAATTAATTTTTATATTTTAAAAAGGAAATTTTTATAAAGAGAAGCAGCTTAAAGCAGCGGATGGATGGGTGGGATCTGGTTGACCCGAAAATCAAACGGATAGTGGATGTTCTATCATTTAACAAGGATAAACTGTATCATTTGAAGCAGCTCGCTGCAGATGCACGTGTTTCTCACGCAACAACTTTTCGCGTTATGAAGAAGCTTGTGAAGCTCAATTATGTTTCAATACTGAAAATCGGAAAATTAAAACTCTACAAAACAAAATGAAAAAAGGACAAATAACATTATTTGCAATTGCTGGAATGATGATACTCTTATTATTTTTCTTCATCGTTGTTGTGAGAGTTTATTTTGCTACGGAAGAAGCAAAAGAACAGATAATACAGACAGAAGAAATCCCTTCACAGATTCAGAATGTGGAAAACTTTGTCAGAAGATGCATTCGTTCTGTGACTATGGACAGTCTGGTGATTCTTGGACGACAGGCAGGGTATATTACAGTACCTGAACTTATAAGAAAAGATACAACTGCCTACTGGCATCTTGACAAGGCAAACATTCAGCCGACACTCAATCAGATAAAAATTGAACTTGAAAAACAGGTTGATGCTGAGCTGGAAAAGTGTCTCGATTTCACCACATTAGAACAGGAGAATGGTCTTGAAATAACTGCAGAAAAACCGAAAAGTATCATTACATTTGAAGCACAACGAACGGCGATTAAAGTATTGATACCAATGAGCGTGCAACGAGAGGATTTTGTTAAGAAATACGAAGACTTCGGCGATGTTTTTGACATCCCATTTAGAAGGATGTATGAACTTGCAACACAGGTCAACATGCGCCAGCTTGATGCGCAATTCAAATTTTCTTCGCCCATTGAACTGGTGGAGCAGCAATCATTTGAAATCACGTACAATATTAAAGAAGATTCCATTGTTTATACAATAACAGACAGGACGGAACTTGAGGCAGGCAGGCATTTTTCATTGTCGTTTGCGAGTAGATTGTTGAACTCGGAATTGAAACGAGTGGTAACAGTACAGGCAAACAGCAGAATCACTCCAACGGTATTTCCTTATATCATCTATTCTGTCGATAACAAAGCGCAGTTGTATGTTCTTCCGGGAACAACGTCATCAATTAATGGAAAAGATGTTTTTGACATCAGTGTTACACAAACTTATCCTGAAAAAATCGTGCGCGAAGACGTTCATACTATAGAAACGGAAGATAACGATATCATCACGCAGGACATCGAATGGAAACTGACGTATCCTGTCTATAATTTTGAGCCGACCGGATTGCGATTTAACAGACCACAGCGATTGGTGCTGTTTTGGGACGAAAACAGAATTCCACATAAAGGGAACATGGGCATTCTCTACAATGATGGAGAAGGATGGCGACCGATTCCGTCTGCAGCAAACTACCAAGAGAATTATGTGTACAGCGATGTTGTCGGATTTAGCAGTTATACGCCAGTGGATTGCGAGCTTCAGTCAGAGAAAAAAATCGACGTAACGTCGAGATTAGTGCCGAGCAGTAATTGTGTGGCGAATGCAGCGGCGACGATTGCTGTTATTGTAGCAACAATTATTGTTGTGGCAGTACTTGCAATAGTTACGTTCGGTGGTGGTGCCATGGGGGGTGCTATACTGTTTGCTTCGATATGGCAAGCCATCATTGCAACAAAAATAATAATAGCAATTGCAATAGGTCTTACTGCTATTGCTCTTGGAGGAGTTGTTATTGGCGGTACATATCTCAATGCCCAGCAAGCCTTCAGCAGCCAAGAAGATATCATTCGATTTACACCAACCTGTGACCAGACTATCAGCGTTTTTGAAGATACCACCGGAGGCTCGGGCATGTGTATTCCTGAAGGTCAAGTAGAAGTCACAGGACCAGAGTTTGTGAAAAAAAATGGGAGAACTCGACTACTCAAAGCAGGAGAGTTGCAGGCAGTACAGGCAATAACGACAAAATGTAGTATGGGGAGGAAATTATTTTGCCAACCTTGTACAACAACATGCACAACAACGTACAGATAAAACTTGGACTATTGTATTGTATGATTTTGGTAGTGTTACTGCTGCCATTGGTACTTGAACATAATAATTTGATAACTGGACAAGCTGTTGTTCAAAATAAGGGATGTTGTGCATTTACCTGCCAGCAGACAAGTGAAAGCGATTGCCCATCGACATTTTATGTAGGACAGCAATGTGCAGAAGTTGCCTCATGTAATGTTGGCTGTTGTGTTGACGCCGAAGGTTATTGTCTCAGCAATTACTTGGCCGGCAGATGTGATGCAGCAAACGGACGATTTGTGACGCAGCATGAATGTTTACATGAACCATTATGTATTACTGAACCACCGTTGTACGACATCAGAGGATTTATTGGGTATCCATTTGTGTTCACCGAGCAGCAGGATGGACTCATGTTTACGGATGATATTGTAGGAAGTCCTGGAGATTTTTTAACACTCAAATCATTTATTTTTGGCGATACACTTGGACACAGATTACGTGCGCGTGTGAGTTCAGATGATTACGAAAAATTACTTGCGTTGTACGACGACGGAGCGCACGGCGATGGAAACGCGAATGACAAACTCTTTGGCGCAATCTGGAGAACAGATGATTTCCCTACTTTTACTGGCTTAAAGCGGATTGACATTACCGGAGAAGTTGATGGAGAAGAGCGGATGATACCTGATTATCTTTTCTTGTCAACAAACCAATGCGTCCCATTACAGAAGCCATGGATTGAGTCAGATGAACGACAGAATATTATTTTTGGCAGGATTAATCCACAGCAGAATACTATTGCGCTTGACCCTGCAGGCATCGTCGGGTTATTATCAACACAAGCAAAGTTAGAGGACATTATTGCACGAAATTATGCGGAACTTGATATGCTTCCAGCTACAGTACAGGAAACAGTGACAAAAATAGAACAGCAGTGCGATTTTTATGATGACGAGCAGGACTGGATTATTGTTTTGGATGGAAATCTCAAGACCTGCAAACAGGAAGGGAACGTCATTATTTCACCACAACAAATGGTGTTGAATGAAACGATGCGCAAATCTGTTGTGGAAGTTACATTTGATGAATTGCTGAGCAAATATTGTTTGTTTTTCCAGACGGTCGAACAGCGCAATGCGTTTGAACTCGAAAAATATTTGCCTCCTGAAATAACAGTGCACACACCCTTAGGTGGCGTTTACAATACACGAGATGTTGAATTTTCATTTACGTTGAAAGACACCAAAGATGGAAACATAGATTATGAGATATATGTGGATGTCAACAATCCTGCAGCAGTGATTGATAGAGGGACAGCAGCGCGTGATGAACTGGTAACGAAGAGTATTGCTATTCCCGATGGACAACATTTTATCTGGGTGGAAGCAAATGATAGCGAAAACAATTTAGGTGTGAGCGAGCTGCATGAGATTGATGTCAATGTCAAGAACTTTATCATTACTGTTGATACATTAGATGAAATTACATTCGATACATCACCCGATGTAGGATTTACCATATCACATGTAACTGCTCCACAAGTTGAATACACTGTGCTTATCAATTCTACCAGAGATTCAATGGCTGATGCGACAGTTGTGAAGACTGATCTCGCAACTATTGGAAGCAGAATAAGCGTTCCAACAAATCTCAAAGGAACGCATATTCTCCAAGTTACTGCAGAAGATTCATCAGGAGATTACGCAAAAACGTATCCTCTACTCATTAAAGTTAAGGAGGGCACACAACCATGAAATTGTGGTTTATTATTTTGATAGTCATGGTTACGACAGTGCGAGCGGAAAGTGCATACGTTCTTACTCTCGGATACACGGACAACGAACTGCTTTTTTCAGGAATTAGCATCAAAAATGTGCCGCTGCAACAACCGTCTCTGATAACGGGCAATCATGTTATTGAACAGTGGAATTTTGCAGGAAGCATTTCTCACAAAAACTCATTTCAGCCAGCAACCGGAACATTTACGGTTGCAACCCCTTATCAGTCGGATACGAGAGAAATAATCATTCGCAATCCTCAGGAAGAAGCTGTTCTTTCCATACCCGTGTTGCAGTTTGCTGATACATGCAATAATGAAATATGTGAGCCGCAGGAAAGCTTTGAAACATGCAGTCAGGATTGTCATTCAGGTGGACAGGATGATTATTGCGATGAAATTCGTGATGGAATCTGTGACCTGGATTGCACGGGAACATTTGACGCAGATTGCAGGGTTGCACAGGCATTTGAAACACCACAAACGAGAAAACCGATAGAGGGGGAAAACACAGCAATAGATTTACCTGAAGAGAAGTCAACAAGCATAAACTTGATTATTGCACTTGCTGGGGGATTAGTTCTTATTTTGGTGGTTGGAATTAGTTTCGCGGTTGTCCACACGAAAAAAATGCACAGGATTAAGCAAATGAAAGAATATGTGACGCAGACACTCAGTCAAGGCTACACGTTGCAGCAGGTTCAGGAAGCGTTGCGGAATAATGGATATGAAGAGAAAGAGATTAGGATGGCAATGGTTAGTCAGATGGAGTGATTGGCAATAATTTTCTTGCTTTAGAAATTGACAATTTTGTCGTTGACACTATCCGGCTCGCATCACGTAACTCAATCTTTTTTCCGTAATAATTTATACCATTTCTCAATTTACGTAATGAATCAAACTCCAGCGCAAATGGTTCATCGCTAATAATAATCCGAAGAAACGGTGTGTAACATTCATGATTGTAAATTTTGTAGCCGTGTTTAAGTGCAAGCGCCTCCAGAAGCTCACGTAAAACATCATAAAATAATGAGATAACTGTTTCTTTTGTTACATCATCGATTGGGAGGAGGGATGCAGTTTTCTCACGGTCATTTGCCAATTGGATGAGTGACTTAATCAGTTCTACATCTGGCTTTACGGGTTTTGCCAATCGTTCCACCTTGCAGGTCTCCCAGTCGATGCTCATCGTATCACTATTCCTTGTTCAATATTTTTTTTAAGCTGCTCATTTTTCATTGAAGATGCAAAGTGAAGTTCTATAGTTCTATTCAACGCTTTTTTTAGCAATGAGGTGTCAATTTTGCGTTCATCTATATCCAAAAATAAATCGACATCCGATTTTTTTGTGTTTTCTGCTTTTGTCAGTGAACCAAATAAAATAATTCGACGGTATGCAATATTACTGTACAGATTTTCTGCCAAGTGGTGTAAAGCAGAGTACCAATACAACCGTGTAAGTTGCAGAAATAAATAAGTTTCCCGGTTTGCACGATAATAATGGTAAATGCCTTTCTTATACAAAATGACCAGCCCTTCTTTTTGAAACTCTGTGAGACGTTTCGATGCAGTTGGAGGACTAACTTTTGATTCACGAGCATACTCTCTGACAGAGATTTCCCTATACGTGTCTTCGAAGAATGGCTTTAATTCATACAATATTTTTAACATATGTTAAATAATATTGACACTTGTTTATTAATGTTACTGTTTGTCTTGTGGTACTAATAGTTAGAGGAATGATAGTGAAGGTAATGGTTACAATAAAGGGCATTGGTATAAAAATGATAGAGAATTGGAAGTGAATGTTGGCTAACGTACGCAAGTATTTGATTAGAAAATATCAGATTTTATCCCCAACAACTTCCATAACATTTTCATGTCATGTGCGCCTTTCATTTCAAGAGGTTCGCGTGCAAAAGAGCACAGGGCATACGAAACCTTGTATTTTGAACAAAAGCGGGCATTTTGTTTTATTCTGCCCAGAATTTTTGCCTGCTCTCCAACGTTTAATGAAAACAAGCTGCTCAATGACGAAAAAAAATGTTTTTTTGCTGCTTTACAAAGTACTTGGTCAAGACCACTGCGCCTGAAATGAAGATGGTCTTTTGGATGAACGTGTTCTGCATCAACAAGTGACGCGCTTGTTTTTTCAATTATAAATCGGTTGAATTCAGGCTGCTTCGCTTTGACAAGACAGAGGATATTTTCCTGTGAAGCTTCCTTTGAAATTGACATGATTTTGTTTTTATCCGTTGTGTCGAGCATAACGGCATACGACATTTTCAATCCGTTATTTGATGGAAGCTGGGCTTTATACACATCATCAAGCGAAGTGTATACAATAATCAGACTCGTATACCCTAATTGAATTGCCATTTGTGCAAGCTCAGTATTGCCGCCCATCACAATATCAAACATGGAGAACCTCCACTGTTCTGCAGGCTTTGCACAAATCGTGTGCTGATGGCTGACCGCAGGATGTGCAGACTTTCATCTCGTACCCAGCGTAGACTTTTTTGAGTGTCGGGATAATAGAAATAAAATTTTCAACCATACGAAGTTTTGTTCCTGGCTTTTGCTGCTCAAGCACATTGAGCGAATCGCGCACTTTTGAGCGGAAACCATCGGCTGCGTGAGGACATTCATTAAACCGAACGGGAAAGCCCATCAGATAGGCATATGCGGTGATTTCCTTTTCAGAACAGAAGTACAACGGTTTAATACGCTGAACAAAACCAGTCTGCCCATGTACACCACTTGCGGGACCCATTTTTGCCGACAAGAATAATGTTCCTTTAAGAAAATTCATCATCAAGCTCTGACATTCGTCATCGAGATTATGGCCGGTTGCAATCTTATCAAAGCCCTGCGCATGCTTGTTCAGCAAATTACGACGCAGCACACCACACGAACGGCATGCTGGCGCGCCTTGCTGAAGCATGGTGTCGAGTTTTTTTCCAAATGCCTGCTCAAAAGAAAAAATATGATGAGGGATATTGTGCATCGTACAAAACATTTTCATATCTTCAAGAGTAGCGTCTCTATAGCCCGGAATGCCTTCATCAATCGAAATTGCGGTGACGTTGCCAAACAATTTGTGAAGGATGTATGTTACGCTCTGACTGTCCTTGCCGCCGGAAACAGCAACTGCAATTTTTTCTTCTGGTTTGATTAAATTAAAACGCTTCAGAGTAGATTCAATTTTTTTTTCGACGTAATCAATGAAATGAACTTTACAATATTGAGGCGATGAAAAAACTGCACGCTCCGAACATAATTCGCATGTTCCCATCATCCACCTGAAACAACCGAGAGGATTTGAATGTTATCTTCTGGAGTGAGAACGTCTGTTTCTGTCAACAGCTCGTTGTTTCTGCTCACGAGTACTGTTTCAGAATTGATGCGCAGCTGCGAAAGGAGTTGTTCAACTGTCCCTTTAAACAAAAGTGTTTTCTTTTCATTCGTGCGTTCAACAAATACGTGCATATGCTGCTAACCTCTGCTCGACATCTTGTTCAGTCATTCCGATTAATGGATAGAACGATATTTTTGAAGTATTAAAGTCTTCGCTTAACAGGCCACGAACAATAGGAACCAGCGTATCATTCGATGATATATTCAAATGTGCAAAATCACTGTGATAACGTCTCAACACCGGTGTTTCTTTTTTCGTTCCGATACCAAAAATAGCACATCCTCTTTTCATCATTAAAAGCGCTGCAAGCTCTGCGTACTCGTCATCCATACGCACATAAACAGTGCCGCTGACCCCATACGGCAGACCACCTGGGCATTGAATACGGTCGGTAAAAACGTATGCTTTGTCATCAATTATTTCGATTCCAACGGTGATATCGGCATTATTCAAATCAACCCGTGCAGCAGTGGCTTTAGCAATCGCGTCTCCAACGAGCGCGTTTATTTCGTTGGATTGCTTGCCCTGTTTTGTCAGTCGTTGGGTACGTACAGCAAATGTTGAGAATGTTCTATTTTTCAGGAGAGAGAGTGCAACGGACATTATTTCAGTGAGGTCAGTTGAAACCGGCGTCGCTGGTGAAAAAGACGTTAAGCCAAAGACAGTACGTAATTCATCGGGGTTTTCTGTGGTTACGAATATACGATTCCGGACAGAGCGAACCTTGCTATTAACGTTTCGTAGGATACTTTTTACTAAAGCTCGTTCAAAAAAAGAGCGGTTATTGCCTTTGAGGAAGATTTCACCATAACGACAGAGCGCGAGCATGATGACGTTCAAAGCACTCTATTTATAAACATATTTAAATAACCTTTATATACCAGCAAATGGACAGGATATGAAAGTGGGGTGGCAATCATGAAGAAAAGCAAAAAAACAAAGATAGATGATACTGCTGTACGGACAACACACGGCGAACGCAAAATTGCTGTGGTCAACATTGTCATAAGCTCAAGTCTTGAGCAGGACATTCCTCTTGAAAAGATGGCTGCTACTTTGAGTAATACTGAATACAATCCAGAACAATTTCCGGGTCTTGTCATTCGTATCAAAGAGCCAAAGACAAGCGCGCTTATTTTCAGCAGTGGGAAAATAGTGCTTACAGGGGCACGCAGCATGGAAGATGTTGAGCGGAGCATCGACAAGATTATTAAGAGCCTCAAAAAAATCAATATTGACATCAAAATCAAGCCGAAAGTAACGGTGCAGAATATTGTTGCATCGGGCGAGATAGGAATGGATTTGAACTTGAATACGCTGGCTATCAAACTGCCAAATACAGAATATGAACCAGAGCAATTTCCAGGGCTTGTTCATAAGCTTCGTGGCACACACGCGACATTCCTGCTGTTTACAAACGGTAAGATAGTATGTACTGGTACAAAGACACAGGAAGAAGTGTATCAGGCATTGGACAAGCTCATTGAAACGCTGAAAAAGATAAAGTAAGTGGGGGTGGGGTGTAATTGGAGGGTCCACGCGAGAACGTGAGCCCGCTGCAAAGCGCACCATTACATGCGCAGGAGCAGATAACGAGGTTTCACGAGTTTTTTGAAAAATTTTATTACGCGAAGCTCTTAGAACAGGTGAGAAAAGGCGACTTGTTTCTTGTTGTTGAGTTCAGGAAGCTCAGTCTGTTTGACCCAGAACTCGCAGAATTATTACTACGTGAACCTGAAGAAACACTTGCTGCTGCAGAACTCGCAGTGAAAGAATTTGACCTGCCAAAGAAGATTGAACGTTTTCATGTGCGTTTTAAGAATTATACATCAAGCTCAAAAATGCTCATCAGGGATGTGCGAACAGAACATCTGCGGAAGATGATGTGGAGTGAAGGTACGGTGAGACAGAAAAGTGATGTCCGTCCGCATGTCATCAGCACGCGATTTGAATGCCCCAGCTGTGGAAATGTTCTCACTGTGTTACAGCTTGAGCGAAAGTATCGGGAGCCGAGAACCTGCGGTTGCGGCAGAAAAGGAAAGTTCAAAGAATTGGCGAAAGAATTTATTGATGCGCAAGGAATTGTATTGGAAGAAGCAACGGACGAACTTGAAGGCGGCGAACAGCCAAAACGAATCAATGTTCTGCTGAAGAATGATTTAGTCTCTCCGTTGAATGAAAAGCGCACAAGCCCGGGCAGCAAAGTACGCATTTCGGGATGGATTACGGAAATTCCGACCACATTAAAGGAGGGCGGAAAATCAACGAAATTTGATTGGGTGCTCGAAGCGAATTATATTGAACCTGTTGAGGAAGATTATCTGGACATCAAAATATCGAAACAGGAAGAAGACCAGATTAAAGAGCTGGCACGCGACCCGCACGTTTTTGAACGGCTCGTCGATAGCATCGCTCCAAGCATTTACGGACACGAAAAAACGAAAGAAGGTTTGTTGTTGCAATTTGTTGGTGGAGTGAGGAAAGAACGCGCTGATCAGACAATCACCAGAGGAGACATGCATGTGTTGCTTGTCGGAGATCCGGGATGTGGGAAATCGGTGCTATTAAAACGCTCAGTCAAGGTTGCGCCAAAAGCACGATATGTAGCTGGACAAGGAGTGAGTGCTGCGGGATTATGCGTTTCTCCAAATAGTCTGCTGATTACGAATCCCGGAGAGATGGTCGCCATCAAAGATGTTGTCGAACCAATTTCAGGGGACTGGTTTCAACAAGGAGTATGGAAAAGGCCCGCGGAAGATAAAGTGAAAGTACAAACACTTTCTTATGACCTTAAAATTCATTCGGCAAAACCCGCGACGTTGTGGAAGTTACAAGCGCCATCTGTTGTTTTTCGTATACAAACGGCAAGTGGCAAAAAAGTCGAACTGACGGGCAATACAAAATTATTGACGTGCAAAAATGGAAAACTTCATTGGGTGAAGAGCAGTGAAGTGAAAGAAGGGATGTCTATTGCAACGCCACGATGCTTACTGGAAGGAAAAGAGACAACTGTCAAAATCGTCGATTTAATTCAGTCAAATCCGGTGGTTCACAATGTAAAAAACAGAGTAAAGGAGATTGTTGATGAACTTTCAAGAAAATATGGTTCAATAAGAAATGCAGCAAAAAAACTAGGGGTTAAAGAGAATCAGTTTTACTGGCACTGGACAAATAAAAATGCACGTGGAAATATCAAACTTCGACAGTTTTTAAAATTAGCAGAGATTGTTGGAAAAAATGTAAAGGAAGACGTGCGCGAGATAAGTCTGTATAATGGCAAAGTGCATAAAATTCCGCAGTTTCTGAACGATAACGTGCTTTATCTGGCAGGATTAATTGCTGGTGATGGAGATATACGGAAATCAGGAGAAACATATAGTGTACGACTTTCAAATGCGACAAGCGAAATACATCGGGCATTCCGAAACATTCTCTGGAAAGAATTTGATTTAACCTATGACGTACAACCGGGAAATGAGAAGCGTCCTGAATCGACAAGAACACATTCAAAAATATTAAAAGAGATATTGGAAGCACTTGGAATACCTGAATCGCCAAAGTCTCATCGGATATTATTTTCACCGATTTTGTTGAAATTGAATAATCGGCTTCTTTCTCAGTATTTAGCTGGAATATACGATGCGGACGGATGTGTATCAGCAAGACGCACAGAAGGGTCGCATAGCATTGAGTATTATTCAGTCGCAGAGCAGTTTGCCCGTCAGCTTCAGTTTGTTTTACTTAGATATGGGATAAACTCGAAGATACGAAGCAGACCACCAACAACGGGCAAAATAAAAGGGAACTATCAGAGGTATTGTGTTGAAATACGTGGTCGGAAAAACATAAAAATATTCAAAGATAATGTCCCGCTACGCCATCCAAAAAAGAAAAGGAAACTGGAAAAGATTTACACATTACAAGAGGGAACTTCAAATATTGATGTTATTCCTGACACAGGGAGAATTATAAAAAAACTGTTGAAACAACATCAGATTAGAGGAGGAAAAGAATTGCGGGATAGTATTCGGAGAAGCACAGCGCAGAAATTAATTGCTCTGCTTCCTAAAAATAAAGAGATAGAGGATATAAGAAGATTAGTGTGGAGCGATATTTTTTGGGAAAAGGTTGTTTGTGTAGAAACAAAGAAACCCGAGTATGAATATGTTTATGACATCACGGTTGAAGATACGCACAACTTTGTTGTTGATGGTATTATCGTGCATAACACCGCAGCAGTAGTTAAGGATGAATTTCTTGGCGGCTGGAGTTTGGAAGCTGGCGCACTGGTTTTAGCGAACAACGGATTTGTGATGATTGATGAACTTGATAAAATGAGTAAGGAAGACAGGTCGGCTATGCACGAAGCACTTGAACAGCAATCATTTCATAGTAGTAACATAATAGAATTATCGAGTGGCGAAGAAGAAACCATTGGTGAATTTATTGAAGGATTGATGGCAAAATATTCTGAAAGAGTTATCGAAGGGAAAGATTGTTTGATACTTCCGACGAAAAATCTAAACCTAAAAGTACGTACAACCGACTGGAAAAATAGTTTTATCGTAAATATTGAAAGAGTGAGCAAGCATATTGCATCAAACTATTTTATAAAGATAACATATGCGAATGGTAGAGCGATTATGGTAACTCCAGAGCACCCAGTGTTTGTCTTCGAAGAAAACAAAATTATAACAAAAGAAGCCCGGTCGGTACAGGTAAACGTGTTAGCACCAGCACCGCGCGTAGTAGTTGCAGAAACAAATGCGTTTGGAATGTATACTGAATTGTTCTGTGATGAAAGCAATATAGAAAATGAAAATTTTTGCGTTATTCGTATAATTAACGTCGAAAAAATTCAAAACACCGACCAAAAATGGACATATGATATAACTGTTGAACCACATCACACGTTTATTAGTCAAAATCTTATACTCCATAACAGCGTCAGTATTTCGAAAGCCAACATTCAGGCAACGCTTCGTGCAGAAACTACGGTTTTAGCAGCAGCAAACCCGAAGCTTGGGCGATTTAACCAAATGGAACCATTGGCGCCGCAAATTGATTTGCCGCCGACGCTCATTAACAGATTTGACTTAATTTTTCCGGTGAAGGACATGCCGGACAGAGCACGAGACGAGCGCATGGCGAAGCATATTCTTGGATTGCATCAGGACCCTGAAAAAAGCAAGCCTGCTATTCCTACGGAGCTTTTGCGGAAGTATATTGCATACGCACGAAAGACGAAGCCGCGCATCGGTGACGAGGCAATGGACGAATTGAAAAATTATTATGTTTCGATGCGCAACAAGAATCAGCGTGAAGATGTTGGAATGCGCTCAATACCGATTACTGCACGACAGCTTGACGCGTTAGTAAGATTGGCGGAAGCAAGTGCGAAAGTTAGGCTGTCTGAAGTTGTCACGCGAGAAGATGCAAAGCGCTCAATTGCGTTGCTTGAATACTGTCTCATGCAGGTTGCACGTGATTCGGAAACCGGACAAATCGACGTTGATATCATGAGCACGGGCATCAGCACAACACAACGAAGCAAGATTATTGTATTCAAAGAATTGTTGGCAGAGCTTGAGGGTAAGATTGGAAAGACAATCCCCGTCGAAGACATTGCAGAAGCTGCACTGCATCACGGCATGAACAGGACACAGGTTGATGAAGTTATTGAGAAACTCAAACGGCAAGGTGACATCTTTGAACCGAAGCGCGGGTTTGTGCAGAGGATTACCTAAAATATCACCGGAATAATAAACACTTCCATCAGCGCTGCGATGACTAATAGTGCAACTGCAATAACCAAAAGTTCTGCAACATCAAACATTATACGGTCACTGCTTACTCTGAACAAGTCTTTATTCACTACTGCGACACTGATGATACCACCAGCCAATCCGCCAATAAAATAGGCAAGAATTTCGGGAATGCCATGAAGGAGGTACCGGAAAATGCCAAATGAAAATGCGCCGAAATAGACGCTCACGTTATGATAGCCGACTGCTTCCGCTACTGAAGCGAGTGTTTTTCTGGTGGAGTTGCCAATCGCTGCTGCAATGACGGTTGCGTTCCATGCCAGAATGAACAGCGCACCAACACCATAGAGAAATGAGAAGATAACAGAAAATACGAGAACACGCATATTATTGAAAAAGATGCGAACGAGAATATCAAAGTGCGCGATGTTGCCGGAAATCTGATTGTTGATATCGACGATTGTTTGGGATTGTGATGCAAAAAGTATTGAGGTCATGTCATGCGGAAGGACAACATACCAAAAAGAAATGCTGAGCGTCATTCCTACAAAGAGTGCCATCAAAAATAGAAGCACGCGCGCGTGTTCTTTTAACAGGATGTATTCGGCTAAAGGATGCGTATCAAACTCTTCTTCAGATGTGGTGGTGAAATAAAGTAAAGGAACGGATGCTAACGTAATCAAAAAGACCATGATTAAGCTGGAGTACTCTCTGAAAATCCAATAGGATAGGAATAATGCAATGGTCGAAGAAGCTGCGCCAAAGAGAAACACCTCAAAAGGTTTTTTTTTTGCAATCGTTGGATTGAGTAATGACTCCAGAACCATGCTGACAAGAGTATTTGAATGTTTATAAACGCTTCGATTACGTGAACTGTAAAGTAAACGTCACCTAAATTTAAAAATGAGTAGCTTATTCTTCAATTATGGTTAGCCCAGTAGCACAATTATTCAAGAAAGAAGAAAATATTAAACGAGTTCAGGCAAAATTGCCTTATTTGTTTCAGATGGCAGAATTAGAGAGTTCAAGGGCGGGAAAAATAGGTATGGAAGTAGGTAGTCTAAGGGAGCGTATAATTGTTGCTTTACTTGTCTATGTTTTCGGAGAAAATAATGTTGATACAAATCTCCCAATAACAAATTCAGAAACTGATGTAATCGTTTTAGGTCATAAACTTTCGATAAAAACAATTACGGGAAATGGTGGCGTAAAAGCAGTTTGGACTGTTGATGCAAAAAGCGCACAGAACTTCATAAAAAATTACAGCCCACAATGTGAAATTTTGCTTACAAAAATTGTTTGGGGTTTGGAAGCAGGCGGTTTCTTTCTTATTCCTTTAGAAGTACAGAATATTATCTTAAGAAAGCTTGGTTCAAATACCTATCTTAAACCCCCTAAGGAAGGTACAAACCCACGCGGAGTGGAATTTAGTAAAGAGGCTCTAACTTCAATGTTAGAACATCCATCAACACTAAAAATAAAAATTAACTGGCAAAAATCGACAATTAATTTTAACATTTATGAACGTTGGATAGATTATTGGGCTTCTAATTGAATTTCATTTAGTTTTGTTTGTTCTTTCAATTCTCTAATCCTTCTTTCTGATAATTCACAATATTCTTTATTTATTTCATACCCAATAAAATTCCTTTTTTCTTTAACAGAAGCTATTGCAGTTTGCCCACTTCCCATAAAAGGGTCAAGAACAATATCATTTTCAAATGTATAAAATTTAATTAATCTTCTCGGTAGTTCTTCGGGGAATGGTGCGGGGTGACCTATTTTTCGCGCAGAGACCGCAGGAAAAGACCAAACGCTTTTAGTGAATTGCATAAACTCATCTTTCTCTATCGTATCTCTCTTATCATTTTTTTCTCTCCCATAAGACTCTTTCGAGAAGACGAGTATGTATTCATGGACATCTCTTAAAGTAGGATTCTTTGCACTTTTCCAACTTCCCCACGCAAAAGAAGTTCCTGCGCTTGAGCCTTTGTCCCATATTATCTCCCCCCTCATTAAGAAACCAATTTCGTCCATCATTTGGATTATGTGACTATGAAGTGGAATATATGGCTTACGACCAATATTGGCTATATTCACGCATACTCTACCACCACAAACAAGGACACGATGGGTTTCCTTAAAAACGTTTTTGAGTAGATTTTTATATTCTTGTAGGCTCAAATTAGCATCATAATCCTTACCAACATTATATGGTGGCGATGTTACCATAAGATGAACGGAATTATCAGGAAGTTCTTTCATATTTTCGCTTGAAGAACAGATAATTTTGTTTATTTTATCTTCTGTGAGTTTATTTTCAGTGTAGTCGTGTTTTACTAAATGTCCGTTTCCACCATACATTTTTCGATTATAAAATTCAGAAGAGTCGTGATTTTCTCTACTTGAAACTCCAAAGCTTTGTGTTTTCGTTCCGTTTTTTTTTACCATTCAGTCCCTCTTAACAATTAACTTGTCATTTTTAATTTCAAGCTCTAATTTTTCCCCACCTTTCCATTTCAACTGATGAATAACTTTAGGTGGTATAACAAGAACATATTTTGCATATTCTTTGTCACCTATTCTTTTTGAGAGCTGTTTTTGAAGATACATCCCAAGTATCAATAGGTACCGATTGTTTAAAAGCTTTTCGGTACAGAAAAAGTTATAGTGTATAACTGTTAAATCGGTACCGAAATATTTAAATAGATTAGTCGGTACCGAGTTTGGTTTAATAAAACAATCTTCTGGAGATTAGTATACAAAAGTATATACTCAAAAACATATATTAATAAATACAGAAGTGCTACCACCAATACAAAAGGTGATAGCCAGTAATACCCTCCGTTCCTCAACGTTTAGTGTTACCTTCAGCAACGATTAGGTTATCATCGCTTACACTTCTGTTCAGTTCTGAAAGTGAAGATTTAATATTTCTAACCACATCAGGGTTGTCTTTGAATATTTGGAGGTTTCCATTTGCCACAAGAATTACGCTATCGCCCTTCTTCAGGTCTTTTTGCTTTAGCCATTCTGCTGGTAATGCTATTAATACCGAACCACCCGCAGAAATTAATTTACGCCGAGCTACAAAAGGTAATTCCTCTTTGCCATTATTAAGTGAGTCCATAAAATGTAGTTGTACCCAATCACTTTTTAAATTTATTGGTAGTGCAAAATATAATCACGCACAGGTGACGCTAACCTAACAGCCCACGATAACGCAATGTTTTTAAATCACTCGGATTAAAACACGCTTATGGCTTATGATTACGCGTTATTGTTGAAAAAAGCACAGAAAGAATTGCCTGAAGCTATTTCAAACACGGAACGCTTTAAAATAGAAAATATTCGCGGGCATGTTGAAGGGAATAAGACCATCATCATCAATTTCAAAAAAATAATCAAGGATATGGGACGCGAGCCCGAACACGCTCTCAAATTTATTCTGAAAGAGCTTGCAACACCGGGGAAAGTTGATGGCGATAGGGTTATTCTTGGTGCGAAAGTACCTGCAAGCAAGATTAATAAAAAGATTCGTGAATACGCAGGACAGTTTGTCTTATGCCCGGATTGCGGCAAGCCCGATACGCAGCTGCTCAAAAAGGAAAATCTTACAACGATTCGATGCAGCGCATGTGGAAGAGAACATCCTATTAAAGGTGGATAATGATTGTTTCAATTCATGACGCACAGGGAAAGAAAATTTTGGTAGTAACGGACAAAGAGCTTATCGGGAAAAAATATGTTGAAGGCAGATTACAGCTGGATTTCACGAGTGAATTCTACAAAGGCAACAAAATGCCTGAGGATGATATTAAACGCCTGATGAGAGGGGCGTACATCATCCATCTTGCAGGCAAAAAAAGCGTGCAGCTCGGGATTGACGAAGGTTTTGTTGATGAAATGAATGTAAAAAAAATAAAAGGAATTTCTCACGCTGAAGTCTTGCTTTGAACTGTCAGAAAGTTCTCACCCCTTGTTTTCCTGAAACCAGCCCTGCAAACCTGCTTGCTTTTCGCGCTCCTGTCCAAAGACACCCTCAATGCGACGCCGTACAATTTCAAGCGTCTGGGATAAATAAGAAGGCAAGTTATATTGTTTTACAAGGTAAAGACTCGGCTGCAAATATTTGACGATTGAACCCTGGGTCACAGTGAATATGAGTTTTCCTCCACAGGCAGAGCAAACACCGCGAAGAGGCGGCCGATCGCAGCTTTCGTTGCAATTAACACAGCGGAATTGTTGTGTTGAGAAGCGACGCAAGTTTCCTTTAATGTCTTTAATGAAATGCTTTTCAATCACAAGACGTGCAACTTCACTTGCGTCAACGGCGCGTATCTTCTCTGCGATTTCCATTTGGCCTTTAAGCTTGCCACCCATAGCAACAATTGTTTTGTATGCCGAACATTTTACACCACTATTCAGGTTACTTACCGGATGAGTAAAGCCGAACTGTTCGTACTGCTTTTCTGTATTCAGCCGATGTTTTATCTGGTCGATTTTTACGTCGCGTGCACTTTTGTATTGCAATGCTGCTTCGTACAATTGCAAAGGATAATGCCACTGGACATCAAGACCATGAGACTGGTCATCAACTTCGCTTGGAATGAGAACTGATGTCAATACCAACGGACTGTCCATCGTCTTTGCGCCGCGCTGGTTTGGCAAATACTGGCGTGAAAAGTTTAGCAATCCGTCGAGGAGAAGCATGATTGCATTTTCATCGCCGTCACATCGTGTATTGATGATTTGTTCGCCCCAAAGAACGTTTCTGTCTTCTTTTGTTTTCCAATCAACTTCCATACAGTAAGAATGTTCGCGAGAAGCAATGACCTCGACTTTTTTCACGTAGTCGATGATGACATCGTTCAACTGTTCCAGAGGATATTGTTTGCCATTAAAAGATGTCCGCCGGTCTGTTTTTCTTTGTTTGAGAGCAAGAAGTCGCTGATTTTTTTTAACGGATTTCAGTTTCAACACATGTGCAAGACGCGGAGCATCATTTCCGTTGATGATAAGGTGATGAAGAATATGCTGCTTTGGAGTTTTTCCAAGCCGTCTGTAGATGTCGAGAACGTGCTTTCCCGGTGAACGCAATGGTGTTGTGTGAAATTTTGAGAAAATGCTAAATCTTGTAAATAGAAGTGCGATGTCGTCAAGCAGTTCTCGCGATACAGAGTAAAGCGCAACAGAATTGTTTGGCGGGATGATGCTTCCGTCGCCGTCAATAAACGCAGAAAGGTATGCTGCTACGATATTGTTTGACGTGTTAAGCAATAAAGAAGGAACTCTTTTAATATAGGCATTACTCCCTGCTTTGAAACAGTACCTAAACAGATTATAGACGAGCTGGTCACAGATAGTAATTTTTGTTGACATTTCACCGAGATTTGCGGGTAAGCCAAAAACAGTGTGAATCAGTGAAATGATTTCTTTTTGGATTTCTGTATCTGCGATGCGAAAAGCAACCTGTGACACTGTTGTATTTTGCCGGCAATATCCTTCTGCGGAGTAATAACCAAGCAATGATGCAAGTGCAGGCGTTATTCGAAGATGAATGGAGCATTGGTATGATGAATGTTTAACGCGGAGAGTGGTGGAACGTGGAACATCGACAGCAGAAATGATGCCCGCATGAATGAGTGCTTTAACATCAGAAAGCGGCGGAGAAAGAGACCAGTGATGCAAATTATTTTGATAGCGAGGACTGACGTACTTGACTATTTTATCACGACCTTTGTCCTTGACAAGCTGCTGGAAAAAAGTACTATTTTTGACGACTATTCTTTCCATGGATTTTTCTGGTAAATTGTTTACAAACTCATCGATGAGATTAATCGACGTGATTGGATTGACAGCATCATTTGATTTGAGCAGAAGTGGCAGTTTATCGCCAATTTTGATGTCGCGCGCTTTTTTGAAATGAAAGTTACTTTTATTCATAAACAAAAAATCGTGTCCTGGTGTCATCGTCAACGTACGGTTTGTCGCTGTGGTAATTTTAATCCATTTTTTCTCTCTCGGACCCTTAATGAAATATTTGATTTTTTTATTTTTTATTTTTTTTGTTATTGGATCGATGCCAAGAGCAAAAAGAGGTTTTTGTAATTCAACTTTGACCGTTCCAACTGAATCGATGGGTGTTGTTTTTGAACCGGTGTTGATTAGATTTTCAACAAATGGACCGATTTGTTCATAGCTGTACCTGTCTTTGTCGTTAACAACAAAACGTGTTGTCGGATAGACACAATCTCTTCGTAATCCTGCGTGCCACAACGGATGGGCAAAACACCCTTGTGTTCCCGTAAAGCCGATGATGCGACCGATTAACCCCGCAGAAATATGGGGCGCAAGACCAATCACCAGATGTCCGACGATGTCCTCTTCTTTTTTGAGGTTGTAGTACGGCTCAAGCTTGTACAATCTCACTAATAGTTCGTCAATGAATTTCGAAATGCGATATAACACTTTTTTTGACGACTCATCAAGTGCATTTTCGTTCAGTGGCAATACGATATCCTGTACGAAAAGTTCCAGTATCTGGTCGTTATGTTCAAGCGACTTTCCAAAGACATCAGTCATGTAGCCAAGTTCGCGTAACTTTTCTATTGAAGTACCGATTTCTTTCGGCTTGAAATGTGTCATGGGCAATTCAGTCATATCATATCGAATTGTACCGTCTTTATTGACGTACACATCATGCTTTGAGCGAAGAATGCCTTTTGCGAGATGCTCAACGACATGAACTTCATTTGATGTTCCACGGACACCTTTCATGAGCGTTGCGTGCCCGTCAAGGCCCAGACTACTGAGGGCATTGCTCCAGTAAAATCCGATGTCAATCGGCTGTTTTTTGTATTGCTTTTTTTTGCCGTGACTGCATTCCTGCTGCGCATTCTGGCCACAGTCCCTGCAATTGTACAGAGATTGCGCAGCCTCTCCGCATCGCGGACAACGAGAGTAAATGCTTTCCGCTTTGCAGGAATTGCAATAAAATAATGCAAAATCTGCGGTAATCTTTTTTTTGCTGAGCGCACTTTGAAAGCTTCGCATGCGTTCGCCTTCATCACCAACGGGAAAAAGGATGTGTGGTGAACCGGTCAGCTTGCGCATTTTGGCTTTTTCAGGACGACCCATGCGCGCGCCAATGAATGTGCCGCACTTGTCTCTGATGGTAATGCCGCACAATGCTTTGAGCATATCAAGAATTGCAGCCGGTTCTGACTGTGATTGGATATTGAGACAGAAAGAAAGACATGCTGCATGGTCATCGTCAATCACCACAAATTCGTTGCTGATGACACGATGTGACATGCCGAGAAGTTCAAGCGCGCGTTTTGCCTCCAGATGTTGTTTGCTGAGAGGAAGAACTATTTTGATGATTGTGGTGTTGTTATACTCTAAGCGGGCAGTGCGAAGCCATTCGCGAAGCTGTTTAAATGCGTCGGGAGTTATGCTGTTCCAAAAATATGTGTATGTCGGATGTAACGGAATGTTAAGTTTTTCGGAGAGCTGGTGAGCGCAAGCAAATGATGGCTTGATGGACAACGGATTTTGCAAAATTGCGGCAATAATCTCCTGTTCGATACCCACTGCATCTGCAATTTTTTTTGTATCGGCAGTTCCGAAAAGAGCAACGGCAGCTTTTTCAAACTCAAGTACCCACCATTCCTCACAATATCCTGCAGGAACAAGTTTATGGCCATTCTCTGAAAAGTCGCCGTAGGATATCAAAATATCGCCAAGGTATAATATTTCTACAATTGGAAGCTGTTTAGCCTGCTTCGGTTCTGTTACGGTCATCACTGAGCCGTCAGCGAGTTTTACGATAGAAGGCTCAATAGAGTCACACAATGTTACGGTCGCTGCTTTTCCGGGACGTTCCATCTTGAGCTGTGTGCCGATGGCAATATAATTGCTGAGAACAGTAAGCGTCGCAGGATGAAGCCCTACACTTGAAAATCCGGACACCTGTGTCCGCCCATAACGTAAACGAAAACCTCCGTTTCTCATCGGCAAGCCAAGCACAGGACGACCTGCTACAAGGTCAGCGATATACGTGTAGTTTGGTGTGAGCAGTGCAGTTGATTCTTTTGTTTGTGCTTTTACTTTTTTCTGAAGCTCGAGAAATTGCCCCAAAAAATCCCAGTTTAAATGAAAATCTTTGCCCCACTGATTGAGACGAAGCCAGAGCTTGGGGGCTTTTTGTGATAGACCCTCTGCAAGTACAAGACAAATGCCACCACGGATACGGTTGGTTTCAATTCGCGGCAAATCTTTGTAATTAGAAACTTCAATCTCTTCTGTAGGGTCGCCATTTATCTCCACAGGAATATTTTTTGCAAGAAATTTTATTTCCTCGTCGCTCGGATGATATTGTAAATTGGTGACGCGCTCGTGATAATCATGAATTTCAGTCACATAGCGGGAAATTTCATCTTCTGTCGGGTCATAAGCACCAACGCCCATGATAGTACGGACATAATCAGCGAGGATGACGGATGTTGCAGCAGCAGTTCCACCCGCGCCACGAATGGGACCGGCATAACAAACAGATAAGTAGTCACCACCATCAGCACGCTTCTTTATTTTTAATCCGATGAACCCTTCCAAAGGAGCCGCAACAATGCCCAATGTGAGATATGCAAATCCGACGCGAATTGCGATGTCCATTGCTTCTTCACGATTCTTAAATGTGCAAAATGAACCGTGAACAACCTCTTCTGCAATCTTTAATCCAACGCGCCAGTCGAGCAAACCATATTGTTTTTCAAGTTCGATAATGCGTTGCGGAATGTTTGATTCTTTAAGCGACGGCGCGACAAGTGAAATGAGACCAACGACGCGCTCTGCCATGTTTGCTGCCAATGGAATGTTGACGTCCAATTCTGGGTCAAAGCCTTTGGAACGTGCATTTTTTGCAACGTCGTACGCATGCGCTGTTTCTTTCTTGAGATGTTCAAAATAGTTTTGGATACGCTGAGATGCTATCATATGAATTTTAAAATTTTCACCTCGCGTGTACGAAGATTAATCACCGGGGCGCGCGCCGGCTCAGGTTTATGACCCATCTTGCGCTGGAAATCGGTTGTACTTTGCCAACATGAGCCGCTCAGCATGGTGATGTTGCGATAGTTTGCAGCGATTGAATAATGAATATGACCGGTAACAAGAATGTCGGGAAGTTTCGAAATCGTTAATGGGTCGTGCTTTGCATCAGGAATGCGCAAGGTTGAGCCGAATGCAGGCGAGAGATGACGACGTTTCAACAAATATTTCATAATTAAATCGGCACGCTGATACCCGCCGCGGTTTCTGATGGTATCGACCTGAGCAACATAATAATCAAATGAGTAGCCGTGATACATCATGACATCAATGCCGCCACTGGGGTCGTTTGCGTGGATGGTTATCATTGATGGATTGCTGACGATGGTGACATTCGGAATATTGTAGAGCGCACGCGCAAATTCTTTGTCGAGCGGCGGCTGCGGCTCTGAAAGGCGCAATGCATCATGATTGCCGGGACAAAGAAGAATGGGAAGATGCGATGGGATCTGCTTGATGAGACGCGCACATTCATCGTACTGCTGGTAAATGTCAGGAATTGAAAGCTCTTTTTCCTGTCCAGGATAAATGCCGACGCCATCAACAACATCGCCTGCAATAAAGATGTACTTTACTTTTTGTGCAATTTCGCGCTGCGCTTCAGTCCCACTGGTGCCGTTAATCCATTTTAAAAAACGATTGAATTCTTCTGCAAGAAAATAAGTAGAGCCAACATGCATGTCTGAAAGAAAAACTGCGTAAACGTCATCATTAACTTTTTTCAGTTCATGATTGTACGGAACGTCGGGCCAGAAAAGATTGTTTACAAAAATAATGTTATTGCCACACACGCCCTCGATGCCAATCACTTCATCAGGGACAATGTCGCGCGCTTCCTGAAAAAGCTCAGGTTTTGACTTGCTGACCAGTATTTTAATATTACCAGTCCTGTCTTCAACGGTAAACATGAGGTTGCCATTTTTTGACTCCCTCTTTTCAACAACCATTGCAATAATGCTGACGTTTTCACGCGATTGTTTATTTATGGTACGGCTGATAGAAATGCTGTTCTCGAGTTCAGGACGAACACGCAGCATGCGTTCGAGCATCGTAAATCGTTGTGTGAAATGCTGAACGAAATCGTCAACGGTATGTTTTGCGGCGCCGCCTTCATACGTTGATGTGATAACAATATCCTGTGGCTTTTGTGGTTGTTGATGGATATTGACATATTCGAGATATTGTTCATAGCCGGAAGATTTTCCACGTTCTGAGTGAACACGAAGCCTGTCAAGCTGAAGCCAGTCTATATTTTTCCCGGAAGTGACAATAGAGATTGCTTCTGGAGATAGGACAACTGCTTCCTGAGGTATGACGAATTGTGAAAAGTCTGTGAGTGATTGAGCTGCCTCAACACTGGGCAACATGCCCTGCGCAATGCAGGTTTTGATGTAGGTGCGCGTATCCATTTTTATTCTGATGTTTCAAGCTATTCTGTTATTCCAAGCGTTGATACCAATAGTTCTTTCATTGTTACAAGCGAAGCACGGGGAACCGCAAGTGTAATGTTTCGCGAGCGGCCATACCTTCCTTTTGAGATTACTTGAGATTGGACAATGCCGAGCATCTCAAGCTCGCTAATCACATCCGACACACGACGCTGTGTTAATGGGCGCAGCTTTATCTTCTGACAGTTTTGTTCATACACATTGTAGAGTTCGCCGCTGATGATGGTGGGTTGCTTCATACCAAGTGTGAGCAGTGCCAACGTTAATACTTGGTGTTGGCGTGGTTGGTGGAGAGTGACATCATATAATTTGTCTCGGTCGATTTTTTCCTGTGCTTCGTCGATGTGCTTGATTTCGACGTAGAGACAATTTTTTCGTTCTGCAATTTCACCTGCAACTCTGAGGAGCTCGATTGCACGACGCGCGTCACCATGCTCACGAGCAGCGTATGCCGCACACTTTTCAAGAACGCCCGGTTGTAATGTATTCTCTTTGAAACTCTTTTGTGCGCGCTCGTTTAAGATGCCTTGAATTTGAACTGCGTTGTAGGGAGGAAAAACAACTTCTTCTTCAGACAGGCTGCTTTTCACCCGCGTGTCAAGCTGGTCTGCAAAAATAAGGTCGTTTGAAATGCCAATGAGACTGAGTTGTGCGCGTTTTAATTCAGTGTTAATGCGCGTAAGATTATATAAGATGTTGTCGCCCGCGCGTTTTGCTAATTGGTCTATTTCGTCAAGGATGAGCAGGATTAATTGTTCTTTTTCGTCGATAAGTTCGTAAAATGTTGAGTACACGGTGTCCGTAGGAAGACCAGTTGCGGGTAAGATTCTGCCGAACTCTCGCGCGAGCTGTGCCATGAGACGATATTCCGTATCTGCGACACGCCGTAATTTGCAATTGATGTATATCACACGAAGTGGGATGTTGTTTTGTTCTGCAACTTTTTGCATATCTGCAGTGATACGGCGTGTGATGAGTGTTTTTCCTGTGCCAGTTTTTCCGTAAATGAAAAGGTTGGACGGCTTTTCGTTTTTGAGAGCTGGAGCAAGTATTTTTGCAATTTCATGCATGAATTCGTCGCGTTCGATAACTTGGTCTGGAAGATAATTCGGTTGTAACAGTTTTTTGTTGATGAATATGGAACTACCTTTAAGAAACTGTTCGAAGAACGATTGCAATTGCATGAGACACCCCTACTTCGAGTGGAGTTGGTGGAGGTATATATAGGTGGTGGGTTGGTGGTGTGATGTGTTTTTTGTTTTGTTGTTGGAGTGTTGATGTGTGGGCTTCAGGAAGGAAAAAATATTTTTTGTATTCATGTTTTATTTTTGTTTCAATCGTGTTTGTCGTCGATAAAAAAGTTTTGTTGTTGTCGTTGCTTTGTGTATGATGTAATCACATCGTCTATTGTTGTGAATGTTTTTCGTTGTTGTTGTTTGTTGTATGCAAATGTATGAGTTAGTGTTGTGTGTTTGTTTTTCCAGTCGAAACGTTTTTGTTTTTTACGAACAAAAGTTTTCACAACAATTCTTTTCACTATGGAAAACTTTACTATGATATTTATTATTTATTTTATTGAACCTTTGTATTTTATATAAGAGAAAAACGTTCCAGTGGAAGTGAGGGGGTGTGGTGCTGTGTGAACGAACAACGAACAGACGAGTGTTGGAAATGACTTTTTGTTTTTTACTTGGTGGGGAGTTATAGACGAAACACAAAAAACGTGACGTTACGAAAACACTTCGCGGAAAAAACGTAATAACCTTTATATACAAAACTGAATTGATATTCTTCATGAAAAGAGAGGTGTGTGTACTTGTTGTACTTCTTTTAGTTTTGCCGTTTGCGCAGGCGGGGTTTGTAAATGTGACGCTGGTGGATTATACGGATTTTAAAGATGTGCGTGATCCCGATGCTGCTGACGGACCGAAATGTGTCGAGGGTGATTTGACTTCGTTTATCACTCTGTGTCAGGAAAGAATGGGGACTGGACCAAAAGCGTCGTTGAAAACCGCGGATTGTAGTGGTGTTGATTTTGGTGAAACTCTCTTGAAGTTTCATGTGCGAAAGCCTGCTAATCGTGCCATCAGCGATATCATACACTATGGATATATGACCTTCGCTGGCGGTCCCGCGGTTACCTGTTGGTTCGGAGCTCCAGCTCAGATTACTGGTGTTCCGATAAATTTTGTTTCCGCAGCCAAAAAATATGCTGATGCAGATGACCCGACATTCTCTACTTGGGAAGATACATTAAAACCATGGGCACCGGGTCAGTGCGGAGCTGTGACAAGTATAATCATCCCGCAACGCTATTTCGCAGAGGATAATTACCTCTATTGCAAAGCATGGGCTCCTCCTGCTGTCCAATCTCCAAGAGGATTCACCCTTTCTCGCTTCTCTTTTGAAATTGAAGCTGATTACAGTGAGTTTGGATGTGTTGGACCAACAGCTTCTCCCACCGGTCGTGCATGGCGTGAAGAACTTTTTGATTCAGGAAACGCATGCTGCGGTGACGATGAATACGATTTTGCAGTCACTATCGACGGTGTTCGTGGCGATAATGGTCGTGTTGCAGTAAATCCTTCAACGGGAAAACCTTCATTACTTTGTTACAATGATACCACTATTGCAGATGGAACTTCATCGTGGGGATGGCATGATGCAGAAGTCGATGGTGGAGAAGCATTCGCTATAAAGCCACTTCCTGTTGTGCCTGCTATTCCTGCACCTTTTGTGGCTGCCGTTCCTGCGCGAGATTACATTTCAAACAAGCAGGATTGGCTGGTCTGCGATGCACAACATCTTGGTCATTTAACAATTCCTTCCTCGTTGCGAGGTGTAGATAAAGCTCGCGCTGCAAAGTTCTTCTGCACGAATAGAGGTGGCGAATATCGCTGGATGGAATGCTGTGACAAAAACGCTGCGTCATCGAACGAGCGCACGTGCGAAAATGACGAACTTCCAGATAGAGAAGTGTACGCTGGCGGTTCAGCTACACAAATAACATCGTTTGCAAGTGGAGACCTCACCGAAACAATGGAACGCTCGGGAGATGTGCTTCGGATCGAGACAAATCCACAGAGCGGATCGCACCGACTTGAAATAACTGGCTGGGAAGATTTTACCGACCTTGACATTGTCTACAAAGTCAGCTCCCATTATGATGTTGAAGTACAGACGTTTAATGGAAATACACTGGTGCATGCTGCAAAACTGAGCGAGCTGATCGAGGAGGACAATCCTCGGATTGATGGGTTTATGAGGGCGAGGGTTCCGATCACAGTAAACCCTCCTACTGTTGACTTGACATCAGTAGGTCCTACAAAAGTAGGTACTCAACATTGGGACTGTCCCGTAGGTAAAGTAGCATGCGGGGCAGAAGATTCCGGTGCTTTAGGTGGTGGTGGTTACAGCGATGTATTATTAGGCAAAGTACGCTGTTGTGATCCAAAAGGTTTCATCGTCGGTGCGAAATCTTGGGCCATCATAAGGGCTGTGCATGGAGAAGCGATTTGTAGTAATAATGGTGTTATCTGTGGGATAAGGGAAGGCTTCTCACATCTAGAAAGTTTCATTAAAATGGAAGGTGTTCAGTGTTGTTCATCTTCAGGAATTGTTATAGGTGCACGGAGACTCGTCTCTCTGGCGCCTCGTGGCTCAGGCACATCAGGGTTTTTGTGTCAGTCGGGCGAAGTTCTTTGTGGTGTAAAGCCAAGTTCTATTGAGAATTCATTTTTTGCACAGGGCTATTGCTGTGCTGTGACGTCCTCAGATCCTGGTAAAATCACCCGCGTCGACTTCCGTTTCGTTCCAAAAGGTGATCCATCACTTCCGCGGTCAAATGTTTTCACTCTGCGATCTGCGTATCTTGTTGCGGGCGGGGCTCGTTACTGCACAGATGCACGATATTCTGATATTGCATTGAAAAGCTCATGGATCTCGGATCTTGACGACAGAACGGGTGGGGCATCTATCGGCAGCACATACGGAGAGCCCGCGGGCAAATCTGCCTGTGAAGCCCTCGGATTTGGATGGACAGGAAGAAAATGTTGTGGAGACGACGGTAGGGAATATTACGATGACGATGAGGCTGGCTGCTGGAATGGAGAAATGGTGAAAGATAATACAAAGATGACTGTAGAATATGGTCAGCATGCATACAGCTGTTCATCTGGAGAATGTGTGTATCCTTCGGAGACTTCGACAAATCAGCAACCACTACTCTATAACATTTTTTCAGATATGGAAAAAACGACCGCTTCCAGTGTTCCCCAACAAATACTATATACTGATGAATTTCTGGGCTGTCTTCGATCAGATATTCCATCGATGAATCCTGGTTTAGTAATCACTGATGTTCCTCTTTGTTCTGTTCATGGTAATCAGAAATTTCTTTGTTCCGTACTGGATGAAGGGTGGAAGGAAAGGACAGTAACTGAACCGCAGCATGTGGCATCTATCATTCCTAGTGTTAATATTTTAAAGAATCCACGGTTTGATGAATTTGACTCCGCACGCATTCCGAAGAACTGGTATGAGGCGGTTGGATCACAGTATCCTCACTTCATACAGGGGCAGAGTTTTGTTAACGAAACCTATAACAGCACAGGTAAGAATCTTGTTATTTTCCAGTCGAATAATCGTGGGATATATGGTATTGTGAGTGATAGTTATATTGTGCACCCATCGGTTGCATTCACTGCGTCGGTTAATGTAAGCTGTATTGGTGGTAAAACGGAACTTCAACTACTTTTCTGGAATAAACAACAGATTAATTGGTTGAGCGGATACCGAGTTTCAACTACTGAAGCAGAGCGTTTGGTGGTGTCAGATATAGTTCCAGCGTGGGCAGAACGTGTTACTGTTCTGCTTTCTGCAAGCAATAATGGGCAACCTCCTGTTGATTGTGCCTTCGACGATGTTCAACTGGTGTTCAATGAGACTGGCAAACCCGCATCAATAGCGTTTGTTCCACACTCCAACTTTGATGAGACAGAGAATTACATCAACCCTATCCTCGGCGGTTATGCCTGCTGCGAGGAAAATAGTTGCTGGGATGGAAAGGAATGTGTTGAAAACATGGCAGCAACTCCCGATGCACTGCCTATTAACAATTATCGCTGTGTTGATGGCGATTGGGTTGCATCCCCTGAAAAAACAGACCTTCGGGGTAATACTGGCTTTTGCCCAACGGAACAACAATGTCTTGTGAGTATCAACGGCAACAATGAATTTAACAACGATGCAAACAAGTTTTACATTTCTTTCAAAGATGAAGACTGGCCTCAGTGCATTGGCGACAAACAATTCGTTTCGGACAATTATTGTGATGCAGGTACGTGGACATCACGAACACGGTTGATTGCAAAAGAATTGCTTGATTTGGTCAGAGTACGCGGTGACCCGAACAAATACACGCTGTATTGTGATGATTACAAACATTCGCTTGTTTCAACGAATGACCAAGTGCTTATTGATGCCATTGAAGGAGTGCCACAACTCGTTACCGATGCAAATGGCATTACAAAAATAGATGCGTCATCCCTCTCGTGCTTTGCGGACGCCGATGCTCCCTGTATGAATAACTTCTGTGTGCTGAAATACGTTGAAGGTAACACCAATAAAACAGTGGTTGGCATGTCTCTTAATGTTAATACAAGCAAAGTTCTTCCGCTTTTTGGCTTTCCTCCTGCTGCTTGTGCAGGAAAAGGAACAAACGGATTTGATAATTGTCTCAGCACAAGTGCTGGTACAGCTACTGTTTGGTTCGATGACCGTAGTGATATTCTTGTGTACAGCAGAGATGGTGTAAACTTACAAATCTCGCCAGTTCAATCTCTTTTTGCAGCAATTTTCACATTGGTCAGAAGTATTTTTTCATTCTTTACCGGAACACAGGCGCTCGTGAACGCAGATGTTGAATTTGTTGAAGGTACAACACAGTTCGATCGTTTGTATCTTTGCGCAGCAGATTCAAAATTGATTATCGCAGTGCAGGAAACACGCGGGGATAAACGATTCGTTCTTGCGCAGTATCTTGGATTCACAGAAAATCTTTGTGATTACATGCAGCGTATCAGCACAACTGGATTGGGCGTTGGCGATGCGGTTGCCTGTTCCCGTACTGGTGGCGATATCACCGTTTACACGGACGACGAAGCTATTGTTGGCGTCGATGAAGACCTCGGACTGTGGCAGGAATTCACCTCCAAACTTCGCCCATGAGCCGCGGTCAAATCACTTTGTTCATTATTCTTGGCGTTGTCATTCTTACTTCTTTCATGTTCCTCTACGCCATTTCAAGTTTTGTTGCTGAACAACAACTCGAACAGCAACGCCAACAAATTGTTCAGCATCCGTTTGATGCCACCCTTGTGCAGCGTTTTGCATCGGTGTGCGTTGATGATGCACTCAAAAAAGGACTGGAGGAGATTGGTCGGCATGGCGGTTATATCTTTGGAACTCAGGATGAACCTGAATCTGTTACTGCAAACGGTGAAAAAATTTTAGTTGGTGTCACGTATCGTGTGCAATCTCCTTTGTATCCTTGTTTGGAACAGTTTGCATCGGCAGCGCCTGCATTTTGTAGATATGGCGATTACACCGGTATCATTCAGTATGGCAATGTTCAATTGCCGCCACTTGAAGGCGGATTATTTTCTATCGAAGGAATACTTAATACATTTATCTCGGATTATGTGGAAAATTGTTTGAACCTCGAGTCATTTGCTGCGGATGCAGGTCTTACAGGTTATATAGTCACTGCAGAAGACGAGCCTGACGTGAACGTCGATTTTCGTGATACTGACACGTACGTTGCCGTGGATTATCCAGTTTCCGTTGATATTGGTGATGGTGAGCTGTCACGCATAGTGCTTTTTGAGTCTCGTGTGCCTGTGCGATTCAAACAACTTTATTCTGCGCTTCTCGATGCAGCACAAAAAGAAGTTTCAAACTCGTCATTTTCTTTGGACGTATTGCAACAATTCTTTACCGTGAATCATGCGCGCGTCAAAGAAACGGTGAAGTTACATCAACTTTCTCCGTCGGTAGCAATCCGGTCGGAACGTATTGGTCGCGACATATTATATACTGTTGAAGACCCTGCGTCTCGCATTGAAAATCGGCGCTATGTGTTTCGTTTTTTACAGAAAAATAGACCACCCGCACTCGAATTCGTACAAAAAAATCCGTCATACCTCTATAATTTGCCCGACTCTGATATTTATGATGTGCTGATGATTAAAGGAGAACAAGTCGGTATGCAATTGAAAGCTCATGAACCTGATAATGATGTTATCACCTATTCCAGTTCGGGCGATTTCGGTGTGTCAAACGGAAATGCTGTCCCATTATCTTCTCTCACTTCAGGAATACTTAAGCAAAAAATAACAGTGTCAGATACACTTTTGAATGATTTTCAGGAGCTTCGTGTTTTAGTTGATGAACCTTTGACTGCACAATTTGCCGTTCGTAATTATTATGGACAGGAGGATGTTGTTTCTCCTGAAGACCCCTTTGACCTCGATGCGACGCAAACGAAAGAACAGACCAAAGACCCTTTTGCACGCCATCAATTTGCTTGGCAATTGTCCGGACTTTCGTACGAAACAGAGAACGACTGTGTAGGATTTCCTTCGTTTGGTAGTTGTGGCGGTATTGTAGATATCGAGAGCATCAAAGACCTCACTAGTATTTTTCAAGGAGCTGTGCCCATCAAGCTCGACGCTACACGTACCTATGCAAAAGCAAACACTGATCCGAACGCTCAAGAACGTGTGTTATCTTCATCGGGCACGAAAATAGTGACGGTTGTTCCATGTATTGTTCACGATTCGACAGATGAACCTTATCCTTTCAATAGAGATGATCCCTACCTTGCGCGACATGCCTGCTGTGAAGGAAATCCTACCGAGCCATCAACATGGCAGTTGAAAAGCGCAAGTTCTGTTTGTCATCAACAAGATGCGTGCAAAGATGGTTTTTATTTAGCAAAAAAGAGTTTCTTCTGTTCTGGTGTTAGAGGAAACATGTGTGGTAGTGATTTCAGTGTTGAGCCAACTACTCCGCTTACCTGTGGCGCGTCTGATATACCAGGATGTTTGTCTATTCCTTTTTCGTGTGAACGGCAATTACCTTGGAGCATCGCCAATGGTGTCTGGTGTTATGGCAGCGCTCCGGGGGCAACGGGCTGCGAACAGGCATGTGACAAAGGCGAAGTTGTGTATCTTGGAAGCGATGCAGGCTTTCAATTCGGTGGAACGTATCAAAACGTGCCGGGCAGAACAGACTTCAAATGCGGCTGCCAGTTGGGCGATGGCGGATTGAAATGTGTGAGAACGGATGGTTCTGGTTCTGGACAATGCGGGACACTATTCAATTATGGGAAGTGTGTGTGATTATGTTGCAATTTCAGTTGTACACAAAATGTGGACTCCTCCATTTCTGATTGTCCAGTCATTGCTGTTACCACAGGAAGAAAAAAATAAAACGTACGTTCGATTTTTTCGCCTTCCTTCTGCTCCAACGACCGCCTAAGACGTCTGCAGTCCATAACACCTAAAAATAACATTATGGGTAAATCAGTCAATCTAAACGCTTATGATAAGAGTATTAGCGTCAATGGAAAAACGCGTGTGATCATTTCAGTCGTTTCCGTTTTACCGTTTCAGGCTCATCCAAATAATTTTCAGGCGTCACTACATTTTCTCCTGCTTCAAGCTCAAGCTTTTTCCGTGCATCACCTGCGATTGTTCCGCCTTTCTTCGCTGCAATTTCATTTTCATCGAAACCTTGCGCATTTTTACTTCGAGCAATTTTTGTCGTTGACGCTTCTCCCAGCATAGTAAAGATAATTTCAAGGTCAGTCATATGGTCACGCAAATTCTCTTTCTTCAAGCTTTTTAGCTGTTTATATTCATCAACTGTTTTTCCAAAAGTTGCTTTGCTTATCTCATTCGTGAGAATTGCATATTCTCTGTGTTCATCAACCCCTCTTTTGTTCCATTCGTCTGTCAATTCCTGTCGTACGGCAATGCCACGCACTCGTTTTTCAATCCAATCGTTCGAGTAGCCTTTTGCTTTGTAGAGCTCCTTCATTCTTGCTTGGGCAAGCTCTGGGTCTTCTATTTCCTTGACACGTTCGTATCCTACTTGAGCAAGCCACTGCTTGAATGGCTCTGCTTTAGGTGATGGGACGGATTGGATAATCCTGAATAATGTTTTAGTATTTGCACAATCAGTTGTGTAGTACTTGCCATCTGAAGCCGGCAATTTCAGTTGGTTACAATTTGTAACTACCTCACTCCCTTCTTTATTCAAGCGATGTTTCAACACTTTCCAGTAATTGCCTGCGTCACTACTTTCTGTCAATGCACTAATCACATCTACAACTGAAAAATACCATTCCTCATTGTGCCAGAGCCTACGTATTTTTTTATCCTCAAAGACAATCATTGATTTTTCTTTTTCAACCATATGCAGCTCGTGTCCTATCTGATAATGCGCAATCCTCTTTTTATACTTTGTCCGCACATTTGGCACACAGTGTAACTCAACGTATCCGTCTGCCCATTTTATCAATCTAAACGTTTATAAATATTCAGAGTATTATCATCATTCTAATGAGTCTTGAAAAAAGAGGCGTGATAACGGTAGTTTTATTACTTTTCTTGAGCTTATTTTCTGTTCTCGCAACTGCTGAAACAGGTTGTTTCACTGAACCATCATATGTGACGTTTCACGCGGGCAGAAGCGGCTGCGAATTTATCGACAGAGCAATCGCTGATGATATTTGCAGCGAACAGGGAACGAAAACAGCGGCAGAAACTGCTGAATGTATGAACTTGTATTTTGAGTCCGGCAAAACCTGCACATCTTTGGCTATTTGTCAGCAAAAGCCCGGCACATGGTGTGATGCGTTTGGCGATACGTGTGATTCAGTAAACTATGCTGCTGAATGTATTGATAGAACGCAGTGGATTGGATTAAATCCTGACGGTACTGCGCCTGCAAAACCTGCACGATGTGTTGTTGGATGTTGTGTTTGTACTGCAGGCATTTGTCCAACCAATGTGGCAACAGGCTCTGTTATTCTTAAGACACAAGAAGAATGTCAGTCATTTTGCTCGGACCCTGACGGATTGCAATCTGCTGTTGCGAAGTTTTTAACAGGAATAACGACTGACCAATGCAGAGTAGAATGTTCTGCTGGATTACCGACAGCATCTGCAACGCTTGAAGGTGTTGTTTATGATTTTGATACTTCTCAACCTTTAGATGGCGCAACCGTAAGCGCGTTCAGCTCAACAGCAAGGACAGACAAGTCTGGCTCGTTTTTATTAACCAACATTCCTTTTGGTGATGTCATCGTTACCGCATCTCATCCTCTCTACGAGCCGGAGCATACTCTATTGTCGCTTTCGTCTGCAACACTCAAACACAAGTTCTTTCTTCATCGCGGCTCTCTCGGTGCCATTCGCGGTTCTGTGTGGTCTACTACTAAAAACCCTATTCCTTCTGCTGTTATCAGTGCCGGACGTTTTCGCGTGCAAACAGACACACAAGGCAATTTCGAAATTCCTGCAGTTCCGTTTGGTACTTATCAAGTCACTGCAGAGCATCCTGATTATACCAGTGCAACATTAAGCGCAACTATTACTGTTCAACAGTTCATTGCGACACTCCCATTTGTGCTTACACGTCTCGAGCAAGCAACATTACGCATTACGATTATCGACGACAATCGAATGACACCTTTGCCGTTTGCTGAAGTTCAGGTTGATGCTATCAGATATCATACTGACAGTAGAGGAATGGTAGATATTGTTGTCGCTGCAAACGCACAAGGCGTGCAAAAAACAGTCAGTGTGCGACATCTTGATTTTGATGTTGTACCATCTCAAACTAAAACAGCAAAAACTGGCGATATTGTTCCGTTTGAGTTTAGACTTATTGCCATCGCACACGAATGTGTCCCTCCCATCGCAAAACCAGTTGAGAATGCACAGATACAACATGTTGTGGGTGTGAAAGCAGTCAAACTTTTGTGGGAAAAACCTTGTGCTGAGGTGAGTGGATATCTCATTACACGACGGGTGAAGCTCGTTGGCTCAGCAGCAAGTACATTTAATCCTGTTGCGTTTGTTTCTGCGTTAGAGTATATCGATACAACGGTCGCATGGAATACTGCATACGACTATGAAATTGCAGCAGTCTATTATAATGGCGGTTTGCGTCAGTCCAGTAAAGTTCTTTTAAGCATTACAACAGGTGTTGCGGAATGTGAAGGACAGTTAGGAAAAGAGTTTTGTAGCGCAGACGGCAAAAAAAGACAGCAGTGCAATGTTCAGAATCAAGTCATTCCTGCAACTAGTCCTGGTGAACGCGACTGCTCCCGAAATGGAAATGCGTTCTGCAGCACGACAAAAGATGGACTAACATTCTGCAGAAATGCAAATAGTTGTTCACGTCAGCAGTTTGAAGGAACATTCGGATTATGGTTTACGCCGCTCTTTTGTTATGGCAGTCCCATTGCGGGTGTCGGCTTGTTCCAGAATTATTGTACGTTTGACCAGGCGCAAAGCGGGACAATCTTTGAAGAATGTATTTCGTGTGATAAATTCACTTCCTGTCTAGATTATCAAACAAAAGACGCTTGTCAGATAAACAATTGTCGCGCAAGTGGCGCGTTTAACTGTACCTGGAGTGAGTTTTCCTCAGAATTAAACAAAGGACAATGCGTTCCTCAAAATTACACCGGAAACGATTTATGTGGCGAATGTTCAAAACAGAATACGATATTTCAAAGCACTTCATGTACTCCTGCACGATGTGTTCAGTATGGCGCTTGTTATGCACGCGCAGACGAAACAGAATGTATTGCATGTGTTGATGGGCAAAGTTCCTGCAGTGATTTCAACTCGGAGATTGAATGTATTGACCACGGACAAAATCCTTCGTTTTCCGGTGGCGTTTACCGTGAAAGCACGGATACCTGTGGCTTAGGTCGATGTTATTGGGATGCACTTTCACAGGCATGTTTTAAAGATGGTAATGCAGACCGAAAAGACGATTGTGAACAATTTGGCGCAGGTTCCAGTTGTGGGCAAGATGTCGTTCCTGCTCACACCACCATTGAGCGTCATCTTGTGCGCGTCGGTGATTATGCTGATACGATTACGTTTTTATCCCAAGATAATGCAGCTCGCATTTACTTCTGTATCGACCGAACAAATAACTGTATTCCACAACTCTCAGAAAATTTTGTTGATAACGTGACATTGCGTAAAGCAGTGGTTGATTTTGACATCATGGGGTTAAAGAATGTATACATCGCGGGCACACGTGATTATTACCTGCGCTTTTATTCAGAAGATACATTTTTCAACGCTGAAGACGTGCAAACTTTGCCATTTGCTGCTGACATCGAACCACCAGTCATTACTCTCCAGAAAAAGATACAGCTGAACAAACAAGGTTCTACGCTCACCTTCAACATTTTTACTGATGAGCAGTCGAACTGCACTGATGGGTTATATGATGTCCGACAACAAAAAATAGGTTCACGAGTAGTACAAAGTATTGGTACTGTATTTGAGGCTATATACCCTGTTAATGATGGTGTGTATGACTATAAAGTGAGCTGTAGAGATGATTTTGGTAATGATGCTGAAAAAAGAGAGCTCGCTATTCTTGTTGATGCTGATGATTCAATTAATATCACATCACCCCAGCGTGCTGTCCGAAGCGAGAAGGTTGTGTTCAAAATTGTCACGAGCGATCCTTCTGACTGTACCCTTGAGAATAACCTTACTGGACAACATTGGACTCTTGCACGAAATAGCACCGGCAAAACTCATGTGTCAAATGAATTTGTTTTTGTTCCAAACACTATTTACACAACCTTCTGGGTGGAATGCCGTGAATTTGCACAATTTGGCGGAGAAACGCATCGGCGTCCTATTGTTTTTACCATTGATAGGCAACCTCCACAGACGAGTGTTAAAATCACATCCAAAGACGGATTTGTTCAGGTTAAAGATAAAACCGGTTGGACGGCTCATATCGCTTCTGAAGCCTCGGTTACGTTTGTGTGCAACGATTTGCCTGAAATAAGTGGCGAGTCCGTCGGGTTCGGATGCGCTCAAACAATATACTGTTTGAATGAAACCTCTGCGTCGTGCATACCTTCACAAACAACTGTACCAGTATCTGTTTCACGCAAAACTTATCTCTGTTATTTCTCGTTTGACAAGAACGGAACGCAGGAGTTACGTAACTGTGGAACAATTCTCGTCGATAACAATTTCGGGCTTGATTATATCCAACCGCCCTTTGGGATGAGTGCTACTCCAATCTTTGACCTTGAGCTGAGCAGCCAAGTTCCCGTGAAAGAATGTAAATGGGTTAACTCTGTTCCGGTTCCGCCGGCGTATCATTCGATTGTCGCTGCACGCAACATTTTTACAACAATTAATGCACATGATGTGAAGATAACTGACTTCCACAACAACATCAACTTTCAGGATGGCGTTGCTCGCGAAATTATCGTCATGTGCAATGCAACAACTGATGTTGTTTCACCTCCTCAACGCATGTTTGTTGGTTTTGATACAACTATTCCGCTTGTGCAACATCATGAGGCGAAGCCGTCAATGGTTATCGAAGGCAATTCTGTTGAATTTATAGTTGAAACGAATGAACCGACTATTTGCAAATATGGCAAAGGAATCCAGTTTTCTGGTTTAACGGGCAAATTTCCTGGCTTTGATGACAAATTTTTCGTGTTAAAGCATCAGGCAAGTGTGCCATTGACTGCTGCTGATGACAATAAAGCACATGAGTTCAATATCAGCTGCATGAACCGCGCTGTGCTTTGGTCTAATATCAGTCTTGCTCCCATTCGCTTCACGGTCAATTTTTCAATTGCGGGCAGTATAATCTCATTATCACCCCAAACACCGACGAAAAATACAACGGTGACTCTTGAAGTTACAACTTCGAAAAATGCTGCGTGTGAGTTTGCGCAAAACGGAACATTTGTTTATTTTAGTCAAACCAGTGGAACCGAACACAAAGAACGAAAAGATAATCTTGCTGAGAAAGTGTATAGCTTTCCTGTCCGATGCACTTTTGTATCACCTGCAACGACACGCGATGGACTGATATCATTTATTGTTGATAGGAAAGTGCCTATTGTCAGCTCGGTTGATGATGGTGTTGTGTCCTGCTCATTGAAAAAAGTTGGCTTTTCAGTTGTTGCATATGACAATGAAACAAGCATCGTCGAGTATCGGTATGAAGTGTACAAAAAAGGAACAACGACATTGCTGCAGTCTGGTATTGTTAATTCGAACAAGCCAAAAATTGATGAGCTCAATTTAACTGATGGCGGAGATTATTTCTTTAAAGTGTTAGCGGTCGATGCTGCGGGCAACATCGGGTTAGCTGTGTCAAGCGATGGATATGTTGCGCATGAATCTGATAATATAGCCTGCAAAGATAACCGGGCGCCGCAATTATCACTGAATCAAACCACAGTCAGAGACGGTGTGTCGGTTGCTGTCGTGTGTCGTGATGATAGCGGTTGTACTAACCAGCGTTATGGTCTTGGGAGTAAAACCAGTTGTAGTGCGGCAAATGCTTATGTTACCCCTGTTGTTGTCACTACTGATACCACCTTCTGTGCGTATGCTGAAGACACCACAGGAAAAAATGTTACCATTCGACAGGATATAGTTGTTCAGGACAAAGACAAAGACAATGTTCCAGACAAATTTGACAAATGTAATGATACACCTGCAGGACAAACGGTTGATGCGGATGGATGCAGCATTGCGCAGCGCTTCATCGATACGGACAAAGATTTGCTTGGCGATACATGGGAATTACAGTATAATGAGGCTGATTGTGCGCTTGACCCGCGACAGCGTGACAGCGATGCCAATGGCATTGATGATGGCGAGGAAGATTATGATAATGATGGAAGTGTCAATGGCGAAGAACAGCTTGCACGGACGCATCCCTGTCTTAAAACACAACCACCTGTGACTCAGCCGCCGTTCCAGCCACCGTCCGATATTAAACCTGACGAGGAATCCGATAGTTCAGTTGTTGCAGTCATTTTGTTGCTCTTTGGTGTGTTCCTGATGATTACAGGTGGTGGCTACCTCTATTACATCCGAGTACTTGCATCTCCTCGTCGCTTTGTTCAACCACAACGCACTTTTGCAGCTCCGACTATGTCGTCTCCAATCAAATCTTCTCGTTCTTTAGCTCCCGTTCAGCAGGAAACTCCTCACATTCAGGAGCTACGAACCGCGATAAAACAGGAGCGCAGAGAAAAAAGATTAAAAGAGCTCGAACGAAAACGAAAAATGTTTGATGTGTTTGGTCAGTTTGGTGGCAAATGAAAAAAGGTGATGTGAGCCAGATTTTTGTGTATATCACTGCAATTATTGTATTTGGTGTTGTCTTTTTGTTTGGATACCGCGCTATCAATCATTTTCTCGATGAAAGCGATAAAGTCGGTTTTATCACTTTTAAAACTGATTTGGAGAAAGCCGTTCGCACAATAAAAAATGATTTTGAAAGCGCAATCGTGTATTCTGCTGAACGGCCATTACGTATTCCCTCAAAATATACCACTCTTTGCTTTGTTGATTTCACTGGTCATGATGTGTTAAGTCCGTGTCCCTCTGAGCTTTCATCTGTTGCCTGTGATACCTGGAAGACATATTCTCGATGGGAAGACACTACTTCAAATGTATTCACCGTTCCCGATGGACCAGTGCAAATTAAAGTAACACCCATCAAACTCTTTGCAAACGGACAGCAGGTGTCTCATTTGTGCGTTCAAACACGAGGACGCGTTGATGTCCGTATGGTTGGTAAAGGCAGTTACACGCTCGTGAGTGTGTCATGACCAAAGCACAGCTGTCCATGGCGTTTCACTGGATTTATGTTTTTCTTGCAGGTGGTGTCATCCTGTTTTTTTTTATCATGATTGCATCACGACAAAAAGTTGCGTCTGAAGAACAGTTGTCCGTTACGCTCGCTCAAAAACTTGATGCTATTTTCACCGGTGCGGCACAGACAAAACAAACATTTGAGGTTATAGAATTGCCGCCGTTGGACATCTATTTTTATTGTGAAGACGATGCAGCATCGTACGCTGTTGGAGAAAAAGGAAGTCCGCGTTCCGTGCCAATTCAACCAATTTTTGCGCCGTATAAAGTTCATGCCGAACCACGTGTCAATGTGTGGAGCGTGCCGTTTCGGATGCCTTTTCAGGTTATCAATATGCTCATGGTGGATGCGCCGACGATAACGACGTTTTTGGTGTATGATATTAGTGACTTAGCTTCAGAACGGTTGCTTGATGTTATACAGGAGGATATTCCAGCGCAATTCAACTTTGTTCCTATTACGAAAGAAGAATTGTATGCACAAAGTTCGTTGTCAACTCCACAGGTTCGGCTGATTTTTTTGACTGAGATTGGTTATGAAAGAGAAAAGCTGCCGCCGTTTGTTCTCGGAAAAGACCCGCGCAATGTTCACATCGTTCAGATTGAGCATGAGCGTGCGGTCACCTATTACACAATGGATGGGAATGATGCTCTAAGTACGGGCACTATCACGGTCATTCAGGGCTTTGAAGAACATCATTCGCTGTATGCTGCGCTGTTCAGCAATGATGCCGCAAGTTATCGATGCAACATGAGGAAAGTGTTTGAGCGACTTATCATTTTAGCAGAAATGTATGAGCAGCGCGCCAATGATTTAAAGCAACGGTATCGTGCAGTTGGCAACCAGCTCTGCGAATTACAAATAAATCCAAAGTTTGCAGAGCTCAAAGAGCAAGCGACACTATGCAGAGATGAACTTTCAACCTGCCTTGCAGAAATATATACAACTGCACAAAGCATTCAGCGAAACAATGCCTTTGTCCAGCAGCAATGTGCGGTGTTGTACTGATGTCCAAAGCCCAGATACAGATGACAGAAACGATTGCCATTCTCATTATTTTTTTTATTCTGGTGATGTTCGGCATCATCTTCTTTAGCCAGATACAAAGAAGCACGTTTGAACAGCGAAGCACGACTGCTGCTGGCGAGAGAGCTATTTCAACGGCATTGCGTGCGACGTTTTTGCCTGAATTGGTTTGTACCAAAGGTGATAACGTCGAGATACGTGATTGTATTGACGTGACAAAACTTAAAGCTGCTGCTGCCGTTATCAAAGAACATGAAGATTATTATTTTGACATCTTCCAGTATGCAACGGTGCGTGTGGAACAGTATTATCCGGTGGAGACAACTTATTTGTTATATAGCAGGACGCGTGACGGTAATCCACCGAATGAATTAACGACAAAAGCAACGACGCCGGTGCCTGTGAGTTTGCTTGACCCTTTTACAGGAGAACATTATTTCGGGGTGTTGTTCATTGAAGTCTACACATAAAGCGCAAATGGAAGTGTTAGGACTTGCGATTGTTGTACTGCTTGTGTCATTGTCTTTACTCTTTGTTTTGCAGTTTGTCGTCAATCGGGAAGATGAGCAACCGCGACAGATATTCACCCGTGACCAGCTTGCGAGCACGATGGTTAATTCGCTGCTTGAAACAACGACTTCCTGCGCTGATTTAACGATGACTGAGTTATTGCAGGATTGCGCGCAGCAGCCCTTGTCGGATGCAGATTGCGATCGTGATGGGTATACACGTATCGGCACACGAGCGGAAAGCTGCGTTTATGCTGAAGGCATTACTTCGCAGATATTTAGTGATACACTGGATGCGTGGGATAAAAAGTACGAGTTCACTGTGAAATACGGCACTGAAGGATTGGCGAATATCAAGAAAGAAGGCTGTCCCAGTGAATATGATACGGGAAGCGCTCTATTGCCGCTGGTTCCGGGCGGGCCGAGCATTTTTGTTGTGCTGAGAGTGTGTTGAATTATTTCTTAACTAAAATATTTTTTCTTCCTGAGGCACGTGCAACAAACATCAACAAATCGACTATTTGCATACCCCCATTCTTGTCAAGGCTCGGACAGTTTTACCGTGCCGTTACGAAAAGAAAAAAAATATAAACGTTTTTCGCATTCCTTCTGCTCCAACGATCATGTTAGAATTGTCTTCTGTTATATTACTGTCAATATCATCCAGAGAGGAATTTTCAGTATATTCTCGTCCCAACCATATTCTGTTTTGGTAATTATTATTCCAAAAGGAGAATTGTTTTTTTTAGTAAACTCTTTTAACGTGCGTACTGTCTCCTGCTCTAAGCTTTTTGAAAATTTCGACTCAACAGGAATGGGCTTACGCTTTATTGTTAAGACAAAATCTATTTCTTTTTTATCTTTCCAATAGAATATTTCTGGCTCCGGTCCCGGTTCTACATTGAACTTCAATCTTGTTAAATGATCAAATATTGTACTTTGGACTACCAAACCTAATTCCGCAGGATTTTTGATGAGGTTATCATCTATGAAATCAACCATTCCGTTTCTAATACCTGCATCCAAGACATAAATCTTCTCTTGTTTACGAATTCTTTTGTGGCGGCTATCAGAATAAAATTCCGAGCGTTCAATTAAGTAGGCTTTTATTAAATATTTAATATAGTCCCTCAATGTTGGTCTTTCTATATCCAGTAATCTTGCTGTTTCGGCTATATTAAATTGTTGTCCCGTGTTCTTTGCTAATATTTTGAAAAGATCTTGCAAAACACCTGGATTTCGTATCTTAAAATAACGTATTACATCCTTATAAAAAATAAGTTTGACCTTATCCCTCACCGCTTCGCCGATTGAATTGTAGTCTTTTTCATCCAAAAGTTCAGGATAACCACCAACAGTGAGATACCTATTTAGCTCAATCTCTATCCCTTCTTTCAAAGGAGCTGCAATACCAACAAATGTATCAAGTTCTTTTCTAAAAAAAGACAGATTGTTTTCTTGTATGGATTTCAGTATTGATGTTCTTACATTGGTTCTAGTCTTGTAAAAATCATCTGACAGTAACCCTCTATATCGAAGAACTTCAGAAAATCTCAGAGGCATCATTATCGTCATCTTTATGCGACCTAAAAGCGATTCTTCAGAACCTTTGCTAATCCAAATTGAAGAAGATCCTGATATGATAAACTTCATCTTATACCTCAAATCGTACCAATTCTTCAGTATTTTTTCCCAGTCTGGAAGTTCCTGTATCTCATCTAAAAACAGAAAACAAGTGTCCTCAAGTTCGTCCAATGGTTTTTTAATAATGAATTTAGAGTACGTATCTAAAATATGCCCCAGTTCGGCACCGCCTTTTGTCAATCCTACTTCATCAACCGACAGATACAGTATCTTGCTTGGTTCAATATTCGTGTCCAGCAAATGCTGTATCAATTGATGTATTAGGATGGTCTTGCCTACCCTTCGTGGACCAACTAGGGAAGTAATTTCTTTCCTGAGCAACTGTTCCTGCATTATATAAAAGTCACCACGTTTAAAGACGCTGGTTTTTGACGCTGGAATTTTCTTATTGTTCCACCAAGGATTATATTTGTTCATTATCCTCAAAATTTCTAACTCATCCATATGTATCTTGTATTATACACTTATATATAAACATATGTATTTTGTATTATACATCACTTGTGGGAAGGCGAACAAAAATAAAACGCACGTTCGAATTTCTCGCCTTCCTTTTTCTCCAACGACTACCTAACTCATTATTCTCAAGCTTTATTCGCAAGTTTACCTCAAAGTCTTCAAAAGCTTTAAATATAAACATTATTTACTCGTCATTATGAAAAAGGGGCAAGGATTACCATTAACCACAATTGTTATCGCTATTCTTGTCCTCGTTGTTCTTGTTGTGCTTGTTGCTATCTTCACCGGTCAAATCGGTCGGACTGACCAGAATTTGCAGCAGCAGGGCAATGTTGAACTTATCAGCATGAGGCTTGAGTATGGTAAATGCCGTCCAACACCAAGTGCTGAACAATCGTTCATGAGTGAACATAATACTGCAGCTTCTGAGCAGTTGAAAGCAGATGCAAAGACACGATTCTTACGTGCGATTAACGAATGTAATGTCAATACTGCACAAGACCAGTGTGTTGCGAATGGATGTATTTGGAAAGGGTAAGCATTTGTTCTCACGTGAAGATTTATTTTACCTCTGCTAAATTGTCAATTATCCAAAGAATAGTTGTGTTGTTTATAAATGATTGAAACACGACCTACTGGAAAAAATGAAATGCACACAATGTAATATGGGCATATATGAAAAAAAGAAAGTTCCTTATGTTTTTTTAGGTGAACCGCTCGGCCAATTCGAAGCTCTCGTCTGTCGTCACTGCGGTGAAACTCTGTTTGAATCCCCTGCGTCTGATAAAATCGAGGTGGAAGTAAAAAAGCGTGGGCTGTGGGGTTTACGTGCTCGAACAGAGATTTCTGAAGTTGGTAATGCGCTCGATGTTCGTATTCCAAAGTCACTCGCTGAATTTCTTTCACTGAAAAAAGGCAAAGAGGTTATCCTTGTGCCTATCGATAAGAGGTTGCAGATTATTGTTGAGTAGGCTTGTTTTAGTAATGAAATTACTTTAGCGTTCTGGTCTGCGATTTCATCGTCAAGCTTATATAAGAGCATTCTCACGTGTTTTTCATGATGCCCATCCATGAATTGATTAACAAAATTAAATGGGACCCAAACGAAAAGCCAGCGACCTATTTATTATCTTATTATGACAGGATACTCAAATCTCTTGTTGAATTTCGGTTTGACGAGATTGCGAGCATGGAGGATAGCTTCATCCAGCTTCATAAAGAAGACAAGCTTGTTTCAATCCCATTTCATCGGATAAAGCAAGTTAAAAAAGATGGAACAATTGTTTGGAAAAGGAGAGTCGATGGCTAAAGTCATGGTTGCCAAGAATGAAAAAATCCCTAAAGGAATAGGTGGTTGGCTATTATTACCAACAGTTGGATTCTTTGTTGCTTTTGTTTTATGTCTACTTTTTGCAGTTGCTATGACATTCTCTTTGATATTTGAAGAAGGTGGTTTTTGGGAAGGATTTTATCTTATTATTGTAATTGTTTATCTCCCTATAATTGCTTTTACATTATATTTAGAATTCAAAAAGAAAAAGGAATTTCCTAAGTGGGTCATAACTCTTTCTTGTGTTGGCGTTTTTGTATCTTTTCTCTTTTCAATTGAAGACGGCGATTATTCAGGGGTTCCGAAAGATTTTTTAACGTCACTTCTCTGGATTGTGTACTTTCATCAATCTAAGAGAGTAAAAAATACTTTTGTAAAATAGTTAGTTCCTGAAGCCCAGAATTATTTTTTTAAAAAGTCTTTTCTTACATCTCTATCAAGTAATCCTATTAATCCAATAATGCCTAAAACGATAAATAAACTTGGGATATACAAACCACAGATAATTAAGCCAGCCACCCATGCCCAGAACTTATTATTCTTTAAACTTTTAATCACTATTTCAACAAAAATACCTATTGCAATTGAGAATAATGCTGTAATCACAAACATTATTGTTAAAAATATTTCCTCTTCAAGTATGTTTGGTAATACAAATGGTAGTATTAAAAATAAAATCCCAGACAGAAAATAAAAGACTGCACTAATATGAAGAACAATAATTGTTTTTCCAAGTTTTTGGTTCATAATTCGGTCCTCCTCTCCCTGTTTATGATTGGTGTGTGTCTCCATTTATATAATTTGTCCGCACAAAGACCTCTTGTAGATAAAACGTGAAAAAAGACGACAAATCTATATTTAACTATAAATCTCTATATAAAAAATTACCATCTCTATTTATATAACAGTATTCCTCTTAGAAATTAGGGGTGGGAATCATAGATCGTCGCATCGTCGCGGTTATGTGTATATTTCTTCTGCTTGTTGCACCTGTCAATGCTTTTTCAGGAACAATTGAACATGATGCAAATGGAAACATCATCAAAAAGCCGGGGTATCGGTTTGAATACAATGGCTTTAACCGGCTCAGCAAAGTGTATGATGACACCAATCTGATTGCTGAATATGTCTATGATGACAGCGGTAATCGAATTAAAGCTGTTGACCACATTAATGGTGTTACAACCTATTCTATCGGCAGGGAATTCACCCGCACAATTGACAGCACAGGCACGCATGATACGGTGTATTATTACCACGATGATGTTCTTGTTGGAAAAAAAGATGATACTGGACTGTTCTTTTACCATCCTGACAATTTAGGCAGCACCGACATTGTCACCGATGAACATGGACAATTGGTTGAAGATATTGAGTATTATCCTTATGGTGAAACTCCTGTTGCGGGCAAGAGCAGGCATCAGTTTACAGGACAGGTCAAAGATGCGACTGGACTTCTGTACTATAACGCGCGCTACTACGACCCTGAGTTACGGCAATTTACGCAGCCTGACACTGTGTTGCAGAACATCTACGACCCGCAGCTGCTTAACAGGTATGCGTATGCAAGAAACAATCCGCTGAAGTACACGGATCCGAGTGGGCATTGTGTGTGGGATTTGTGTGCTGTTGAAGGAGTAATTGTTGCCCTTGCCGTCGCGAGCATCGCTTATTGGATATATTCTCTACCTGAAAATGTTGAAACAGTAGAAACGGCAATGAGGGAGCCAACTGTGGAGAACGTTCTTTTTGCAGGTTTTGCAGTCTGGGACGTGACCACACCCGTGGGGGTTCCTGAAGGAAAAATTGGTAAAAGAGCTGTCAAAGGAGTGAAGAAAGGCGTGGAAAAAGGAAGCAAAGCAGCAAGCCAGATATTTGATGCAAAGAGCATAAGCAATCTTGCAAAGGATAGCACAGCTCGTGCAAAAATCGCCGAGCAAGCAGTCTTAGGAACAAGAGGATTGCAACACGGTTATGATAGACATGCTGCAGAATTAGGTTTAGGATTTACAGGAAGATCATGGAAAGCAGAGCGAGTGGCGTGGACACAACTTAATGAGAACATTATTAAGAATCCTGATAAAATTTTTTCTAATAAACTGGGAAGTTCAGATGTAACTGGATTTTATAAGCAAGTTGATGGGCAAGACCTTGTCACATTTGTGTATAATGAAGGAAAGTATAATGGTGAACTTGCTTCCACGTGGCGAGCGAGTGTACACCAAATGGAAGAATGGGGTATAAAATGAAAGTGATTGATTTTTTCAAAGATTTATTTAATAAAGTTTTAAAGAACGAGATTAATGTGAAAAAATTTGATAAAGACTTTAATGCTGCGTTTTTCAATGACACTTTCATGGAACCTATTTCACGAGCAGAATTTCACATTATCGACGAACTCTGGGGTTATCTCGAATTTTATGAGCCTAATAAGAGAAAAAGAGAATCTTGGGAAATGCTTATCGATGAGAAAAAAGTTTTGCGGCGTGTTAAAATAGCGCTCAATAAACTTAAAAAGTTAGAACGACAAGTGAAAAAATGACCAAAACCAAACTCTCCAAACTCAGCGCACTCTCTATGATAGTTTTACTTCTATTCAGCACGATAACATACGCAGAAGACAAGCCTGACACCACGCCTGACCAGGATGTAGTGCACGTTTCGGAAGGCGGAACGGACCCACCAGACCCTGATGACCAGACGGGCTACGCATTTGAGCAGCCGTCATCACCTCCCTCATCGTCGGTTAGAATGTTCTCTGCTGCCTCATCCCAGCCGCCACAATCTCCTACAAAAGCAGATGCAAAAAGTCCGGCACAGTTAAAAGAAACACAATTTCAGACACAATTGTTTAGCGGCGCTGCACAGTACGCTTACGCATTTGAGCTGCCTCCGGGACTCATTCAACCTGAGCTTTCAGTAAGTTACAATCATCACAGCACTCTTGGCATTGACACCGGTTTCGGGAGTGGGTGGGCGCTCAATCTTGAATATGTGTATCGTGACACGAATCATACACAAAATACTTCAGATGATAGCTATCGTCTGCAATTCCGTGGCGGTGACCAAAAGCTCGTCTATGAAGCATCTGAAAATAGATATCACACCGAACAGGAAAGCCATCTCTTTATCCAAAAATTCTCGGGCGCACAACACGGACGGGAGTATTGGCTCGTAAAAACAAAAGATGGCACAACGTATCGTTTCGGTTTCCTTGAACAGTCAGAACAGGAACTCAGTGGAACGAGCATGAAATGGAGCCTCGACCGCGTGACTGATACGCACGGAAACACTATTGATTATACTTATTTGGAAAATCCGCAGACAACTACAGGCATGGTGTATCTTGACAAGATAATCTATGGACAGAACACAATCAATATGGCTTATGATTTCCATGCCGCAAATGAGCCACAGTACATCAACGGTATTGCAGTGCGCTCAGCTGCTCATGTGAACAACATCAAAGTTCGCAATGGCAATGCGCTTGTCCGTGCGTATTACTTTGACTACCAGCAGCGTGGAACGCGGTACCTTCTTACAAAAATTCGTGAGCGCGGAAGTGATGACATATCAGAATTGCCACCCATCGAATTTGAGTATGAACAAAGTGATAGTGGATGGGAGCAGGTTTCAGGGTTGCCTGTCGCGTTCGGCTCAACGGAAGACCATGGTGTTCGTCTGCTTGATGTGAATGGTGATGCACTCACTGATGTGCTTCGCTCCAAAGAGTCCTCACAGATTGAATACTGGGAGAACACGCTGAATGGATTTAAACTAAAACAAACAATTCTAGGTCTTTCCGGTGGCTTTGTTGACCAATACTCGAATGACCGTGGCGTGCGTTTCGCTGATGTTGATGGTGATGGGCGTACGGACATGGTACGACTCGCAGAAGGACAACGCTTCGTCATGCTGAATACAGGAACTGATTTTGTTGCAGCAACGATGCAATTGCCTGCAGTTAATTTTGTTGAGAACGTTGCGCTGCCACAGTGTGCTCCACCTTCCTGTCCCAGTGGATATGCTGATGGAGGTATAGGCTGTTCGGGCACATCGTGCACGCGCACCTGCAGTGTTCAACTCTGTGCAGGCTCCTCACAATTTGTGCGCAGCGGACCGATACACCAGCCTGAATGGAATGACAATGATTATGACGAGGAAGACCAGGACGCGAGCTTCACACCAAGTGCAAATAAATGTTACTCATTCTCATATACCGGAAGCGCAGATAGTGATGGCGATGATTCGCAATGTTATGATCTCTATACCGATGATAATTATGGGGATTACGAAACTGATTGCAGAGGCAATGATATTGATGCGTATGCAGGTATTGGTTTTGCAGGACGTCTCAGTTCTCCTACATGGTTACAAACTATTCCCGGCGGCGACACTAATGGCGACGGCGTGTTAGATTATGGTTTTATAGGAGATGTGCAAAACTCCTACTGGAAGTTCAGATATTTTACACTCTACGGAAAAGATTCATCCCCTGATACAACTGGCTCAAATGCAGGCGACTGGGACGGCTTTAACTATGAAATTTGTGACAACGCAGGTGTACAAACTATCCACTGTGCACCATCAGCCTACTCATGCTCATTGTGGGGAAGAGAAAAATGCGGATATGGATGTGCAAACGAAGGCACTGGTCCCTCTGTTGTTCTTGGAGTCTATGCTGATTATCAAAACACACTTTCAGACGCACTGAATGACCGCTGGGACTGCAATAATGACATAGATGATAATGACTATTATGGTGATGGAACCTATGAGGTTGTTGAATATGACACAACAACACAATACAACAATCAACAGTGTAGTTATGTTCCAACTCAAACAAAAGATGCCGGCGTGAGAATAGGTGACGTGAACGGAGATGGAAGAGCTGACATTGTGCAGGCGACGTCAACAATGAGAAAAACGTGGATTGCAGATGTCAATGGTTATGCGGAGAACACAGCATGGCAGATGTCCGAGTCTTTTTTAGACAGTTCACGCCGAAGCAATGGGGTTGTGTTGCAGGATATTAATGCAGATGGTCTGCCAGACGTCGTCATAAGCAATGACGTCAAGCAAGCAGTCTATCTCAATACTGGCAATGGATGGACTTTGTCGTCTTACACAATTCCCGTCAGATTTGTAAGCAACGGTATTGTTCAAGGGTTTACATTTATCGACAGAAATGGAGATGGGCTTATTGATTTGTCCACAGGCTCCAGAACATGGCTGAACACGGGTAGCGGATGGCAGGAAAACACACAGTACAACATTCCACCTGTCACATTGACTGATTTTTCCACAGCTGCTGCAGACATGAATGGAGATACAGCAGATGATATTATTGTTGCATCAGACAGCACCCAAAGAATTCATCTGAGCAAGCAGCGTCCGCCTCTGCTCAAAAAGATAGGTTCTTTCGGTGGCAGCACAGAAATCACGTATGAAAAAATAGCAGCGCTGGATAACACAGGGCAGGATGACATCAGTGACCTGCCATTCTCCGGCTGGATAGTTTCACGCATCGTCAATAATAATGGAATGGGAGGCTCCATTGAAGTACAATATACCTATGAAGGTGGCATGTACAAAGCATTGTCCGGAGAATTTCGTGGCTTTTCAAAGGTGACTGAAACATTTGCAGATGCAATCATTGCTCACTTGTACCATCAGGACGATGCAAAAAAAGGGCTTGAATATGAAACAATGACCGTTGACAAAGCAGGACAACCTTTCGCGAAAAGAGTGATGGGTTTCTCCTCAACATCAAACAATGGATATTATTTGATAGCTCTTGACAGCATGACTGTGTATGTTTATGATAGCGTCGTCAGTAACCCAAAAGTGGTTGTCACCAATTATGAATATGATACGCACGGAAATGCCGTGAAAATCGAGGAACAGGGCGACCCTTTAACAAGTGCCGATGACAGAAGAACTGAAATTGAGTATGTTATCAACGAGGCTCAGTGGTTGCACCTCCCAAAAAGGATACACCTGTTTGGTGTCAATGGGAAAACTCAAGATACAGAAAACAGCTATGATAATGGTGTTGCTCAACCGGTCAAAGGAGAACTGACTGAAATAAAACGAGTCATTGATAGTCAAAATACAGCTGTATGGAGATATAAGTATGACCAGCATGGCAACCTCATTGAAACAAGAAGTCCAAAAGACAGAATCACACGATATGCCTATGATGGAGTGTTTCTTCAACAAATAACAAGTCCGCTTGGTCACACCACAACATACGATTACGATGAAGGAACAGGCAATATTCTGTCAGAAACAGATGCAAACGGAATACCTATCACCTATGAATATGATGTATTTGGAAGACAAACAAAAGTGATTCGTCCATATGATTCATCTTTATCGCCAACGCTCGATATAACGTACGAAACTGATGGTCATGCACCTGAGAGCATCACAACAAAACAGAAAGGAGACAGCACGCATATTTATGAGAGCAGTACATTTTATGATGGATTTGGGAACACCATTCAAGTCCGAATGAATGCAGGCAGTACTATTGTCACTGATTTTCTGTACGATGCAAAAGGACGACGTGCTGCAGAAAGCACTCCGTACACGAGCACGGGCATGGCATATGCAGCGCCACAAACTGTTCCAAAATCAACAATATCGTACGATGCAGTGGACAGAATAACAAATGTCCTGTATCCGGATGGAACATCGCAGCAGACACGATATGACCACTTGACAGAACAATTTGTAAATGAAAATGGTCATGTCAAAGATTTGCTTTATGATGCTCATGGTCGCATTATTGAAGTGCACGAATATAATGAGAATGAGCGCTATACGACACAATATGAATACGACGCAGCAGATGCAGTAACTCGTATCGTCAACGACAAGGGGCAGACGATTGTGTATGACTACGACGGAATTGGCCGAAAGACACAGCTGAATGACCCCGACATGGGGAGGTGGACGTATGAATATGATGATGAGAACATTCTTGAGCAGACTGACAACAGGAACATAACGGTTTCGTTTGCTTACGACGATGACGGCCGAATGACACGAAAATCATCGCTCAATGAAACAAATACATACATCTATGACACGCAGCTTAATGGGACACTGTCAGAAGTACATGGACCAGTGAACAAGAAGTACAGCTATGACCAGCGGAAGCGTGTTATTCAGGAGGATACTATCATTGATGGGCAAACTTTTACGACGACAAATCAATATAATACCGCAGACCAAGTAGCCAAGCGAACATATGCGAATGCGCAGGAAGTCATTTTCAGCTATGACACTGCAGGCCGTGTTTCTGCAGTCAATCCCTCCTTGAGCAGCGTCACGTACAATGCTTTCAACCAGCCAACAAAACGGACGTATCCGCATGTTACAACTGATATAGATTATGATGTTCGGGGCAGACCTGTAACAATCACAACAGGAAGTCACCAGCAGAAAGGATACACCTACGATGGTACGGGAAACCTTCTCACGCTCAATGATAATGGAAAAACTACAACCTATGAATATGATGACATTGAGCGATTGACTCGTGCAGCTCAGCAGGCTTATGATTTTAAGTATAGCTATGATAGTGTTGGGAACATCATGTCAATCACAAATGGAGCGCTCTCACTGACTGCGCAACGGTCACCGTCGCAGGAACTTACACAGCTCAGTGGAGATAGTAATTTGCTTTATCGCACCAACCGGCCACCAGTCATTCAGCCTCTTGCAAATATCACCGCAGTTGCGGGAGAAAATGTTACACTAATTCTAAATGCGAGTGACCCAGACGGAGATACGCTGGTGTATCGTGCGGATGCTCGGTTCGTTGCGGTCAATCAAGCATTTGTCTGGCAGACCTCAGAAAGTGATGTTGGAACATACGCTTTTGATTTTTCAGTGAATGATGGCATCACAACAGTTATCTCGCCTATCATCATCACTCTCACTCCCTGCCTACAGCAGCTCTTCTATGAAGACAATGACAAAGATGGATTTGGACACACTGAACGCTCTGCTTGTTATCAGCCGTTCGGCATGGTACTGCAAGGCAACGATTGCAATGACAATAATCCATCAGCCAATCCTTCTGCAACCGAAATCTGCGATAATATAGACAACAACTGTAATGCACAAATTGATGAAAACCTTGGTTCAACAACCTGTGGTATTGGCCTTTGTCAAAGAACAATGAACAGCTGTGTCAACGGCCAAGCATTAGCTTGTGTTCCTAACACACCTACTTTGGAACTCTGTCGCACAGGTGCTGATGAAAATTGTAATGGACAAATTGATGAAGCAAGCTGCACACCACACGCAAGAGACTGCAGGGACTCTGATAATGGAAATACCCCATTTACTCGTGGAGAGCTGACAGGCACGTGGGTAACTTTCTACGGAACTCAAGCACTTCATAATTGGGATTATTGTTCAACTCTTAATGGCCAAGCATCGTCATGTTCAGGTGCCGGTTGTAGTTTATCCGAGGGGATTTGTGATGCGAGTAATCCATGGGGTTTTTCAAATGCAAAAGTAAACTGTCAATATGGTTGCAGAGACGGAAGATGCCTCACCCAGACAGAATCACAACAGAATTTAGCACAAAAACAAGCAGCATACAACCTGTGCATGCAAAACAACAATCAATGCAGACGCTCTTATCAACCTCCTTGTTCTCGTAGTTGTGTAAGTCGTAGTTGGTGGGGATGTCGAAGTTATAGGACGACTTGCCCGCAGCCAACTCAATATACTGACCAGAATTGTGTGAACTCATGCAAGTACAGTGCAGGTTAGTGAAGTACACTCATAGTACTATTTAACCACTCATCAATGATTAAAAAGAAAAGTTTATATACTTGTTTTACCCTAAAGTACTTATGCGATACTCGCCACCGGTTGGTTTGTATGGTGCTTTGTTAGCTGCTGCTCTTGGTGGATGTGGAAAAGCTTCACCACTTGAGGAAAAAGTTGTTGCAGCTCAAACGATTAATGCTGCTGCGAAAGGTTCTGTTTCTCAAAAAGAAGAGCTGGATTTGAGTACGCCGGAGAAGGCGGTGACTAATTTTTTAGAAGCGATTCGTTTAAGAAATAAAAATTCTTACTTATCTACTTTACAAGAACCTGATTTAGGACCATTTGATGAAATGACAACGCTTCAATCGTATAAAATAGACGACGTTAAGGGTGATCATGTACTCATAACTTGTAAACTTGATGCTACTCAAATCAAGCGTGGATATGTAAAAGTTATTAAGGATGGGAACAAATACTTGGTAGATGAGATGGGACCTCGTTAGGTAGTTGTACACGAAAGTGACGCTAAACTCACCTTTTTAATAAAGTCTTTGTGAATACCCCTATTTTTCGACCAGTCGAGACTCGTGTCAAAAGTGCCAAACAAACATACTGTTCCTTTTTCTATGTAAACAAACCCTCCATCTTCCTTATTTGGTTTCTCGTTCCTCAACAGATTCTTTTCTGGTACAATTTCAGTACCATCTTTAAACTGAACATTTATCATCTTTTCTTTTGGTCTAACCAGAATTTTGTCAGGAATTGTGAAATCAGGTGACAATATCTTCTTTTTGGATTTACGGGCATCAGTGTAGAAGAACTGAACGACACCTAAATTGTAGCTTCCTTCTGTGATCTCATGAACCCAATTCACGTAAAAATTATGCGCAGCCAAAAAACGTTTTTTCTCATCGAGCTTTGGTGTAAGTCCCAAATCCTTAAGAATAGGATCGTTAAATGCGTCAAACTTTTCGCCACGTTCGCGTGCTTTCTTCTCAATAAACTCAGTCACTAAAACTTCCGTGCTATCCACCAAGCCCCCAACCACACACATCTTTTTACCAGCAGCATACCTGTTCTTTACAAGCTGCCCTTCCTTATTTCTCAATAAAAATAGAGTTCCTGCATCATCAATCTGCATTTCTATCTGGAAATCCGATAAATCAGACCATGTAAATTTTTCAAGACAAGGTCCTGTTTTGCCATCCCCCAGTGCCACAAACTTGTCAAACGCTTTATCAACTTCATCAGGCGCTACAACAGGCACTCCTCTCGGAACGTCCTGCGGCAATCGGCCAACTGCAAAAGATACATCGGTGTTCTCAGCCGCCTGACGTAAGAGTACAATAAAATACCCTAATGAGAGACCGGTAATGAGAATAACTAAAATTACAACTAAAGCATGCAATGGCATTACTCCTCTTTTCATCTTTTAAAAGAAATCAGCCACGCTATTTAAATTTTCATCAATATGCTTATAAACCTCATTTAATTCTATCACGCTATGAAAAAAGGTGATGCAAACGTCTTCTGGGTACTCGTCTTTGCAGTACTTGCACTTGTTGTTTTACTCGTCTTAAGCGTCATATTCGGCAAAGGCATTACAAACGTGCGACAGGATTTTGAAGGATGCACGGTGCGCGGTGGAGTGTGTCAATCATCTTGTGTCGAAGGTAAAGAATTTGAATTCCAAAAAGAAAATATCTGTCCTCTGAACGCTGATAAAAAGCCTCAAAAATGCTGCGTGAAGCTCAATGGATGAAGAATTTGATGTTTATACGTGGATAATCATTATTGTCTTGACACTTTTACTTTTCTTTATCGCATATAAAGCATTAAGCGGGTATTTTACCAATGCGCTTGGATAAAAAAGGAATCGGATTCGGAACTCTCATTGCTATAATCATAACAACACTTGTTTTTTTCTTTATGCTTGGGTTATTTAATTATCTATCTGCAGAAATCAATGATGACGTTTCTGAACAGTTATGTAGGGCTTCAAATGCACTCCGTATTGGAACTGCAATGAGTGGAGATGTTCGTCTCGCACCGCGTGGCTGTAAAATAATCGATAAAACGGTTCCTGACGCTGAACATGTACGCGATGCGTTGATACCAACAACAGGCTCTAATGCCGACGTTAAAAAATACGCTGCCATGCAGCATGTTGCAGATTTAGCTGCTCGCTGCTGGTGGATGTGGCTTGAAGGGATTGAATTCACCGACAAAAACGGGAAACCTCAGAAGAATGTCCTCGACCCCAACTTGTTTATCTCAGAAAAAAAATGTTTTATCTGTTATGATTTTGTGATAAAAGAGCCTACTTCATTCACCACTCAAAACTTAATTGATTTTATGGATACCTCATTTTACAAAGTGAAAGATACGAGTGACCAATGTTCTATTGTCGGCGGCGTGTGTAAAACTGATTGTACTGTCAAAAATGATATTGTTGATAAAGATAATAAATTTACTCAAGAAGTTCCCGATTCATGCAATCAGATTAAACCTGGAACAAAATGCTGTGTTGCGGATAAAAAGTTTGACTGTGTGAATCGTGGCGGTTCCTGTTCCTTTGGTGGTGTATTTGAAAAGCCTTTTAACGGATGGACATGCCGGGATAGAGACAAACATCCTCTCTGTTATTTGTCTGCTAATAACTATTTTAGCTATACAAAATACCTGCAGGAATTTAATGGACGTGGAGGATTTTATTCTAAAGCATCTAATGGATTTAAGTCAGATTTAAATCAACACTATGCTATTGTTTTTAGCGAGGAAACTGAAGCAACCTTATCTTCATCAGGTGGTGGAATTGATAATATCATCATTGCACCACTTGAAACGGTTAATAAAGACTGTTCAGTTGACTGGGGTGTTTCAGAAAAATGAACAAAAAAGCAGTGGAACTTGCGTTTTCGAAAATCATTGAAATACTTTTGTTTCTGATATTTCTTATCGTTATGTTTTATGTTCTTGCAACATGGAAAGATCAGGGTTACAGCATTCTTGACCGACTGCGTGGGTTATTTCGATGAAAGGACAGATTGGCTATGTCACAGTTGTAAAGATGGTTATTGGCGTCATGCTTGTTTTAGTTGCTTTTTCTATTGGCAGAAGCTGTGCTGAGGCAATACTCCCTTCGGTTAGCGAAGGAGTCACATCATTCAATAATTTTGTCGATGTCATCGAGAATACGAAAAACTGGGCTTCTGGAACGAAACAAAACGCAGGGTTAATTATGGATAAGAATACTGCGATTTTTGGATTTGCGAAAGGTGCGCAAAACACTGAAGTTTTTGGTTACTGGAGTCCGTTTACAGGCAGGCAATGGGTGCCGCGAAAAGTATATGTTCGGCCTCAAAGTTGTGGCGATAATTCGAAGGCATGTGCCTGTTTGTGCAGTTTCACAACAACAAACCCAATCGTATGCAACAGCGAAAAAATGAGGTGTCGTGCACTCTCAGATGGCATTAATTTTGTAGAAAAAGTAAGTCTCGACAAGATGGCACCACTTGCAATTCAACTTCCTGAAGAATTTCCTAAAGGACAATCAATCGTTAATGGTTTCATCATTGAACGTGAATCCGAAGGTCCTCGCCGTTTCACCGTCAGCATAGAAAAAACTAAAGACAACAAGTTAGCTATTTGTGCGCGTTCACCGTGCATCGAAAGCTAATCTTTTTTATCCATTGTAGCGTGATGTTTGCCAAGCTTTGAATATTTTGGTTGGTACTCTACTCTCCAATCTGCTAAATCTTCAGGCAAGAAGTAGCCTGGCTTTCCGGTGAGATACATCTTTTCTTCGACACAAAAGCCAACGATTGTAAATTCTCCGTCCGTTGATGGTGACCTGTCTTTCGTCCGACGATGCATCGTTATCTTATCTCCGCAATCAAACACCTCTGCCAACGCGTGTGGCATCACCGCTTCCCATACAACTGTTGGTAATCTTCCTTCGGTCAGTGATTTTTTTGACATTTTATCCGCGTAATCCACTGAAAAATCTGTCTGTATTTTTGCTTTGATAGCATCCATTTTTCTTGTATTGCTTTGTATCTGCTCACGCGGACCATACATCTTCTCTCCTCGTTCGCCCCAATCGTCAGCAAATTGTCGCGTGACATGTAGCACATATGGCTTTCCATCATCAAATGCGTTTACGGTCGTCCATCTGCCTGTTGCATATATCGCTTCAGCAGCTGCATCTTTTTGAAGCTGTATGAGCATTCTGAACCCTTCCGATTGTTTTGATTTCCATCCCTGTAACTTTTTTGCAGCGTCTGTATAATCATTCTTCGCGAGAGCTTCTTTCAATCCTTTGAGTTCATGATACGCTTTTTTGTGAGTTTCAACAATCTCTTCAAGTTGTTTTGTATCAACGTCGACATGTTTGGGTTTGTAACGCGTTGCGAGCATTAACTCAATAGCTCTGTCAGCATGTGCTGCAATACTTTCATTATATTCTCTCAGTACTTCGCGCTGTTCTTTATCAACCGTTCGTGCAGCATTGAGCGCATCATTGCTTTGGTCAAGCATCTCTTCGAGCTGTTTTCTAAAATCAAGCACTCTCTCTTTTTTAAGAGACTCTCTAATCATGTCATTAATTCCTGGAACTTCAACACCTGCTCCTGCAGGAAGATGGTTTTCCACAAACAAATTTTGCATCAATGCGTGAACACATGAGCGATGGAGTTCTTTGTACTTTTCAGGCAATGTTGACTCATCATACACCTGCAAAAAAGCAGTGATTCCATCAAGCGCCTGTCGGTAAGAACTTTTTTTGTCAGCAGACGCTTCACTCGGGTCAAGGTTGTTGAGCCATCCACCGCGCCCAAAAATCCCTCCTTTGATACGCGTCGCATATTCCTCAATATCTCTCGGACGCTCCTGTGCTTGTGCTTCCCCTGAGAGAGCTGCAACAATCGCTCCTGCTGTCGCCATGCGCTGGACAAGATTCATACTTCTTTTACAGACGTTTTACTATTTAAATATTGCTCGTTTGACCACTAATTAATGACTACTAAACTCACCGCTACCCTTAAATAATTCTTGAGCTTCTTTCATTTCATGCAGAAAAGAGGAATGGTGGTTTGGGAAGTTCTGATATGGGCAATCATTCTGATGGTTGTCGCTTTGATACTCATTTATGTGTTTAAAAGCTCACTGAATAAAGAAAAAGATATTATTGAAGGGCAGATTGGCGGGGCAGAGGATTGTGATAATGACTTTGTGCCAAATGCGTTTGATAAATGTAATAGCACTCCGAAAGGACTTTCTGTCAGTGCGAATGGATGCGCGCTTAATGGTGGGAAACCGGACACTTCATTGGGCGAATCTGAAACCAAAAGTTGTCCAGCACCAAAAAGTCCTACCCCTAACTAACCAACACCTTTTATAAACAATCTTTCTTTCTTATCTCGTATGCAAAAAAGAGGAACGTTAGTACTTCGTCTTGTCTTTGAACTGGCACTCTCCTTTGTTATTATCAGCGGTCTTCTTTCCATATCCAGAGGATTAGGCACGCAGCAGACTTTTGTAAAACAAAGCCTTGAGGAAGAAGGCGCACTTGTTATGCAGGAGCTTCAGCACGTTCCAGGAAATATTGTACTTCGGCATCCTCGTGATGTTTCTGATTTTATCGTACGATTGGAATCGAGCGAATTTGTTGTTGTTGATACAAGCAGTCGTGGAACTACCTTTCTTGGAAAAGTAAATCCTGCAGTTGTGCAAAACTCAAAAGAACTTTATTTCTACAAGAATGGAAATGAAATTTCTATTGCAGCGAAAAAGCCTGTTGTCACGCAACGAGAATGTGTTGATGTTCGTCTTGACAGAAGCAGGCTTGAGATTCAAGCAGAAGGTGCGCAACAGGATATCGCAAAAGCTTTAGCGTTCAAGTGCTCGGAAAAAGTCTGCGCATCCGGTGAATCGAGTAAAGATGTCAAACTTGCAGTCACTCCTTCGCAGGAAGGCATTGCTGCATATTTTTCTGTGAGTTCATCGAACAAAGATGTTGTCTGCACCATTCTCAATAATATGCTCGCACGCGATTCATCACTTATTACCTGGCTTGTGCCGGGCAAGTTATCCCAGAATTATCGCATCGAAGTTCAGCCGTCATTGAGAGAAACATTGGGTACTGTAATCCAGGAGAAATCATGAGCGATGCAGACCCTGTTTTTGCCGACTGGATGATTCATATGATTCCCTTTTTGTTTATTTCAGCACTTTTTATTACAGGATTTGTTGCGTCTATCTATTGGATTTCTTCTGCAGCGTATAAGATGCCCACTGGATTGAAAGACGAGATTGGTTATGATTATATTGTGGGGTGTTTCGAGGCAACGGATAGTCTTACGTCACGTCAAATATCGGCTGTTGATGGCGCTCGCTTTACTTCCATCGAAACACAGCGTTGTTTGCCATCGGGTGCGTATCGTCTGAAAATTAATGATAAAGTAACCGAAAAAGTTATTGCTACGACTTCTTGGGATAATCAAAAAACAGCTACAAAAATTGTTCCTGTTGCTGTGCAGGTTTTTGACAATGGAAAAATTTCTGATGCAACACTTACTATTGAGGTACAAACATGAACAAGAAAGGATTTCTTGACGATTTCCTTCCTTATCTTGCCGTCGGAGCGTTTGTTATTGTTATTGCGGTGATTCTTGTTTTTTATGGTGCGACAAAAGACAAAGGACAACAAGATTCTGCTGAAAAAGATTTGCTTACGCTCGAAGCACACAAAGCGCTACAAGATTACTTGAAAAGTAGCTTCAAAGACAGGTCAATGGCTGAGTATCTGACTGTTATTGCAAAACAAGATTCATTATATCCAGACTGGGAAGCACAAACAAAAACTTATTTTGAGTCGCGTTATCCTCAGAGGAAAACTCAACTCGTTGTTAAAACCTCTCGCGAAAAGATGGAAGTTCCTGAACAAGCACCTGAAGTACGTACTGTGGTATATGTAGATGCGTATCTTCCATCAGATATGTATGATAAAGTTGTACTCACATTAAATTTGGGGATACCATGAACAAAAAAGCTCAAATCCTTTACTATGCACTCATCCTTGGAATATTTTTCGCTTTCCTTTATTTTATTGTCCTTCAAATCCAGCAGCACGCAACGCCACAACAATACACTGGCTCACTTGCTGTTAACGCTCTCAACGTTGCTGAAAGAACAGAGCTCATCCTGCTTTATTATGAACAGGCTGCACGTTTAAGTTCTTACAATGCTCTCCCTGAGCTTGCACGTCATGGAGGATATATTACACCTGCTTGTGCCACTTATCTTGGTGCATCCGTTATTTCACTGAAATGCACGCCTGACCTGAACGTAAACTTCCAACATTTCTTTAATGAACAGATGAAACAAAGACTTGAGATGTATCCTCCAATGCCACAACAATTAACATCATCTCTTTCGGTAACTCCGCATGTCTCTTTTGTTCCGTTTAAGATTTATACGGACAAGAAAATGCTTGTCGCTGCGTCAGGCAAACCGCTTGATGTTACTCTCTCCATTCTCGGACAAGAAGCTGGGACCTATTCTTTAAGACCAGACCTGCGCGTTGAAATGGTGTATGACTTTGATTTGCTCGGAAAAGTTAGAGAAAAAATGGATTATCTCAAAGGGCTTGAAGATAGTACAAAGTTTACACCTTCGACTGAAAATGCTGTTAGTGTCGTGCTTGGAAGCTGTCCCGCAAAAACGCCTGAAGATGTTTTTTTTGACGTCGTTGAACGCGTTTCGAGTTGTGCGAAGACTGTACTCAATGCGCAGGAAAAGGCTACATGCACCTGCAGCTTACCCAGTGACGTGTCTGCACTCGGTTCATATCGCATCATTCTTCGGGAAAAAGATAATTCGTTGGTAGCTGAGCTTGTGTCTAATGATAATGTTCCTGTTGATGTCACTAAAGAGATTCGTCTTGCAATCCATGAAGGAAGTCCGTTTCGTTTTGATAGTCTCGTTGAGAAAAATGAAGTTGTACTCACTATTGATGCGGGAAAGATGCTTATTGATGGCAAGCCCGTGTCTTCAGAAAAAGCACTGCTCAGATATAAAGACATTAAAAATCTTATTACTTTTGTCAGTGACGACCAGCAAGATGATTTTTACAAACAAATCCCCTCCTGTTCTTCACCCCCCCTTAAAAAATTCCGCGTCTGCATCACCGCCGGCAAAGTTCCACAATTCGATAAGAAAACACAACAAACTCCATTCGTTGACGTTCACTTCCAAGTAGCAGTTGATGTATCTTGACATTAGCTATTTTTAATCACACAAAACTATATAAAACAAAATTTTCTCCTTGAGTGAATGCTTCTTACTCTCCAGCAAATCAAAGAACAAATTTTCGCGGCGGGAGTCTCTGAATCTGAACTTCAGGATAAAATTAAAAAGAAGATGGACGAGCTTTCTGGTCTTATAACTGAAGAAGGTGCAGCACATATCATTGCAAATGAATTAGGAATGAATCTTGCACAGGTTCAGGCATTAGTAAAAATCGGTTCTCTTACACCAGGCTTGCGTCAGGTTGAAGCGGTGGGCAAAGTTATCCAGAAATATGATGTTCGTGAGTTCCAAACGGTTCGCGGACCTGGCAAAGTCGGGAGTTTTCTCTACGGTGATGAAACGGGTGTTATCCGTGTTGTGCTTTGGAATGACCAGGCAACAAAACTTGCGGAAATCAACGCTGGCGATATCATCAAACTATCGTCGGGTTACGTTCGTGATAATAACGGCAGAAAAGAACTTCATTTAAATGAGCGTAGTGCATTAGTTATCAATCCTCCGGGAGAAACTGTTACTGTTGCGGAAAAGTCAACCAGTGCGAAAAAACATATCAAAGATTTAACCGCTGAAGACGAACAGGTTGAGCTTCTCGTCACCTTGGTCGATATCTATGAACCACATTTTTTTACTATCTGTCCCACCTGCAACCGTCGCGCAAATGAATCAAATGGTGTGTTCAACTGTTTGAATCATGGTGCTGTCACTCCTGTTATTTCTTATGTCGTTAATGCTCTCGGTGATGATGGGTCAGATACTATCCGTATCGCATTCTGGAAACAGCAGGCAGAACACCTGCTGAAACAGGAAAGTTCGGCAGTGTTGCATTACAAGGATTACCCTGAACAATTCCAGGAAGTCAAGCATAAACTACTGGGCGAAGTTGTTAAAGTCGTTGGCAAAGTTCGCAAGAATGAAATGTTCGACCGATTAGAATTCAATGCGCAGCTCGTCTTCTTTCCAGAAGCGCAAGAATTGCAGCGTCTTGAAAAAGCTGTATAAATTTGACTATTACGTAGAAGTGCTGTTACCTCAGGAAGAAAAAAATCACTGCGTTTTTTTACGTATTCTGCTCCAACAATCACTTTTTGAGCATCTAAACCAAACATTTAAATAATAAAATAATATCACTCGTCTTGGAAAGAGGTATGGCAGACGAACTTACATTAACAAGGTTTCTCTTGGCAGTGATGCTGGGAACGCTGTTTGCAATCGTTTATTCAATGAGAAAGCTCATTATTCTTGAGCGTTATATTGCGCGCATCGAAGGGCATATTGAGAAGCTTTCAAAATATATTTTAAAAGAAGAGCGTTTTATCAAGCGAAAAATCAAGTAAGTGATTTAATCTCTTTTTTAAGCAGAGCAATCTTTTGTGCAGTGTTTTCTACCTTCTTTTCTTTCTGTTCCTGTGCTGCGAGTTCGCCGCATTCAGGGCAACGGTATTCGAGGTTAACTGCCTGTTCGAAATCCATGCGCACACAATTATTCACGCAGATGAAGTATTGCTGTCCGGTTTCGCCGTTCACCTGGCTTTTGAGCTTGTCGAGCTCTTCTAGCTTCATTTTCTTGTACAAATACTTGATATGCTCCTGCTTAAACGTCCAATAATAGATGTACCACCCTTTCTTCTTGTCTTTTTTCCGTGTAAACTCGACAAGATTCGCGCCATAGAGCCGATAGAGCGTATTGCGCACCTTTTTGATGTCTTCTTTGAGAATTTCGGCAAGCTTGAATTCAGATACGTTTTCTTTGCCTTTAATCTTGTTGACAAGAGATATCACGTCTGCGCCGCAGATGCTGCGTACCACCTCATCCATTTTCTTGTCGGTAAGTCTGACCATCGCGGAAAAGTATTCTCTGTAAAACCCGACTTTTAAATGTTTCGTCTCAGAGCTTACTTGTTTTGTGAATTTTCGGTCACAAACTGCCCAAATGTCATCCCCTGTACCTCGGCAAGCTTCTTTGAAGCAAGCCTGCATGTGCCTGTATCCTCGAGCTGTTCAGGACGAAGAAAATACCATTGTGTACGGTCAAATCGTACTGCTACCCAGGGCTCAGCGCCAAATGTCTGTGCAAATTCTTTCAGCTGAAAAATATCGTCGCGTGGAATATACTTGAGCTCATCGCGTGATGTCTTGCATTCAATCGCTACTTTTCGCTGAGGACTTCCTGCAATGATGTCAGGCGCAGGATATCGTGACGAGCCGCTGCCCGCCACCCTGCACGCAAGCCAAGTCTTTGTTTCCCAAAATAGCTTGATGAGTTCTCGTTCAGCGTTTATCCCCTTGCTTTTTCGTGACATTCAAACACCAACCCGATTGAGTTCACAGCTTCACATGCATCAGGTCTTCCGCTGCTTCGGTGTTGTCAAAAACGTCCCGCGCATCTTCTTCTAAGACCTGTGCATTTTTATATCGGGGTGAAAAATGGACCAGATACAGCTTTTTCGCTTGAGCATCGTTTGCAAGCTGTGCAGCTTCTTTTGCGGTCATGTGCGAATGTTCCTGTGCTTTGTCTGCAAGTTCTGAAGCGTACGTTGATTCAAGGATGAGAATGTCGGCATATTTGCCCAGTTTGACAACATTGCTGCATGGGCGTGTGTCTGTAGCATATGCAATTCTTCTGCCCTGTGTGACTGAGCTGACGTCGTCCGGATGAACTGTTTTTCCAAGATGGCTTATCTTTTCTCCACGCTGCAGCCTGCCAATCAGAGGGCCTGCTGGAATTTTCAGCTGCTTTATCTTGGTCATTAGTATCTTTCTTTTTTCGGCTTCGACAAACGCAAAACCGATGCAGGGGATAGTATGCTTGAGCTGCTCTGCACAAATACTATAATCCTCTGTTTTGACAATTTCTCCCGACACAACATCATGAGCAACATAATCAATCGTATCTTTGCCTGCAAAGAGCTTTCTTAAGATGTCAACATTTTTGGCAGTTCCTTTTGGACCATAAATATGCAGTGTTGAGCTATATCCTGAAGCTCCCAGCGTTTGCATCAACCCGGGCAAACCTAACACATGGTCTCCATGCCAGTGGCTTAGCAGTATTTTCGTGATTATTGGGGGTTTGACACCTGCGCATCGTAACTGTCGTTGTATTCCTTCGCCACAATCAAAAAGGATGCCTTCTCCTTTGTAAAGTAATAATACGCCGGGATGGTTGCGCTGCTTTGTCGGCTGCATGCAGCTTGTCCCTAAAAAAATCAGTTCCATTCGACCTCATGTAAATTCATTATTTTCGGCTGAAAGTCTCTTGTGTTTCTTCGGTCAATCAAAATCGCTTTAACACCAGCTCTCTGCGCAGCAGCAATATCGCTTTCAATGCTGTCGCCAACTACGAGCATGTCTTCCGACGTTAACTTCAACTTCTTCATCAGCAATGGATAGGTTCGTGTATCTGTTTTTATCATTCCTTCGTTGTACGAGAGGAAGACGATATCAAACAATTCTCTGAGGTTAAATTTATCAAGCACTTTGTCAACCGAGAAGTTATCTGAATTGGCGAGAAGCACAAGCGTATAGTTTTTGCGTAGCTTCGTCAGCACTTCTTTTGTTTCTTCATAAGGCTGTGCCAATAACCAGTTTTTGTTCCACATGCCTATCATGGCATCAAGCCGTTCTTTTGTTTTTTCGACACTAAATGCATCACAGACCAGTTCACACGCTTCAGCGAGCGAGTTAAATGGGCGCGTCATCATCACCTGCTCAAGCTGAATGACAAAAGAGGGGTACTCCATCTGTATTCCTAAGACGTTTCTCATCTGTTTAATCGGACTTATGACTCCTTGTTCTACTAACGTTCCCCAAAAATCGAATACAATTGCTTTTTTCATTCAGAGGTTAGAACACACAACGTGTCAAAAACCACCAGCTATGCTCGTGACACGCTGCTGCATATGCCACGACGATTGGTTTTTGAGCACATCAGATTTTCCTATGTATCACCAAAAAGCCTGAAAATCTAAATGTTTTTATAGCTTTCCTCTTTCCAACAGCGGAATGAACGTTGAAAGCAAGTTAAAACTTCTGACGCGCAACACTGCTGAGGTTGTGACACGTGACGAGCTTCGCAAGCTACTCGAAACAAAAAAATCACCTTCGGTTTATTTAGGCACTGCAATCACTGGTCGGCCACATATCGGCTATTTTGTCTGGGTGCTGAAGTTAAGTGATTTTTTGCGCGCAGGGTTTCGGGTTAAAGTTCTTCTCGCTGATTTACACGGCGCATTGGACAATTGCCCGTGGGACTTGCTGGAAAAAAGATACACGTACTACAATGAGATTATTCGTCTGATGTTCACTGCGATTGGTGTTCCGCTAAAAAACCTGACGATTGTCAAAGGTTCCGAGTTCCAGTTAAAAAAAGAATACATGCTTGATGTTCTTCGTCTTGCAACGTTTACATCTATCAATGATGCAAAAAGAGCAGCAAGTGAAGTCGTGAAGTTTGGCGACAATCCAAAACTCTCTGGGGTAATTTATCCACTCATGCAGGCACTTGACGAGCACTATCTCGATGTTGACGTTCAGTATGGTGGTATCGATCAAAGAAAAATATTGATGTACGCGCGTGAATTTCTGCCGAAAGTAGGGTACAAGCCTCGAATAGAATTCATGACGCCCTTGATTCCGGGTCTTGTTGGAACAAAGATGTCTTCCTCTGACGTCAAATCAAAAATTGATGTGCTTGACGACGAAAAAACAGTCAAAGAAAAAGTTAATAGTGCACATTGTGTCCCGGGCATTGTGGAAGATAACGGCGTGCTTGCCTTTGCGAAGTATGTTATCATGACGTTAAAGACAGACAATAAAGAAGCATTGGTCATCAATCGCCCTGAAAAGTACGGCGGCAATATCTCTTATAGCTCAGCAGAGCAGCTTGAACAGGATTATGTTGCGCAAAAGTTGTTTCCTTTAGACCTAAAGAATACCGTCGCGGATGAGATAAATAAATTATTGAAGCCGTTCCGTGACAATCGCGCAGAATTACTAAAGCTGGCGAAGAGTGCGTATACGGAGTGAAAACTTTTTCTCCAACAGTTATGCAAAATTACAGTCTTGCATCCTTCAATAAAACCGTATTCTCTTTTACCTTTTTTGCAAACTTTTCATCCGCTGTAATTAGAATCCCTTCATTCTCTTTTGCAAGTGCTAAAAATATCGCATCATAAACTGTACATCTACCTGAATAAGCAATTTCAACGGCTTTTCTGAGCAATTCAAATGTTGGCACTTGCACCATAAAGCCGAACCCAGCAATTGCTTTGAGAGCTTCTTCTACGTCTCCCGCTGTAAAGTTTGGATTCCAGCGCAAGCCGTTTGCAATTTCATAGAGAAGTGACATACTCTCCCTCTAAAAGAGAGGAGCCTCTTGCTTCAACGACGGAGCTGCTTGCTCCATCTCCACAAGCGTTGATTCGGCTGTGTCCCAGCCTATCTCTTTGAGCGTTAGACGCTTTATTTCAAGTGCCGAATTGTAATCTCTCGGTGCAGTAA
>Ga0209541_10000644_pt1 | contig 69212 bp, 56 predicted proteins | sample RifCSPlowO2_01_FD_184027 | JGI IMG/M metagenome (GOLD analysis project Ga0209541, IMG submission 184027) | Groundwater microbial communities from Rifle, Colorado - Rifle CSP2_plank lowO2_0.1 (SPAdes) (version 2) | ecosystem: Environmental > Aquatic > Deep subsurface > Groundwater | place...
TTAAAGATCTAAGAACAGGTTTTGAAACTGGCGATGCCCAGAGAGTTTTAGATGGGGATCTGGAAGAATTCATTAAACGTGAACTTACTCTTTCAAGAGACAGCTAAGCAGTTGTCGCTTGAAGCTCTCACTTGATATAATGACCAAGAGCCAAAATATTACAAAAATGCAGCAAGATCAAGATCAATCACAAAAATCAAAGATAACTTCATTACTTCGGAAAGTTCCCCAAAGAGCAAATTTGCCGACTAAATTTTTGCCCATTTTTATTATTTTGGTGGTAGTTACAGCAGGTATTTTTTCCGGCTTAGTATTTTCTTCAAGGAATAAAATAGCCAAAGTAAACTCGCAAAAAGCCGCACTTAGCGAGGAAACTTTAACAGGCGAGCAAAAACAGTCTTTTAATCAGACATTTAGGGATGAGGCAGAAGGGGTAGTCGAAAGAAATGACAAATTAGACAAATATGCCCAGGGCACGCATAAATTAATCAGGCCGGGCGGGGAAAGTCAAACTGCCTATCTTACTTCATCAGTATTGGATCTGGATGAATATGTCGGCAAAAAGGTTAAGGTTTTTGGTGAAACCTTCGGATCCTCACAGGTTGGGTGGTTAATGGATGTTGGAAAAGTTGAAATTATTAATTAATCCGCCAGCTGGCGGACTGCCCCATGCTTAAATTCGAATCTGTTACAAAAAAATACGCAGGTGATCAAGTTGCCCTGGAAGATGTTGATCTAAAAATTACCGGCGGAGAATTCGTTTTTATAGTCGGACCAAGCGGCGCCGGAAAATCCACGCTTTTGAAATTAATAACAAGAGAAATTTCACCGACCAGCGGCAGAATTTTAATAAATGACGAGGATATTTTCTTGACACCGCCTTCTAAAGTCCCGCAGCTGCGAAGACAAATTGGGACCGTCTTTCAGGATTTTAAATTACTTTTAACAAGAACGGTTTTCGAAAACGTGGCCTTGCCGCTTGAGGTATTATCAAAAAAAGAATCCGATATCGAAAAAGAAGTATCTAGCGTACTTGAGAAAGTAGGGCTTTTGGAAAAGGCTGAAAGATTTCCCGCCGAGCTTTCAGGTGGCGAAGTTCAAAGAACGGCAATAGCCAGGGCAATCATCGCAAATCCACAAATACTTCTTGCAGATGAGCCCACAGCAGACCTGGATCCAAAAACAGCCCTAAGTGTTATCTCACTTTTGGATAAAATAAATAAAGAAGACAAAACTACGGTTTTAATGGCAACCCATAATGCCACAATTGTCAATCATTTTAAAAAAAGGGTAGTGGTTCTTGAGCAGGGTAAAGTAGCAAAAGACGAAAAGGAAGGAAAATATGAATCAGGTTAAAAAGACTATCAAACTTCTCCGGCGCAGTCCATACCAGGCCCTTGCAGCCGCTCTTGCCATGTCACTGACTTTTTTTGTGGCAACCATCTTCGTGGTACTGGTTATCGGAGGCCAAATTGTCTTAAATTATATTGAACAGAGGCCGCAGGTAATTGCCTTTTTTAAGGATGATACCAGCGACCAAAAGATAAGTGAAATAATCGATCAGGTAAAATCAACCGGTTTGGTAACAAACGTAAAGTACGTCACCAAGGAAGAGGCCCTGGCAATTTACAGGGAAAGAAACAAGGAAGATCCCCTGCTTTTAGAATCGGTTTCTGCTGATTTCCTACCGGCATCTGTCGATATTTCCGTTAAAAAAGCGCAAGATATCGGCCAGATAACTCAGGTAGTCAAAAGCAGAAGTGAAGTAGATAAAGTGATCACGCCTGAAAACCTTGTTGAACAATTGGTTAAGTGGACTAAGGCTTTGAGGCTTGGAGGAATAATTTTTGTTTCAACCCTCCTTTCTATATCCTTCCTTATAATAATAATGGTAATTGGAATGAGAATTGCCATTCGCCGCGATGAGATTTCTATAATGAGCCTGGTTGGGGCCACAAAATGGTATATCGCCAAGCCATTTTTTATTGAAGGTGCGCTTTACGGAATACTGGGGGCAAGCCTATCTATATTTCTGGTGTATGTAATTTTGCTGTTTTACTCGCCAAATATCCAAAATTTCCTAGGACCCATCCAAATTTTTCCCATCACCCCTCTTTTCTTTGTATACCTTTGGGCAGGAGAGGCATTGGTTGCCGCCTTCGTTGGAATTGCCGGCGCCACCATCGCCTTGTTTAGGTATTTAAAAGTTAGATAATATTAAATCATGGTCAAAAAGTTTCTGCCCAAGGTTTTCCTACTGCTTTTAATTATTCTCATAAGTTCTTTTTTTGCAGTTACCATTTTTGCCCAATCGGAAGTTGACAAATATCAAGAAATTCAGAAAAAGATAGCAGAAGTTTCTGCAAAGATTTCCGACCTGCAAAAGATAGAAAGGGATTTATCAGAACAAATTACGTATATTAACAGCCAAATTAAACTCACGGAGCTACGGATTGAAGAAGCACAGGTCAAAATCGATCAGCTTGAAAAAGAAATAGGAGTACTTGGTTTTAGAATTGGTTACATTACCGATTCCGTTAACAGGCTCGAAGTTCTTTTAAAACAGCGCATCGTTGCAACATACCAGCAAAGTTTCATCTCAAATATCGAACTTCTTTTAACTTCCCGCGACTTTTCAGATCTAATTCTTCGTCTTCAATACGTTAAGCAGGTCCAAGAGAATGATAAAAAGATTTTAGCCGACCTCCAGACAACAAAAGCCACTTACAGTAATCAGAAGGAAGAAAGAGAAGACAAACAGGCGCAAATTGAAGAAGCCAAAGAGAAATTGGATGCCGCCAATTTACTTCTTGCCAAACAAAAGAAAGAAAAAGCTGATTTCTTGGCAATTACGCGAAATGACGAGAGTCGCTATCAGGAAGAATTAAGAAAGCTTCAGGCTGACGCGGCCTCAATATCTCAGGCTCTTGGCAATATTGGGGCTCGGGTTGGAACTGTCTCAAAAGGTGATGTTGTTGCTTCTGTTGGTTCAAGCGGTTGTTCCACTGGACCTCATTTGCATTTTGAAGTTTTCACCGATGCTAAGGTGGAAGGCGGCAGAATTATAGGGAATAGAGTAGATCCTAAGCCGTATCTTGAAGACGGAAAGTATGAAAGACCTGTCCCTAATTACCCTCAAAATGTAACTACCTGGTACGGAGTGACTTATTTTTTAGGAGTTCATACAGGTATTGATATTGCCGATCCATTCGGCACACCGATTCGCGCAATTGACGGCGGTGAGGCATACTTTACGCAAGCTCCATGTAATTACAAAATTGCGGGCGGAACGTCACTCGGTAAAGGCATTGTAGTTGATCACAAGAACGGTCTGGTCACACTCTATTGGCACATTCCATAAATATTTAGCTTCACACACCAGGTGTTAGCTTCACACACCAGGTGTGTGTCAGGTGGACACCCAGGGATATTTTTGATCATTGACAAAACTTTTCTAAATCTTTATGTTTTGGGCTAATGCCCAAAATAGTTGCCTGTCTTATTACTCTGTTTCTTTTTCTCTTTTTTCACTCACCAGTCTTCGCTGATTCACAAGTCGTCATCAATGAATTTTTGGCGGATTCTGTTTCCGGTGAAGGAGAATGGGTGGAGTTTTATTTTCCTTCGGGACCTATTGATATTTCTAGTTATTATTTAAAGGATGTCGCCAATACCAAAAAGACACTTAACTCTCTTGAAAATTGTGGTAATTACGCTGTTTATGACTTAGTTACGTCAACGGGTAACCCATCAGATGGTTGGCTAAATAACAGTGGACAAGAATCTATATTTCTCTATGACGGGAATGATAATTTAGTTGATTCTTTCGAAAACTGGTTAAATCCCGGTGAAGGGAAAACCTTAGGTAGAATTCCAGACGGCAGCGGCAACTGGCAAGAAACGGAAAAAGCAACTAAATGCCAACAAAACTCTCAGGCTCTTCCATCTCCCACACCCATCCCCACCCCCGCCCCATCACCGACAAGCTCGACATCTCAATCGAGTACGTCGACAAAATCTCCGACACCGACACCAAAGCCGTCGGCAACGCCCGCAAAATCTTCATCTTCCTCGCCATCGACTACCCCCAATTCGGTATTGGGAAGTAAAACAGAAGAACAACTGTTGCTAACCTCAACTCCGGGAGTCTCTCCATCACAGTCAGCCGAAGGTGAGCAAAAAGGATCGTCTAAGACCAAAATTGCCGCGATGTTAACAGGATCAGGAGTTATTCTTATCGGTTTGTCTATCGGCTTTTTTGTATTGTACAATAGGGTTTTAAATAAATCGGAAAACCAAAAGAATTCAGAAAACTAATTGAAAAAACTATTAATTTTATGGCTGCCCGCTGTTTTATGGGCGGCAGTAATTTTTATATTTTCATCCATGCCTCAAATTTCCGTGAGCCAATTCTTTTTATGGGATTTTATTCTAAAGAAAGTTGCCCATATTAGTGAGTATGCAATCCTATTCTTTTTATTATTTAGAGCAACACAAAAAAATTACATTTTGTCATTTGCATTGACCATAATTTATGCGCTCTCAGACGAGCTTCATCAAAGTTTTGTTCAAGGCAGAACAGCGGCCTTTTACGATTTGGGCTTTGATCTAACAGGTGCTAATATTTGTGCATACACAATATGGAAATCAAAACTAAATCAGTCCAAGGGACACGACAAGTAGCCAAAAGGCTAGCCAAAGAACTGCGCGGCGGGGACGTTGTTGCGCTTTACGGAAATTTAGGATCGGGAAAAACAGTTTTTGTACAAGGCTTGGCTAAAGCGTTAGGTATTAAAAGAAGAATTCTTTCTCCCACTTTTGTATTTTTAAGATCATACCCTTTTGTTTTAAAGCGTGCTTGGCTAATCTTTCACCACTTGGATCTTTATCGAGGTAAAAGCAAAAATGATTATGTCAATCTGGGACTTGAAGAGTTATTTTTACCCAATTCGATAGTTGTTATTGAGTGGGCAGAGAAAATCAAAAATTTTTTGCCTAAAAAAAGAATTGATGTAAAACTTAGAATAATTGATGATGATACAAGAAGCATTAAAATCTTCACCCCTTACTCTTCGAGTGACCGAGCGAAGCAAGGGAATCGAGAAGTTTCCAAATCGAAGTTCTCGATAAACTCGAACAATAAAGCGGTGAATGTTTTAAAATCCGGCGGCATTGTCATATTTCCTACGGATACGGTATATGGAATAAGCTGTCGGTTTGATAATCAAAAGGCGATTAAAAGACTTTATCAAATTAAAGGCACACCCCAAAATCAGCCTTTCCCGATTTTAGTTTCAAAAATCGATCAAGTTAAGTCTTTGGCTATCATAACTAAAATTGGTCAGCAGTTAATCAATAAATATTGGCCGGGGGCAATAACTATTATTCTCCCTTCCCGTCATTCTTCGGCCGCGCCTCAGAATGACACGAGCAAGGTGGGCTTTCGCATGCCGGACTCCGATCTCATCAGGTTTCTTATCGACCGAGTCGGTGTTCCGATAATCGGCACCTCTGCCAACATTCATGGACAAAAACCTGTCTCAAGTTTTGCAGATCTAGATCCTAAAATTATCAAACTTGCCGACTTGGCTATTTCCGGTGAATGTCAAAAAGGAGTCGAATCAACGGTTGTCGATGCCACATGTACTCCACCCAAAGTTTTGCGCCAAGGAGCAGTTAAACTTATGTCGCTAAACCCCGTCATTCCCGCGAAAGCGGGAATCTAGAAACTGGATTCTCGATCAGGTCGAGAATGACAAAAGTAAGTCGAAGGATGTTACTTAAAATCGATACCACTAAAAGGGAAGAAGTAATTGTTCAGTTGATTGATCCAAAATCCGATCTAAAAGATAAACTGGTTCAAAAACAAAAACTTGGTTCTCAACTCCTTTTGCCAATGATTGTCAAAATTTTAAAAAAGAACAAAATTGATTTCTCCAAACTTACCGCAGTAGAAGTCAATACCGGTCCGGGTTCTTTTACAGGTACTAGGGTTGGTGTTGCAGTTGCCAATGCTTTAGGTTACTCTTTGGACATTCCAGTTAATGGCAAAAAGGATACGATAGCTTTGCCAAAATACGAAAAAAGTAAATTTGACTAATGAAAATCTTAGTTACGGGTGGTGCAGGATTTATCGGATCGCATGTCACAAGACTTCTTCTTGACGCTGGTCATCAAGTTGCAGTCTTGGACAATCTTTCTCACGGTTACAAAGAAAGTGTCGACAGTCGGGCAAAATTACTGGTTGGTGATATCAACGATCGCGGGAAGACTAAGGCAGCACTCAAAGGAATTGATGCAGTCATTCATATGGCAGGACTTATTGTCGTTCCCGAATCAGTCGCAAACCCTACTGCCTATTGCGACAATAACGTCATTGGTACGGTTTCACTATTGGAGACCATGAGAAATACCGGCGTCAAAAAAATAATTTTCTCATCATCAGCCTGTGTCTACGGCACTCCCGACAAATTACCCATTATGGAAGATGCCCAAATTAAGCCGGACAATCCTTATGGCGCCTGTAAGGCATCAGTCGAGTCCTTCTTGCAGTCATTTAACGCAGTTTATGGAATCGATGCTGTGATTTTGCGTTACTTTAATCCCTATGGTCCGGGCGAGTTGCACGAGCCGGAAACCCACGCAATTCCCAATTTTATAAAATCAGCACTTTCCAAAAAGCCAATCCCATTGTATTGGCAGGGTGAACAAATTCGTGATTTTATATACATTGAGGATTTGGCAAGAGCACATATTGATGTGCTTGGACTTTCCGGCTATCAAGTTTTTAATATCGGCACCGAAACTGGAGTAAAAGTAAAAGATGTCATTTCGGAAATTTTTAAAATAGTCGGATACAAAGTACCAATAGACGACTTGGGACAAAGACCGGGCGATGTTGCCGCAAACTACGCCTCAAGCAAAAAACTTCAAAAAGCTGTAGGCTGGAAAGCCAAAGTTGATTTAAAAGAAGGCCTCAAAAGAACGATAGATTTTTACAGACACAATTCGTGATTTACATTACATCTACTATTCATCATTCTTGGAACAGAAAATTTAATGCGAAACTCTGTGAAGCTTTAGAGAAAAGGGGTATCAAGGTTTATCTTCCACAAAGAGACACTATTCAGGATAAGAAAATAATATTTAAGCAAAATCACCGTGTTATCAGCAGAGTAAAAGCAGTCTTAGCAATCGCCATCAACGAATCTCCTAATTGGGGAGTAGAAATTGGTTTTTCCTATGGCATTGGTAAAAAAGTAATTGCTTTAACTCAAGCAAGACACGAGATTCCCTTGATGGCAAAATCTATGTTTTCTGAAGTTCTTGAAGTAAAAGATCCCAATAATATTAAGGAGTATATAGACCGGTTAGTCAAAATTATCCCACAAGACAACTAATCGCTCAGTTACAATAGTATTTACTTTGATGAAGCAGGCTTCAGCTTGTTATAATTACGAAGTAATTACGTCGCGAGCCCGAGATTATGAGGGCGAGGGAGACTTAATTAGTAAATCATATAATGAAAGGCGTTATTTTAGCAGGCGGAAATGCAACTCGTCTTAGACCCTTAACTTGGGTTACTAACAAACATCTTCTTCCCATCTACAACAAGCCGATGATTTTTTATCCTCTTGAGGCAATGGCAAAGGCAGGTGTAGAAGATGTACTTATCATTACCGGACCAAGTCATAGCGGGGCCTTTATTAATCTTTTAAGGTCCGGCAAGGACTTCGGCCTTAGACTTTCTTATGAAATTCAAGAAGATGCAGGAGGCATTGCCCAGGCAATAAATATAGCAGAAGACTTTGCTGACAATGGCAAAATCTTAGTAATTCTGGGCGATAATATTTTTAGCCAATCCCTTAAAAAGGATGTTGAAGAGTTTGAGAAAATGGAAAAAGGCGCCGTTGTTTTCGGCAAACACATGGCAGTAGCCAGCAAACAATATGGGGTAATCGAGGTTAAAAACGGAAAAGTAATTTCAATTGAAGAAAAACCGCAAAAGCCTAAATCTGATATCGGACAAACCGGCATTTATATGTATGATCACAGAGTGTTTGATTTCATCAAGAAACAAAAGCCTTCAGCCCGCGGTGAATTCGAGGTTACTGATCTTAACAATGTTTATGTTTTGGAAGGAACAATGATCTGCAAAATGCTAACCTCCTGGTGGGTAGATGCAGGTACGTCTTTTGACGAGTTGTTAAAAGCCAACAGCCTCGTTGCGCAGGAAATTAAAAAAGAAAAATGAAAGTTCTAGTTACCGGAGGAGCAGGCTTTATCGGCTCCAACTTCATTCATTATTGGTTAGATAATCATTCAAATGATCATTTAATCAACTTTGATAAATTGACTTATGCCGGCAATCCCGAAAATTTGGAGGATGTTACAAGTAACCCCAATTACGAATTCATAAAAGGTGACATTGCACAATCAGCTGACATCAAGGAAGCGCTTGAGGGGGTTGATATTGTTGTTAATTTTGCAGCTGAAAGCCATGTTGACAGGTCAATCCTTGATCCGGCCCCGTTTATCCTCACAAATGTAGTCGGAACCCAGGTGCTTTTAGATGCTGCAATTCAAGCAAAAGTTAAGCGCTTCCATCACGTCTCAACCGATGAGGTCTTTGGAGCATTGGAACTTAACTCTGACAAAAAATTTAACGAAGAAACAAATTATAATCCGAGAAGTCCATATGCCGCCTCAAAAGCGGCATCTGATCATTTAGTAAGAGCATACTTTACCACTTATCAACTTCCAATTACTATTACAAACTGTTCCAATAATTTCGGGCCGTATCAATACCCGGAAAAGCTAATATCTCTTGCCATAACTAATCTGTTGGAAAACAAAAAGGTGCCGGTATATGGAGACGGTCTTTATGTTCGTGATTGGCTCTACGTTGAGGACCATTGTGCAGCAATCGATTCAGTCATTACCAAAGGTAAGATAGGCGAAACTTATTGTATAGGAATTGATAATGATATTTCCAATATCCAAGCCATCAAAAAAATTCTTGAAATTCTGGAAATGAAAGAAGATAAAATCGAATATGTAAAAGACAGACCAGGTCATGATAGAAGATATGCAATTGATGCCACAAAAATAAACAAAGAGCTTGGGTGGAAGCCGAAATTTGATTTTGAAACTGCACTTGGCAAAACAGTCACGTGGTATAAAGAGAATAAAAACTGGTGGCAGAAACTAAGAAATAAAAATTTTGAGAATTATTACCAGAAACAATACATTTTAAGAAATGAAACTTAAATATAATACGTTATCAGATCAAAAAGATTTAATAGAGGGAGTAGTAGTAAAAAAATTAGTAATTCACAAAGATCAATCAGGAACTTTGGTTGAGACACTAAGAAAAGACTGGACAGATGTTTATAACGAACTAAATTTGCCTTTTACAATGCAATATCTTTCAGTAACCCCATCGGGGGTTTGCCGTGACGAAGACAAATGGCATGTACACAAAATACAGAAAGACCGTTTTATTTGTGTTTCGGGCCGAATTATCACTGCTCTTTACGATCCAAGGGAAAATTCCAAAACCAAAGGGCGACTGAACCTATTCTTGCAGGGACCTCAGAAAGAAGAATTGTATCTTCTGGTGATTCCGGAGCTGGTTTACCATGGTTTTATGGTGATTTCCAAAGAGCCAGGGTCCCTTCTTAACTTCCCGACCCAACTCTATACTGGAGAAGATGAGGGAAGGGTAATAAATAGCCAATTTAGGTGGCAAGATGTCCGCAATGACTTTGGACTCAAATAACAAGTTACCTTTAGCAGTTATAGGCTCCTCGTCAATGGTAGGTTCGAGATTTTGTGACCTGTCAAATCAAAATTTTAGGCTGATTAAAGCCGATTTGCATGGAGAAATCCCAGTAGATATAACAGATGTTAAATCAGTCCGCCATTTTTTTTTACAAAATAACTTCCAGTATTTGATTTTATTCTCCGCTTTCGCAGATGTAGATGAGGCAGAAAAACAACGCGGAAACAAAGAAGGAAATTGCTGGAAAATCAATGTTGAAGGTGTCAGAAATGTTGCGAATGCTTGTAAAAAATTTAAACGAAAACTAATATTTATTTCAACTGACTTCGTATTTGACGGAATAAATGGTCCATATGACGAAACAGATCCAATTGGAGGGGATCTAGACAAAATTTCGTGGTATGGCCTTTCCAAAATAGAGGGTGAAAAGATTGTTCAAAGAGTATTAGCTGACTTTATAATTTTGCGAATATCTTATCCTTACCGGGCCGAATTTCAAAAGAAAGATGATTTTGCAAAAATTATTTTAAGAAGATATCAGGAAAATAATTTATTTCCGATGTTTTCCGACCAGTTTTTTTCACCTACATTTATAGATGATCTTGCTCCTGCAATTCGACTCATAATTAGCAGAAATCAAAGAGGGATTTTTCATATTGCTAGTCCCCAAATAACAACTCCTTATGATTTTGCTAAACATCTCATATTAGCTTTCGGAGGTAATCCATCAAAAGTAAGGAATGGATCAATACTACAAACGAAACTTGGCGCTCCAAGATCCGCCAATGGCGGGCTGAAGGTGGAAAAAATCAGAAATTTAGGCTTTCTCCCGACAGATTGGAAGAGAGGTATCCAAATAATTTATTCTCAATCGAAAGGCAAATTGATTTAAAGTTTTCATTTTGGCTAAAATAAACTATCCCCTCATAGATTCGAGGGAAAACTTTAACTTATGACATTAACTGTAATCGGAGCAGGCTATGTAGGTTTAGTAACAGCGGCTGTTTTTTCCCAGCTTGGCAATAAGGTTTATTGTGTTGACATTGACCAAAAAAGAGTTCAAGACTTGAAGATTGGAAAAATCCCATTTTTTGAACCTTCACTTGCTGATTATGTCAAAAGAAACATAAAAGCAAAAAGATTATTTTTTACAACAAGCTACAAGGAGTCAGTGCCTAAATCTAAAGTTGTCTTCATCTGTGTCGGTACTCCTCCTAAAAACAACGGTGAAGCAGATCTTTCCTATCTTTTTGCAGCAGTTGAAGAAACAGCCAAAAATCTTACTACTTATACTTTAATAACCATAAAAAGTACGATTCCAATCGGCTTTGAAGATGATCTGGAAGAAGTTGCCAGAAAACATGCCAAGAGTAAATTTGAATTCGCCTCATCCCCAGAATTTTTAAGAGAAGGAACTGCTATTGAGGATACTCTTCATCCCGACCGGATTGTTATAGGAACAGATAGCAAAAAGGCGCAAAAGATACTTCTTGAACTGCATGCACCGATTTCCGGAAACAGAATTATCACAGATATCAGAAGCGCACAACTTATTAAATATGCATCAAATGCACTTCTTGCCACAAAGGTTTCTTTTGCGAACGACATTGCAAATCTCTGCGAGAAAATGGGTGCCGATGTCGAAAAGGTATTGGAAGGGGTAGGGCAAGACAAACGAATCGGGCGCTCATTCTTGTACCCCGGCGTCGGTTATGGAGGATCTTGTCTGCCTAAAGATGTCTTAGCCTTCATTTCAATTGGTCAGTTTTTTGATTACGACCTGACACTTCTTAGAGCAGTTGATGCTATTAATGAGAAGCAGATTCTCAGGTTTATTACCAAGATTAGAAAAGCACTTGGAGCAGATGAAGAGAAGAGAAAAAACCTTGAAGGAAAGAAACTGGCAGTCTTAGGTCTAGCCTTTAAACCAAATACCGATGATATTAGAGAATCACCCTCAATAAAAATAATTAAGCACCTTCTCGACTTAAAAGCTCAAATTACTGCCTATGATCCTCAGGCAATGGAAAATACAAAAAAAATTTTACCGGACATTAATTATACAAAAGATGCTTACGGGGCACTTAACGGTAAGGATGCTTTAATTTTGATAACGGAGTGGCCCCAGTTTAGAGAGCTTGATTTAGATCGTATAAAAAAAATTTTAAAGGCGCCAATTATTATTGATGGGCGTAATATGTTTGACATAAATAGAGTAAGGCAATTGGGTTTTAAATATGTCGGTATTGGTAGATGAAAAAAGCACTAATCACAGGAGTTGCCGGTTTTGCAGGAAGTCACTTAGCCCAATATCTGGTTTCTAAAAAATTTTCTGTTTTTGGAATATTCCACCCAGACCACTCAATTGAAAACGTTAAGCACCTGAAAAGTTCAATTAAGTTGATAGGATGCAATCTCTTGGATAAGAATGATTTAAGAAATCATATTAAAAATATTAATCCAGATTATGTATTCCACTTAGCAGCTTTTTCCTCTCCTGCCGAAAGCTTTAAAGACCCCCAAAAAACTTTGTCAAATAACATATTCTCTCAACTTTATTTATTAGAGTCTTTGGTAGATTTCAGCCCAAAAGCAAGAATACTTATTATCGGATCTGCTGACGAATACGGTAATATAGATCCTAAAGACTTACCTGTCGACGAGGATACTGCGATTTCTCCGGTATCTCCGTATGCAGTTTCTAAAGTCGCCCAGGATATGTTGGGTCTGCAGTTTTTTTTACATTCCAAACTGCATGTCGTTCGAGTTAGACCTTTTAATCATATAGGGCCAAGACAATCTACCAGCTTTGTTGTTTCTTCTTTTGCAGCTCAGATAGTATCGATTGAGCAGAATAAAAAAGGCCTGCCTGCCGGCAGGCAAGGAGAAATAAATGTGGGTAATTTAGAAACTTGGCGTGATTTTACGGATGTCAGAGATATGGTAAGAGCCTATTTATTGGCACTGGAAAAAGGGGTTTGGGGAAATATTTATAATATTGGATCTGGAAAAGCAGCCAAGATTGCTGATATTCTTAAAAAGTTGATGTCATTTTCCAAAGCAAAAATTAAGATTAAAAAAGACAAAAGCTTATTTCGACCGGTTGATGTTAAGAATATCTATTGTGATTTTTCTAAGTTCAAAAGACAAACAGGATGGATGCCAAAAATTCCTATAAATAAGACTTTATTTGATACAATTGAATTTGAAAGAAGGAAATTAGAAAATTGACCTAATTAACCTAATTACCATAATTAACCTAAAAAATGACAAAAGCATCGATTTCTAAATTAGAACTTAGTCATTGGGATTTGCTTAGAAATTAGATCAATTAGAATAATTAGAAATTTTAAGTATGGTTCAAAAAAGAGCACTCATCACCGGAATTACAGGCCAAGACGGTTCTTATTTGGCAGAATTTTTATTATCCAAAAATTATAAGGTTTTCGGTCTGACAAGGAGAACTTCTACTCCTAATTACGAAAGAATTAAGCATATTGAAGATAAAATAAATCTTATCCCCGGAGACCTTTTAGATCAGCAGTCATTAACTTCAGCGCTATCTTATTCGATGCCTGATGAGGTTTACAATCTAGCCGCCCAAAGCTTTGTAGCAACATCTTGGTCACAACCGGTTTTAACAGGAGAATTTACAGCACTGGGTGTTACTAGAATGTTGGAGGCAATAAGACAAATAAAGCCGGAGGCCAAATTTTATCAAGCCTCTTCGTCGGAGATGTTTGGTAAAGTTAAAGAAACTCCTCAGCATGAAAAAACCCCATTTCATCCGCGAAGTCCTTATGGGGTGGCAAAGGTATATGGTTATTGGATCACAATTAACTATAGGGAATCATACGGACTTTTTACCGTGAATGGTATTCTCTTTAATCACGAATCGCCAAGAAGAGGTTTGGAATTTGTTACCCGAAAAATAACTCATGGGGTTGCCAGGATTTTCTTGAGACTTTCAAACTATATCGAGCTGGGTAACTTGGACGCAAAAAGAGACTGGGGTTTTGCCGGAGATTATGTGCAAGCCATGTGGATGATGCTTCAGCAAAAAAAACCGGACGATTACGTAATTGCAACCGGAGAAAATCATTCAGTTTTTGAGTTTGCACAAGAGGCATTTGAGGTAGTAGGGATAAAAAATTGGAAAAAATATGTAAAAGTATCTAAAGAGTTATTCAGACCTGCCGAGGTAGATTTTCTAATTGGAGACTCTGCTAAGGCTCGAAAAGTTTTGGGCTGGTACCCCAAAGTTACTTTCAAAGAACTTGTCAAAATGATGGTTGAGGCAGATATTGATCTTCTTAAGAAAAATTCCCGATGAGACTTGTTGTTAATGTCCCCACTTACAATGAAAGGGATAACATAGAAGATGTAATTTATAAAATTCTTTTCCAGGCTAAATTATTGCCAGGAATTGATCTTCATGTTCTGGTTTCAGACAGTCATTCGCCAGACGGTACAGCGCAAATTGTTGGAAAAATAGCACTAACTAATCCGAAAGTTCACTATCTTGATGTCAAGCAAAAAGGATTGGGGGTAGGAATTGTTAAGGGTCATCGCTTTGCAATTGATAAACTTAAAGCTGACGTGTTGGCGCAAATGGATGGGGATTTATCACATAATCCTGCAATGTTGCCCAAGATGGTTGCGTATATTAGTAGTGGGTACGATTTAGTTAATGGGTCACGTTTAATAAAAGGCGGCAAGAATCTTTTGGGATGGCACAGGAGACTTTTTACAAGAGGTTCTGCTTTCTACTGCAAACTTAGTTGGGGCACATTTAATTTATCAGAATATACTAATTCCTATAGGGTTTTTAATAAAAATTTATTCGAAAAAATCGATTTTTCTAAAGTTCCCTGGAGGGCAAAAACGTATATAATCCAGCCGGCATTTTTGTATGCCGCAATCAAAGCCGGTGCCAAAATTAAAGAGATCCCTATAACTTTTGAGGACAGAAAGAGAGGTTACTCTAAGGCAAAAATTATTGCTTATACGCTTGATGTCTTAAAATTCGGATTAAAAGTAAGAATTGAACGTTCCAAAACTTTTTTTAAATTCCTAACGGTAGGAGCCGGCAGTTATCTGTTAAACGCAATTGCGCTTGGAATTTTTTACAGAGGGCAGATTTATTTTTTTCAGATTTTAAAAAAGCCACTTTTTGATTTTATACCTTTATATGACCAAGCCCCAAAGTTTTTATCAGTATCAATTGATAGATTATTGATTTCCTCTATTATATCTATTGAGATATCGATAATTTTCAACTTCCTGTTTCATGAAAAATGGACTTTTAAACACCGCTCCCATGACGGAGCCTCTATTTTTAGATTCCTTAAATTTAACCTTACTTCTGTTGCCAGTCCCATTATTCAATTAATTTCAATCCTATTTTTTGCCAGAGTGCTTTTGATGCATGAGCAAATCGGTTTAGCAGTTGGAGTGGTCATAGGACTATTCGCAAATTACGTCTTAAATACCATACTGATTTGGAAAGAATCATAGTTATCACATTTGAGGACTATTTTTGTGTTATTTGCAAGATTTAAAAACATAAAATTTGCTATTTTTTTAATTTTAGTCTTAACAGCCGTATTCTTTCGATTTTGGAAGATTAAAGATTATGTTGTCTTTTTGGGCGATGAAGGTAGGGATATGCTGGTGATGAGAAGGATGATAGTAGAAAAAAGGTTGACATTTTTAGGGCCCACTGCATCAGTTGGAGGTTTTTATCTTGGGCCAATTTACTATTGGATGGGAGCACCGTTTTTATTTATTTGGCGATATGATCCTGTCGGTCCTGCATACATGGTCGCGACAATTGGTGTTTTAACCGTGCTACTGCTTTTCAAATTTCTAGACGAAACTGCAGGATACTGGCCGGCAATTCTTTCCGGTTTTCTTTATGCAACAGCGCCGCTAGTGGTTAGATATTCAAGATCGTCCTGGAATCCTAATCCCTTGCCATTTTTTGCACTGCTTTTGTTCTATTTTCTTTTTAAAGGAATTAAACAAAGAAAAGTTATCTATTTTTTTCTTGCTGGTGGTTGTTTTGGGATTGTAATACAGCTTCACTATCTGGCGACTATTCTCCTTTTTCTTGCAGCACTAGCGGTACTGGTTAACGCGAGCTTTAAAAAGTGGCCGATATATATACTGGCTGGTTCTATTGGTAGTATTGTAACTTTCTCTCCTTTTTTGGTTTTTGAGATCAAAAATCACTTCCCGAATTTTAAAACAATTTGGGAATTTGTAACCAGAGAGACAACTGTAGGCTATAAAACCACAAATTTTGTGTGGCAGGCATCCAATATTGGAAATATTCTTTTGGAATTTCTTTCAAAATTTGAAAAAACAATTCTAACAAAATTTTTTTGGTGGTTTTTGGCATTAGGAGGACTCTACGGACTGGCAAGAAATTGGAAATTAGGCGAAAAGAAACTTATCTTTTCGATCGGATTAATTTGGTTTTTGGGGGGTTTATTAGGTGCAAGATTTTATGCAGGTCAGCTATTTGATTATTATTTTGGTTTTATGTTTCCTGCGCCATTCCTACTTTTCGGTCTTACAATATCATTAATTTGGTCCATAAAGGTTGTAAGGCCTTTGATAATCTTATTCACAGCCGTCACTTTGATTTGGTTTATAAATAACAGTTTCTTTAAAAAACCTCCTACTCGCTTGCTGACTCTTGATTGGTTTTTATATAAGAGGGAATTTAGATTAGAGCCGAATCGATTGATAGATCAAACAGAAACTGTGGCAGATTTTGTTATCGAGAAGACCGAGAACCTTCCTTATAATTTTGCGCTAATCTCTGACCACAATTCAGACCATGCTTATCGATATTTTCTAGAAATTAATAATTACAAGCCAACGGACTTGGAAACATTGGTAACAGATCAATTGTTAGTAGTTTGTGAGTCTAAAAAATGCGCCTCACTCGGTCATCCTAGTTGGGAAATTGCCGGTTTTGGCAGGGGTGAAATAGCCGGGGAATGGGAATTACCGGATATAGGTATTAAGGTCCTTAAACTTACTCATTGGCCGGGGGCACCGAATCCGGCAGGAAAACCGGCAGTCAAAGGTATATAAAAGATATAATAAGAATATGAAAATTAGACATGTAATTTCAGCACAGCAATTTGATAAAGATATGTTAAGCAAACTCTTTAAGGCTACAGATGAAATGAAAAATGGAAGTTATAACACCAAACTTCTAAGCGGTAAAATCATGACGACACTCTTTTACGAGCCCTCTACTAGAACTAGATTTTCTTTTGAATCAGCGATGATTAGATTAGGGGGATCAGTCATATCTACGGAAAACGCCAAAGAATTTTCATCAGCGATTAAAGGGGAGACGCTTGAAGATACAATCCGCATTGTTGACGATTACTGCGACATTATAGTTATTAGACATCCCCAAGTTGGTTCCGCTAAATTAGCAGCTACATATTCTAGTGTACCGGTTATTAATGCAGGAGACGGGGGAGGAGAGCACCCAACTCAAGCATTGCTGGATCTATACACAATATTTTCCAAAATGAAAAAACCCGGGTTTACAATAATGATGGCCGGTGCACTTTCTGTTTACAGATCAGTGCATTCTCTTTCCTATTTGTTAGCAAACTATCCAGATATAAATATCCTTTTTGTTTCTCCGAAGTCTTTAAGGATACCGGAAGACTTTAGAAAATATTTTAATTCAAATAAAGTTAAATTTTCCGAAACTGATAATTATTCGGAAGCAATCAAGAAAGCAGATATTATTTACCAAACCAGAATTCCCAAGGAATACCTGGCAGGCGAAAATTACAAGAAATACGCGTCAAAGTATATTTTAAATAAAATTTCTTTAAAGCTGATCAAAAAAAACGCCCTTATTATGCATCCCTTGCCTAGGGTAAACGAGATAGCACCAGAAGTAGATAATGACAAAAGAGCAATTTATTTCGAAGAGGCCCAGAATGGAGTATATGTTCGAATGGCCCTTCTAAAAATGATTTTTGACAACGCAAAGTTATAAACTTCATAATTTTGAGCAAAGCGAGAAATTATCTCAGAGGAGCGCCATCAGTATTTCATACTGAGGCGACCTGCTGATATAATTATTAAATGCCGGATAATATTTTTCTCTCTGTTGTAATCCCAGCTTATAATGAAGAACCCAATTTTAAAAAAGGCCTCATAGACGAAGTCCCAAAATATCTGAATCAGCGCAGTTTTACGTCAGAAGTTTTAATAGTCGATGATGGCTCCGATGATAATACCGCTGCACTAACTTCAAAGTTTATTATAAAAAATAAGAATTTCCGATTAATTAGAAACCCTCATCAGGGAAAAGCAGAAACTGTAAAAACTGGGGTATTGGCAGCCGAAGGTAAGTTAGTCCTTTTTACGGATTTTGACCAGGCAACACCAATTTCAGAAGTCGAAAAACTTTTGTCATTTTTTCCAGAGTACGACATAGTAATAGGCTCAAGGCAGCTGCCAGGCGCAAAACGAGAGAAAGAACCATTTTATCGCCATTTAATGGGGCTTGTTTTTAATCTTATTGTTCAGTTTATTGCAATTAGAGGAATTTGGGATACACAGGCAGGATTCAAATGCTTTAAAGGCAGTGTTGCTAAAGAGTTATTTAAAAAACTTAGGGTTTATGGAAAGGGGAAAAAAGTGCAGGGAGCACTAGTTACTGCATTCGATGTTGAACTGTTATTTATAGCCAAAAAATATGGTTATAAGATTAAAGAAGTGCCAATTGCCTGGCACCATGTTGCCACATCAAGAGTCAACCCTATAAAGGATTCCTTAAGAATGCTTAGAGATGTCATTAAAATTCGTCTCAACGACCTTCGTGGTATATATAAATAGGTTCTTTAAAAAAAATATTCCATTACTTCTCATTATTCTTCTTGCTATAGCTCTAAGGATCTATAAAATTAATTATGCATTTCCATTTGACTATGATCAGGAAGTTCCCGCATTAGCTGCATACGATTTTTTTATAAATCACAAAATAACGTTTATCGGACAAGAACTTTCATTTAAGGGTTTTTTCCTTGGACCGCTTCATAACTGGATACAATTTATACCTTACGGACCTTGTAATCTAAAACCCGACTGTGTTCCATATTTTTATCTTGCAATAAGCATTGTCACACTAGGCTTATTTTATAAGATAATAAAAAGAATTTTTGGAAACAAAACTGCCTTAATTTCTTCGGGAATTATTGCAATTTCCTTTGCCCAAATTTCCCATGAAGCAGCTACGAACAGTGCTTATTTTCTATTCTTAATTTCTATTGGACTTTTATTTACACTTTATAAATATTTTTTAGGTCAGAATAATTATTTGATTTTAGGGGCACTATTTGCAGGTATCGCTGTTGTAAACTTCAATCCGGTTTTTATTTTTTCCGCATTGGCTTTTTTTATTACAGCATTTATTAGAAAGGGAAGGGAAATAAAGATAGTATTTTTAGCAGTTATCGCTTTTTTTATTAATTACATTCCGTTGGTTATTTTTAATTTTAGGCATCAGAATATTTTATGGCATAATTTTCAAAATTTTATAATACAAAATTCAGAAAATACAAATTATATTGAAAAGTTTATTTTTATTATCAAAAATATTTTTCTTCCCTATCTTTCAAATTATTTATTTCAATCTGCAAATGTATTTTTTATTATTTTTACTTCAATATTAATATTTTATGGGTTCTATAACCTTAAAAATAGTAAGAGGAAAGTAATCAATAGTATAAACAAAAATAGATTTGTTTATTATTTACCAATCTGGATAATTATTCCGATTCTAGGCTTTACTTTCTATAAAGGTCATATTCCAGATTATTATTTCTTACAGACCCTTTTTCCAATTATTATTCTTATTACAGTTTCTTTAAGGAAAAACATTGCAATTTTTCTAATATTTTTTTCTGCGTTCGCATTTTTGAATATAAAAAGTGTAGTTAATTACGATACAGTAATAAACTACAAAGTTAAAAAAGACGCTGTTAATTACGTTCTTTACGATTCAAAAGGAGAAACGTTTAATGTGTATTACCAAATCCCACTTGCACTCAACACCGGCTACCCTTTTCTGTTTAAAGTATTTGGTAGGTTACCTCAAGAAGGTGGCCGAAACCTCTATATTCTGGAATTTACTGACCCTGTACAATTTGCCCAAGATAAATACTTCAAATCGTTTCCAGATAAAAAAATTGATGTAAAAGTTATTGGCTTTATTCATATTGTTTCTATAAAATAAGCATATTGAGCGCAAAAAAATATTGATTTTTGAATATTTTTCTCATTCATCTTTTAAGTTTCGGTCATCGCGATGCTGTTTCTATCAAATACAAAAAAATTTAAAAAAATAAATAGCTTTTTTCTCAAGAACAAAGTATATATAGCCTGCATAGTAATTTTAGCTACCGTTTTTCTATTAACCAGACTTTACAACCTCGAAGGACGTTTTGGATTTGATTATGATCAAGAAAAAGCTGCCGAAGCTGCATGGACTATTATTAAAGAGAAGAAACTTATCTTAATTGGCCAAGAAACCTCAATTGGTGGGTTATTCGTTGGACCTTTTATATTCTGGTTTCAATCAATTGGAATGTTAATTGGTTCAATGAATCCGATAGCTCTTGCGTACCAGGCAACTTTGATTGCATTTGTCACCTTTATTGTAATTATTTTTGTTGTTTCTGATATTTTTGATAAATGGCAAGGCCTCTTGGCTGGCTTAATTTATACAATGTCTCCCAGAATTATTTCATTTGATCTCATTTCAAATCCACAGTCATATATTATGCTACCCTCAATTCTTATATTTTGGCTTATGCATAGGGTGATTTTTCGAAATCAAACATTTTTGCTACCGATAGTTTTTTTCTTGTTGGGACTTTCATTTCATATTCATTTGACTATGGCACTTTTCATTATTCCAGTACTTATTTTAATTTTTTTAAAAAAAACGAAATTCACGATTTTTAATATTTTTTGGTCGCTTATAGCTTTTATCATTCCTCTTTTAACCTTTCCACTTTTTGAGATTAGGCATCATTTCCTTATCACCAATAATTTATTGGCGTTTGCAACGCAGCAAAGTAATATATCTCACTTGACGAGAGTAACAGAGATAATCCCGGTTTATGCAGGCTTATTTACAGAGGTTATTATCTTCCATAATAAATACTCGTTTTTCATCTTTTTAATTTTCATTTCAGTTTTTATTTATAAGGGAAAAAATAGAAATCTCTTATATTTTATATTTAGCTTTATGTTTTTACCTCAATTAGCCTTTTTGTTCTATAAAGGCTTGGTCCCTGAATATTATTTTTTACCAGTTGTTCCAATTTTTATTATTATTGGCTCGTTTGTTTACAAATCACTTGTAAAATATCACTATTTGATACTTCCGTTAGTAATTATCATTCTGACATACAATTTAATTAATAAATACCAATCAACAAATGCCAGATCTTTAAAAATTAAAAGAATGGTAGTGGAGAAGATATTAGATGATACAGCCGACAATTCATTTAACCTTTATAGCAACCTTCCCCTGGCCATCAATAATGGTTTTAACTACTTATTTAAATGGCAAAGCAGATTACCCCAGGAAGGTGGGAAAAATATTTATATTTTTGAATTCAAGCTTCCGTATGAATTAGATCTGGCAGATTACCACCGGTCATTTCCTAAAAAAAACATCACATACGAAAGTTTTGATCTTATCCAATTAATCAAAGTTAAAGATTAATGAGTAAATCGAAAATTTCATATAAACACAATTTAATTAGGAAACATAAAGAATTAATAGTTGTTATCTTTTTCTTACTTTTCTCACCGCTATTTTTTTATAACTTGGGTGGAACTAGCCTGGTCGATTTCGACGAAGCATGGTATGCAGAAATAGCCAGAAATATTCTAGTTAATCACCAACCTTTTTTATTGTCATTTAATGGAGCCCCATATACTGATCACCCACCCCTGGGATTTATCTTAATTACCTTGTCGTTTTTGACGTTCGGGATTAGCGAATTTTCTGCCAGATTACCATCCGCTATTCTTGGATTTGCCTCTGTCATTGTTACTTATTTTATAGGCAAAAATCTTTTTAACCGTGCTGTTGGAGTTGGCGCAGGTTTAATGTTAGTTTCCTCAGCGTGGTTTATATTAAGAGCAAGATCTGGGAACCTTGATAGTATTTTTTTATTTTTTTATTTGCTTTCATTTTATTTCGCTATTAAAGTAAAACAAAATTACAAGTATTTATATCTTTTATCAGCTTCATTTGCATTAGTACTTTTGACCAAATCTGTTATAGGTATAACAGTCTTAATTCCGATAACTGCTGTACTTTATATCAATGGGATTGTTCCAAAAATTAAAGTAGTTATAAACTCTGTAGTTGTATTTTTAATAATTTTTACCCCTTGGTTGTTAATAAATTATCAATTCTATGGTTTAGGTTTCACAAGTCATATGTTAAGCGTCGGTTTACGACATGAACACCGAATGACGCCTAATCTTCTTGAAATTGGACGATCTTTGACTATGCAGTATTTACATTTCGGAATTAGGGAATGGTATTATCCTGCCTTGATTGCATTATTGGGATCATTTTTTTTTATTTTAAAAAAGCATTTATTGATACCTATTTTCTTATGGATAATTGTTCTTTTGTGGGGCTTTTTATCAAATTCAAAGACAGAAATATGGCACCTAATTCCACTCTATCCAATATTTGGACTGCTAATCGCATTTTTCTTCTATGAATCAATATTTTTCATCTTAAAAAGAATAAAATTAAAAAAGAAATTTTCAACAAATATATCTTCCCTATTAGTTATCATTTTTCTTTTGGGCTTATCATTAAAACAGGTTTATGAATTTAGGAATGAAATTAAACTTTTTGATCACGATGTTGGCGGACTTGCATACACTGCTAAGGCAGCGAGGAATTACTCTGAGAAATTGTACTTGGATGGGGAGTTTTTCTTTCCTGGCGCTACTTTTTATTCCCAAAAGACGGTCTTCTTAGTCAAATCTCAAGGTCCACCACAAGATAGTCTAAAGGGTATTGTCAGCTATGGTAAAAAGCCATTTTTACTGTTAACGGAACAATGGAGGCTTGATCAAGATGGAATCGACAATGCCAAATATGATTTGTTCTCGGAACATAAAGGCTATGTTTTAATAAGAGTTAATAATTAAATAAAATTATCCCAATGGGCAAACATCAAAAAGTTCTTATTATCGTAAGTGTCCTGCTTTACGGATTTTTAACTCTATTTTCCTATGCTTATGTTGATCTCAACCTGACCCTCTCACAAAATCCCCTGATTATTCACTTTGTTAAAACGATGCAGCAGTTGAGTTATTTTAACCGTCCTGCCGCTACTTACATTTATATTCTATTTGTGATTTGTGCATTTGTTTTTTTTGTCTATAATTTATGGCTTTTTAAAAGCGATAAATTGACCCTCTCATATTTAAGAAAATCAGTAATTTTAACTACTCTAATTCTTGTCTTCGCTTATCCATTTTTATCTTCAGATTTATTTAATTATCTTTTCGATGCAAAAATAATTCTTAAATATCATGCAAGTCCCTATACTCACAGACCTTTGGATTTTCCTACTGATGAATGGCTTCGTTTTATGCGCTGGGTTCACCGCTATTCACCTTATGGGCCTTTGTGGCTAACCTCATCGCTTATCCCTGCTTTTTTGGGTTTTAATAAATTTATCCTTAATTTTTTTGCCTTTAAAATATTTATAGGTTTATTTCACCTAATTAATACATATCTGGTTTATAAAATATTGCAAAAAATAAATCCCAGATTATTACTCTTTGGAACAGCGTTTTATGCTCTAAACCCACTTTTTTTAATAGAGGGAGTTGCAAACTCTCATAATGACGTGGTTGTTGCTACATCATTATTGGCTACTGTTTATTTTTTAATAATAAAAAGAAATCTTTTGTCAGTTAGCGCTTTGGTATTGGGAGCATTGGTTAAATATATTTCTATAATTATTTTGCCGTTAGTTTTAGTGCAGATTACCTCTAAAAACGTGATTAAAATTGAAAAAACAATTTTAATAATTTTATTATCAATGGGTCTGTTTACCTTTTTATTTTCCTCATTTAGGATCACTGTGCCTTTTGTTTCGCCTGGGGCTACTCAAGTTCAATTTCAGCCTTGGTATTTATTCTGGACTCTACCATTAGTTTCACTTTTACCGCAATGGAACCTGATTTTAATATCACTGGCTCTTTCAATGGGTGCATCTTTAAGGTATCTACCATTTCTTTATTTTGGTGATTGGTCACAATCTGGGACGATTGCCTTCATGCAAACAGTCCTTGTTATTCCTGTGACTATGGTAATCTTTTGGATTATTTTAAGAAGATTTTTAAATAAAATTAAATGAAAAAAGGGTTTATTGCACAAATTTTGCCACTTCTTTTTATTTTTGCGGTTACTTGTCTAATCTTTTTCAAAATTTTCCTCAAAGGCTTATACCCGGTGCCCGGTGATCTTCTAGTTTCGTTTTACTTTCCTTGGTACTCCGGAAGCTGGGAGGGATATAATCCCTGGACTACTCATAAAGAACTTTTGGGAGCAGACAGCATTCGCCAAATTTATGTTTGGAAAGAATTTGCACTAAATCAAATTAAAAAAGGAGAATTTCCTCTTTGGAATCCTTACACGTTTTCCGGCCAGCCACTCGCAGCTAATTTTCAATCAAGTGTCTATTACCCCTTCAACTTTTTCTATTATCTGACTGATCCACGAAACGCCTGGATCTTACTTATAGTGGTTCAACCGTTACTTGGAGGTATTTTTATGTACATGCTTATAAAAAGCTTTAGGATATCATCTCTCGGTTCGGTTTTTGGAGCTACTGCATTCATGTTTTCAAGTTACATGATTACCTGGATGGAAAACGGGAATATTTCGCATAGCTACATATGGCTGCCGTTTTCTTTCTGGGCGATAAATAATTTTTTTGAAAAATTTAAAATCCGTTATTTACTGCTACTTTCGATTTCACTCACACTCTCGATTTTGGCAGGTCATCCGCAGACGGCGATTTATATTTATATAGCCACAAGCATTTTCTATATTTGTAAGTTATATAAACAAAAGGCAAGTTTAAGAATCTTCGTTTATTTTATTTTTACAGTAGCATCTTCACTTGCTCTCAGTGCAATTCAACTTATACCAACCTATCTTTTTTACAGAGATTCCCCGATATTTTTACCATTTGCACAGAAAGAAATTTTTTTAAGATCAATAATTCCTTTTAAGAATTTAATAACTATTTTTGTCAGTGATTTTTATGGACATCCTGCAAATAACAATTTCTGGAGTCAAAATTATGGAGACTTCACGCCTTACTTTGGAGTAATTCCGTTAATTTTTACCCTCTGGGCTGTTGTTCACCTTTGGAAGAGAAATCTTGTGAAGTTTTTAATGATTTTTTTGGCGATTTTCATTCTCGCCGCCACTAAGGGTCCGTTAACTTTTCTTATCGCGACATTGAATCCACCGCTTCTGGACGCGACTACGCCATCAAGATTTATTTCTGTTTCAATATTCTTGGCAATAATTTTGGCTGCAATTGGATTTGATAATTTTATTAAAAATTTTCAAAGTAAAAAATATCTAAGAATTTTTTTAAAGTTTCTCATGCCTCTGGCAGGTATTTATGCGATGTTGTGGTTATTTGCGATTTTCGGGAAGTTCGTCCTACACCCACAGGAAACTTGGCTAATTAATCTTGCCGTAACTCGCAGAAATCTAATTCTGCCAACCTTAATGTTTCTCTCCATCCCGGTCGGTACTTTAATAGTAATTACCATTAGAGAGAAAATGAAAATGAAAGAGCTGTCGGCAAAAATTTTTCTTGTTGTTGGACTTTTTATCGTTGTTCTAATCGGAGGAGTTTATTACACGAATAAATTTCTGCCAGTTTCCCCGAAAAAATTTATCTTTCCAGACCATCCGCTTTTTTACTGGTTAAAGAATAATGCCGGAATCGATAGATTTTATGGAGGTGGTACTGCCCATATCGACTTTAATTTCCCGACCCATTACAAAGTCTATGGAATTGAGGGTTATGACACCTTAAGATATGGCAGATATGCAGAACTTATGGCTTCGAGCTTTAATGGTAAAGTGCCGGAAACTTATCTAAGATCCGATGGGGTAGTGCCCAATGAGGAAAATGGCTATCGCAAAAGGTTGTTTGAACTTTTAGGTGTCAAATATTTGTTGGATAAGGAGGACAATCCTAAAACAGGCGCTGATTGGCATTACGAAAGATTTCCAAACGATAAAATCGAGGGTTTTTGGCAATACGATAAATTTCAAGTCTATAAAAGAAAACCTACTTTACCGAGAGTTTTTATGACTACTACGTATTACGTTGCACAAAATGACCAGGAAATTATTCAGAAAATTTATGATTCTAGTTTTCCGCTGGAAAGGGTCATTCTAGAAAAAAATCCGCCGTTGACAATTTCAGAAAATCAAAAAGGTCCAGTTATACCAAAACTTATAAAATATGAACCAAATGAGATAGTTGTTTCTTCCAATTTAGACTACAATGCACTGCTTTTTATATCGGACGCTTACGATCGCGACTGGAAAGCTTATATAGACGGAAATGAGTCAGAGGTGCTAAGGGCAAGCTACGCCCTAAGAAGCATTGCTGTTGAAAAAGGTGATCATCAGATTTCTTTTAAATATCAGCCAAAATCGTTCACGTATGGACTTATGATCAGTATTTTATCGATTATTGGTTTGGTTATTTTCGCAACTAACTCTGCTATTCGAAAGAAGTTCTAATGAAGAATTGGCTACTTTTTGTTTTTTGTATTTCATTAATTTCGATTTGGCCATTTTTCAAAAAGGGGTATTTTGAAAGTCACGATGGTGAATGGATGGTTATTCGATTTTCTGCTTTTCATCAAACACTCGCCGATGGACAATTTCCTGTCCGTTTTGTAGATAGACTTAACAATAATTACGGATATCCGGTTTTAAACTTTCTTTACCCATTGCCCTTTTATCTTGCAGAAATCCCTAAGATTTTGGGTTTTGGATTTGTTGATAGTATTAAAATAGTTTTTGCTGCTTCTGCGATCGCTTCTTCAGTGGCGGTGTTCTGGGCACTTTCTCAAATCTTCACCAAAACTGCAAGTTTTACGGGCGCAATTTTATATCTTTTTGTTCCATATAGGTTTGTTGATCTTTATGTCAGAGGTTCAATCGGCGAAAATCTGGCTTTTGTATTTGTACCTATGATTTTGGGCAGCATATATAAAATCGCCAAAGGCGAAAAGATTTTTTTGCCTATTCTGGCAGTTGCAATTTCTCTTTTAATTCTTTCGCATAATGTGATTGCGGTCTTATTTGTGCCGTTTTTTTGGTTAGTCTCAATTTTTTCATCCCCAAAATATAAATTTCGTATCACTTTTGCATTTGTTGGCGGAATTTTAATCTCAGCTTTTTTCTGGCTGCCCGCTTTAATTGATCTTCAATACGTCCGTCTTTCCCAGATAAAAGTTTCAAATATCTCAGATCATTTGGTGAATCTTAAAAGTTTAATTGTCCCCGAGTGGGGATATGGGCCTGCGCCTTCCTCCTCTGGCGGATTTTCACCCCAGCTTGGTCTTGTATCTCAAGCAATATTTATTACGGCTTTCTACTTAAGATTTATAAAAAAGCACAAGAATTTAATTGTTGATTTTATGTTAATTATTGTCGCTGCAAGTATTTTCCTAATGACAAAATCTTCATCTATGCTGTGGCAGAAAATACCAATTATTGATGTCATTCAGTTTCCGTGGAGATTGTTGTCTGTTATAGTTTTTGCTTCTGCCTTCCTTTCGGCATTTATTATTCAAAACACGAAAAAAACACAAATTGCCACTTTACTGATTGTGTCGGCAGCGATTATTTCAACACTCTTCTACACAAAACCCTCGGTTTTCGTCGATAAGGGAGACGGTTTTTATTCCACCAATGAGGATTCGACAACTGTGAAAGATGAGTACTTACCCCTATGGGTGACAGAAAAACCCCAACAGCGTGCAGTTAGCAAAATCGAGGTAGAAAGAGGAGACGCAAATATTTTAAAGGCAACAATCAAACACAGCTATTATCGGGCAAAAATTAACTCTTTGGGTGACTCGGTTATTAAAGTAAATACGATTTACTTTCCAGGTTGGCAGGTAAAAGCAGATGGTCAAATAACGCCCATAGATTATAAGAATAAATCCGGACTTATTACATTCGGGTTGTCACCCGGAATTCACGAAGTTATAATCAATTACGCAAGTTCACCGATACACAGGCTCAGCGAGTATATTTCCCTTGCAGCTTTTTTAGTTGTCGGTGGATATTATTTATGGATAAGAAAAAATTCCTTGTAACTGGTGGTGCGGGGTTCATCGGAAGTGAAATAGTAAGACAGCTACTTACTAAAGGTCACTACGTAAGAGTTGCGGATGACTTATCTAAAAAAGACCTTTCGGCTTCGCTCAAGGCGAGCGCATCTGTCGATTCTCGGGCCGACTTTGTAAAAATTGATCTAACAAACAGCAATAAAACAGCTAACGTATTTAAAGGAATAGATATTGTTATTAACGCGGCCGCCAAAATCGGCGGAATTGGCTACTTTCATGAATATCCCGCATCAATTCTATCCGAAAATAATAAAATTTACAGTTCTACTTTTGAAGCGGCGGCAAAGAATAAAATTGCAAGAATGGTCTATATTTCTTCGTCTATGGTTTTTGAATCTGCAACTGCTTTCCCCTCCAAAGAGGAAGATGTGCAAAAAATTCCGCCGCCGGTGACTTCTTACGGTTTTTCCAAACTAATTGGTGAATGGTACTGCCGCGCTTTTTGGGATGAGTACAAATTACCGTATTCCATCACAAGGCCGTTTAACGCTTACGGGGTAAATGAATTTCCGGAAAGGGAAGTAGGCTACGCTCATGTTATTCCAGATTTAGTGCGCAAAATTCTATGCGATCAATACCCTTTAAACCTCTTGGGTGATGGGAAGCAGACTCGTTGCTTTACTCACGTTTCTGATGTTGCATCTGGAATAATTGCTGTCGCTCTTCACAAAAATGGAGAAAATCAGGATTTTAATATCGGTTCAGATAAAGAAATAAAAATGATCGATTTGGCAAAAGAAATTTGGCAGCTTATGGGAGTTTCAAAGCAGTTTAAAGTTAAATTTGTGCAGGGCTTTCGCCACGACATCAGAAGACGGGTACCGGATGTCACTAAAGTTAAAAAAATGATAAACTGGCAACCGAAAGTAAAATTCGAAAATGGACTAAAGGAGGTAATTAATTGGCTAAAGGAGCAAAAAGCACAAGGAAAACTTTAAAATCCCCAGTAGCCGTGGTGGGTGTTGGCCGAGTAGGCTTACCGCTAGCACTTTTTTTGGCAGATAAGGGCCATACTGTATACGGCATTGATGTAGATTCTGAAAAGATCAATCTTCTTTCAAAAACCCAGATGCCGTTTATGGAAGAAGGTGCCCCGCAACTTTTAAAAAAATATCTCAATAAAACCTTTTTTGTTTCGACAGATTTTGCCAACATAGCTAAAGCAAAAATTATCATCTTGACCCTCGGTACTCCTGTCGACGAGAATATGAATCCCTCGCTTGTCCAGATTGATAAAGCCTTAGTTGCCTCCTCTTCGTATATCTTGAAAGGACAGCTGTTGATCTTAAGGTCAACAGTTTCACCGGGAACTACTAATTATGTCCAGTCATACCTTAACGACCTTGGGAATATCAAAGTAGGAGCAAACTTCTTTTTGGCATTCTGTCCCGAAAGAATAGCCGAGGGAAAATCTCTTGAAGAACTGGGTGAGCTACCGCAGATAGTAGGCGGGGTTGATAGATTAAGCACTCAAAAAGCAGCAGAATTTTTTGAAAGTCTCGGGATTAAAGTTAACAGATCAGATGCTACCTCAGCAGAATTGGCTAAACTTTTTACAAACATGTACCGCTATATAAATTTCGCAATTGCTAATGAATTTATGATTCTTGCTGGAAATTACAATCGTGATATTTATAAAATTGTCGATTTAGTCAATAGAAATTATAAAAGGGGAGGCTTGGCTCTTCCGGGTTTGACTGGTGGCCCATGTCTTTTCAAGGACGGCTTTTTCTTGGTAGGAGATGTTCCTTTTGCAGATCTGATAACCACCAGCTGGAAAATTAATGAATCCATTCCGTTGTTTCTAATCAATAGAGCAAAATATCGCAGGAAGCTGGAAAACAAGAAAGCTGTAATATTAGGACTTGCCTTTAAAGCCGAGATAGATGATATTCGAGAATCTCTGGCTTTCAAGGTCAAAAAAGCTCTAGAGAGAGAAAGGGCAAGAGTTTTTCTGCACGATCCATATGTTGCAGGTTACCAAAACAACTTAAACGAGATTTTAAAAGACGCTGATTTTATATTTTTAGCAACAAACCATTCTTATTATAAAAAGCTTGATATTGCAAAAATTAAAAAAATTGTTTCACCAAATTGTATAGTCTGCGACGTTTGGAATGTTTTTAGAACGAACAAGATTATTTTTACCATTAAGTCTCTCGAGAGTCACCTTGCCAAAAAGCAGCCTGAAGGATTGAGTGATATCCTCGAAGCAAAATGGCGTGATGTTTGAAAAACCTCATGGCTTCTAATAAGGATTCAAGTGTGAAAAAATCACTTATAAGTCAATATGATTTGTCAATTGTTATGCCTGTTTATAACGAAGGACAGCTAATCAGGGAGACTATTGGAAAAGTTGAATCGTCTATTAAATATAAACATGAATTACTTATTATCTATGATATGGATGAAGACACATCTGTGCCGCAAGTTAAAAAACTTCAGCAAAAATTTTCAAACGTCAAATTGATAAAAAATATTTATGGCAGGGGAGCCCTAAATGCTTTAAAGACTGGACTTACAAGTGCCAAAAGCGATGCTATTTGTGTGATGATGGCAGATCTGACTGATGACCCCAAAGTCCTAAATAGAATGATGGAAAAGTTTAATCAGGGCTTCGATGTAATTGCGGCGTCGCGTTACATGGAAGGAGGACAGCAAATTGGAGGTCCAGTTGTCAAACAAATTCTTTCCAGAATTGCGGGTATTAGTCTTCATTATTTGGTCGGTTTACCAACGCATGATGCCACTAATTCATTTCGGTTATACTCCAAAAAATTTTTACAAAAGACCAAGATCGAATCAGATGGAGGATTCGAGCTAGCCATTGAACTTACGGTCAAAGCCCACTTCAATGGGTTTAAAGTGGCAGAAGTGCCAACCACCTGGACTTACCTTGCTAAAGAATCCAGATTTTATCTTAAAAAGTGGCTGCCAAAATACTTTAAATGGTATTTATGGGCGTTAAGTAAAAAGCTTCATGGCTTTCCAAAGAGCAATTAAATTCTTTATATTCGCTCGCAGAACACCGTGGACTATCAGTCCACGGATGAATGCGAATGCGAATACATACTTCCGAGGGCTAAAGTATCTGCTCGCTCATGTAAACTTGAAGGGAATACCGAGGCCTTTCAGGCCTCGGAAGTTTATACATTACCAAACACAGATTTTATTAATTCTTGTTTGTGCAATTAGTTTAATCTTTTTTTATCAAAGCCTTAATTATTATTTCTTTCAGGACGACTGGTTTGTTTTAAATTGGGTAAGAACTGGCGATTTCGCATCTCTTTTTCGATTCCGTACCGATATCATTTACTGGCGACCCCTTTCCATGCCGGTTTTTTTCTTTTTGAACTATAAATTGTTTGGTTTAAATCCATCAGGATATCATTTCATCATTATTATTTTCCATCTTGTAAACTCAGTGCTCGTTTATCATTTATTTAGAACATTAAAATTCACTCAGTTCGTCTCTTCAATCTTATCACTGATGTACGCGACTGCCTCTTTCCATTTTGTATCTCTTTCTTGGCTTTCAACAACTTCCTATGTTATCGGTCCGACATTTATTTTCGCAACAATAATTCTTTTCTTGAAAAATAGGAACCTTTTTGCTTTATTTGCTTTTCTTTTAGCAGTGTCCTCAAGCGAACTTGCCTTTACCGTTATCCCCATAGCCTTAATATTGAAAAAAATTAGTAGGGCAACTTTCAAACAACTGCTTCCGTATATTGTTATTGCCTTTATTTATTTAGTGGCTCGATTCTCAATCTCTAGACCACCTGTTACTGGAGAGTACGCGCTTAGTTTGGACTTTCAAATATTTCGTACTTTCTTTTGGTATTTTGTCTGGTTTTTCAATATACCAGAAGCATTTTCTACCATTTTGTTTTTTAACCAATTAAAATCGTCAGTTGTCGCTCTACTGCCTTTTTCTCGTTATATCGTATTACCCGCAATACTCGTGACCATTTTTATACTTGCCTTTTTTTACACGAGACAAAACTTCAGAGTCTTCATTAAAGGAGTCAGTTTGTTTATTGCCGGGTTGATGCCCGTAATCTTTTTCCCAAAGCATGTCTATCCGATGTATTTGGTAATTACCTCTCTCGGAATTTTATATATAATCGGCTCAATTTTGCAAAGAATCAGAAATAAATTGCTAATTTTCACTTTTGCTATTCTTTGGATCGTCTCATCTTTTCTGACTATATCTTTTTATCGAAATTCACACTGGATTAAAAATGAACAGGCTATCTCAAAGGCCTATGTTGATTTTATGAAAGTGCACTTTGCTAACCCAAGCAGCAATTCGGTATTTATATTTAAGAGTGCAAATATTAAATTTGCCCAGCGTTATAATTTTGTATTAGTGGAAACTGAGGATACCCTTAAACAATCCTTGAATGATCAGGATGCCATAGAGGTTATTTATAATGATTCTACGCTTAGAAGTTTTTATGTAAATAATGACAATTCTGCAAGTTTATTAAATAATGGAGCAGAAATTTACGAAGTGCATCCTCGGGAAAATTAAATGACTATTTCCTCAAGAACAAAATTATTTTTTGCATTAATCTTAATTCTGTGTGTTTCTTTGACACTTTACTATTCAAGTTTGAATTATTTTTTCTTTCAGGATGATTTTTTTGAAATTAATATTTCTAGGGCTGGTAATCTTAATGAATATTTAAATTTTTTCAAATTTAGAAATGACATAATTGCTTATAGACCAATTAGTCTCCAGAATTATTTTTTTCTTTCAAGAGTAATATTTGGATTAAATCCAATCGGATACAGAATCTTCACCTTTGTATTATTGTTTTTATCTTCCATATTAATTGCAAAAATTGTCGAAAAAATTACCGCTAATAAAAAAACTGGTCTTTTAGCAAGCTTTTTTTGGGTTACATCTTCAATCCACTTCATGTCGCTTTCCTGGATTGCCGCAGGTTACAATATTATTGGTACCTTCTTCTGGCTTTTAACATCTGTAATTTTTCTAAATTACCTAAAAAATCATAATTTTGGGTTTTACATACTTTCAATTCTCGTTTTCCTTTTAACCGTTGGCTCATTTGAATTTTCTGTAACTTGGCCAATTATATTTAGTTTTTATTTTATTTTTGTTTTGAAAAATCCGCCGCTTAAGTCCTTAAAAATATTGGCACCTTTTATACTTATTGCGATAAGTTATCTTTTTTTCAGACTGATTTTTATTAAAGTCCCTAAAATTATCGAATATCAGGTTACCTTCAATTTAGATTCAGTTAAGGCATTGTTTTGGTATTTTCTCTGGTCACTTAATATTCCAGAAGAATTTAAAAAACAGGCGGTTAACAATCTAATTGTTTTTAATAGTAAATTTCTGTCCGACTTCTGGTTGTTAGTACTGAAGAATTTTATAGGAGCAATATGGATTGTGGCTCTAGGAATTACACTTCCGTTATTTTACATTTTTAAACAAAAATTACATTTAAATAATCGGCTAATAGTATTTTCCATTTTCTGGTTCGTTGCCGGAGTCTTCCCGGTTCTTATTTTGCCAAACCATACTTTCACAATGTATTTGACGTTTGCATCCATAGGAATCTATTTTTTGATAGCCTATCTAATTACAGTAAGTAAGAGAATTTTTATAGCTGTTCCTATTTTAGGAATATGGCTGTTTACTTCTTATACGACACTTTCATTTTACAAGGTAAATTCATGGATGATTAATGCACAAAAAACCGCTCATGATGCGAACGCTAATCTCAAACAGAGTTTCCCGACATTACCCGCAAATTCGGCAGTTTACTACCCACTTAATAGTCATTGGGAAAAGCAGGCGCTTTCCGGGCATGCATTTATCAAAGCAATTTATAATGATTCCAGCCTTCTCGTCTACTATAATAAGTATGATTTGATTGAGGATTTTAACGAAGGTTTAACTCTTCCAGTTAATATATATCTTCCAAGATGAGAAATTATTTAATTATAACGTTACTAATTTTACTAATATCAGTAATTTTATCTTTGCCGCTTCTTAAGCCCGGTTTGTATGTAATACACGATGATCAGCAGATAGCGCGCCTTTTTGTTTTTGACCAGGCTTTAAAATCCGGGCAGTTTCCTGTCAGATGGGTAGACGGTTTAGGGTTCGGTTTTGGATATCCTTTGTTTAATTTTTATCCGCCGTTCGTATATTTCCTTGGAGAGATTTTTCATATTTTAGGTTTTGGCTTTGTAAATAGCATAAAACTTGTATTTTTCTTCTCAATTTTTGCATCTGGCTTAGCAATGTACCTATTTGCCAGGCTGTTCTTTGGAAGGATCCCGTCAATGGTAAGTGCCATGTTTTACATGGCAGTTCCATACAGAGCATTAGATATCTATGTAAGAGGGGCTTTGGCAGAGAGTTTCTCTTTCGTATGGTTGCCTCTGATTCTTTGGTCATTCTACAAACTGGCGGTAACCAACAAAAGTATCTATCTGGTCTTATCTTCAGTCTTTCTGGCACTTTTGATGATTACCCACAATCTTATCTTTCTACCTTTTATGCTCATCTTACCTTTTTACTCATTATTTCTAATTTGGAAAGCAGAAAAAAAGTTACTAGCTACCAGTAACCAGCTACTAGCTACCATTCTCGCATTTGGTCTTTCAGCGTTTTTCACCTTACCGGCACTTTTTGAAAAAAGGTTTACAATTGTCGATGATTTGCTTTTGCTAAATTTAGCTAGTTATAAAATTCATTTTGTTTACCCCCAGCAATTATGGAATTGGACTTGGGGTTTTGGTGGGTCAGCGGCCGGTCTTGCCGACGGTATTTCCTTCAAAATCGGCAAACTACACGTATTAGTATCAATTGGTGCTTGTATCCTTGCTTTTGTTCATCTAATCAAAGCTAAACAGTCAAAATTTCCACTTGCCTTTTGGCAACGAGACCTTTCCAGTTTCCAGTTTCCAGTTATCATTTTTCTTCTTTTTCTCTTTTCGGCTTTCATGACCACCTTTTATTCAAAACCAATCTGGGATTTAGTCAAACCGCTTGCATATTTGCAGTTTCCGTGGAGGTTTCTAATTTTTACCGCGTTTTTTAGTTCATTTTTAACTGGATCTTTTTTTGAATTGCTAAAATTGCCTATTTTAAGACTTTTTGGATCATTGGCAGTTGTTATTCTTTTATTTACTGTAAATTTAAAACTTTTTAAACCTCAGTCATACAGGCTTGATCTAACCGATAAATCAACAACCTTCCACGAAGCAATCAGCTGGTATGGTTCCTCATCCTCTTTTGAATATCTTCCCAAGGGAGTGGAACTTGTAAAAAGTACACTAGATACCAACATCGTAAATATCACTAAAAATGATATCCCCACCCAACAAATTGAGGTGTTAACCGGTATAGCTGAAATTAACGATTTAAATACGACACCTTCCAAGGTTGATTTTATGCTTGAAGCCAAAACAGATTCAAAAATTAAGGCAAATTTGTTCAATTTTCCCGGGTGGCAAGTAACCATTAATGAAAACAAGGCTATAATTGACGACAACAATCGTCTTAAATTAATAACTTTTGAAGTTCCCAAAGGGAAACACAATATTAAACTGGAATTTAAAAATACAGCTGTCAGAACCCTAAGTAATTTGATTTCCAGTTTTTCTGTTTTATTACTGATAGTACTTTTTGCTAAAAGATGGCAAACACTCAAGAACAATTAGACATTGAACTTATCAAAAGAAAAGCAATTTCTGGAGTGGTTACTTTTACTCTAAGGACTTTTTTCGTTCAAATCTTTACACTTTTTGCGACATTTTTCCTTACGATTCTCTTGGATCCATCCATTTTTGGGATTTTCTTTGTGGTTTCTGCGCTCATAAACTTTTTTGTTTATTTTTCCGATATAGGTCTTGCCGCTGCTTTAATTCAAAAAAAAGAAACACCATCAAGAGAAGATTTGGTTACCACTTTCTCGATTCAACAGGCAATAATTTTAACATTAGTAATTCTAGGCTTACTATTTTCTTCAAGGATTGCCGCGTTCTATAAACTTGACTATCAGGGACTTACTCTTTTAAGAGTCTTGATATTATCCTTAGTATTGTCTTCTTTAAAAACTATTCCCTCGATTCTTCTTGAAAGAAGATTAGATTTTACGAAACTAGTTATTCCGCAGATTGCAGAAAACATAGTCTTCTATTCGACAGCTTTAATTTTGGCATTTCTTAAATTCGGTGTTGCCAGTTTTACTTGGGCTGTTTTAGCAAGAGGCCTTACAGGTTTAATTCTTATCTACATTCTTTCACCATGGATACCTGCATTAGGATTTAACAAAGTAAGCGCAAAACGCCTGACAACATTCGGAATTCCTTTTCAGCTCAACAGTGTTTTGGCTCTTTTAAAGGATGATCTTATAACAATTTTTTTGGGCAAAATATTGCCTTTTGCCCAGGTTGGCTACATTGGCTGGGCACAAAAATGGGCGTACGTACCCCTTAGGTTTTTTATGGATAACGTTAACAAAGTGACATTTCCTGCTTACTCAAGACTTCAAGAGCATTCTCAAAATCTGGGAAAGGCCATAGAGAAATCTTTATTTTTTGTAACCTTCTTTGTTTACCCTGCTATTTTCGGAATAGTTGCTATTGCTCCAACAGTTATTCGTCTTATTCCAAATTACAATAAATGGGAGCCTGCTCTACCTCTGCTATATTTATTTGCCATAAATGTAATTTTTTCTGCTGTTTCTACCACTTTCACAAACGCTTTGTTTGCAATTGGCAGGCCTAAAATTGTTTTGAATTTTATGATATTTTGGACTACTGCTACCTGGGTATTAACGTATCCGTTGGTTATCAGGCTAGGCTACATCGGGGTAGGATTTGCCTCCGCGATTGTTGCAATAACCTCAATGGCTACTATCTATTTTATTAAGAAAGAAGTCCCCCTAACTGTTTCAAGAAATATTTTTGGGCCTCTACTCATGTCAATAGTTATGTTTATAATCGTCAGAGAGCTTATTGGAATCATTGGTCATGGGTTACTTGGATTGTCTTTTGTGGTTATAGTCGGTGCTATAATTTACTTTATGCTCTCACTGGCAATTTTTAGAAGACATTTAACAGAAGAAGCGGCTACCATTTTACGGTCTATTTTTTCATTTAAGGTCAAAAATGACAAAAATTAGCGTAGTAATTTCTGCGTTTAACGAGGAGAAAAAAATCAAGGATTGTCTTGAAAGTGTTAAGGACTTTGCCGATGAAATAGTTTTTATTGATAATAGTTCGACAGATAAAACTGTTGAAATTGCAAAAGGGTATACTTCAAAAGTTTTCATAAGACCAAATGATCCGGTGATGTTAAATAAAAACAAAAATTTTGGTTTCGAAAAAGCCAGCGGTGACTGGATTCTTTCTCTAGATGCGGATGAGAGAATTACACCAGAGCTATCCGCGGAAATCCGCAAATCAATCCGTGGGAATCAATATTCGGGATACGAGATTCCCCGTAAGAACATTATTTTCGGCAAATGGATTAAACATTCTCTTTGGTGGCCCGATTTAAACTTGCGGTTATTTAGAAAAGGAAAAGGAAAATTTCCGCTTGCGCATGTTCACGAAAAACTTGAAGTGAGAGGTAGTGTTGGCCAACTTCAAAACCCCATGCTTCACTTAAATTACCAAACCGTTTCACAATTTATTACTAAAATGGACAGGACTTACACGGAGTCGGAAACCGAAAACTTCCTTAAAAGCGGTAAGAATATTTTTTGGTTTGACACGATTCGCTGGCCGGTGAATGATTTTGTTAAGACATTTTTCTTCCAAAAGGGCTATAAGGATGGGCTTCACGGGTTAGTCCTTTCACTTTTTCAGGCTTTCTATATGTTGGTTTTTTTCGCCAAGGTTTGGGAAAGAAAAGAAAATTTTAAGGATTTAACACCTGATAATTTTTTCTGTGAGGCTATCAAAGAATTTTCAAAAGCCGCTCGTGATATCAGATATTGGATTTACCAATCTTTAATCGAAAAAAATTCCATCATGGCCCTCTATTATAAAATCAGAAGAAAATTCTAAGAATAAACCTAAAAATGGCTAAGACGATTAGACGCTTCAAGCAGGCCATTCTAAAAAGGTTCAGAGAGGAACCAGTTTTTAGCTTTGGCGTCTTACTTTTAATTGCCTTGACAGTTTTCTTTAGATTCTACAATTGGGTTGATAGGATTTATATTCATGCTGATAATTCATTGTTCACGCAAGCTGCAAAATATGGGGCTGACCATTTACTAATTCCGCAAATTGGTCCATTTTCTCAATCGACATTTTTTACTGGTCCATGGTGGCTTTGGATTCTCGAAGTTGTTTATTTTTTACCATTTGGAATTCTTTCCCCGTGGCTCTTTATGTCTTTGTTATCCCTATTGTTTGTTTATCTTATTTTTTTAATAGGGAAAGAAATTGGGGGTAGGTGGATCGGATTAGTCGCAGCGCTTCTAGCCGCTGTTTCGACTGCTCAAATTGATAACTCATTCACGGTTTGGAATGCTGGCATAGACCCCTTGATCTCACTTTTTGCAATATTTTTTTTAATCCGAGTTTATAAATATAAAAAAGCACTTGACCTTTTATTGCTGACGTTTACAGTAACATTAGGAACAACAATTCATTTCCAAAATTCAATGCTGGCTCCAATTATTTTGGTTAGTTTATTTGTTTCAAAACCTAACCTAACTAAGATCTCCAATATTCTACTTGGTTTTCTAATTCCTCTCCTGCCCTTTATTTATTTTGACATTAGATTCCATTGGTTTTGGTTGACAAGTGTAATAGTCTATCTAGCTGTAGATCAGTATAGGTTCGCCGTCGCAAATAGATGGTTGACCTACGCTGGAATTTATTGGCCCGAAACCTGGTCTTCAATTGTAGGTGGACAAAAAATTGTAGGGTATCTAATCATTGGAGTACTTTCCACACTTACTCTTTTAAGACTGAAACTTATTAAAAAATATACTTTTTTTTACTTAATTGCCATACCTTTCGTCTTGGAAGTGATTTTATTTCGTTACTTTAAAGGACAAAAATTCTACTATTTTTCTAACTTTACCCATCCCTCTGTAATAATTCTAACAGCATGGGTGATAGGTGAGGTTTATAAATTAAGAGCAATAATCGGAATTATTTTAGGTTTTTTAATTTTTGCGTTAACCCTCAATTTTTCTTTGAAAAATTTAACTGACAGAGAAATAACATTAAAAGAAATAAATTTTCTTAAAGAAGAAATTTACAGAGAAAATCCTAAGGACTTTTATAAAATATACGGATGTTCTCATACAGGTGCTCTTATCAGTCACCCTCTTGCTCTAATGATTTATTCCGATAAAAAAGAACAAGCTGGAGGAGAAAAAATAGGTGTTTGTTTCCAAGAGGATAAATCTTTCTCCTGGGTCGTCCTAGCGCCTTCAGACCTAGAGGGAAAAGGTTCTCCTTGGTTGAACCACTCTACAGGAGAAATCTATAGATCGATGACCGAATGGTGGAAAGAAAAACCACCTCAGCCCGGCGGAAACCTCTGGGAATTTTTGAAAGAAAATGTCGGCAAGAATTGAGTCAAGATTGATTATAAAATCTGCCGAAAATTATTTTAACCAATTTATTTAAATACTCTTTAAGCTGATATAATTTTACAGTGAATTTCAAGAGATTTGTTCGTAACAATTGGGAATTGATTTTATTAATTTCGGTATCATTAATTTTGAGACTTTGGCATTTTGATAATCTTAGTACGTTCGGGGGGGATCAGGGAATAGATTTTCAAAACATTAAATCTATAGCCGAAGGGAATCTTACGCTTTTAGGACCAAAAATTGGACCATACAATAATATTTCTACCCCATACCTAGGACCACTCTACTATTATTTACTTTTACCCTTTTTATTTTTTTCAAAATTTGATCCCGTCGGAGCCGGTTTTGCAGTTGTTATTGCAAGATTAACCACAACGATTTTGATATATCTTGCTACAAAAAACTTTTTTAATAAAAAGGTTGCTTTCTATGCGGCTTTGATTTCCGCTATATCGCCATACTGGGTTGACCATTTAGGGCCGCCTTCCAGTCCATATTTTATATTGCCGCTTGCCTCCGCAATTTTATTTTTAATTTCCAAAGAAAATTTGAGTAATCACAAATCGTTCGTAACTATTGGTTTTCTTGCAGGTTTGGCTATCCACCTGCATTATCTTGCTCTTGTTTTAATACCGTCTGCTTTAAGCTACCTTCTAATTAAAAAAGATAAATTCTTCCCAAGGGGAATAGCGCTGTTTTTTTTGGGATTATTTGTCGCAATTTCACCGATCTTTTTGTTTGAAGTTAGACATAATTTTTTTTTGACAGATCAAATACTTAAACAATTGACTATTGGCATATTAACTACAGGTACAGGCAATCTTTACAGCAATGTTAAAAATTTAGCGGATTTTATATCTTATTACTTATTTGGCTTGGATAAAATCGGACTTGTTTTTTTATCGATAATTTTATTGTTAAGTGCTCATTTTTTGATCAGAGCGCCTAGAAAAGATAAGTTAAATGGAATATTTTTACTCTTATTTATTTCAATTAACTTGATAGGAGCGTCAGTCTATTTTGGAAAACCTCAGCCTCATTATTTGGCAAGTGCTTTTGTGCCGCTTTTTATTATTGTTGGATACTTGCTCTTTGAAGTTGAAAAGATTAATAAATTCATATTTTCAATCTTGATTATTCTTATTGCGGTCGGCTTATTGAGAAATAACCATTTATTTGCCAATCAGGATTACACAATGCCCGAAGACCTTACACTGAATCAGATAAGGAAAATGTCGCAAATAATCGCAAATGATGTAGACAGAAACTCTTTCAACATTGTCTCCACGCTCGATGGAGATTCTCGTGCAAATCCCTACAGATATCTAGTAAAAGTTTATGGCAAAAATCCTGCAGGCGTTGAAAACTATGATAGAGTAGACAATCTTTATGTAATTACTCGCGATCCAGCCCGATCGATCCGTGATAATAACCTGTTTGAAATTGCCAGCTTTCAACCTTCAAACGTTATCAAAGATTGGTCAATAATCGGTGACATTCATTTGATAAAGTTAACCAAAAAAGAAACGTCGCAAGAATCGATTCAAAAATTTGTAACTATTGTAAATCCCGTAAGATCAAGAAAATTATGGAATGATAACTCAATAGGTTATCTCGAAGAGCAAGTGCAAAGTATTAAAAAAAGAGACTTAAAAGCGACTTGGCTTCTACAATATGATAATTTATTCGATGAAGACATAACTAATTTATTTAAATCTAAAGACACGCAGGAAATAGGAGCATTTTTAGAAGTAAGTGAAAAGTGGGCGACGGATTCTTATGTGTCATACAAATTCGCAGACGGTGATTACTTTCGCCCAGATAAAGTTTTTCTTTCGGGGTACATGCCAGAGGATAGGAAAAAATTAATAAAAACATACTTTAAGAATTTTTATAAAGTTTTTAGTAAATATCCAAAATCAGTTGGTGCCTGGTACATTGATGCTGTTTCACAAAATCTCTTATCTAAACTAGGGGTTACATCAGCTCTGACCGTAGCCGACCAGTTTGACACGGATGCCGCTTCTGTTTGGGGAAAATACTTTTCATATCCATACTATCCATCAAAATATAATTCTCTTGAACCGGCGACAAACCAAACCAATAAGACTCCGATAGTCAATATTCAATGGGCACAAAGAGACCCAGTCGCGGGTTATGGAAAAGAAATTAAAGATTCAAGGCAGAGTTTTCAAGCAAATGATTATATTAGTAATGAATTTAATTTTTCCTATTTTGAAAATCTACTATCAGAATATTTAAAAAATCAAAAAACAGATTTTATGCAAATAACAATTGGGCTTGAGGCTGGTCAGGAAGCTGTCAGGTTTAAGGATGAATTTGAAAGACAGCTCGATGAACTTCAATCTCTTGCAAATCAAAAAGTTATCCAGAATACTACCATGGACGATTTTGCTCTGTGGTATCAAAACAAATATCCAGGAGTCTCTCCATCGCATTTTCTTACAAAAGATGAAAGCTTTTGGTATATGTCTACAAAATTTAGAGTCGCAATTTTTAAGGAAGATAAAGATTTTATTTTAAAGGATTTGCGTTATTATACAAACATTCCATTTAGTGATTATCTTTATGCGGACGAAAATGAATATCTCGATAGGAAAGTTCCTGCAGCAGTAGATAACTTAATGTTTGCTAATCAAATAAATTTAGGAAAAACTGGGAAATTAGATATTATTGAAAAGTTTGATCGATTAATCCTCAAACTTGATAATAGAGAGGTACAAGTGGATACAAAAGGCGTCATCTCTGGAGGAAGCTATTTAGTAGAGGCTCCAATCCAAGATAAAGAAGTTATTAAGAGAGATTTAAAGTATTTGACAATTTACCATAAAGTAATAGACCCAATAACAGATGCTTTGGCGCTTTTCAAATATTCCAAGATAAATGGACAAACAGTCTTAGGAATAGCTATCTTTGATTCTAAATTAATAGGTTTTAGAGGAGGACTACCGGGAATTTTTAAATACGATTTTCAAACTTTATCTAAATTTCTCACTCCGACACGGATTCTTGACAAATGGCAGCCATGGATAAATTAAAAATTGCAATTATTGTTTTAAATTATAAAGGACTTGAAGATACTTTATCTTGTTTAGATTCCCTGCGAAGAATAAAAAGAAACAATTTTAACATTGAGATTATTGTTGTGGATAACGGCTCAGGCGATGGATCGAAAGAAGCTCTTTCAAATTTTCGCGATATACGATTAATTGCGCTCGAGAAGAATTTAGGTTATAGCGGAGGCAACAATGTAGGTATAAAAGAGGCGATAAAAAGAAACTCAAATTACCTATTGATTCTAAACAATGACACACTAGTTGACCCAAATCTTTTGACTGAATTAGTAAATGGAGCAAAAATGGGTGATATTATTTCGCCAAAAATTTATTTTGCTGCTGGTTACGAATTTCATAAAAATCGTTATAAAAAAAGCGATTTGGGAAAAGTAATTTGGTATGCCGGTGGAAAGATTGATTGGGAAAATGTTATGGGTATCCACATTGGTGTGGATGAGGTAGATAATGGCCAATTTGCCAACAGAATGGAAATAGACTATGCAACCGGTGCTTGTATGTTTGTAAAAAGAGAAGTTTTTGAGAAGATTGGCTTTTTTAACGAGAAATACTTTTTATATCTTGAGGATATGGATTTTTGTGTAAGAGCAAAAAGAGCCGGTTTCAAAATAGTTTTTGGGCCTCAAGCCATAATTTGGCATAAAAATGCTTCCTCAAGCGGAGGATCTGGTTCAAGAATTCAGGACTATTACATAACAAGGAATAGATTGCTTTTTAGCTTCAAATACGCGAAACTTAGAACTAAACTTGCTGTATTTAGACAGGTTCTGACAAGTGTTGCCAGTTTGAGTAAAAGGCAGGCTTTAATTGACTTTATTACATTTAATTTCGGAAAGGGAAGCTTAAAACTATGAGTATCTCAGCTTTAATACTTACTAAGAATGAAGAGGAAATGATTGAGGATTGCCTTAGGCAGCTTGATTTTGTTGATGAAATAATAGTTCTTGATACAGGTTCAAAGGACAAAACGGTCGACCTGGCAAAAAAATACACTAAATCAGTCTTCCAAACATCTGATTCGGATTTTGACAAAAACAGAACATTACTTGCCAAAACTGCAAAAAGTGACTGGCTTCTTTACGTCGATGCTGATGAAAGGCTCACCAAAGAGCTCAAAACCGAAATAAAACAGGTTATTAATAAATCAGATTGTTCTGCATTCCACTTCCCCAGAAAAAATATTATTTTAGGAAAATGGTTAAGACACGGTGGTTGGTGGCCAGATTATGTTCCCAGATTATTTAAAAAAGCTAAATTAAAACAGTGGAGTGGAAGAGTTCACGAGAGTCCCAATATAGAAGGTGACTTTGGCTACCTTAAAAATCCCCTACTGCACTATACAGCAAGAAATTTAGGTGAGATGCTTGCAAAAAGCATAGTCTGGGGACAAATCGAAGCCGAGCTTTATAATACTCATCAAATGAGCAAAGTGACAGTTTTTAAGATTACCAAAGCAATGACTTGGGAATTTATCAAGCGATTTGTAATTAAAAGAGGTTTTTTGGATGGCTTTGTGGGTTTTATAGAGGCTCTATATCAAGCAACCCACAGGGCGATTATTTTTACCTATTTATGGGAAATCCAAAATGATGTCAACCAAAAATACAAAAGATTCAACGCTTAGTAAATATTTTTTGCCTTACGATATTTATGAAAGACATAAGTTTGTGGGCAGTCTTATTGAAAATGGCCAAACGGTTGTCGATATTGGGGGAGAATTAAACCTTTTGTCACAATTTTGCCGTCCAGCAGAAATAATAGTTGCGAATCTCACAAGCGGTGACATCATTATAAAAAAAAACAAAATACCATTTAAAAAAAAATCTTTCGATGTAGTTACATCAATTGATGTACTCGAACATCTCCCCAAGACAAAACGAAAAGACTTTATTAGTCGTCTTCTTGAGATTGCCAAAAAAAGGTTGATTTTATCATTCCCAATCGGAACTCCAAAACACATAGCATACGAAAAGAAGAGTCAAAATTTATTGAAAAAAATGGGAGTGGATGTGCGATATTTAAAAGAGCATATTTTATATGGTTTACCTACGACTTCTGAAATTGTTGAATATTCTCGTGATTTTAATACAAAAATATATTATTCCGGAAACATCAACGTAAACAAACTTCTTTTTAATTTATTTATTTTTGACCCCAAAGTTAAATTTCTCCGAAAGTGTATTTATTTTTCCAAATTATTTTTCAATCTGATAACAAATCCTATTTGGTACCGGCTTTTAACTTTCAAAAAATACTCTGATTCTGTGAACAGAGCTTATATGGTAATTGAAAAAAGTAATCCATGAAATTCGGTTTTTATAGTCCTTATCTCGATACTTTTGGTGGTGGTGAAAGATATATGTTAACGCTCGCTTCTTACCTATCCAAGGAGCATATAGTTGATATCTTTTGGGATGATCCTCAGATCAAAGCACCTCTTTCAAGATTTTTAAAAATCGATCTTTCTCAAACCAGGTTCGTAAATAATATATTTAAGAAAAATTTATTCAAAAAATCTTTTGCCACTTTTGGATATAATTGCATTTTTATTTTATCAGACGGAAGTGTCCCGTTTACTTTTGCCGCAAAAAATATTCTTCATTTTCAAGTGCCGTTTAAAATTCCAAAAATTAATCTAAAAACCAAGATCAATCTGAAAAGATTCAAGTGGATAGTGGCAAATTCTCATTTTACCAAAGGCTATATAGATAAAAGTTATGGTGTTGATTCAAAAGTTATCTATCCCCCCGTAGATATTAATTCAATTAAAAAGGAGACAAAGAAGAAATTAATTCTTTCGGTCGGAAGATTTAGCCCAAACCAGCTACACCCCAAAAAACAGGAAGTCTTAATAGAAGTTTTCAAGGAAGTTTATAAGAATAGTCCTGGTTGGAAACTTATTTTGATTGGACAGGCGAAGAAAGAAGATTATACGTATGTAAGAAAATTAAAAAAAACCGCCAGAGGACATGCGATCAGAATAATAGAAAATTTATCGATTGAAAAATTGAGGCAATATTATTCCAAAGCTTCCATCTATTGGCATGCTACAGGGTTTGGTGAGGATGAAGAAAGTTACCCGCAAAAAATGGAACATTTTGGTATAGCAACTGTGGAGGCTCAGGCAGCAGGAGCTGTACCTGTTGTTATAGGCAAGGGTGGTCAAAAGGAAATAGTTACTGACGGTAAAAACGGACTGCTTTGGACAACGAAAACACAACTTTATGAATTAACCTTAAATCTAATAAATGATAAAGAAAAAATGTCAAAATTATCGGCAAATGCTATTTTAAATAGCCGGCGTTTCAGCGAAGAAAGGTTCATAAAAGAATATGAAAAAATCCTCTTTTAAATTTGCTCCGGTAATCTTAGTTTGTTTAATGGTTTTTTCATTCTTTTTACCTAAACTGCTGAATGGAAAGGTGCCTATTCCGGCAGACAGTTTACTGGGTCTTTATCATCCGTGGCGCGATCTTTCCACAGATAACTATCTTCCCGGTAAGTTTCCTGTCAAAAATCCCCTAATTACTGATCCAGTCTTACAAACTTATCCTTGGAGATATTTGGTGATTTCTAACTTCAAAAACTTCCAGATGCCTTTGTGGAATCCATACAGCTTCTCCGGACAACCACTTTTGGGAAATATCCAATCGTCACCATTTCAGATATTTAATCTCCTATTTTTTATTATGCCATTTAGATTAGCATGGCCAACTCAGATAATTTTAGTTCCAATTTTCACCGGGCTTTTTATGTACTTATTTTTAAGAAGTTGTATGCTTTCAAAGTTAGCATCTTTCTTTGGCGCACTAATATTACCCTTTACTGGTTTTTTTATGGTTTGGCTTACTTGGGGGACAGTTACGACTGCTGCACTTTGGCTGCCTTTAATCCTCTTGTCTGTCAACAATTTTTTCAAAAGCCGCAGTACTCTATGGCTGGCATTGTTGGCATTTGCTACATCTCAAACAGTTTTTGCCGGTCACTGGCAGACTGCATTTTATGTATTTCTTTTAACAGGGCTATATCTATTTTTTAAATTCTTTCAGACTTCTAAAAAAGATTTACTTGTGGCCTCATTGATTGTTATATTTTTAGCTTTAGCAGGTACAGCGATTCAAGTCGTACCTTCTTTAGAATTCATAAATAATTCTGCAAGAAATGTTGACCAAAGTTATTCTCCGGGTAGAGAAGACTGGTTTGTGCCATTAAAGCAGTTGGTGCAGATTATTGCGCCTGACTATTTTGGTAATCCTACGACTTATAACTACTGGGGTGTATGGAACTATGCGGAGTTTGTTTCTTATATTGGGATAGCTCCGTTTATTTTTGCAATAGTGTCATTTTTTATAAAAAGAAACAGACTGGCGGTTTTTTTTATAGCAGTCACCATTGGAGCAATATTATTCGCATTAAAAAACCCGATATCAATTGTTCCTTATAAATATAATTTTCCGCTGTTGTCTTCAATGCAGCCCTCAAGAATACTATTTATATTTTCTTTTTCGTTAGCTGTACTTGCCAGTTTAGGGTTTGACCGATTCTTAAAAAATTTTAAATCAAAACAAATGTTTCTTTCTGTCTTACCAGTTTTACTATTGATAATCAGTTTACTTGTCTATACTGTCTTGTTTAATGATAATTTTTCACGAGTTAATGATATTAACACATTCAAAGTGGCGCTGCGTAATATAATTCCATCGTCTGTTGTAACATTTGCTTTTATAGTACTGATCTTGCTGCAGGTTTTTTTAAAGATTTCAAAAAAAATAATTATTTTTGCAATCTTTTTATTAACCATAACAGAACTTTTCCGTTTCGGTTATAAATTTACACCATTTTCCAAATTAACATGGATTTTCCCAGATACCCAAACTACTAAATTTTTATCAAGTATCGCAAGACCATTCAGAGTTATTACAACGGATAGGAGAATTCTAAACGGAAGTACTTCTGCTGTTTACAAATTAGAAAATGTTGCAGGATATGATCCTTTGTTTCTAAAAGATTATGGTCAACTTATTACAGTCTGGGATTCAGGAAAAATAACTAAACCCGGATCCTTCAACCGTTTTGTAACACCTCAAAAATACAATCACAAAATAGCAAATTTTTTAAACGCGAAATATATAGTTACATTTGATACTTTAGATGATCAGGGATTTGAGAAAGTACATCAGGAAGGTGAGACTAAAATTTATGAGAATAAAAATGCCTTACCTAGGGCATTTTTTGTAAAAGAGGTTATTAAAGCTGACAATCGAGATAAGGAATTAGAAAAGTTGATTGATAAAAATTTTGATTTAACAAATAGTGCTGTTTCCAGTGAATTCTCTTTTGACAGGCAAGAATTTACAGGGAAAGTTGATTTTACAAAATATGATGATCAGTCTTTTAAGCTCAAGGTTAGTTTGGATAAAACAGCTCCTCTGATAGTTTCCAATCCTTATTACCCCGGGTGGGAAGCACTTGTTGATAATCAAATTGCCCAGATTAAAAGGGTCAATTATATGTTTCAATCAATAATTATCCCGGAAGGTGAACATGGTGTTGAATTTCACTTTAGACCATCCTCATTCTATAATGGTCTTCTAATTTCGCTTGGCTCAGTAATCTCATTGACAATTTTCCTAGTAATATGGAAAAGAAAATATCAGTAATTATCCCTAATTACAACGGGAGACAATTGCTTAGTAAAAATCTCCCCAATGTTATAAGAATTTGTAAAAATTGCGAAATAATTGTAGTCGATGACGCATCAAATGATAATTCAGTAGATTTTATATTAAAGAATTTTAAAAAAATAAAAATAATAAGATTAGATAAAAACAGAGGATTTGCTTTGGCTGTTAACACGGCAGTTAAAGCTGCTTCAGGTGATTTAATTGTTCTTCTTAACTCAGATGTTGTGCCAAAAGAAAGTTTTCTTAAAGCATCCTTACATTATTTTAAAGATCCGACAATATTTGCAGTAGGTTTTGCTGATTTGAGTCACGAAGAAGGTAAGGTGGTAATTCGCGGAAGAGGTGGTGCATCTTTTAAAAAAGGATTATTAGTCCATTACAAGTTGCCGTCGGTTTTAGGAGAAACACTCTGGGTTTCCGGAGGGTCCGGCATTTTTGATAAAAAGAAATTTTTGGATCTTAGCGGTTTTGACAAAGTTTTTGCCCCTTTCTATTGGGAAGATATAGATCTTTCTTTTCGGGCTTGGCAGGCTGGTTACAGGTGTGTTTTTGAGTCAAAATCAAAAGTTGACCACTTCCATGAGGAAGGCGCAATTAAAAAATCCAAATCTTCTTTTTTCATCAAGACAGTTTCCTATAAAAACCAATTTCTTTTCGTATGGAAAAATATTTCCGACCCCCTTTGGCTTATCCAGCATCTTTTATGGCTGCCATACCATTTTGCAAAGGCTCTCCTAACCCTTGATGTTGTCTTTTTCGTAGGTTTTCTCTGGGCAATCAGTTATCTACCAAGACTGATTTTTAACTATTCACTATTCACTCTTTTCGATTCCTCGAAAATACGCTCGAGTATTGACTATTCACTATCAGACCGGGAGGTTCTGTCCAAATTTGCAAAGTCATAATGTCCTTTGGGACTCAAAACTTGCTCCTAAAATAATCGTCGTAATGCCGGCGTATAATGCCCAAAAAACTGTCGAAAAGACCTACAAGGATTTGCCAAAAGATTTAATCAGCGAGGTTATTCTGGTTGATGATGCCTCGCGCGATCAAACTGTCAAAAAAGCAAAAAATTTAGGGATTACAGTTTATATCCATAAAGAAAATAGGGGATATGGAGCAAATCAGAAAACTTGTTATGATCAGGCTCTAAGTCGAAACCCCGATATAGTAGTCATGGTCCATCCGGATTATCAATACGATGCCAAACTTGTAGGTGTTCTTTGCGAACCAATTGTAAACGGGAGGGCAGATATAATGTTAGGTTCCAGAATTCAGACAAGACACCAAGTGCTTTCGGGCGGAATGCCATTATGGAAATATTTCGCAAACAGATTTTTGACTTTAGTTGAGAATTTATCAATGGGACTGAATTTGTCAGAGTATCATACCGGCTTTAGGGCATATTCAAGTCGCGTTCTAAAAACTGTTCCTTATCATAAATTTTCTAATGATTTTGTGTTCGATCAGCAAATTTTAATCTCATCACTTGCTAATAAATTTAATATTTCAGAAATACCAGTGCCTTGTAAATATTTCCCGGAAGCCTCCTCAATTAACTCCCGCCGCTCCACTAAATATGGCCTTTTGACTCTCTGGACAGTTTTTACTTACATCCTCTTCCAATTGGGTATCGTTAAAAATGGGATATTCAAAAGATAACAATTTTGTTTTTCAGAAAGCTGATGCTTATTTTGGTGGAATTTATTTAAAGTGTCTGCCTTAAATAACCAATTTTCCTAAAAGGACAATTATTAATATTCCAGTTGTATGTAGTAAGAACGAGAGTAAGAAAAAGTGAGTATAGCGATAGTTACTTCCTGCGAGTATTAATATTCCTATTTCATCAGGCAGAGGCGAGACTAAAAGTAATGCTGAAATATAAGGGATAAGACCAATAAATAATTTGGAGTGGAAAATTTTATTGGCGATTCTTTTAGCATATTTAGGTTCAAGAAATTTAATATCGTCGATTAATTCTTCTTTAAAGAATTTATAAATTATTGAATTAGCGACAACTGAACCAAATCCTCCTAAAAACGCGATCAAGAGAGGATTAGTAGTAGTTTGTGAAAGAGTAATAAATACGGACGTGGAAATAGCTGCCGTAAATGTTAATGAGAAAAAAAATCCCACCAAAAAAGCAGCCGGAACAAAGTAAAGTCCTGAAAAATAATCGATCATATTATGCGAGATTGTTGGAGAGATTTGAATATATATGGCAATAATAACAGACAAAACGATAATTGCTAGATCTCGGAAAATCCTTCTCTTTTTTAATTTAAATTGTTTTGTTTGCATCAATTAAATTATACAGCCAGAGGCTTCTTGTGTGCTAAAATCAGCTCTAGGTTGAAAAGCAATATAATCAAATTGCCAGGATTAGTTGATGTCCATGTCCATCTGCGAGAACCCGGAGCAACGCATAAAGAGGATTTTGAAACTGGGACTAAAGCAGCTGTAGCCGGCGGCTATACCCAAATTTTGGATATGCCCAATAATGTTCCACCTACAGTTACAACAAAAGATTTAGAACAAAAAATTAAACTTGCCCATGGTCGAATTTGGTGTGACGTGGGTTTTAATTTCGGGGCAACTGCCCATTCTGCCAAATTTTTTAAGAAAATCTCAAAAATGACTTGTGCACTAAAAGTCTATATGAACCTGACGACTGGGCCCCTTTTGGTTGAAAAATCCCTAGACAGAGAACTGATTTTTAAAAATTGGTCTAATTCTTCACCAATAATCGTTCATGCAGAAGGGGAGGCCCTAGAGGTGGCTATCAAGCTTGCTAAAAAACATCAAAGGCGTCTTCATATCACCCACATACTTACAGAGCAGATCGAGCTTATTGAAAAAGCCAGGCAAGATAGGGCAGCTATTTCTTGTGATGTCACCCCCCACCACCTTTTTTTAACTAGTGAAGACATAAAGAAACTCGGCCCGCTGGCAATTATGAAACCGCCACTTGGGAGTGTCAGCGATCAACAAAAACTCTGGCGAAATTTGGATAAGATTGATATGATCGCGACCGATCACGGACCTCATACCTTATCAGAAAAGGAAAGTGATCACCCACCATTTGGCGTTCCGGGTTTGGAAACAACTTTGCCTTTGATGCTCTGGGCGGTGTCAAAAAGTATGCTTTCTCTTAAACGATTGATTGAGATGACTAGTATTAATCCTCGAAAAATTTTCAACCTTCCAATTCAGCCCAATACTTACGTGGAGGTTGATCTCTCAAAAAAATACCTAATTTCAAACAGAGGTCTTTTTACCAAATGCGGCTGGACGCCATTTGTTGGGTTAGAAGGTAGGGGAGAAGTTAAAAAAGTAGCAATTTGCGGCCAATCTATTTTTGAGAATGGCAAATTCGTCGGAAAACCTCAGGGCAAAGTAATTTATCCAACCTGAATCTCAGATAGAACTGTTAATTTATGCTAGAATTTGCAAGCAGTGAAATTCTGGTACAATCCCCATTTGTTGGCACTTTTTGCTCTTTTAGTACTTTCAATACCTGCACTTAAAAGTTTAACTGGTCCCGGATTTTATACAAGCCACGATGGAGAAACTCACGTGGCGCGGATTGCTCAATATTATCAGGCTCTTGCGGATCGTCAGTTCCCGCCTAGATTTGCCGGTAGTTTCTACAATGGACTAGGGAGTCCGATTTTTGTTTACATCTACCCCCTACCTTATTTTTTAGGATCACTACTCCACTTAACGGGTTTTTCTTTTGTTAATTCATTCAAAATTTTAATGGCATTAGGCTTTGTTTTTTCGGGAATTTTTGCTTATCTTTGGTTAAAAGCAGTATTTAAAAGTGAAAAAGCGGCTTTTTTAGGCGCTCTTTTTTACATGTGGGTGCCATACAGATTTTTATTGATTTATGTCCGCGGATCTATCTCTGAACTTTTAGCATATACTTTTCTTCCTTTATTACTATTTTCAGTTACCAAACTGTGGGAGGAGAATAATCCAAAATGGCTTGCTTTTAGTGCAATTTCATTTTCTTTATTATTACTTTCCCAAAATTTGGTTGCGGTAATATCTGTTCCGATAATTTTCGGATATGTAATTTTATTGGCAATCAACAGAGATTTTATTAAAACTATTACAAATTCGTTAATTGTCATCGTTTGGGGATTATTGATATCGGCAGTGACTTATTTACCTTCTATTTTTGAGCGGAAATTTGTCAGGTTTGATGAAATTATCAAAACCGCATACGAAAACCACTTTGTAACTTTAAAACAGCTTATCCGTTCACCATGGGGATACGGTTTTGATCTTCCGGGAATTGTTAATGACCAGATATCTTTTCAGATTGGTCTAACCCATATCTTGATTTTATTTTTTGCGATTTTTTCATTGGCATATGTTTCTTTTAAAAAGAATTTTTCGTTTCCGAGGATTGAAAAGTGGCTGGCTACTTTTTTCCTGACTGTTTTTATATTAGCCGCTTTTTTAATGTTGCAGATTAAACCCAATACTCTCATCTGGCAAAAAATTAAGTATCTTCATTTTATTGATCTTCCCTGGAGATTTTTAGGAATTACCTCTCTTTCTTTGGCTTTTTTAACTGCCTTTGCCGCTAAGATATCAAAATCAGGTTTTTTATTTCTTCTTTTTGTAGTTATGGTATTAGTTGCCAATCGCAATCATCTGCGAATAAATCAGGCAGTTGAGCGAAATGACAGTTTTTTTGCCGCCTACTCCGGTACCGCAACTCAGTATGATGAATTTACGCCCAAATGGCGCCAGTCAACCAGAGTCCCCATCGGTTTTGATCAAAGTACCCACGTCGAGGCGGTATCGGGTAATGCCAAAATAGAAAACGTTGTTGCCAAATCAAACGAGGTTACTTTCGAGGCCAAAGTTATTACTGATAATTCTCAAGTCCGTATTAACAAATTCTATTTTCCGGGCGCCAACGTACAAGTTGACGGACAAAAACTGACTCCTTTTAGGAATTTGACGATTACTGACACGGGTACTCTCCTCTTAGACATTGAGCAAGACGCCTCGGGACTAATGATGGTAAATTTAGAAAAAGGTGAACACCATGTAAGCGTCAAGTTCGGCGAAACCAGGCTACGTCTTTTTGCTAATTTTTTAAGCTTTGGCTCTCTCGTTTTGGCTCTTGGAGTACTAGCCAGAAATGTTAAAAGATAACCTTATACTAATTGTAGTTCTGGCTCTGGCCGCAGTCTTGCGCTTTTACCAGCTTGGTGTCAATCCGCCCAGTCTTGATTGGGACGAAACTGCTCATGGCTATAATGCATATTCAATTTTAAAGACCGGCCGCGATGAATATGGGTATAAATTTCCTCTTTCATTTAGGTCATTTGATGATTACAAGCCGCCTATTTACACTTATCTTGTTGTTCCATCCGTAGCAATTTTTGGCCTCAACGACTTTGCAGTTAGGCTACCGTCCGCCACTTTGGGAGTTTTAGCGGTTATATTCACCTATTTGATGGTATTTGAGCTGTTTAAGAATAGACAAATTGCTCTTTTGACAGCTTTGTTCTTAACCATTTCTCCATGGCATCTGCAGTTTTCCAGAGTCGCTTTTGAAACGAACAGCGCCATATTTTGGTCAGTGTTAGGAACGTTTGCCTTCTTAAAAGGGATTAATGCACAAAAAATAAGGATTACTTTATGGATAACACTTGCTTCAGTAGCGTTTGGTATCAATCTTTTTATGTACCATAATGCTCGTGTATTTGTACCGATTTTCTCACTGATGTTGATTTATCTTTTCAGAAAAGTACTTTGGGAAAATAGAATCTATTTAATCTTGCCCTCTGCAATCGCCATCATTTTTTCTGCAATTTTAATTCCAATAGTATTTTCCATTTCAGGACAACTGCGTTTCAAAGGAACTACTATATTTGCTGATGTTTCTCCTCAATTCAAATCTTCTCAACTGATTGCTCAAGACGAAGAGTCTGGCCAGCTGCTAATGGGTAAGATTTTTCATAATCGCCGGTTTGTCTACATTCCGATTTTGATCGAAAATTACCTATCCCATTTCAAGCCGGATTTTCTATTTTTGAACGCAGACATGGATAGGCATCATGCGCCGCAAATCGGCCTTCTTTATCTTTGGGATCTTCCCTTTATTTTGGCGGGAATATATTTTTTAATAAGGAAAAATTTTGAATACAGATCCAAAATTATTATTTTTTGGTGGTTTTTGATTGCACCCATAGCTTCATCTGTCACATGGGGAGTTCCGCATGCTTTAAGGAGTGAAATATATCTGCCGATTTATCAAATATTTACCGCTATTGGAATTTTTACCCTTTACTCGCTCGTTAAGAGAAAAAAACTATTTGTGACAATTGTAGGTTTTCTCCTGATGATAAATTTTACCTTTTACCTACACCAGTATTATGTGCATATGCCGATTGAGTACTCAAAAGCCTGGCTTTACGGAAGACGCGAGGCTGTTTTTTTTACAGAGAGCATTAAGGACAAATATGACAGAGTGATAGTTTCGACTAAAGTTGATCAGCCTCATGAATTCTGGCTTTACTACTTAAAATACGATCCAAAGAAATATTTACAGGAAGGTGGAACTGTTTCGGGAGGTTTTTTGGAAACCAGAAATAAGTTCGATAAGTATCAGTTTAGACCGATCGATTATGAGATACAAAAAAAAGAAGCCAAAACTCTATTTGTCGGGGTCGGTGAGGAACTTGCTGGTAAGCCAAACGTCTTAAAAATAATTTACTATTTAAACGGCGAGCCAGCAATTTACATCGTAGGTGGAGAATAAATAGTCTTTAATAATTCAAACCGATGAACCAAAAACTAATTTTCTTGCTTGTACTGACTCTAGCACTGGTTTTGAGATTCTATAAATTAGGGTCATATCCTGTTTCTTTGTCTTGGGACGAGGTTGCCATCGGCTATAATGCATACTCGATTGCTAAAACCGGCACTGACGAATACGGTGCAAAATGGCCTATTCTTTTTAAATCGTTTAACGATTATAAACTTCCTGGCTATGTTTATTTAGATTCATTTTTTGTCAAAATTTTTGGGCTTTCCGAATTCTCAGTTAGAGCTCCTTCTGCACTTTTTGGAGTCATAGCTGTCTTCCTGGTCTACTTTTTAACCAAAGAAATTTTCCTAAAAATGGGGAATAGACTCGATACATTTAGTTTGCTTCCACCGATTGTTACTACTCTCTTATCCATTTCTCCATGGCATCTGCAACTTTCCCGAGCTGCCTTCGAGTCCAATACTTCACTTACAATTGTTCTTGGGGGATTATTACTTCTTTTTCTTGGAATGCGAAATAAATTAGCAGCAACACTTTCGATTCCAACACTTGCCCTTTCGATATACTTCTACTACTCACCAAGAGTGTTTGTACCATTGATAGTTATCTTTTTTCTGATAATCTTTAAAAGTGAAATCGCAAGAAGTTTTAAATATTATCTATATGGTTTAGTTTTATCTATATTAATTTTAATTCCTATAACTATTCAGATTCTCTCTCCTCAGGGATTAAAAAGAGTCAGAGAAGTTAGTATTTTTGAAGATAAGTCCCTAGTTGTTGAATATGTTGAGGCTCGCGCCAAGACCGATAACTTACTTTCTGTTATTTTTCTTAATCGAAGAATTCCAATCGTTTTCGAGACGCTTTCTAACTACTTTTCACATTTTTCTTTTGATTTTCTCTTTTTCGGCAGTGATCCCAATCCTCGACATCGAACAAGTTTTCATGGATCCTTGTATCTTTTTGAAATACCACTATTAATTATGGGATTTTGGTATTTAGCAAGAAAAGTTCCCAGAAGCACGAAATATTTCTTAATAGTTTGGTTGCTAATTGCGCCGATTCCGGCAGCCCTTTCCAGAGAGACACCGCATGGTTTGCGATCCTTACTGCTTTTGCCGCCACTTTTGATCTTGGTCTCTTTGGGGGCGTCAGAGGCAGTAAAGAGGTGGGGCAGAATCAAGCTAGTCTTTGGAACAGTTATACTTGTTTTTTTTGTTAATTATCTTTACAGTTACTACCTTCTTTATCCTCAGAAAGATAGTCTGCCCTGGGCTTATGGTTATAAAGAAATGTTTAAAGAAGTCTTAGGACTTGAGTCAAACTTTGACCGTGTTATTGTCACCGGCAGCTACTGGAAACCTTACATATTTTATCTCTTTTATAATAAGATTGACCCAAGATTTTATCAGTTTCAAGGAAGCCAGCAGTCAATTGGTAAATACAGATTTGGAATCGCTGGCTGGGATAGCGGCGGAAAAGACCTAGATGAGACTTCGATTGATTCTCTCAAAAGTGGTAAAACTCTACTGGTTATTTCACCGGGGGAATTCCAAAACATCGACACAAAAGAAAGGTTTAAGAAACTATCTACCGTCTCTGACTACTCTGGCAAACAAGACGTATTCTTGATAGGGGAATGGCGTTGAAAAATTTCAAATTTCCCTTTCGACTCGAAACTCGCTCAAGGCGAGCAATTTCAAATTACAAATTAAAAAGATCCCAATTGCTTAAGATTGGCCTATTTTTGGCGATAGTCATTTTGGCTGTAGTTCTCAGATTCTATAAACTGGGCCAAAATCCCCCTGGACTTTACTGGGATGAAACGGTTTTTGGATATGATGCTTATTCCTTGCTTAAAACCGGCAAGGACCATCATGGGGTTACTTTACCATTATTTTTTGAAAGCTTTGGTGATTGGAAATTACCTGTCTATCATTATTTATTGATACCTTCAATTGCCGTTTTTGGTCTAAATGAGTTTGCGGTGCGGTTTCCTAGCGCATTTTTAGGCTCGATAACCGTACTTGTTTTCTTTTGGGTTATAAAACAATTGACCAAAAACATAAATTTGTCCTTATTCTCGATGTTATTTTTGGCAATATCCCCATGGCATATCCAGTTTTCCAGAGCCGCTTTTGAATCAGTTGCAGGCTTTTTTTTCTTTATGCTGGGCCTTTATATTTTTTTGATAGCACTCAATAAGAAGAAAACATTTTTTTTCTCAATTTCTTTCTTATCATTTGTTCTTTCAATGTACAGTTATCATGCTTATAGAATTTTTACACCAATAATGATTTTAGTAATTTTACTAATTTACTTACGAGAGCTAAGAAAGATGTTTTCTAGTTTGGTTATTCCCGTAATTATAGCTTTTGTGGTTTTTTTACCTCTTCTTACTTTTACGTTTTCAGCAAATGGCAGAGCTAGGGCTCTTTCTCAATCAGTATTTAGTAAAAGTGAATTTGAAACAGCAAGAATATACTTTGGCCAAAATTCCAAAATACCATTAAGATTTATCTCCGGATATTGGTCTAAACCTGTTTATTATTCTTCGGTTGCTATAAATAACTATATTGATCACTTCTCGCCGATCTTTCTGTTTGTAAATGGAGATCAAACCGGCAGACATTCCCAAGTCGATATGGGCCAGATATTTTCTTTTGAGCTCATTTTGATAGCCATTTCTTTTTTTATGCTAAAGAGATTCGATCAAAAGGCAGTTAAATTATTACTTGCCATGCTTTTTATTGCACCCATCCCGGCAATTATTGTAAATCCTTCACCTCATGCTTATAGAACCTTACAGATGGCCGTGCCGCTGGCATTTCTTTCGGGACTTGGAATGTACTATCTCTTCTTAAACATGAGAGTACGAGTCGTACAATTAGTACTTGCGGGTGTAATTATCTATTCGTTTTTTACGTATCTGCATCTGGTTTTTATCCATTATCCTCGAAAATTTTCAGCAGACTGGCAGGATGGCAATAAACAAATGGTTGAAAAATTACAACAATTTCAGGAAGGTTTCGACAGAGTTTATATTTCAAACATAACCCAAGTTCCATACATTTATGTGCTGTTTTTCCAAAAATATGATCCTCAAAAGTTTATAAGTGAAAAAGGTAATAAGGATACTTTTGACAAATACGTTTTTACCTCGGATGATTTTGATTTATACAACAAAGGAAGAATTTTATATGTTGCACCCCCATGGAAGAAGGTTGGCGGAATTTGGCTTGCTGCAGCAAATGATACCAACGGTCAGCATATTTATTATCTTTGGGAAATAAATGGCAAGAACTAAATTTGTTTTAATTTTACTGATAGTCCTCATTTACGCTTTTAGATTGTGGCAAACCACAGGCTGTAAGCAATTTATTGACTATAGTTTTATCCCGCTTTCCGTAAAAATTAATGTTGAGTCGCAAACGGCCACGGATACAGGCATAAACAGAACTGTCGCTCGTTTTTTTCATAATAAAGTATCTGTCGGCATATACGAATCTAGTAAAACATATCTGTCTACTTTTTCACCGAAGTTATTGTTTGAAACCTTGGGACCTGTGGGCGTCGTATTATTAATCTTCGGAATATATGAAATTTCTCAAAAAAAAAGTTTTTTGGGTGTAATCCATTTTTTGGGAGTATTAACAATACCGTTATTTGCAATTATTTTTTCTTTTCCTAAATTAGAATTTTATGTATTAACATTATCAAGATACAGTTTTTCGCTGTGGGGAATTAATAAGGCAGCAAAGTCGACGCTACACGTATCCATTTTACTCGCATTGGTTTACTTAACATTTTGGTATTTTATATTTAACTGGCAAATGAAGTCGGTATGTAATAATATCTTTTTTAATTAGCAAGAAAGGTAATGAAAAATATAAATAAAATAATACTGTTATTTATCATTCTCTTGGCAATAGTTTTGAGAGTCTATAAACTTTCCAAAGTTCCTCCATCTCTCTACTGGGATGAGGCGTCTTTGGGATACAACGCATATTCCATACTATTAACCGCCCGCGATGAGTATGGTAAGTTCTTACCTTTAACAAATTTTGCCGCATTTGGTGATTACAAGCCTCCCGGTTATATTTACGCAGCTGTTCCATCAGTGGCCATATTTGGACTAAATGAATTCGCCATTCGTTTTCCTTCAGCTTTGTTTGGTACGCTTACTGTACTTTTAATTTATTTAATTTCTAAAAGATTATTTGAGAGTGAGATAATATCGCAGATTGCAGCTCTATTTTTAGCAATTTCTCCTTGGCACCTGCAATTCTCAAGAGGAGCTTTTGAGGCAAATTTAGGGTTGTTTTTTTCAACTTTAGGCATCTTTCTATTTTTGAAATTTGCGCAAGATAAAGCATTCTATTTGTTCATATCTTTGCTGTCTTTTTTGGCTGCAATGTATACGTTTACCGGCCAAAGACTGTTTGTCCCCTTTATTTTACTGGTTTTAGTACTTCAATTTAAAAAACAAATTTTTACAAATCTTAGATTGGTAACAGTGACAACAGTGGTAGCAATTTTTCTATTTTGGCCTCTTTTTAAATTTGCAACCGGAACAATTGAAGGTAGGCTGCGCTTTAATGAGGTTACTATTTTTAAGGACCTAAAACCGATAGATGATTCCAGAAGGCATCAAGCCAAAGATGACTATTCTTGGTGGACCAATTTAATTCATAACCGGCGTTTCTTCTATGCCCACGAATACTTAAAACATTACTTTGATGCGTTTAATCCAAGCTTTTTATTTTTTCATGGAGACTTTAATCCTAGGCTTTCAATTCAGGAAGTTGGAGAATTATATTATTTAGACCTGCCCTTTATTTTGGCCGGAATATACTTTTTGTTCAAAAAAAACGAAAAATACCGTTTTTTAATAATTGGATGGCTGCTTGTTTCGCCTCTTGGGCCTGCTACTGCTCGTGAAACCCCTCACGCTTTAAGGATGATCCATATACTTCCGGTCCTGATCCTTATATCCTCTTATGGCGCCTACAATCTAATTAAAAATTTGAAATTTAACAAAATTTTCATTGCTGCACTTTGCGCGGCCTTATTGATAAATTTTTTGTATTATCTGCATATGTATTATATTCACTGGCCGTTAAATTATTCCGGTGATTGGCAATACGGTTACAAACAAGCTGTGGATGTTGCCAAAACATACTACAGCCAAGTCGATCAAATAATTGTGACAAAATCCATGGGCAGACCCTATATTTATTTCTTGTTTTATACAAATTATGATCCGGAAATCTATCAACAAACCGCGAAAGTCACCAGAGACCAGTTTTACTTTTTGGATGTGGAGGGCTTCGATAAATTTATATTCACCGATAGCCCCAGCACCGCTTCTTTAAAAGGAAAAACTCTTTTTATAGTTAGGCCTGATGATCTACCGGATGACGCAACAAAAGTTACTTCAGTAAATAATTTAATTGGGGAATCGGTATTTGATATCGGTATTGCTTCAAGATGAAAAATAAATTGGAATTCTTTTTCTGGCCTTTAATCGGGTCAGTTTACTTTCTTACAAGGACTATAAACCTGAAAATTATTCCGATATTTACCGATGAAGCAATTTATACGTATTGGGCGCAAGTTGCCCTTCATGATCCGGCTAACCGTTTTATCTCGCTTGAAGACGGCAAACAACCCTTATTTATATGGTTTGCCGCAATTTTCCAGAAATTTATAGGTGACCCCTTAATCGCGACTAGGGCAGTTTCCATTTTGGCGGGTTTTGGATCTTTAATCGGGATTTATTTTCTGTCAAAGGAATTGTTTTCTGAAAAAGTTGCCAAGCTTTCGGCAATTTTATATCTCATTCTTCCTTTGACTTTGCTCTACGACCGCATGGCTCTTTTTGATTCACTTTTAACAATGTTTGGAATATGGGGCATCTTCTTTACCATCAAACTTGCAAGAAAAGCACGTCTTGACACGGCAATTCTTGCAGGGTTTTCCATTGGGTTTGCCATGATTACTAAATCATCCGGAGTATTTTTCCTATATTTTTTACCGCTCTCTTTACTCTTTTTTGATTTTTCAACTAAGAATCGCCATATGAGATTTTTAAAATGGCTGGGGCTTTCAGCGATTACTGCGGTTTTAACCCAAGTAATCTACAATAGCTTAAGACTTTCCCCTCTGTTTTATATTATTGACCGCAAGAACTCGGAGTTTATCAGGCCTTTTTCAGAAGTACTTGCAAATCCGTTTATCTTTTTTAAATCAAACGTTATAACATTTTCCAACTGGCTTGTTTCCTATATCAGCTGGCCGTTATTTTTACTTTTCGTAATTTCTGTTCTTTGGGGGATATACAAAATGAATAAAAGAATAATTTATTTATCGTTTTTATTTTTAATACCATTTTTGGCAGAGTCTGTTTTCAATAAGGTTATTTATCCCAGATTTCTCCTTTTTTATTTCCCGTTTTTAATCATTATCATATCGCATGGTTTAATTAACTTTTCAAATCGGATTCCGAGGTTAAAAAAGGTATTAGCGGTTATTTTTATTTCCTTTTTGATTTTGCCTCTTTTATCTTCGTATTTTCTTTTAACTAATCCTACTAGGGCAAGAATTGCCGATAGCGATTCGGGTCAGTATCTCAATGACTGGCCGGCTGGATACGGAGTTTCTCAGGTCGTTGACGTCATTCGAGAAGAATCAAAAGACAAAAAAGTTTATGTGGCAACTGAAGGAACTTTCGGCCTTTTACCATACGCATTGCAGGTATACTTTTTTGGCAATCAAAATGTCCAGATAGAGGGCTTTTGGCCTGTTGACGCAAATAAGCTTCCCCAACAGGTACTAGATCAGGCGCAAATTACTAAAACTTACTTTGTTTTTAACGAAAATCAAAAAGAAATCTTAAATCAGAAACTGAAATTCGTTGCCAAATTTCAAAAAGGGAAGGGAAATAGCTACATGAGATTATATCAAGTTGTACCATGATGGATTTTTTAAAAAAAAATTATTTATTAATATTTATATTGTTAATCGCAACTGCATTGCGATTTGTAAAATTAGGATCGATTCCCGTCGGATTTAACGATGACGAAGCAGCTTTTGGATATAACGCTTTTTCAATACTTAAAACCGCCAGAGATGAATGGGGAAGATTTCTACCCTTTCCGGTTTTTGAAAGTTTCGGCGACTGGAAACTCGTTGGCTATCTTTACTTAACGGTTATTTCTCAATTTTTTTTCGGCGTTAACGAATTTGCTACAAGACTTCCATCTGCTTTGTTTGGAGTTTTTGCAGTTTTTGCTACTTATTTACTTTCCCAAAGACTTTTTGATAAAAGAGTGGCACTTGTTGCGACCTTGCTTCTGGCGATTTCACCTTGGCATATAGCGGCATCGAGGAATGCTTTTGAGTCTGATTTATTAGTTTTCTTTATCACTATCGCCACTTACTTCTTTATGAAAGGATTTCAAAATCCAAAATGGTTAACGGCCTCATTTGTTACCTATGCTGTTTCATTTTATATCTACCGCTCAAGTTGGCTTTTTATGCCTCTTTTTGTCATAGCTCTGATTTATTTTCATTGGGATCAACTCAAAAAGTTTAAAGGTATCCTAACAAGAAATCTAATTATTAGCCTTTTCCTTCTCGTGCCTCTAGTTCCAGTAGCTGCGACTTTTCATGGGCAATCTAGATTCTTTCAAGAAAGTTTTATCGCTGGAATTGCCAGAACTGGAATTAATAATGTGATAAACGAACAAAGGGGAACATGCATGCAGAAATTTCCCAATGCCGTCTGCCTGATAAGCTACAATAAAGTTCTCGTATTTTCCAAAATTTATCTAAATAACTACTTCGGCAATTTATCGATCAAAACTTATTTTGATAATGCGAATTCGACAGGATTTCAGTCTTTTGCGACCCGGAGTGTTCTTTATTTATTCGAGCTTCCGCTAATAATATTGGGTCTGATTTTTCTTTTTAAAGCCAAAAGTCCGGCTTTAAGAATTATTGTACCTTGGATGGCTTTCTTCCCATTGGGAGCTGCTATCGCCGGAGTTGGCAATTACGGTAGGATTAATCTTTTTATGCCGGTCCCACAAATTGTTGCTGCTTACGGCCTAGTAGCCATGTTCTTTTACCTGAAAAACAATTTTCTAAGAACAATCTATGTTTTCCTTTTCTCTATTTTAATAATCATTTCAACAGTCGGATTTATATCTGATTTATTCGTGGTAGATGCATATTTTACCAGTCGTTATCAGAGATATGGCTACAAAGAGCTTTTTAAGTATCTTGCCTCAAAAGAACAGGAATACGACAAATTTGTCATATCAAGAAAAATCGACTATGGCCATCAGTATATGCAGTATCTATATTTTTCAAAAGTTGATCCTAACTTCTTTTTAGTCAATGCCAAAAGGCATAAATCCGATGAAGGCTGGGTAATATTTGATAGCATTGGAAAATACGATTTTGTAGATTCAATACCAGGCATCGATCGTCTACCGGCAAAAACGTTAATTGTTGCCGGCGAAAAAGAAATAGAGTTTCCTAAACCTCCCACCTACACCATAGATGATTTAAGAGGGGATAGAATTTTTGAAGTCTATGACGTAAGTCAAGTTAAAATCCCATGACAAAAAAAATCTTCTGGTTAATTTTAGTTTTAGCATTCATTCTCCGGTTTTATAAATTAGGCGCAGTGCCTTTAAGCATGGACTGGGACGAAAACAGTAATGCCTACAACGCCTATTCGATTTTCAAAACCGGCAGAGACGAATATGGGGATTTCTTGCCTATTACTAATCGATCATTTGATGATTACAAACCCCCACTTTATATGTATCTTAATATTCCTGCAGTTGCAGTATTTGGTCTTACGCCCTTTGCCGCAAGATTACCCTCGGCAGTTTTCGGATTTCTGACCGTCCCTGTATTGTATTTTTTAGCTAAAAAACTGTTTGAAAATTCTAAGTTGAAATTTGATATTCCAACAGTAGCTATGCTAATGTTGGCCATCTCCCCCTGGCACTTACAGTTTTCCAGAGTCGGCTTTGAAGCCACAGTTGGTTTATTTTTTGCGGTAGCTGCCATTACGGCTTTTTTATATGGTCTGGTTAATAAAAAATGGCTAATTTTAAGTGCACTTGCTCTAGGGATTTCCGCATATAGTTATCATGCAGAGCGGATTTTTGTACCGTTTCTATTTGTTGCAGCTTTTATTATTTGGAAAAAAGAAATTTGGTCAGTGCCTAAAAAATATTTAGTGGTCTTTGCTGTAATTGCAATTCTTATAGCTCTTCCCTTAGTTGTATTAATTCCGCCTAGAGTTATTTTACAAAGATTTGAAGTTACCACCGGTAGACCAAGGCTTGAGGATATAGAAAAATCGATAAAATTTATCCTTCAAGATCAAAACTTAGAATTGAGATTCGGAAGGTATATTCATAACAGAAGATTCGTTATTGGTCAAACGTGGTTTGGTAATTATCTTTCCCATTTTGATTTTAATTTTCTTTTTACCAAGGGCGATGACAATTTTCGTCATCACATAGGAAATATGGGAATGGTCTATCTATTTCAGCTCCCTTTAATATTATATGGTGTTTTTTTGCTTGTTAAAAACCGCAATAAAACTTCCGCCTTTCTTCTTGCATGGCTTCTGATCGCCCCAATTCCCGCCACGCCGGCTGTTCCGAATCCGCACGGTAATCGTTCTTTGCCTATGGATCCGGCACTTCAGATTATTAGTGCCTATGCTCTTGTTTCAATTTTCTCCATAAAATTTTTATTTAAGAGACATGTTCAATATTTTTATATCTTATGGATCGGTATATCAGTCATAGTTTATCTTCACAACTACTGGAGACATTATCCATACGACAAGGCGGATTTTTGGCAATACGGTTACAAAGAAGCAGTTCTCGAAGCTGAAAAATTTAAAGACCAATTCGAAAAGATAAATATTGACCATTCAATCGAACAAGCTTACATCTTCTGGCTTTTTAACACCAAATATGACCCAACTAGCTACCAGCAACAAGGTACCAGATACCACTTCGACAAGTACTATTTTGATGCTAAAGCACCCGAAACTAAAAATGATCTATTTGTGTCCGATCCGGGGAATTTTCCGGGAAGTTTTGAAGTAGTCAAGACTATCTATTATCCTAATGGTCAAGAAGCTATCAAAATAGGCCACCCAAGATGAAAAAGTATGAGAGTTGTTAAAAGATTTTTGTTGATATTTTTAACAATAGTCCTCATTTTTATCCTTTTAGAATTATTGGCAAAAATAGCAAGTCATACAGTTTTTAAAGATAAAATTAACCCAGATATTTTGAGAACGGAGTTTGAAGAAATTTATGTGCCACCATTTGCCCCAAAAACACCGGACGAGTTTAGAATTTTTGTTTATGGTGGTTCGACAGTTAAAGGACTTCCTTTGCCCAAAGTTGGATTTGTTTCTCAACTTGAGTATCAACTCAACCATGTATTTGAAGGGAAAAATATAAAAGTTTTTAATTTTGGATGGGCAGGATTTAACAGTAGTAGAATTCGCTACATTTTTGAGAGAACTGTTTCACAAAAACCTGATTTAATTATTATTTATACGGGTGAAAATGAATTTATTTATCCTCAGCTAGATTCTTATACTTTAGTTAAGACTACGACTGCTTTAAAAAACAGAAGTGATCTGGCCAAATTGATTATGTTTGTAGTCGAAAGAACGGATTCAAGTCAGGCTGATCAGCTTCAATCTCGCCACCAAAAATTTCCTGCATATTCAGTCAACAAAATTCTCACTTGGGGCAAAATAAGGATTTTTAAAACTAATATAAATGAAATTATCAAAGAGGCCAAAGTCAGAAAAGTGCCAGTCATCTTGGGGATCCCAGCTCACAATATTAAAGACTGGCCGCCTGTAAAAAGAGCATTAACAACCTTGGATACCCCCAATGCTTACCAGGAGAATTTGCATAAAGCAATCCATTTGATTGATGAAAATCGGCTCTTGGAAGCAAACAATTTAATTGATAGTAGTCTTGCCAAATATCCCGATGATGCTTCTTTTCTTTATCTTAAAGCAACAATTGTAGCTAAAAATGGCCAAAATGCGCGCCAGTTATTTGAAAAAGCCAAAGATGCCGATCCGATTCCTTGGAGAACAACTACTTCCTATGCTAATTATTTATCCTCCTTAGAGGATAATAAAAATGTTTGGGTTATGGATTTTGCCCAGATATTTGCTCAAAATTCTCCAGAAGGGCTTACAGGATTTAATTTAATTCTTGATGGTACCCACCCAACAAAAGAAGGAGCTTATCTTATAAGCAGTAATATTGTCGATTTCATAAAGAAAGAAAAATTGATTGCTACAGAATGGTTAACAGAGAGCAATAATTCTTATTCGATGACAGATTTATTTAAGAAGATGGACATTTTTCAAGAAGATGATTTTTTTGTTTATCAAAGTACCGCCAATTTAGCTCTCAAAATGCCACTTTTCAACATAGATGCTGCGAAATTCTATATAGACAAAGCTGAAAGTCTCAACGACAACAATTGGGAAGCTAAAGCACTAAAGGCAAGTATTGCCAATTTAGAGGGCATTAACAAGCTAGCAGTCGCTTACTTAAAAGAAGCCGAAGAACTTAAAGGCTCAATAATCAAAATAGAAGAAAGTAAGTATATTCCCTATCTATACGAAATTCTAGCAAATTAAAAAGTAAAAATTATTCAAAGCAGGAAGTAAGGTGGCGGGAATTGTATAATTCTCTTATGAAAAAGATAAAAATATCGGCAGCCATTGCTACATTTAATGAGGAAGAAAATATTGCTGATTGTATTAATTCTTTAAAGAATTTTGCAGATGAAATAATTGTAGTCGATGGGTCTTCTTCTGACCGAACTGCTCAGATTGCTGCAAAACTTGGAGCAAAAGTTATTAAAACCACGAACAAACCTATGTTCCATATCAATAAGAATTTGGCAATTAAAAATTGCACAGGAGAATGGATTTTTTTAATAGATGCAGACGAAAGAATAACCCCGCAGTTAGCTTTGGAGATTAAGACAGTGGTTGCCAAAAGGCCTAAAGAAAATGGCTTTTGGATAAATCGCCGCAATTGGTTTCTGGGCGGATTTCTGAAAAAGGGCGGAGCCTATCCGGATCCGGTTATCAGACTATTTAGAAATGGCAAAGGCAGACTTGGAGAAATAAGTGTCCATGAACAATTAACGATAGATGGGGAAGTGGGATATCTTACTAATGATATTTTGCATCTTGCTGACCCCTCATTTTCCAGATACCTTGAAAGGGCTAATCGTTACACAACCCAAACTGCAGAAGAATTAATAAAAGCAGAACCTGGCAGAGGGATGTGGCCAATTATTTATTATATGATTATCAAACCAATCATCACCTTCTTAAAAATTTACGTCAGGCATAAAGGTTACCAAGATGGTTTTAGAGGATTTATTTGGGCTTTGTTTTCCGCTGTCCACCACTTCTATGCGTACGTCAAATATTGGCAACGCCATTAGCCTCAATTTGCCTACTTGCATAAGTTATAAAAACTTGCTAACAATCATCTAAAGGGAAAAAAACCAAAAGGAAAGACATTAGGTTTGTCCTTTTGGACAGGAGAAAGGAGGGGTCTGAATGGCAAAGAAAAGAAAGAAGAAGAGATAATTTTTTTGAAGACTTTGCAAAGTCTGCCCACCTTAACGGTTTAAATGAAGAGGCAATTTTCTTCTTGCGACAACGGAAGGTGGGTTTTTCTAGGTAAAACTCCAAATTAGACCGCTTGAGCTTCTCCAATCAATTAAATTGATATAATTGCTAAGAGAAATGAAGATAGCACTGGACATTAGCCCGATTAAAACAGGGCACAAGGTAAGAGGAATTGGAAGTTATACAGAAAAATTAGCAGAGGAACTTCAAAAATATAAAGACCAAGTAGAACTAGAGCTTTTTGAAAACCCTAAGTCTCCCCCGCCGGCAGACCTTATTCACTACCCATACTTTGACTTGTTTTTTCATACTCTTACAATCAAAAGCAAAGTAAATAGGGTAGTGACTATTCATGATGTTATACCATTGGTATTTCCCAAGTATTTTCCATCCGGCGTTAAAGGTTATTTAAGTTTTTTCTTCCAGAAAATGGCACTTAAAAACGTTGATGCCGTAATATGCGATTCTGAAAATTCCAAAAACGACATCATATCTAAATTATCCTATCCTGCAGAAAAGATTCATCCTATATATTTAGCCCCTGGTGAGAATTTCAGACAAATTTCTGATAAGAAATTGTTATCAGCGGTTGCAAGAAAATACAAGCTGCCTAAAACCTTTATTCTTTATGTAGGTGATGTTAACTGGAATAAAAATATCGCAAATTTACTCAAAGCCGCTAGGGTTGCCAAAGTCAACCTAGTAATGGTCGGAAATGCCCTAATAGATAAAAACCTACTCCAGACTCAAGAGATTGATAAACTGATAAGAAAATTGGGCATATCTGGCCAAATCACCAGAACCGGATATATTAATGAGGAGGAACTTATTGCCGTTTACAATTTAGCAAAGTGCTGCGTTTTGCCCTCATTTTACGAGGGTTTTGGCTTGCCGGTTTTGGAGGCAATGGCATGCGGTACACCGGTTGTTTGCTCCAATCGTGGCTCCCTAAAAGAGATAGCGGGGCCGGCCACTATTTGCCAGCCTGAAGACCCTGATGATATTGC
>Ga0209541_10000645_pt1 | contig 69190 bp, 78 predicted proteins | sample RifCSPlowO2_01_FD_184027 | JGI IMG/M metagenome (GOLD analysis project Ga0209541, IMG submission 184027) | Groundwater microbial communities from Rifle, Colorado - Rifle CSP2_plank lowO2_0.1 (SPAdes) (version 2) | ecosystem: Environmental > Aquatic > Deep subsurface > Groundwater | place...
ACTAGACATGTCAATACTAAACTCAAAAATAAATGCAAACATAAACTTCACACTAAGAAACCTAACACTAGACACAGACTCATCATTAAACGCAACAGGAAGAGGATACCAAACAGGCACATTTCCGACAAGTGGTCCAGGCGGTCCTTTGGTTGTCAATAATATTGGAGGAAGCTATGGCGGAAGGGGAATGTCTCGAATTACAATATCAACAGCAGCTGCAGGACAAGTTTATGGAAATCCTTTAGAACCAAGAGATTTAGGTAGCGGAGCAGGTCAAGGAAGTGGAGGACATGGAGGAGGTGTAGTTTATATTAACGCAACGAATAATTTAGTCCTAAACGGCCAAATTTTAGCTGAGGGAGGGAAAAGTCTTTCTACTGGAACTGATTTTGGAGGAGGAAGCGGCGGAAGCATTCTAGTCTACACTTACAACCTTACAGGATCAGGAAACTTCTCAGCAAAAGGAGGTTTTAATAGGAATGCTCCTGGAGGCGGAGGAAGAATAGCAATATACTACAACTACTCAACACTAAACCTCTCAAAATCAAGCGCAGACGGCTTGAGGGTGGCCAATGTTCCTATCATGAGTTCCGGCAGCTTTATCGCTATAGACCAAACCAACAACAATGCCACAATATACAACTGGAACTGGAACAGCACACACAACCTCTCCAGCTTCAGCAACGTAACATTCGTCACAGCAAACACAAGCATAGACAACCCAGACATAATAAAAATAGACAACAACTTCCTTTTCGACGGAATATCAGCACTAAACTGCAGAGTCAACATGACTGAAATGATAACATTTTCAGAACTCCAGCCTACAGGCAATGTCAGCAAATTCCTGTCAAACTTCAGAACAGACTGCGGAGGGGTTAACGCAACAATAAACGGCTCCTACTTTTCAGGACCTATAATCATCTCCAACAATCCTACACTTAACTTCAGCAGCCTGAACATATACAACAACACACTAGACATGTCAATACTAAACTCAAAAATAAATGCAAACATAAACTTCACACTAAGAAACCTAACACTAGACACAGACTCATCATTAAACGCAACAGGAAAAGGGTATTCTGGAAATGAACTTGTGAGAACTGACTCAGGTCCTGGTGCTTCATTAGTAAATGATTCAGGTGCGGGCTATGGAGGCAAAGGAGGAAATACTACTGGAGGCCCTAGCTATGGAAATCCTTTAGAGCCAAAAGATTTAGGCAGCGGAGGTATAGGTTCAACAGCTGCAGGAGGAAGCGGAGGAGGATTTGTTTACTTGAACACATCTAATAAATTTGAAGCAAATGGAATTATTTTATCTAACTCGCTGGAAAATGCAGGTGGAGGAGGAGGAAGCGGCGGAAGCATTTTAGTCTACACTTACAACCTTACAGGATCTGGCAATTTTACAGCCTTGGGAGGTGCAACAACAGCTAGTGGAGCTTCAGGCGGTGCAGGAGGCAGAATTGCAATTTACTATAACTTTTCTGACATGAGCTTCTCTAAATCTAATGTTACAGGTGGAAAATCTGCTGACTCCAGACCTCGAGCAGATCCCGGCACATTTATTGCAATAGACCTAGAAAAGAATACTGCAACCATTGTCGAGGCCTTTGAATTCAACAGCAGTTACTTTGTAAATAACTCCAAATTCAAACCTTTTGCAAACAGCTCTTACACATTTGAGAACATTACATTTAAAGGAGGAGATGAATTAAGGATAATGGGCAATGTTAGTTTTAATATTACAAACCTTAACTGGTCAACAACAAAAATCAATGTCAGCAATGTTCTTTTAGAGATAATATACGGTGCTAGCTTTAATGACACTCTAACTACTTACAGTCCTATACGCAATTCTTCATTTAATTTAAGCATAGAAAAGAGAGCTGTCGGAAGAATAGATTTTCTTTCCAATCTATCCTATACCATGAATATCTCAGCTGCAATAAACTTAAGCACAAATTTTATCAAGGTTAATACAACACTAAACCCTATATTAAATGTAACTTCAAAACTTACTTTCTATAACCTAACAGGAGCAAACTTAATACCCATATTTGACTTAAACGATAGAGACAGTTATCAATTATGCCGCCTAGACAGATGCACTAACAATAATTTTAATGTAAACCAGTTCAGCATGAACGTTACATCATTCACAACATATTCAGGAATAAATGACAGCATAATCCCATTAGTTGATTATTATTTTCCTACAGAACCAAACAACAGCTTTGTAAACCAAGACTGGATACTAGTTAATGCCAGCGTAACAGAAGCACAGACAGACAACATTACGTTTAGACTATTGAATACTACAAGCACAATAAACACAACAATGTTCTTCATGTTTAACGACAGCTCAAATATCACAATAAACTTTACAAGCCTGACCACAGAGACTGCAACACCATTAAGCGAGGGAGAATATTATTACAACTTTACTGTTGTTGATATGGCAAACAATACAAACACTACAAGGCTTAGAACAATAACACTAGACAGAACATTTCCTAAGATAGATTTTATAGACACTCCAGCAGACGGAAGTTCTATTTCTGATACTTTTTTTTCTTTAAGCGTAAATATTACAGAAACAAATCCAACAAATATAACATTCCACTTGATGGACAACGCTTTTGCAAGTATAAATGCATCAAATTACACTATGTCAAATTCTACATCCAACACTTCAACAAGGTTCACAGGATTGACACTAGGAGCAACATACAGGTATAATGTTACAATAACTGACAAAGCAAACAACAGGAATACAACAACAAGAAGCATAGTTGTAAGCTCACCTTCGTCTGGCGACAGCGGAAGCTCTTCAGGCGGTGGTGACGGAGCTGCTGGGGAAAATATAGCTGCTGAAGAATCTCCAAAGCCACCAATACAAGAAGAAGCAGAGAAGGCACCTGAGAAAAAAGAGGAAGCAGGAATAATAAAAACACCTGAAGGAGAAATTGTATTTGAAGTAGGCAGAACAGGAGGGGTATTCAAGCTTGACATCAACTCCACACAAGGATCTGCAGAATTAGGACTGACTTTCATAAATGCAAGTTATGGAATAAATGTTCCTAAACTAGACATAAAACTAAAACATGAAGGAAAACTCAGATTAAAGCCTTCAATAGACATAAAGCTTCCAGCACTAGACCCATTAAGCTTTTTATTACTGCTAATATTATTAACAACAATACTGATTTACGCTTACTACAAACACAAAAGAAAAGAGTACATACACAATGTGCCACCACATTTAAGATATGTGCCAATGCCAAAACCTATAAGGTAATTTATATCTTTCAGAAGCAATTAAATTAAAAATAGAACAAAATATGAATTTTATATGAATAATGGCATTGACTGCAGATTTTATGAAGACCAAAGAGGTTCACGTCCAGTAATTCAAACTTCCTTAACATCAAGGCATAATGGAATGAAAGTTTTGATACCTCCAGCAGGCATAGAAAGAGCTTTAGACTGGCTAGCACTGGAACTTGCAAACAAATTCAAGAAAGGAAATTATCCTGAAGGCAAAGAACCTGTAGCTGTTGCTATAATGGAAGGAGCAGGCTACTTTTATTATAGTCTTACAATAAGAATGGGAGACAGAAATGCTTCATTTATCAATGCAAATATATATGCGCGACACCAAGAAGGCCATTTAGTTGTCAGTCCAGGACTTAGAGACGAAAGCCTGGTAGATGGAAGAGATGTACTTCTTGTTGATATACTTGTAACTACAGGAGAGACGATGGCGAATGCACAAAGATATTTAGAAAACAAAGGTGCAAAAAATGTAACAACAGTTGCTTTGCTGTGCAGACAAGATGCCAGAACAGAAAGAAGGCTAACACTAAATTATGCAGGAATTTTGGTGCCTCACCAATACAAACTTCATGGATATGGTTTGAGAGAACCTAATGGTGTTAGCAGAGCCTTGTCCTGCATAGCTGCTGAGGAAACTAAAGAATAAAAAACTATTTTAATACAAAACCTCAAATTCTTATTAATGAAAAACAAAGAAATAGCAGAAATTCTTTATAAAATATCAGACTTATTAGAACTTCAAGGAGAAATAAGATTCAAGTTTCTTGCATATAGAAGAGCAGCACAGATAATAGAAAGCCTTCCAAATGATGTAAAAGAAACTTATGAAAAAGGCGGAGCTAACGCTCTGCAAGAAATACCTGGAGTAGGGAAAGGAATATCAGAAAAGATTGAAGAAATGCTGAAAACTGGAAAGGTAAAATATTATGAAGAATTAAAGTCAAAGACTCCGATAGAAGTAGAAAGCTTGATGAATATAAAAGGATTGGGACCGAAAAGAATAAGTTTTCTATATAAAAAATTAAATATAAAAAATATAAAACAACTAGAAGAACTAGCGAAAAAAGGAAAAATAAGAAACCTTCCAGGATTCGGAGAGAAAGCAGAAGAAAACATACTAAAAGCAATAGAATTTTTAAAAGTAGCTAAGAAAAGATTTGTTTTAGGATATGTGTGGCCTGAAATTCTAGAACTTGAAAAAGAAATAAAAGAACTGAAATATGTCAAAAGAGTTGAGATATGCGGAAGCGCAAGAAGAAGAAAAGAAACAATAGGAGATCTTGATATACTAACCATTAGTGATAAGCCACAAAACGTAATTGAAAAATTTACAAAACTTGATACTGTAAGAAGAATTCTTGCCAAGGGAAATACAAAAAGCACAGTAATACTAAAAGATAACATGCAGGTAGACTTGAGAGTTCTGCCAAAGAAAAGCTTCGGAGCAGCAATGCAGTACTTCATAGGAAACCAGAGCCATAATGTGAAGCTGAGAAGGATTGCCATATCAAAAGGATACAAGCTGAGCGAGTATGGACTTTTCAGAGGCAAAAAAATAGTTGAATCTGAAGATGAAAGAAAAATTTACGAAGCTTTAGGCCTAGAATACATAGAGCCAGAGATGAGAGAAGACAATGGAGAGATAGAACTTGCACAAAAGCACAAACTTCCAAAACTTGTGGCATTAAAAGACATAAAAGGAGACTGCCACATGCACACAAAAGAAACAGACGGCACAAACACAATGGAAGAAATGATAGAACAGGCAATAAAACTTGGAAGAAAATACATTGCATTTACAGACCACAGCAAAGAACTAAGATTCATCAACGGAATGAATGAGGAAAGATATCTAAAACAAATAGAAAAAATAGAAAAAATGAACAATATCTATGAAAAAAAAATAAAAATACTAAGCGGAGCAGAGCTCAACATTCTAGATTCTGGAGATGTTGACATAAAAGACTCAGTATTAAAGCAGATGGATATTGTTGTAGCATCAATACATTCAGGATTCAAGGAGTCTATAGAAAAAATAACAAGAAGAACAATGAAAGCTATGGAAAATCCCCACATAGACATAATAGGGCACCCAACAGGAAGGATAATCAGCCAGAGAGAAGAATTTAAAATAGACATGAAAGAGATCTTCAAGAAAGCAAGAGCAACAGGAACATTCTTAGAGATCAACTCCTACCCGAGCAGATTGGACATAAAAGACATCTATATTAAAGAAGCAATAAAGAACAAGGTGAAACTAGTTATAAATACAGATTCGCATAATATTTCACATTTAGGATTCATGCAGTTCGGGGTATGGCAAGCAAGAAGAGGATGGGCTGAAAAGAAGGACATACTCAACACTCTACCTTTAGACAAGTTCCTGAAAAGCTTGAAGTAATTTATTATTTCTTTCCCCTCAGTGTAGGTTCAGCAGGAGGAGCTACAACAGGCATACGTTCTGTAAGTCTTCTATGATAAGGTGTAACTGTTTGAGGAGTTAGTGTCCTTAATCTTTCCAGATCTGCATCATCAAAAATAGTAATTCCGTCAATATCCCTTTTAACAACGCGCAAACCTACTGCAGCATCTACAGCTAGAACAGTATATTTTCCTAACTCATTTTGAATAGCGCCAGGTACCATAGCCATCCATAATATTCTTCTGTTAGGGTCATACAATTCTATGTAACCACCTTCAGGTATACTTGGTAAGAATGATTTTACAAAAAGGTCCATCATTCTATAATCTGATGGAGACGCTACTACGAATTCAAATTCAAGCTTGCCAGGATTTGGGGGAGAACCTGTAATAATATACCCTTTATATATTGGGTCAGGTATTCTTATAACTCCATCCGGGAATTTTCCTTCCAAGCCAGGGAGCTTTGTATATTTCGCAATAAGATCTTGATCTCTATGCCTTGAAGCAGCATTAAGAAGCACTTTTGTGGTCAATCCGCTGGAACTCAGTCTAAGCCAATCTACAGCTGATAAAACTGCATAAGCACCTGCTGGAGATTTAATATTGTCATTATATATTTCATCCATTAAAAGTAGTGTTTTAAGGATTGATTATAAATATTTCTCTTCTGATAAATATAAATCAATAAAATATAAAAAGCCTAATTTTATCTACAAATAGAAAAATGAGTGACCTAAAATACCTGCAGAATTCCTACATGGAAAGAAAAGAGATTATTAAGAACAGGTTAAATTATTTTAAATCAGTTTATAATGAAAATGAAAAAAGAATATTCGCTGAGCTGTGCTTTTGCTTGTTGACTCCGCAGTCTAAGGCTAAAATTTGCGATGCAGCAATACAAAACTTGGTGAAGACAGGATTATTATATACTGGATCTGAAAATGAAATAAAGGATTTTCTTATAGGTGTAAGGTTCAACAACAATAAGGCAAAATATATTATGGAAGCTAGGGGATTGTTTACTAATGATAAAGGTGAATTGAATATTAAGAAAAGATTGTCTGGTTTTAATAATTCTATTGAATCAAGAGATTGGCTTGTGAATAATGTTAATGGTATGGGGTTGAAAGAGTCGGCGCATTTTTTGAGGAATATAGGAATATATGAAAACTTGACAATTCTTGATAGACATATCTTGAAAAACTTGCATAAGCATTCTGTTATTGATGAAATTCCTAATCCTTTAACTAAGAAACAATATTTAGAAATTGAGCAGAAATTTTTGAATTTCTCTAAAGAAGTTGGTATTCCATGCGAAGAATTGGATTTGTTGTTCTGGTCTGAAGAAACTGGAGAAGTGTTCAAGTAATTATTATCTACAAATAAACAAGATATCCTCATCAGTGCCTCTTGCCTTTCTCGCAACATCGAATAATTCTTTTTTTACTTTATAATTAGCCTCAGGATTCTTAGGCCCAGGCTGGTGAATGTAAACACACTCTTCATCGTAACCTATTATAGGAACAATATGCCCAATGTATCCTTCCGTTCCAGCAATCTTTCCCCAATCTATCAAGGCAATTGCCAAACAATTATTATCTATTCTAGAAAGTATTTCATTCAATTTCAAACTTTTTTCCTGCAAACTAACACCATTTTTCTTGCATTCATCTATAATATTCCTTAATTTGCTTTGCACACTTTGCAAGCTGTCAGTTTCTTTCTTATAATAGTCAAGCTCGAAATTTTCTGTATTAACATCCAAAGAAGTACTATAAAATTCAACTTTAAAACCAAGCTTAGTTGCAGCTCTTGCTAGATCTATAGTCCAAGTTGCTCCCTTTGATTCAGAATCAAGCAACTTCTTTATCTCTTCCCTTTCTTTTTTAAATCCTAAAAACTCCAAAACCATCTGCAGAGAAGCAGGACCACACTCATTATGGCCCTGAACATAAAAAGGTACTTTCAGCAACATAAAGCTTTAATATAAAGAGAATTTATAATAATTATGATTGTTGTAGACTTAGAAACTTCAGGAGCAGATTATAGAGATTGTTCAATACTTAGCATTGGCGCTCTTGATTTTTCCAACCAATCAAACACATTCTATGGCGAGTGCAGATTAAGAGAAGATGCATTCATAGATCCTAAATCTCTAGAAGTTACAGGATTTACTATCGAACATATAAAAAATAATCCTAAATCTTGCGAACAATTATTAAAAGAATTCATAGAATGGTGCAAAAACATCAATGACTTTACAATAGCAGGCCATAATATCCAGTTTGACTTTAATTTTTTAAGAGAACATTTCAAGATTTATGGTTTGGAATGGATATTCAGAAAAAGAATGGTAGACATACACAGCATATTTTACTTTTACATGCTAAAAAACAAGATAGAAATACCATTAAGCAACAATGTAAGTGCCTTGTCACTAGACAAGATACTTGAATACTTAAAACTGAAAAGAAACGGAAACACACATAATGCACTAGAAGATGCAAAACTAACTGCCGAGGCTTTTTCAATTCTACTCAAAGAAGAATTTGCAACTATTATTTTATACAATAAAAATGTTTAAAAATAGAATAATTAACGAAATTCCTGATGAGCAAACAAGTTCCTAATTTTCTTAATGATAAACAATATGTTGTAGTTGCTGGAGCACAAACAGGAGATGAAGGCAAAGGAAAAGTCAGCCTTTACGTTTCTCAATTTTATGGTATAACTGCAAGAGCAAGCGGCGGCTCAGGAACAGGAGCAACTGCCAGACTTAATGACGTTGATTATAAATTTCATTTATTTCCTGTTAGCATACTATTAAATTCTCACGAAGCTGCCACTGCCAGAAATGGAATAAGGTATAACTTAATGGTTGGAAGCTTACTAGCAGATTTAGATGTCCTTAGCAGAGAACTAACATGGCTAAGAGCTGCAGGATTTCTTTCAGACCCAAACGTAAAAACAATCTTAGACTACAGATGTTCTATAGTTAATCCTTGGGACATTATTCTTGACAGAATGAGAGAATATGCTAAAGAAGGAAAACATATCGGCTCTACTGGAAGAGGCATGGGTCCTGCTATGGAAGCTAGAGCGAGAAGAAAAGGGGTTATAAGAATTGGAATGATTGAAAATAGGGATTTGGCAGATAGATTAGAAGAAGCTGCTGAAGAACCATTAGTTTTGTTTAGATATTATTTAGATAAAGTAAATTCTAGTTTACCATCCGAGGTCGATAGGCTTACTACTAGATCTTTTATAGAAATAGCAAGAGAAAATTCTAAAGGAAAAATAGATCTAACCAAATATTTAGGAACTGATGGAGGGTTTGATTTTGGGATTATTGCCAGAGAATATAAAAGATTGAGAGAAGGCTTAGATAAAATAATAGGTGATGGAAAAGAAGTATTGCATGAAGCTGAAATTAGAGGCGATAATGTTTTAGTTGAAGGAAATCAAGGAGCGATACTTGATGTTAATCATGGAGTTCCACCATATATTACAGCAAGCAATGCACTAGCTACAAGCATTGCCTCAAATGCAGGAATTCCCAGGGTTGATTTGACAATTAATGTTGCCAAAGCTTTAGAATCAAGAGTTGGCAATGGCCCGTTTGTTACAAGGATTGCTGATGCAAGAGAAGAAGATGAACTAAGAGACATTGGTGGGGAATTTGGAACTACTACAGGAAGAGGAAGAAAATTAGGCCATTTAGATATACCCAAATTAAGATACGCTGTGAGAATGAATGGTGGAGCAGAAAGAGTTTTGGCTTTAATGAAGCTAGACACGTATGCAGGAAGAGAATTAAAAGTAGTCACAAGCTACAGAGATAAGAGTAGTGATCCACTTTTGGAACAACCAATAAGTGAATTTCCTGATGATAATTCAACTTTAGAATTACTGAGACCACATAAAGTTCTTGAATTTGGACCTTTAGAAGATATAAGGGCATTAAAAAGAAAAGAAGAACTCACTGGCGAAGCCAAAAGATTTATTGATGTTGTTGAAGGGGAAACAAAAATCCCGGTTAAAATGGTAGGAAATAGTGCAGACTTTAACGGAATGCTTATCTAAACTTTTTCTGAAGAAATATCCTTAACAGCCTCAACACTGCTTAACTTAACTATCTTCTCAATCAGTTCATTAGAGGTCATGCCGACCTGCTTTGCAGACTTGATAAAATCACACTCTATAGCAAGGTAAGGATTGGGATTAACCTCAAGAACATAAACATCATCACTGTTAAACCTTACGTCCATAGTAGCATAACCTTTACTTTTCACATTAGAAAAAACCTTCAAGGCAACATCCTTTATCTTAGACTCAACTTCAGGCTCAAGCTGCTTGACAATAGAATAAGTATTCTTAAATGCGTTGGTATTCTTATTCCACTTAGCCTTGAAAGACAGAATCTTAGGCTTGTTCTCAAAATGCTCAGTAAAGTCTATCTCAAGAACAGGAAGAATATCTACGTTTCCTTCATTAAATATTACAGGAACACAAAACTCCCTTCCATCAAGATATTTCTCAACAAACACTCTCTTGTACTTAGGAAGAACCTCAGACAACTTCTTTCTTAATGATTCCTCATTATGAACAACAGAATCATCATCAATACCCTCAGAAGCATCAGTCTCCACAGGCTTCATTATCATGGGGAATGACAAAGATGGATCTAACCTGAAATCTTCATCATCAATAACCTGATAATCTGCAGTTTTGACGTTGCAGCCGGCAAAAAACTTCTTTGCATTAGGCTTGTCAGTGAATAATAATGTAGTATTTTTATCGCAACCGCTGAAAGGCAAGCCAGTTTCTTCAATCTGCTTAAGCATGTTACCGTGAAATTCCGTACCATCAAAAGCGTCAGCAGCGTTGAAAATGTAGTCAACACCAAGCTTTTTTATCTGTTCAGCAAAATTATCAGAATATTCTACTAACTCAACCTCATTATTGTTGGATCTTAGCCTCTCAACAATATAACGATCTGCGGTACAAACAGTTTTTTCCCTAACTGTCAGACCTTCTACTTCCTTTATCACCTCTTCTGGACAGTATAAGTACGCTATGCGCATCTTCTTCGATTATTTTTCCTTTTAAATTAATATGATAATAAGTTTAAATACTTTTTTATTTTGAAAAAAATTTCTGAAAAAGTTTAAATAAACTCAGAAACAGAAAAATAATCATGGTTAACTTACTTTTTATTGAAATTCCAATAATAATCCTGGCAATTTTATGTTTACCGACAATAATAAAAGACAAATACAAGCTAAAAATATTTTTACTTGCGCTAGTTTATGCGACAATATTTGAAAATCTCAATATTTTGCTTTCTGAAGGAAAGGCGGGAGGATACTTTTACAATCCAAATTTTTTACTATTTTTGTTTGACACACCGCTTTTTGTGATAATTTCATGGGCACTGATAATACTAAGCTCTATGCTGATATCAAATAATTTACCAATAAAAGAAAAGTTCAAGCCATTCTCGGACGCTTTACTAATATTAGCAATAGACTTAAGCGTTGATGTTGTAGCAATAAGACATAACTTGTGGTTCTGGAATGAATATTCACTTAATGAAGGATTTTTTGGGATTCCTGCAAATAACTTTATCGGATGGCTGCTGGTTGCCTTTGTATTTTGTTTGGCTTTTAGATTATTGGAAAACTCGAGATACAAAGAAAAAATATTCTTGCATTCAATATTACCATTTATTTCCTATGCAGGATTCTTATTTTTATTTTATTTTGCAACATTTACAGAACAGGCATTAAGACTAGATAAATTTACAGAGCTATTTTTAGTACTATTCTTAGTAATACTATTTCTTACAATAACATTAATTGAAAAAACAAAGAAGAAAACTAAAGCAGAAAATAAACAACTTATAAGCATAATAAGAATTCCATTTCACTTCTATGCTTTTATGGGAATATTTACCTTAAAATTATATAATGAGTGGCTAATACTAAACATTGTATTATTTGTCTTGATTGTAGACCTAATAATCAATTATTTTACAAAGCAAAAGTCTTATAAATAAAATTTCAAATATAAATACAGAGGTGATAATCAGATTCTAAAAAAATGACTTGGAGAGAATTTTATAATTTAGTTAATAGAAACATTCCTAGAGAAAACAAAAATAAACCTATTATAATTTGGGCAATAGAAACACACAAAATAAGAGAATTTGGTGAATTATGGCCAAAACTGGGAGTGCTTCGCTCAATTGTACATGAAAAAGAGAGGACGAGAAAGGCAATACAGGTTTACAGCCAATGCCCATTTAGTGAAACCCAATTAAAAGAAGCATTCCTGTTTGTCAGAAAAAACCAAGGATATTTCTTAGGAGAGCTAAATTGAACAATGACAAAAAATTTGACAAGATATGCGACGACATAAAAGAATTGAAGATACAAGGAGCTACAAACATAGCAATAGCAGCAGTAAAGGCATATTCAATAAAACCTGAAAAGAATTCTATAAAACAATTAATCTCTTTAAGACCAACAGAACCTGCACTAAGAAATGCGTTAAATTTCGCACAAAAAAATGACAATAATATAAAAGAAGCACTAAACCATCTGAAAAAAGCAAGAGACAAAGTTGCAGAATACGGATCAAAACTAGTAAAAAATAATTCAATAGTATACACGCACTGCCATTCATCAAGTGTGATAAAAGCGCTAAAGAAAGCAAAAAAATCAGGAAAAAAGTTTGAAGTATACTGTACAGAAACAAGGCCGTTCTTGCAGGGAAGAATAACTGCAACAGACCTAGCAAATGCAGGAATAAAAGTAACAATGTTTATTGATTCAGCAATGAGGCAGGCAATAAAGAATGCGGATATATGTTTTCTAGGAGCTGATGCAATAACAGCTGACTTAAAAATAATAAACAAAATAGGATCTGAACTAGCAGCAGAAACAGCAGAAAAATTCAATGTTCCATTATACATACTGACAGATTCATGGAAGTTCGACCCAAAAACATTGTATGGGCGTGAAGAAAAAATTGAAGAGAGAAGCTACAGTGAGGTATGGAAAAATCCGCCAAAAGGAGTGAGCATACACAATTATGCTTTTGAAAAAATAGACTACAGGCTTGTAAAAGGAATAGCAACAGAATTAGGAATTATAAAACCAAAAGATTTTATATTTGTAACACTAAAAAAATATCCATGGATGAAAGAAAGGGGTGATTGAAATTAGCCAATACCTAGACTTTGTAGACTTAAAATACAAACAAGACAAAAATGACATAATCTGCCTTTTCTATTTTGAGCCTGCAAAAGGAATAAGCACAAAAGAAGCAATAGGAAGAATAGCTGCAGAGTCAAGCAACGGAACGTGGACCAATTTATCGACGTTAAAAGAACATATAAGAAAAATAAGGGCAAGAGCATTTGAAATAAAAGGAAACTATGTAAAAATTGCATATCCATTAGAATTGTTTGAACTAGGAAGCATGCCGCAGCTTTATAGTTCTGTAGGAGGAAACATATTTGGTATGAAAGCTATGAAAAATTTAAGATTGATAGACATAACATTCCCTAAAAAATATATGGAAAGCTTCAAAGGGCCACAATACGGGATAAATGGAGTAAGAACTTTCATGAAAACACCAAGAAGACCTTTAACAGCTACTGTGCCAAAGCCAAAAGTAGGAATGTACACAGAAGAACATGCAAAAGTAGGATACGAAGCATGGATGGGAGGAGTTGACTTCCTGAAAGATGATGAAAACTTGACAGACCAGCCATTCAACAGATTCAATGACAGGGTAAAATTGTGTGCTAAATACAGAGAAAAAGCAGAAAAAGAAACTGGAGAAATAAAAGATTATTTTGTGAACATAACAGCAGAAACAAAAGAAATGATAAAAAGAGCAAGAACAGTAAAAGAGTATGGCTTCAGATATGTAATGGTTGATATATTAACAGCAGGGTGGGCAGGCCTGCAAACAATAAGAGAAGAATGCCAGGACTTGAAACTAGCAATACACGCACACAGAGCTATGCATGCAACATTCACAAGAAATCCAAAACACGGCATATCAATGCTCACACTAGCAAAGTGCGCAAGATTAGTAGGAGTTGATAACATACACATAGGGACTGTAGTTGGAAAGCTAGTAGGAAAAAAAGACGAAGTTTTGATGCTAGAACATGAAATAGAAGACAAAGTTGTAGAAGAAAACAAAATAGTACATTCACTAAGCCAGGACTGGGAAAAAATAAAACCTGTATTTGCAGTAAGCTCAGGAGGACTACATCCTGGACTAGTACCAGATATTTTGAATTTGCTAGGAAATGAATGTGTAGTACAGCTAGGGGGAGGAATACACGGACACCCAAATGGAACAAGAAAAGGAGCAATGGCACTAAGACAGGCAATAGATGCAACACTAGACGGAATATCGTTAGATGATTACAGCAAAAACCACAAAGAATTAAAAGAAGCACTAAAAAAATGGGGACATGGAAAACCTGTGTGAACCTATGTTAAAAATCTACTTCTCTGAGGTTCAAAGAATGAATAATATCTCCGTAACACCGAAGGAAGAATTTGACAACAAATACTACAAGGAAAACTGGAAAGAATTAATGAACAATTAATTTAACGATCTCTTAAACAAACCTATTAATTCACTTTTACTCATCTGAGCATGAGAACAAAACTCTTCGCATAAACCCTTTTGTGATATTAAATTTATAGATACCCTAGCTAAATCTTCAGGCATTGTTTCATTTAATATAGGAAAACCTTCAGTATTTAGATTGTCACAAGTAACCTGATATCGCCTCTCAGAATAAACATAATATCTTCTTTTACCACAAAGATATTGAATACTTATAATAGACATAAAAGATGTGTCAAGCACTATTAGTTCTATATACCTGCTCTAGTCTTTATTGGATTTTCTTTATTATCATATAAAATATTAGATCTCATTTCAATATTTATTAGAATTAGAAAAATTTAATAAATTATGCTATAATAATCGCTAATTTGGCATAGAAATATATAAAAATACAGCAAAACGCTAAATTTTAATGGGTTTCATAGACAGTTTAAGAGGATTATTCAAAAAAGACAATGTGGAAGTAAACTTGTCTGAAATGCAGCAGGTTGAACAGGCACCAAGATACAACCAAGAAATTCTAGACAAAATAAATGCACTGAACATAGATCATAAAGACCTAGCATTAGACAAAATAGAAGGAGAGGCAGAAACCATAAACTCTTACCTTAAAGGACTGATAAAAGACATTACAAGATATGCTGACTTGATGGACAACAAAGAAAAACAAGTACTTATAGTAAATGCAATATCTGGAAAGATAAAAGTAATAACACAGCACAGCCTAGAACTAAAAAATTTAATAGCTCATCTGGAAGAGAGATACTACGAACATGTTCTAGGGCAATTGAAATATATAAATGAAAAAACAAACAAGGAAGAGCTAAGGAATATAATAGAAGAGTTTGAAAGGGAAAGAGAAATAGTAAGATCGCTTGATATAAAAATAACTAGAATAATAGCTTACGATGAATTGTTTAATCCTGAAAAGAACAAAGAATACGAAGGAGAAATAAAGAAAGAAGTAACAAAAAGAGAAATACACACAAACATTAATGAGCTAACATCCCACTTACTCAATGAAGTAATAACAAAAGGAATGAGCCTTAAGTCAAGAATAGAAAAAAGAAACATTTCTGACAAAGTAAAAAGAATTCTGGAAATATAATCTGGCTTTGTCCTGAATCTAATTTCTAAGAATATATATCTAAGAGAAGATTATTTAAGCAAATAAAAACCTAAAATACATATGAAACAAAAAAAGATAATCTTGGATGTTTCTGGAATGCACTGTGCTTCTTGTGCATTAACAATAGAGAAAAAACTAAAAAAAGAAACTGGAGTAAAAACTGCCTCTGTAAACTATGCAACAGAAAAAGCAACAGTGGAATATGATCAAGAAAAAATTAGCGAAGAAAAAATAGAAAAAACAATAAGAGACACAGGCTATGATGTAAGCGAAAGCACAGGAAAAGAAAATATTTTAACATTGAAAGTCATAGGAATGGACAATCCTCATTGTGCTGGAATGGTGCAAGGAGCACTTTCGAAAACAAAAGGAATAAAACAAGCAGAACTGACATTTGCAAACGAAAAAGCTGTAATAAATTATAATTCAAAAGTTATAACAGCAGAGCAGATAAAGAAAATAATAAAACAAGCAGGATACGAGCCAGTAGAAGAAACATCAACAGACAGAGAAAAAGAGGCAAGAGAAAAAGAAATCAAAACCTTAAGAAACCATTTCACAATAGGAATAATTCTTTCTGCAATAATATTTGTTCTATCATTTCCAGAATGGTTCAAGATAAACATAGAGCCGATGCTGCTGCATAATCTAATTTTATTAATCCTAGCAACACCAGTACAGTTTTTGGTAGGCTACAGATTCTACAGGGGAACATACTTCGGAATAAAAAACAAAACAGCAAACATGGACACTTTAATAGCTGTAGGAACAACTGCAGCCTTCTTTTACAGCATATTAACAACATTCTTTCCGTCCACATTCGGAACATACATGTACTATGACACAGCAGCGCTAATCATTACACTAATTGTTCTTGGAAAATATCTGGAAGCAAGAGCAAGAGGAAAAACATCAGAATCGATAAAAAAATTACTAGGACTAAAACCAAAAACTGCCAGAGTAATGGAAAAAGGAAAAGAAAAAAATATACCAATAGAAGAAGTAAAGGAGGGAGACATATTAATAGTAAAGCCTGGAGAAAAAATACCTACAGACGGAATAGTAATAGAAGGACATTCTCTTGTGGATGAGAGCATGATAACAGGGGAGAGTATGCCAGTAGAAAAAAATGCAAAAGACCAAGTAATAGGGGCAACAATAAACAAGAACGGCTTATTAAAAATAAAAGCGACAAAAGTAGGCAAAGACACGATGCTTGCACAAATAGTAAAACTGGTGGAAGAAGCGCAGACATCAAAGGCGCCGATACAAAGACTTGCTGACAAAGTTTCAGGATATTTTGTGCCTGCAGTAATAATAATAGCGATACTTGTATTTATATTATGGTACTTTATTCTTGGAAAAAGCTTTGTATTTTCATTAAGCATATTCATAGCAGTACTAATAATAGCGTGCCCTTGCGCATTAGGGCTAGCGACGCCTACAGCAATAATAATGGGAACTGGAAAGGGAGCAGAATACGGAATACTGATAAAAAATGCAGAGACACTTGAGAAAGTGCACAAAGTAGATGCAGTAGTATTTGACAAGACAGGAACACTAACAAAGGGAAAGCCAGAAGTTACGAATATCATAGCAGCAAATGGTCAAGAGATTAAAGAAATTCTGTTCTATGCAGCTACATCAGAAAAAGGATCAGAACATCCATTAGGAGATGCAATAATAAGAAAAGCGCAAGAACAAAAGATAAAGTTAAGCAAAATTATAGAATTCAAGAACCATGAAGGAAAAGGAATAACATGCGAGGTAAACAAGAAGAAAATAATTATAGGAAACAGAAAACTAATGCTTGAAAATAAGATTAATTTAAAAGAAATTGAAGAAAAAATAAAAAAACTTGAGAGTGAAGGAAAAACAACAGTGATACTTGCTGTCAATGGACATGTGGCAGGAGTCATAGGAGTAGCAGACACACTGAAAGAAAGCTCAAAAGAAGCAATAGAAGAATTACAAAAACTAGGGCTTGAAGTTTACATGATAACAGGAGACAACAAAGAAACAGCAGAAGCAATAGCAAAACAAATAGGAATAAAAAATATATTAGCAAATGTGCTGCCAGGAGAAAAATCAGAAAAAATAAGAGAACTGCAAAGCAAGAAAAAAAATGTGATAGCAGTCGGAGACGGAATAAACGATGCACCAATGCTAGCGCAAGCAGATGTAGGAATTGCAATAGGATCTGGAACTGATGTGGCAATAGAAACAGGAACAATAGTTCTGGTAAAAAATGATATTAATGATGTTGCAAGAGCAATAAAGCTAAGCGAGTACACTTTAAAGAAAATAAAGCAAAACCTATTCTGGGCATTCTTCTATAATGTGGCAGCAATACCAATAGCAGCAGGAATACTATACCCATTCGGATTTTTATTAAACCCAATAATAGCAGCAGCTGCAATGGCATTCTCGTCTATAAGCGTGGTGAGCAATGCAGGACTAATGAGAAAGTATAAGCTATAATAAATTCTATTCTATTTTAACAACTTTCAACTTAAAATTCAAATCTTTACCTGCTAAAGAATGATTAAAATCAAGAGTCAAATTATCTTCAGTAACCATTGCAGGAACCTGTTTTCCTTGTATAGAGAACTTTGATTAATTAAATTTTAAAAATTTAAAAGACTTAGAAACATAAAATTTGGCAGTTCCACAGGAAGAAATCATAGAAAAAGTGAGTTATTCAAACTTCTCTATATTAACTACAACCAGATAATTTATTCAAATTAATTTCGAATAATCGTGATTAAGTGATCGCCCAGATTGGGAGAGAGGTGTGGAAGACCTAACACAAAAAGCTTTAACTGGGAATTTAGATGTAGGGAGCAGGTTACAAATACTTAATTTATTTGCTAAAAGTGGCGATCCACTTGCAATAAGAATATTAGATTCTTTAGGTCCGGATGCGCGTTATGCTGATTATCTAACAGATTGTGTGCTTCTTACGTTCCAGATAAATTATTAGCTAGAACTATGGGAGAAAAAGAATATAATGATTTACTAGAAGGCAAAATTCCTTTTATTAAACACTATGTCCCTAGAAAATGCAGATACTTAACACCAAAAAAAGCTTAAATTTTATAATAACTTTTCTAGAATAATTGTAAACTTTTCGAAGAATTCTGGTAAAGGCATTTTAATTCCACGAGTATATAATAATAATGAACATTATATTTACAGTTAAAACTAAAAATTCTAGAGTCATAAGACTTACAAGCGAACAATGGAAACATATTTCTTATAGACACCCAGAAATGTCTAATAAAATTTATGAAATAGAGAATACACTAGAATATCCTGAATACAAAAAAGAAACTGAAAATGAAACTAAATACTATAGATATATAAAGGAGGAAAGCAAATATCTAATGGTAGCTTTTAGAATATTAAATGGAGAAGGATTTGTAATAACCAGCTACATGACTAAGAAAATTCAAAAATGAAAAACAAAAAAATAACAATAGACTATGACAAAGAAGCAGATGTATTATATGTTTCACTCGGAGACCCTATTAAAGCAGTGACTGAAGAAGTGGATAATGTAGGAATAAGAATAGACGAGAATACAAACGAGATTGTTGGTTTCACTGTGATAAATTTTATTAAAAGCTTCAAGAAAAATTCAAAACCTATAGAAATAAATGTTTAGTTTTCAGACAATTTTATTTTCTCTTCCAATAATTTAATAAGTTCTGGCTGATTATAAGAATAAATATCTGGGATGCCTAATACAAGTATTCTCTTTTTTAAATAATGAGTAGGAAATCTTTCAGCAATTTCTAACCTTTGCTCTTCTTCCATGACAACAACAGTATCTGCCCAGGATAATTTACTATCTGAGAGAGGCTTTTTATTATAAAGACCTGCAGATCTAGTTTCAAACCTTCTTCTAAATAATTCTTCAGCAGTCTTGCTTCTGTGCTTATTTTGGTTGCAGACGAACAGGACTTTCATAGACAAATAATGCTATTACATTAATTTAAGACTTATCCAAAATCTTTATAAATAAACAGCAAATCACAAAAACATCCGAAAAACTACACGGCGCAAAAAATAATTGCAATACGTCAAGTGTCGTAAAGACATGAGTTGTAGAAGGATTTAAACAAATGGAAAAGAAAGACATACTAAACACAATACAACATTTAAGAGAAAAAACACCAAAGAAACAATTCTCACAATCAATAGACATTCTAATAAATTTACAAGAATATGACCTGAAAAAACAAGAAAAAATAGACTTATACATAACACTTCCTCATCAGAGAAACAAAAAAATAAGACTAGCAGCATTTGTAGATGCACAATTATCAGCACAAGCAAAGAAAGTATTTAATACAGTAATAACAAAAGACGAGTTTCCAAAATGGATAAACAACAAGAAAGAACAGAAAAAACTAGCATCAGAACATGATTACTTTGTAGCACAAATGGAATTAATGGCCAACTTAGCAGGAGTTTTCGGTAAAATACTTGGAGCAAGAGGAAAAATGCCAAATCCAAAAGCAGGATGCGTAGTTCCAGGAAACATACAAAATCTAGAACCTGTAGTAAATCGACTAAAAAATACTGTAAGACTGCAAACAAAAAATGAAGCCTCTGTCAAAGCAGTAATCGGAGATGAAACAATGAAAGATGAAGACATAGCAGAAAACATCCTTGCAGTCTATAATAGCCTGATACAAAAATTACCGCAAGCATCAAACAACATAAAATATGCAGGGTTAAAATTAACAATGGGACCATTATTCAAAATAGGAGCAGAAACCAAAAAGAAATGAACCAAAAAGCCCATGTCTCACAAGAAAAGAAGAATGAGCTAGACAGAATAAAAAAGCTTCTAACAGAGTACAAAATAATAGCATTAGCAGACATGACAAACATGCCGTCTGCACAGCTGCAAAGAGTAAGATCAAAACTAAAAGGATCTGCACTAATAACGATGTCCAAAAAGAGGCTTATAAAAATTGCCATCAAAGAAGTGAAAAGCAAAATAAACGGTGTTGAAGGCCTAGAACAATATGTCAAGGGAATGCCAGCAATATTATTAACAAATGACAGCCCATTCAGGCTTGCATCAGCACTAAAAAAAGCAAAAAGCAAAGCACCAGCAAGAGCAGGACAGCTAGCGCCAAATGACATAGTAGTTCCTGCAGGACCAACACCATTCCCGCCAGGACCGATAATAGGTGAATTGGGACAGATAGGAATAAAAGCTACTATTGCAGAAGGCAAAGTCACAATAAAAGAAGACGCACTAATTGTAAAAGAAGGAAATGCGATATCACAGCAAGCAGCTGCCATGCTCACAAGACTTGGAATAGAACCAATGGAAATAGGGGTAAATTTACTGGCTGCATTAGAAAACGGGACAGTATTCACAAAAGAAGTATTATTCGTGGATGAAACAGAATACCTAAAAAACATAAGACTAGCTGCGCAAAACTCATTCAACTTAGCATTCAGCATAGCTTACACAACAAGAGACAATGTAAAATTATTATTAGCAAAAGCATTCAGAGACTCAAATGCACTAGCTGAGGCAAGAAAAATAATGACTTCAGAAACAGTAAAGAAAGACTTAGGAAAAGCGAAACTAGAAATGGAATTGTTAAAAAATAAATTAAGCCTTCCTGAAATAGAAACTAAAGAAGAAGCCAAAAAAAAGCCTGAAGATATAGAAGAAAATAAAAATACAAGCGGAACAATAGATCAAGCTCATCCATCCAAAGAAGAGGATAAATTTAAAAAAGACGAAGAAATAGCACAAAATGTGCTGAAGAAATTACAGGATGAAAAACTAGAAAAAGCAGAAAAAGAAGCAAGAAAGCCAAGATGGGCTTTATAATCACAGGAGGAAAAGAAAATGGAATATGTGTACGCGGCAATGTTATTACATAGCGCAAAACAACAAGTAAACGAACATAACGTTAAAAAAGTACTAGAAGCAGCAGGAGCAAAACCTGAAGAAGGAAGAGTAAAAGCTCTAGTAGCAGCTTTAGATGGAATAGACATTGAAGCAGCAATAAAAGAAGCAGCTGTACCAATTGCAGCAGCAGCTCCAGCAAGCGCACCAGCACATGGCGGATCTGAAAAGAAAGCTGAGAAAAAAGAAGAAAAGAAATCTGAAGAAGAAGCAGCTGCTGGATTAGCCGGTTTGTTCGGTTGACAGTATTTTTCTTTTATTTATTTTATTATCTAATTCTAAACCAAAACCCTTAAAAACAAAACCTAATTCAGCAAGAACATGAATATTTTAGAGGAATATAAGCAGTTACAACTTTCTATTTCAGAGCTAAAAACAAGATTGCAAGAAGCAAACAGCAAAAAAGAAGAATGGTTCAAAAAGAAAGAAGACTTGAAGAAAGAGATAAATGAACTAATAAAAAAAATCAAGGAAATAAAGTCAGAAAAAGACAAGAAAAATCTGGAACTGCATGAATTAAAAAAAGAAAGAAACAAATACAACGACCAAGTCCACAGTCTAATAAAAAGAATAAAAAAATTGAACAAAGAAAAAGCTAAAATTTTAAAGAAATACAACATAAAAGTAGACCCTTTGAAGATACAAGAAAAGATAAACGAACTAGAAAAAAGAGTTGAAATTGAAGTAAATTTTGAAAAAGAAAAAAAATTAATGGACGAGATAAGAAAACTGAAGAAATCTTATGATGAAAGCTCTGAACTAAGAGAAATAGCTGATAAGGCTTTTAATATTGACAAAGAAATTAAGGAAGCAAGAAAGAAAGCTGATGAATTCCATAAAAAGATACAGGAGATAACAAAAGATTCTACCTACGACAAATTTATGGAGCTATCAAAGAAGATAACAGACCTGAAAAAAGTACAAGAAGAGGCATTCCAGAAATTTATAGATCATAAGAAAGAATATTCTGAACTGAACCAACAGTTTAAGACAAAACTTGATGAAATATATAAGATCAAGGCTGAAATAGAAAATAACAAGGAAATGCGCAGGAAACTAAAAGAAGAAAAAGATAAAACAATCCTTAAGGAGCAGAGCCAGGAAGTAGAAGAAAAGATCAAGACTAGAAAGAAATTAACAACTGAAGACTTGCTGAAGTACCAAGGAAGTGAATAATAGTCCTTACCTGCCACTTTTCCATAAAAGATCAAACCATTTCTTATATATTCCTGCAACACTCCTGTTATTAATAATTATCAAACAGTGAGACATGCCGCTTATAAAAATTGCAAGTTTGCCGTTGTACATTAACTGAGCAGTCTTGCCTATATATTCACTGTCTAATTCTCTATATTCAAGATTCACATTTTTCATTTTTTTGCCGCCCTCTTTGATGATTATTTTCTCTTTAATATTCATTGATTTCAATAAGTTAAGAAATTGCTTGAAATAAATAGGATCTTCTTTAATTAAAATATTCTCGTCCAAGCCTACACAGCAGAACTCATCATTTTTTTTCATTGAAGATATAATATCTTTTATCAAGATTCTATGAACCTTTTTTCCTTTATGAACATCTACTTTAGTCTCTTCTTTTGTTTTATTCATAATGTTTATCAAGCTTGGGACTACATTTTCAAAGCTTTCTAAGCGAAACCTCAGCAATTCCACCAAGTTATTTGGGCTGATGGCCTGGAAATACTTCTTGCTATTCTGCAAGACATAACTTACTACTTCCTTGTCCTGCATCCTTTCTAGGGCATCATAAACATATCCGCGATGCAGCCCTAGTTTTGAGGAAATCTCTGTCGGACCCATCATGCCATGCTCTAATAGGACAAGATATATCCTAACTTCATTATCTGTCAATCCTAATTCTTTTAGCTGTTCTTCAAACATAAAAATAAAGAATTATTAAAAGTTTATAAATATTTCGTCCTTTAAAATACGACAAGATTTAAAATAGTTAGTGCCATGAAATAAGTAAGGTCATTTGAAATAAATATTGATACTAAAAAGCCTGAAAAAAATATGAAAAAAATAACTCACTTATTTATAATCCTGGTACTTGGCTTGATGCTAGCTTCAGCTATATCAGCTGCAGCAGATACCAACCCTCCAACATTTGGTTTTATAGCTTATTCGCAAGCTCCTCCTCCTAATACCTACTTAAATACTGTGGCAAGTGCGCAGGTTTTTGATGATGTTGCTGTAGATACTGTAATCTTACATTATGATTATGGCAATGATGGTTCAGAGGATGGTATTGTTGCGATGTCCAAACCTGGAGGGATGTGGATTGGAGAGATTCCTGCACCAGGAAATGCTTATAGAGAAACAACAACATCCTTCTTTGTTGTAGCTACAGACACTAGCGGCAATTCTGCTACGTCGGATATAAGCACATTTTTTGTAGAGAACTCACCTCCTACTATTGACAGCTTTGTTCCTGCAGATATAGAACCTAGTATGGATGAAGCAACTGGATACATGTTTAGTTATACTGCTACTGACCTAGACAGGGATAGTTTGACAACTACTTGGTTCTTAGATTCTGTGCTTGTGTCAAGTGATGCATCATGGGATTATATTACTGATTTCACATCTGCTGGAGTACATACTATAGGCTTAGCTGTTACCGATGGCATAGATATTGATACACAGGAATGGCAAGTTACTGTTAATGATGTAAATGTACCTCCTGTTTGGATCCCAGTTCCAGAGCCCCAAACCATAGAGGAGGATGCTCTTTTGAGTTATATAATCCATGCTGATAATCCAGATGGAGACCTAATAAACTATTCAGTTAATGATTCAGAGTTCAATATTGATAATAATGGATTGCTGACATGGACGCCGTTGGAAAATTGGAATGGTGAGAGGACAATACTGTTAACAGCAAGTGATGGTGTTAATGAGATAACAGCAGAGATAATTATAACAGTAAATCCAGTAAATGATATTCCTGATGTTACCATTGTCTCTCCTCTGGATAAATCAATATATTTCGTTGGAGAAGAGATTGGTTTTGAAGGTTCAGCTAATGATATAGAAGATGGAGGTATGCCTGAAATTAATTTTGAATGGTCTTCAAGTCTTGATGGTTCATTAGGCAGTTTTAGAATAAATACTTTCAATACTTTAATTGTTGGCAAACATACCATTACATTTAATGCTACAGATAGTGAAGGCGGTGTAGGAAGTAAAACTATAATTTTGTTTATTAATAGAGCAAATAATACAGCGCCTGCATCAAATGCCGGACCAGACCAAACTGTTACTACAAATACGCAAGTTACACTAGATGGAAGCTCTAGTTCAGACCCTGAAGCAGATTCATTGACTTACTCCTGGAAGCAAGTTTCAGGCCCTGTAGTTGTTTTATCAGATACTGCAAACTCCAAGCCAACATTCACACCAACAGAAACAGGAGTTTACGAATTTGAATTAGTAGCAAATGACAATCCTTTAGATAGTGCAGCAGACAAAGTAATTATAACTGTGAATGCTCCACAAAGCCCTCCTGGAGGTGGCGGAGGAGGAGGAGGCGGTGGAGGTGGCGGAGGAGCTCCTACTAGTGAACAAACTACAGGCATAACAACTCCAGTACAAACACCAACTGTAAACATACCAGCAGCACCGCCAGAAGAACTAAACAAAGAAAAACCTTCAGAAGCAGTAAAAACAGAAGTGCAACAATTACCATCACAAGAAAAACCAGGTTTTTTCAGGAACATGGCAGATAATATAAGAAAAGCATTTTCTGGACTTAATGCATTAACAGGAAAGGCAATAGGATCAAAAGAAACAACAACAAGCACTACAGTTATAACTGCGGTTGCATTGCTAGCTGCAGCATCGGGATTAATATTCGGCGGATTTGGATTATTCAAAGTACTTGCAAAATTCTTTGTAAAGTAGCAAGATATAAAAATAATTTAAGTTTACCTTTTAAACAGACTATTTTTAAATAAATATTTCAGATCACTATAAATAGGAATTGAATTTATTTTAAAGTATTTAACCAATAAAATCCATACTAAAGCAACATAAATACCTGAGACAAACTTCCAGAAAATCATGTGAATCAAATCAAACCAGTAAAAGCCAAAGTTCATAACTAAGTAAATTAATATAAAAATCCTAAATACATTCATTATTAATATTAACAATGAGCCTAAAAGCAGGATCTTTATCCTATCAAAAAATCTGACATCTTTAGTTAGTAAGGTTAATAATATGATTAAGTAATAAGCATAACTTGCAATGCACGCTTCTATGAACTGGAAAGGAATACCCCTTATTATTAAAGAGTTACCTGAAACTATTGGATTGTAAAAAATTAAAGTCAAGTAGCTTAAGTATAATGTTATAGGCGTAAGTATAAAAGTCAATAATTTAACAGGAATGAAACAAAAAAGAATTCTTAAAATAAAGCTATACTCATATTTCATAAGTCATTTCTGATAAATTAAGTATAAATTAGTTTCGTAATCTACGGCTTTGTGTAAAAAGTAAAATCTTTGATGCCATTCTAATGTTATGACTAGAAGAAAAATTTAATTGAGACTATTTTTAAGCACTTATTAAACAAAGCTGTAATCTACTCAATTAGGCCTTCTTTAGGAGAGACACTTGGCTTATGGTAAACAACAATATTTGTTCTGAATCTTGAAGAGTGTACTATTGATTTCTTATACCTTTTTCCCTGCAAAGCGTAATGGGCAGCATAGTGTAAAGCTTTACCTATACTAGGTCTTTCTTTGTGGCTACCGTATCCATGGTCTATTAAAAGAAGCACATGAACACGACCATTTTCCTCAAAAATTTCTCTAACTAGAGGCACTAACTCTTCTGCACTGGACTTAAATCTTCTGTAAAAGAATTTTCCCCTCTTTGTAGCTTCTTCAGTATGTGCTCTTAAATATTTCCTTACAGTCTCTCCAGAAACTTTAAGTCTTTCTGCAATAACTTCAGGATGTATTCTTTCATCAGGCTTATAATCAGATCTTATAGCCTGCCTTATTTGTGAGACATATGAGCCCTGATTATGACTATTATTAGCAGATTCTTTTCTCCTCTTTCTACCACTTGCCCATTTTTCAAAAAGACGTTCAACATCATTAACATAGAAATCAATAGTTTTAGTATCATATGTTGTAAAAACATTTTCAGTTACTTCATTAAATCTATCACCTAATTCCTCCTTAACAACCGCTAATTTTTTATTAAGAATTTCCTCCCTTGTTCTTCTAGATTCTCTTTCAATTTCTTCTAGCTTAGCCTTCCTAGATCTTTCAACTTCTGCTGTTGCTCTTGTTAGAATCTCATATAATCTTATTTTTGGCATAAAGTAAATATAAACATAAGATTATTAAAGTTATCACTTATAAATAGGTTCTTATTTTTACAGTTTAGAGTTAATTTTTTATATAAAAATTAATCTAGATTTTCATGATAGTAGAATACATAATCAACTTAATAGTTCAATTCATGGAAATACTAGGATATCCTGGACTGTTAATATTAATGGCTTTAGAGAGCATGATAGCTCCTGTACCTTCAGAAGTTGTAATGCCATTTGCAGGATTCTTGATTGCAGAAGGAAAATTTACATTCTTAATGGTTGCAATATTCTCAACTTTAGGATCTATGATGGGGTCATTAATATCTTACTGGCTAGGACTATTCGGAGGAAGAAAATTTGTAAATAAATTTGGGAAATATTTGTTACTAGACGAATCACATCTAGACTGGACAGAAAAATGGTTTGAAAGAAAAGGAGAAAAAACAATATTCATTTCCAGATTTGTACCTATAGTAAGGCATCTGATTTCTATACCTGCTGGAATTGGAAAAATGAACTTAAAGAAATTTATATTATACACAGTAGTGGGAGCTTTAATATGGAATATGTTTCTAGTGTACTTAGGATTTAAGTTAAAACAGAGATGGGAATTAATACACGAATATTCCCCTCAACTAGATATCTTGGCTGGAATAATATTATTAATTGTAATTGGATATTTTATTTATAGGCATGTAAAACAAACCAAAATAAAGAGAATTTCTTCTTAGAAAAACTTATAAATTTTTATTATACCCTTTTTTTATGGCATTAAATGAGACTGTTCAAGAAATGTTAAAAGAAGTATCTGGTTTGAGAATGTATGATCTCAGCATGCCTGTAAATGACGATTTAAGAGGAATACATAAAGAAGTTTTAGCTGGTAGAATCAGACAATTAGAACATAAATATGGCAAACAACTTGAAGGAACTCCAGAAAGAGCATATTTAACAGCTTTAGTAAACCATTATGATCCAATAACACCTGAAAGTCCTTTACATCCTAGAAATGATAATTCAAATCTTTACAAAACTTTAGATGAAATTGAACTTGAAGTTAAACCATACAATGCATTAACACGCAATGGCCAAGAAGAAGTTTATATCGGTGATGTTGCACAAATGACAGACAATCAATTACTTCTAGTAAAAAATTTTGGAAGAGTAAGTTTAGGGCAAGTAAAAAAAGTTTTAAGAATTCTTGGCTTGGAAACTGGAATGTATTTAAAGAATTTCCGTCCCACTAGAGAATCAGAAAAAGAAACATATATCCTTAGATTGAAAAGGGAATATGAAGAAATTGAAAGAGAAAGAAGATCACGTGCTTAATTCTAAAAATCTTTAATAAACAAAACAAATATAAAGAAAATTCCACAGAAAAAAACTTATGAAAAAAGACTTCTGGATTGCAACAGTATTATTAGTACTAATGATAATAGCATTCCAGTTTGATTACATACTAGTTAATTTCTTAGCAAACAACAGAGTTGACTGGTTAAATTATATAATGGTCTTTATAACTTACGGAAGTTCAGAGTTTATAATACTATTATTCCTAACTTTTATAATGGTTCAAAAGAAAAAAGAATACAAAAACATTCCCATATTGCTTGCAATCATGGCAGCTGTATTTTTATTAAACTTTATATTAAAAGTTGCAATAGCACGACCAAGACCTAACTTAGAGATACATAGTCTAGTAGAACTAACATCATATTCTTTCCCAAGCAGGCATGCAAGTTTAGCATTTGCAGCAGTTCCATTATTCTTTAGAGAATTTAAAAAAATAGGATATATATGGCTGATAATAGCTATATTAATTTCCTTCTCAAGAATATATGTGGGAGCACACTACTTGTCTGATGTGATAGGAGGAGCACTGCTTGGATACTTTACAGGATATTTTTTATTATATCTAGAAGAAAAATACAAGATTATAGAAAGAATAAAAGTAAAAACTAATTTTTGACAAAGGCTATCCCATCGTTCGCTGTTGCTCACTACACAGCAGAGACTGTGTGGCATTTCGCCTTTGTTATTTAATATATAGATCTAAAAAATATCGTAGCAAGCTACTGAGTATTAAACCCAAACTGGAATAAAAAATAATTATTTACATTCATTAATGCCAAAATTAGCTAGATTCTTCTTAATAAGATTAGTGCAATCATCAGTTAATCCAGCTTTTTTCAATGCTTCATCTGCAACATCATCAAAACCTAAAGCCTGAGCAGTAGCTGCAATGTCAGAAGCTCCAGCACCTTTAGCATTCTCTAAATCTTTTTTTAATTTTTCTTTAATCTTATCTAATATTCTATCAGCAACAGCATCATCAAAACCTAAAGCTTGAGCAAGAGCAAGAGCATTCAATAATTGGCTCACACTAGATTTAGGATCGCTAATAACACCTTCAACAGCATCACGAAGAGTTTGAGCAGAATTTTTAGCATCTGAAGGAGAGGCATCGTTAAGAGCCTCGCCAGAATCAACAGCATCGCTAGGTTTAGAATCTACAGAGCTATCTACATTGTTCTTTAAAGAATCAGCAACATCAGTTCTTGCTTCAGAAGCGCCTTGAACATTACCATCAGCCATATTACCAACAGCTGCAGAACCTTCTGTGCCTGAAACACCAAAACCTGGCTGGCTTACTTCATCATTAACATCATTAAACAAAGCTTGTCTAGTACTATCAGTGCTTTCATCCAATTGAGATTTTAAAAATACTGCATCTTCTGCATCGCCTTCAACAGCCTTAACAACAAATTGAGCATTTGCGTAGGCAGAAAGCTTTTTTCCTAATATAGAAGCTTTCTTCATTTCAGAATAACTATCAACAGAACTGCTTATAGAATCTACTAAATTATCTAATTGACTAAATGTTAAAGGAACATTCCATTCCATAGCCAAAGCAGCAGCCTCTAAATTCTCAACAGCATTACCATACTTACCAATCTGCTTTGCAATGTCTGCTACTAAAGCCTGGTCTAATTTCTGAGGAACAAAAACATCACCATTATCAATTTCAGCAACAATCAAGCCTTCTACACCAATAGGAATAGTATTTCTAGGAATTACAAGACCGTTATGATTGCTATTATCAGAAAATATAGGAGTTATAATAGTATAAGTTTTATCTACAACCCTATCAGCTGGAACATTATTTCTTCTTGCACAAATCAAAGGATTGAACCATTTCTTGCCAGGATCACACCTGTTCTTGTAAATATTCTTTGACCTAATATTTTTTACAGCATCTCCTCCTGAAACATCAAACACTACATAAGCATGAACACCTCTCTGAATGCTGCTCATGAACACTTGGGCTCCATAACCATAATCTTCAGAAAGAGCAGGATGAACTTCTCCGGCAGGCATTTCCTTAAATGGAGCAATAGTAACTTCTGCAGAAGCAGCAGCTAGAACATTATCTTCTGGAACAATAACATACATTTTAACATTCTTAGAAAGATCTGCCTCAAGAACGCCGCCTCCCTTGCTAAATGTCTTTGCAACTACTTTATCTGAATCTAGAGGAGCATATGGAGGCTTTCCAGAGCTTTCGCCCTTAACTTTTTTTAGTGTGCTTTTAAACTTCTGTTCAGGTTCTTTTTTTTGTGAATCTTCACTATCATCTAAATCTTCAGAAGTAAAATCTTGGCCAGACTGTAAGTTAGCTTGACTATCTTTGGAAGTACCTGCACATCCTGCAACTACCAAAAGAGCTATAATAAGAATAACAAAAACCTCTATTTTCATAACCTAAAATTATAGTAAATGCTTAATAAAGCTTACTTTTGTATTATAATTCAGGTTTAAAGTTACCACAAGATTTAAATATTAGTACTTACTATTCAATAATAACAATTTGGGGGTAAATTATGATGAAAAAGCTAATATTAATGATAGCATTTATGCTAATACTATCTTATACAGCAGTAGCAGAAGTTTCTTTAACTAATGTTGCACTAAGCGCAGCAACAACAAATCCAAATTCTCAAGCAACTTTAACAATTACAGTAGAAAACACAAATAACATAGCAATAGAAACAGTAGACTTGAAAGCAACACTTTCCGGAACTACTTCAGAAGCTTCAGGAACAGTCTCTAATGTTGTAATGGCAAGCCCGCAAACAACTACACTAACACTAAACGTGCCAGCAAACACAGCGCCAGGCGCTCATGTAATAACTGTAACAGCAACAAACAGGGCTAATGCAGCAGACACAGACAGCATTGCAAAAGACATTACAATAAACAGGGTTGTTGAAATAGACTTGCTAAAAGACAACACAAATGTAGAATCAGGAATGACATTCACACTAGAAGACGGCGATGTATCTACAGCAACACTAAAAATAAAGAACACAGGAAATGTTGCACTAAACAATGTGGCTGTAAAACCTGAATTCTCCTCATTAAAGGATTCAGACGACAACCAGATAAAAATAACTGTAAACCCTACATCAATAGCAGCAATTCCAGCAGGACAAGAAGCAACTATAACACTAACAATAGATGTAGAGTCAGGATTTGAAGTAGGGGATGTAAAGGGAAACCTTGCAATAACTGCAAATGAAGGAACAATACCAAGCGTTCCACTAACACTAAGAGTAAGCCCAGTTGTATGCGCAGTAAGCTCAACAGGAAAAGACCTAGAAATTGACATAACAGAACCAGACGATGATGATGAGTTCGAGCCTGGAGATGAGTTCACACTAGTTGTAAACGTAGACAACAGAGCAAACGACAACAAAAGAATAGAAGTTGAAGCAGTACTCTACAACCTAGATGAAGACAAAAGAGAAGAAAAACAAACAAAAACAATAAAGATAGATGAAAAAGAAGATGAAGACTTCACATTTGACTTTGTAATACCTGAAGACGCAGATGACAGCGATGAATTTGAATTATTCGTGAGAGCATTCGAGAGAGGAGAGGAAGATGTCAACTGCAACCAGGAAAGCATAAGCCTTGACATAGATGTTCCAGACCACAAGCTATTGATAGATAGCTTCACATTGACTCCAGCAGTAGCAGAATGCGGAAGCACAGTAACAGGAAGCCTAGTGCTTAGAAACCTAGGATCATCTGACGAGGATGTGACAGTAGAAGTATTGAATGAACAACTAAAGATAGCACAGGCATCAAGCCCAATAGAAGTCCAAGAAGACAGGGATGAAAACGTAGAACAAGTAAACTTCAGATTTGTAGTTCCGCAAAATGCAAAAGATGGAAACTATGCAATACAGGCTAAAGCAAATTATGGTGGATTAGTAACAGCAGAAAAGACATTAACACTGGTTAACTGCGACGGAACAACACCACAGCCACAGCCTAGCACAGGAGCGACACAAACTCCAGCAACAGGAACACAACCAGTAACTGGAAGCACAACATTTGAAGACAAAGACTTCTTCGACAGGTTTAACTTTGAAGAAGGAATACCAACATCTGTTTGGGTGATGATAAATGTATTGCTAGGGGTTTTAGTAATATTAGTGCTAGTCTGGATATTCAGAAAGCATTAATTTTTTATATTTTTTTATAGTTTAATTAAAAATGAAAATATAATACTAGCCAATAATAATACTGCACAAAGCTGCTTTAATAGAAGCTATACTCTCTAAATCTGACAGAGATATAACAGCAAAGGCCACTAGAGAAACGCAAAGAGGAAGCATTGGGAGAAAATCTGAATTAAAATGCCAACTATATTACATATTGATGATGATAAAACAATTAGAACAACCTTTAGAATGTTAGCAAAACAATATAGGCTATATGAAGCTTATTCTGCAGATGACGGCTTAGAAAAAGTTGCAAACTTTATTGCATCAGGCATTCCCTTAGATCTAGTTATAACAGATCAAGACATGAATGAATTACAGAGAACTACTGTTATACAAAAACCAAATGGATATGATGTAATTAATGGACTAAAAACTAGGAGATACGATGGTCCAGTTATATTAGCAACAACACACCCATTCGAGCCTGCAAGAGTCACACAATATAATACAGGAAAAATTACTCATTTTGACAAAAGAAAAGGCATACCTGACCTAGTAAAAGTTGTAGAAGAAATATTAAGAAAATGATTTATATTACCTAATTCTTTCTTATACTTATGAATTTCAATGATAAAGTTTATGAGTTGTGCAAACAAATTCCTAAGGGAAAAGTTTCTACATATGGAGAGATAGCAAAAGCCTTAGGATGTAAATCATATCGTGCTGTAGGAAATGCCTTGAACAAAAATCCTCATGCTCCAATTGTTCCCTGCCATAGGGTTGTCAATGTGAAAGGCGAACTGCACGGATTTGCACATGGATTAAAAGCTAAACAGAAACTATTAGAGAAAGAAGGAATAAAAATTAAAGATAATAAAATTTTAGATTTTGAAAATGTGCTATTTAAATTCTAATTTAATTTTCTTATTATCCCATTATCAGCATTCAATTCAACATATAGTTGACCAACAAAGTAATTAGGCACTTTTTATGTTTGTTATCGACTGTTAGTAAACCAAACAATACCTAAAAACTTACGTAGTTTACTATACTCACTATCTTTCAATTCCGAAGTAGCATTGCCAACACCCAAACCTGTACCCTCTAAACCCTGAGAACCAAAGTCAGTATAGTAAAGGGCAGGGAGGGATTTGAACCCCCAATCTGTTGCTATCTTCTTAATAACAACTGCAGGTTCAGCTTCCTTTTTGAAAGAACCAACTGCCTTACCGTTTGGCCACCTGCCCATAAAGAAAATGAATTTATGAATGTTATTAAAGCTTTTTCTTTGACAAGATTCATGAGTTACAAAAGTTTAAATTTAATTCTTCTTAATACTTGTAGAAGCAAGATAAGACAAGAAACCAGGAATCAAAGGAAGAATACAAGGACTCAAAAATGAACCTAAGCCTGCGAGAAATGCAACACCAAGATTAACAAAACTCAAAGAGTTGATAGAAACACTAACAGCAAAGTCAGCAGATGATAAGATATTTGAAACAAAATCAAGACCAGCAATCCTGCTAAGTCTGCTAGTCAAGACTAGAACACCAAGAACTACAAGAACAACACCAAAAAAATACTGAAAATATCTCAACCATTTACCAGCCCTAGATATTAACTTCTGAGCCTCATTAGTAAACAATCCAACAAGCAAGAAAGGAATCCCCAAGCCAAGAGTATAAGCAAACAGTAAAAAGAAAGCACTGGAAGCGTTAGTAACAGCCAATGCCAATATAGCGCCTAGTGCAACAGAGACACAAGGAGTCCAGCCAACAGCAAAGGCAGCACCAAAAATGAAAGATGTAACATAGGAATATTTGAACTTACTTTTAACCTGAAACTTGTGCTCACGTTCTAAAAAAACCATCTTAATCAAGCCAAGAAGATACAAACCAAATAACACAATAACAATGCCACCGAGGTAAGCAAGCCATTTTTGGACAGAATAAGCAGAATTAGAAAGAACGGTCTGCAACAAAACACCAACAATAGAAAATATCAAGCTAAAACCTAAGACAAAGAAAACACTATTGAGAAACACGTGCCACCTTCCTGGTTTATAATTTTCCATTGTTTAAATCTTATTCAACTCATTAAGATAACGGTTGTAGTCCCAAGCTTCAGGAGACTTTAGAATTCTCTGCCCGTTTACCAAAATAACTTTTGTATGCTGGTAAGCAATGCCATATTCTCTAGCTAAAGCCTCTTCTTCATTATCAGTATCAGAATCCTTAAAATTAATCCTGAAACCAACAAGATTCGGATCTTTCAGATGATCAAAGGCAGCCATAGCATGCTGCTGCTCAGCCTTACAAATATTACACCAGTTAGCATAAAAATACAATAACACTTTTTTATTTTCCTTTAAAGCTTTTTCATAATCCTGCTTGTTGTAGACCAGATATTTAGATTCAGAACCTGCAAGCAACTGGCCTTGATATATCATGCCATCCATCATGAAATCAGAAGTATCATCAGGTGCAACATCATTATTTTGTATTGCAGTCTGAGGTCTGCTGCAGGCAAATAAAAAAATTGACAATATAAAAAATAAGATTATAATTTTTTTCATATACCAAAATTAGGATAGCTAGTTAATAAATTTTACTCAAGCACGACATCGATAGTTTTATAAAATTCTGCAAAGACATAAAAATCGTGGGCCCGTAGCGCAGCCTGGATAGCGCATACAGGTTTAGATTCGTTTAAGCTTGGCTAAACTGCCTTCTAACTTTTGGAGAGGTTAGCAGGAGGTCGAGGGTTCAAATATCTGAAGGAAAAACCTAAGACTGAAAGTCCCTTCGGGCCCGCTATTTACAAAAACATTTATATTCTTAACAAATGCTGAATTAAATAATGCTAAAAAGCAAATATAGTCTTCCAACAAGAGGTGCCGGATTTGTAGTGCTAATTTCATTCATATATTCATTAGCTGGAACAATATCAATACCAGTATTCTCATTGTACATAGAAAGCCTTGTAGGAGAACCTGCATATGTTGGATATTTCATGTCATTAATATATTTCATGATACTTGTATACATATTAATATCAACATACTTTCTAAGAAATTTCAACAAGATAACAATATTAAGATTTTCAATGCTGGGAAGCGGGATAGGCTTCTTGCTACTAACTATAGTAAACAATGCATTCCAGCTCCTAATAATTGAGATATTCAGAGCATTGTTCATAGCGCTTAACTTCATAGTAATAGGCATACTAATAAGAGACGGAAGCAAGAAAAGCACAATAAGCAAAAATGAAGGATTTTATTTTGCAATAATAAACATGTCCTTCTTCATAGGCCCAATAATAGGCGGATTATTAGCTGATGCTTACTCAATAAAAATAGTATTCCTAATATCAGCAATATTCCCATTATTAGTTTTCTTCCTATTATTGACTAAAAAAAGAAAGGAAGAAAAAACAGAAGCAAGTGAAATAAAAATATTTGACAATATAAAAGAATATTTCAAGAGCAAAGACCAAACAATAAACTACATAATATCACTAGGCTTGCTATCATGGCTTGCAATAATATACAGCTACATGCCACTATACATGAACCAAGAAGGACTAAATGAAAAAACTATAGGATACTTCTTGGCGCTAACAGTGCTGCCACTAATAATACTAGAAATACCAATATCAAAGCTATCAGAAAAAACAGGGTACAGAAAATTATTTTTCCTGGGATTCTTATTAATAGGCATATTCGGAATACTTGGTGTTGTGTTCAAAAATATATACCTAACACTTTTATCTTTTGTCTTAACCAACCTAGGAGTTGCATTTGTAGAACCATTGAAAGAGGCTTATTTTTTTAAGATAAGCAAAAGAAGCGATGAGATAAAATATTATCCTGTGTTCAAGACTTCATCTGATGTAGGGCATTTAACAGGGCCTTTAATATTCTCAACTGTCTTATTATTTACAAACTTCAAGACAATGTTTTTAGTGGCTTCTATCATAATGATAATCTTAGGATTTATCTCACTAAAGCTAAAAGAAGTCAAAAAATGAATTTCATAATAGAACACCTAGAAAAAAAGTTATATGAATGGTGCATGATAGAATATGAACATATTTCTAAAATTGTAGGAAAGAAAAATTTAATATTCACAAACACAAGAGAGAAAAAGCTCAAGAAATTCGGCAATGTGGAACCTAAGTCCGTTACAAAACTGAAACTAAGGAATGCCTGCCTGCTAGATCCAAAAGCAAAAAAGACACTTATTTCTGAAGAAGCAAAAAATTTTGACTACTTTATATTCGGAGGAATACTCGGAGACTACCCAGAACAAGGAAGAACAGAAAAATATTTGACATCAAAAATGAATGTAGAAACAAGAAACTTGGGAAGCAAACAAATGTCAACAGACACAGCAGTCATAGTCACAAAAATGATAATAAGAGGCAAAAGGCTTAATGACATAAAATTTATGGACGAGCCGATAATAATACTAAAAAAAGGAAAGATACATGAAGAAATAAACCTACCATACAGATATGTTGAAAACAATAACAAACCTATAATTTCTAACAAATTAATAAGATACCTTAAGAGAAAGCAAGATTTATGAATGATATTTAGAACATATAACAATAAATTTAAATATACACCACTATAAAATTCTGATATGAGAAAAAAACGAGACTATTCAATAATAATACTAATTGGAATTATATTTGTGATCGGCATAGTATTTGGATTATTTTTACAGACATCACAAAAAGCAGCAGCTCCTGAACAGAAAATAGAAAAAAAAGAAATAGAAGGAGTGACAAAAAGAGAAATAATAATAGTCGGAGTAGACAGCAACGGGAAGGGAGTATCAGCAATTATGGGTGTTGAAGTCAAGCCAGGAACAGGACTTGTCCTAGTAAACATAAACAACCTGCTGGCAGACTACCAAAACCAGCTCAGCGCAAGAACATCAGCAGAAATAGCAGGAAACATTACAAGAACAAACCTCAATACAATAGATGTAATATACAGCATAAAGGCAAACGCAAGTATAATAGAAGGACCATCAGCAGGGGCTGCAATGACAGTAGCAACAATAGCAGCGCTAGAAAATAAGGAAATAACTCCCAATGTAATGATCACAGGAACAATAGAAAAAAGCGGAGCAGTAGATGTTGTAGGAGGAATAAAGGAAAAGGCAAGAGCTGCAAAAGAAGTAGGAGCAAGAACTTTAATAATACCAGCAGCAGACTACATAACAAACTACCAGCAGGTAAAAGCATGCAAGAACATAGGAAATGTAAAATACTGCGAAGTAACATATGTAGCAAAAAAAGAAGAACTAGACAGAGAGCTAGGTATTAAAATAGTGCAGATACAAAATATAGAAGAAGCAATAGAACTCATGATAAAATGAAAAACAAAATAACAATAATACTCGCATTATTTCTAGTAATAATAATAGCAATGAACCTTTACTTAATGATAACTAATTATAACCTATTAAGAAATGTTGAGCTAAATCCGGTAGCTATAAAAGACGAGCCAGAATCCATACCAATAATGCTTCTTAACTCAACAGTAGATCCGTACTCTCTAAAAGATTACATAGAAATAAAAGTCGATGTAGCACCACAAACAATAATACTGACACAAAACTGCACGTCAATAATATTGCCATTGAATGACTTGCAAGTGCACTCAATAAAAAATGGACTGCTAAAAAGAATAGAAGTAAGACCAACATCGCATGACACAATGAAAGCAGTAATGGAACACTATAATATAACACTAGAAGTAGTAAAGATAACAGAACTGAAAGACGGAGTGTACTTGTCGAATCTCGTAATGAGAAAAGGAAATGAAATTCTAAACCTAGACAGCAAACCATCAGACTCAATAGCACTAGCACTAAGAACAGGAAACAAAATCTGGCTGAAAAAAGAAATACTTGACAGGGAAGGAAGGCCAAGCTGCTAATAAAATTTATAAACTTACATAAAAACGAAAATTCATGGTTAATTTCAAGCAAATAGAAACTAAATGGCAAAAGGAATGGGAAAAACAAAAAGCATTCAAAGTCAAAGAAGATTCTAAGAAGAAAAAGTTCTACTGTATAGAAATGTTTCCGTATCCAAGCTCAACTGGATTACATATGGGGCATGCACTAAACTACATTATAGGAGATATATTCGCAAGATTCAAGAGAATGCAAGAATTCAATGTTCTATACCCAATGGGTTATGATGCTTTTGGATTGCCTGCTGAAAACGCAGCAATAAAAGCAGGAGAACATCCAGCAAGTTATACAGAAAAAGCAATAAAAAATTTCATACTGCAACAAAAAGCATTAGGACTAAGCTATGACTGGGACAAAAAATTAACAACTTCAGAGCCTGAATACTACAAATGGAACCAATACTTTTTTTTAAAATTCTATGAAGCAGGACTCGTATACAGAAAAAATTCAGCTGTCAATTGGTGCCCGAAATGCCAAACAGTTCTGGCAAACGAGCAGGTACATTCTGGAAAGTGCTGGAGACATGAAGATACGAACGTAGAAATAAAACAACTAGAACAATGGTTCATAAAAACCACAAAATATGCTGATGAATTACTTAATAAAATAAATGACTTAGACTGGCCTGAAAAAATAAAAACAATGCAGGAAAACTGGATAGGAGAATCCTACGGCACAGAAATACTATTTGAAATCAACGGAAAATCATGGCCTGTATTTACAACAAGACCAGACACAATATACGGAGTAACATTCATGGCAATCTCAGCACAGCATCCAAAATTGATGGAATTAGTTACAAAAAAACATAAAAAAGAAGTTGAAGAATTCCTAAAAAGGCTAAAATCAGTCTCAGAAAAAGAACTAGAAGCAATGGGAAAAGAAGGAGTGCTCACAGGAAGCTATGCTATAAACCCGTTAACAAAAGAAAAATTACCAGTTTATGCAGGAAACTTCGTAGTAGCAGACTATGGCTCAGGAATTGTAATGGCAGTTCCAGCGCACGATCAAAGAGACTTTGAATTTGCAAAGAAGTATAAAATTCCAATAAAAATAGTCATGCAACCAAACAACAAAAAAATAGATGTTAACTCTATGAAAGAGGCTTACACAGAAGAAGGAGTGCTAATTAACTCAGACAAGTTCAACGGAATCAACAGCAAAGATGCAAAGGATAAAATCACAAAAAAACTAGAAACAAAAGGCATAGGCAAAAAAACTGTAAAATACAAACTTAGAGACTGGCTTGTTTCAAGACAAAGATACTGGGGAACACCAATACCAATAATATATTGTGAAAAATGCGGCATTGTTCCAGTATCGAAAAATGATCTTCCTATATTATTGCCTAAAAACGTAAAATTCGGAGAAGGAAATCCTCTGGCTTCAAGCAAAGAATTCGTAAACGTCAAATGCTCAAAATGCAAGAGTAATGCAAGAAGAGAAACAGACACAATGGATACATTCTTTGATTCTTCCTGGTACTACTTAAGATACTTTGACAACAAAAACAACAAAAAACCTTTTGATCAAAAAAAAGCAGAATACTGGATGCCAGTAGACAAATATATAGGAGGAGCAGAACACGCATGCATGCACCTAATATATGCAAGATTCTTTACAAAAGCATTGAGAGATTTGAAATTTTTGAAATTTGACGAGCCATTCACATCACTATTTAATCAAGGATTATTACATGGAAACGATGGAAACAAAATGTCAAAATCACTAGGTAATGTGATAAACCCAATAGACATGATAGAAAAATACAGCGCAGACTCACTAAGATTTACTTTAATGTCATTGGCTTCTCCTGATAAAGACAGCGTTTGGAATGATATAACACTAGAATCAAACCACAAATGGTTGATAAGATTCTATAATTTTTGTTCAAATGCTAAATTAGGAAAATCGTCACCAAGAACAGAACACAAAATAAACAAAACAATAAAGGAAACAACAGAAGAAATACAGAATTTTAGATACAACATAGCAATAATAAAACTAAGAACATTACTAGATAACTTAGAAAAAGAAGAAAAAGTCTCAAGAGAAGACCTTGAAAACTACTTAAAATTACTACATCCAATATGCCCACACATCACAGAAGAGCTATGGCACAAACTAGGAAACAAGACACTAATATCACTAGAAAAATGGCCAAAATACAATGAGAAAAAAATAAACACAGAACTAGAACAAGCAGAAACTTTAGTAGAAAACATAAAAGATGACATAAGGGAAGTAATGAAAATACTAAACAAACAAACCTTCAGCAGCCTTAACATAATAATCTCGCCAAAATGGAAATACGAACTCTACAACGAATTCAATAAAGCATTCAGCAAAAGCAAAAACCCATCAGAAATAACAAAAGAAATAATGAAAACAGAACTAAAAAAATACGGCCAAGAAATAATAAAGATTATCCCAAAACTAATAGAAAAACAACCAGAAAATTCACTAACACAAGAAAAAGAACTAAGAATATTCAATGACTACAAGAAAGAAATAGAAAAAGAGTTCAGTGCAAAAATAACAATAGAAAAAGCAGAAGAATCAAAAGAACAAAAAGCTAAAAATGCCAACCCTGGAAAACCAGCTATAATATTAGAATAGAAAACTAAACTTTACTTTCTAATACTGTAACTCTTTTATCTAAACTATGTACAGTCATCTTAACATCTTTTATCTCACTTTCAACATTTATTACTCTATTCTTAATATCTCTAATCATCTGGAAGAAAGCTCCTGCACCAAAAACTGCACTAAAGAAAGGCATTAGTTCTATCAAAGGAGGAGTATTGATATAACCCAAAGCTTTCAATATCAACCAAATTAGTATAGAAACTAATGAAATCCAGAATATTGCTGTGTAAATATTTGTATAATCTTTCATAACAATCTAAAGATACTGAAATTTATAAGCTTTGCTGACAAAATTCTGAATATTTTACAATAACTTCAAACGAAATAAAAATCTAAAAAGCATTTATATAGTTTCTAGTTCTACTAAACTGCATGGCAGAAGAAAAATTTGTATTAATGAACCTAGAAGATGCAAAGTCAAAAGAACTGGCACAAGTAATATCTTCAGATACAGCAAGAAAAATCCTTAGCTTGCTAGCAGACAAACCATTATCAGAAACAGAAATATCAGAAAAACTAAGCATGCCATTACCTACAGTACATTACAACATACAACAATTACTCAAAGCAAACATAATAGAGATTAAAGACTTTCTATGGAGCGAAAAAGGAAAGAAAATACAATTGTATAAACTATCTAACAAATTAATTATAATAGCACCAAAGACTTCAAGCATTTCATTCATTGAAAAACTAAAAGATATAATACCAGTAGTATTAGGTGGATTTTTGGTTTCTGTAGGAATTTATGCATATCAAATATTTAGAAGGAACATTTCTACGCTAAATGGTCATGAATATTCCAGTATGTTATCTTCTGCAGAAAGCAAGGCCATGGGCGAAAGCACTGCTACTCTACAAAAAATCCCAGAAATGACAAACTCTTCAACCTTTGCACTTTGGTTTTTATTAGGAATAATATTTGCAGCATTACTTTATACTTTAACAGTATATCTGAGGAGGAAAAAATGAAAAGCTGGTATGATGAATAATATGATATATTAAGTATACAATTAAAAGAACAAGGTTATTGGAAGAGTGTAGAATTGGATGACCACGTAGTAATTGACATAGCTAAAGATGGTACAATCATATCAATTGAAGTATTAAATGCCAGCAAAGTATTTTCTAAAGCAAAGAAAGTTATAGAAAAGGCAAAACAAACAGCTTAATAAATTTTATAAACTGAACAACAATTAGAATTTTATGAATAAATACAAAGAACTAGGGCTTAAAATAGGACTAGAAATACATGCACAAATAGAAGCAGGAGGCAAACTATTCTGCAGATGCCCATGTGTTATAAAAGATTCAGAACCTGACTTCAGTGTAAAAAGAAACTTAAGAGTGTCAGCATCTGAACTGGGAGAAATAGACAAGGCTGCAATGTATGAACTGCAAAAAGGAAAATACTTTATATATCAAGGATATAACGATGCAAACTGTCTGGTGGAGCTGGATGAATCACCGCCTGAAGAATTAAATAAGGAAGCTTTAGGCATAGCACTACAAGTTTCATTATTACTAAAGGCTAAACCTGTTGATGTTATTCAATTCATGAGAAAAATAGTAATTGATGGATCAAATGTTTCAGGTTTCCAAAGAACAGCGCTAATAGCTACTAACGGGCAGATAGACACGTCACAAGACATAGTACATATACCAACTATTTGCCTGGAAGAAGAATCTGCAAAAAAAGTAGAAGATTCTGGAACGTACAGAGTTTACAATATTTCAAGATTATGCATTCCACTTATAGAAATTGCAACAGCACCAGACATCAAAAATCCTGAACATGCAAAAGAAACTGCAGAAAAAATAGGAATGGTTCTAAGGTCTGTCAAAGGAATGAAAAGAGGGTTAGGAACAATAAGGCAGGATATTAATCTAAGCATAAAAGGCCATCCAAGAGTAGAACTAAAGGGATTCCAGGACTTAAGAAGCATACCCAAAGTTGTCGAGCATGAAATATCGAGACAACTAGAATTATTAAAACAAAACAAGGAATTAAAACCAGAAGTGAGAAAAGTAGAAGACAACTTTACAACAACATTCCTGAGACCAATGCCAGGAGCTGACAGGATGTATCCAGAGACTGACACTGGATTGATCTATATAACAAAAGAACTACTAAAAGAAATAAAAGTTCCAGAATTAATAGCAGAAAAAGTAGAAAGCATAGAAGAAAAATACAACCTATCGTCTGAACTGGCAAGAGAAATAATAAAAAAAGAAATAAACCTAGAGAAATACTTACAAGAATACAAAAACTTAGATGCAAAAACTATAGCAAGAACACTAATAGAAGTACCAAAAGAAATAAAGGCAAGATTCGACCTTGATGCTGACAGACTGCAAGAGAAACATTTCAAAGAAGTATTTGAATTACTAAATACAAACAGGCTGCAAAAAGCATTCATTCTTGATGCATTCGTTGAGCTTTTAAGAAACGGCATGATAAAAACAGAAAGATTTTCTAAAGCAAGCGATGTAGAAGTAGAAAATACAATAAAAGAGATAGTTGGAAAAAATAAGGGAGCTTCTTTCAATGCACTAATGGGAGAGGCAATGACTAAGCTAAAAGGAAAGTGCGATCCTAAAAAAATTGTTGAAATAATAAAGAAACTTAGCTCCTAACCTTGAGTTTCCTTGCAAGATTTGATAAATCTCGTCCGTATTTATACCTCATTTTCCTTGCTTCATTTGAAATTATTACTGCCAAAGAAGGATTTGAAAGCTTAACTTCAGTTAATGGAATTACTTGAGCAAGCACAGTTTCATATGCTGTTCTTTCAGATTTATTAAATTTCTTAGACTCCTCACCTTCTATATGATCATAATGCACATAGAAATTATCGCTTTTTCCTTTTTCTCCAATATAAGATTCCGGAAATACTATCAAGCTATTATGACGATGCTTGCCAATTTGTGTTGTAGCTCTTGTCATGAAAAACTCGTATCCTAACTCAGCTGCCAGAGATAATGTTACACTATTAAAAATATGATTTGGCGGAGCATAAGCCTTTGGCGCTACACCTAAATATTTTATTATTTCATCTCTTCCTTTCTCCATCAATTCTTTCTGCCTTTCAAGCTCGCCATCTAAACTGAGCTTATAAGGACAGCCATTTTCATGCCACTGATCAATCCAAGAAAAATGCCTGTGAAGACACCTATGGCTAAATCCCCTCTGAGCAATTATGACTTCAGGAATACTTATAAAATCCTTAAGCAATGGAGCAAACCATTCTGGATATTTGGCTACACCCTCAGGCTCTGTAAACCTTTTAGGGGTTACAGACAACACAACAGGAACCTGAATTTGGAGTAATCTTTCTAATTCTCTTCTGCCATATACACTATTAAAGTAGATATTTAATGTTGGCATAAAAATATCAGCTTAGAAAAGTTTATAATAATAACTTAGAACAAAAAATTATGAAAAATTTAGAATATCAAAAACCTTTGAAACATGTAATAGTATGCGTTAATGAAAGAGAAAATGAGGACTGCTGCCTTGATGTTGGAGGAATGGAATTGTTTACTTATTTGAAAACTTTTGTAAGAAACAACGGCTTAAGCGGTAGGGTATGGGTGACAAGATCAAAATGCTTAGGGTTTTACAACAGCATGGGATCTACAGTTGTTATTTATCCTGAAGGAAAATGGTTTACAGAAGTGAAAGAAGAAGATTATAAAAAAATACTAGAAGAAATAAAAATTTAGCACAATATTTATAAAATTTTAATTCTGAAAATTCTAAAATGAATTACGACATAATTCAGAGTCTCGATGTCAGTTAAATTAAAACAAAAATAGAACTAAGCCTTACTCAACAAAGCAGAAAACTCATCAACCTTTTTGTCCATAATATCTAAAGCCCTAGAAAGAATCTCTTCGCATGACAATTTTCCCCAAGACTCAACTGTAAAAATAAAATCTTTTTCTGAACCTTCAACTGTTATGCCATCATGAGGGTCTGCAGCATCAACGCAAGCCATACACAAGTGGCAAGCTTCCAGATTTTTTATTTTAACCTGCTTGCCTTGAAGCTCATAAACGTCTACTGGGCATGATTTAACAACTTCTTCCGGGTTTTTCACTTTATCAATTGTTATCTTAGGATAGCCTTTGTAGTAAACATGACCTGGGGAAAACTTGGCATGATCCTTCCCGATACCTAATCCTACTGCAGCCTCAAACTCCAATTCCTGGCCTTTCAGCAACTTAACAATAGGCATCTTGCCGTAAATCGGCTTAACCTTAGGATCAGAATACTTAATGTCAGAAGCATAAACTGTAATCGGGCCTTCAGCCTTCAAAGTCAATGTTGCTTGGCATTTTGCGCATCCAGCATCCTTACAGGTGCACTCATTCTGCATATTGTAAGATTCTAAATCAGTAAATAAAGGCAATAATCCAAGCCTGTGAGCAAGAATTTCATCAAACAGAGCAGAGCCGTTCTTAACAAAATTGACCTTTTTTACGGCCATTGTAGGAAGCTCTGACAATATAACCCTTCTTAAAGTGTTAACAAAAACATGATCTGAATCCTTAATAACAAAAGTAAGCTTGTTTTCTTGTTTATGCAAAGGTTTTAGGTCCATTTTATTTAGAGTAAAGTATACAATTGAGAATATAGCTGATTTAAAAAGGTTTTTGTTTTATTTTGGAAGATTTTCAGAAATTTGATAGAAAAGTTTATTAATTTGGTTATATCAATATAATCATGATAACAATTGAAACAAAATTAAAAGGGTGGGGAAGATCTATAGGTGTTATAGTACCAAAGGAGGCAGTAATTAAAGAACACTTAAAGGAAGGAGATAAAGTTGAACTAATAATTTTAAAAAAGACAAATGCATTAAGGGAAACATTTGGAAAACTTAAATTCAAAAGAACAACAGATGATATCTTAAAAGAAGTAGATGAGGAAAGCTGGGATGAGTGAGGAAATTTTCTTCTTTGATACTTATGCCTTTTTTGAAATAATTAGAGGAAATCCTAAATATGAAAAATATAAGTATACTATTGCAATTACCACAATATTCAATCTTGCAGAGCTTAATTATGGGCTTAAAAAAGAGCATGAAGAAAAGATTGCTGATGAATTTACAGATAAGTATGAACAATATTTGGTTGATGTCCAACTTAGTGATATTAAAAAATCTATGAGTTTGAGGAGAAGACATAAAGATTTATCAATTCCTGATGCAGTTGGATACTTAATAGCTAAAAGATTTAACGTAAAATTCTTAACTGGAGATGAGGGTTTTAGAGATTTTGAAAATGTGGAATTTGTAAAAAAATAGAATTTATTTTATAACTACCTTTATTTTTTCATGGTATTCTTACATTCATCTTCTGGATCACACAATTCTAGCTTTTCATCTAGACCATTATCAACTATCCTTCCTTCTCTTGCAAATTGAGAATTATCTATACTCCTTTTAAAAAGCACAACAAGACTATCCTCCAGACCAAGATTAGAATTTATTGGAACCATATCATAACAAATAATTTCTGTTTCATTTGCTAATTTATAACTTCTAATCTTATTTTCACCGTCTATGGAATAAGTTCTGCCATTTCCTAATACAAAATTACAAATGTCTCTATTTGTAACACTTGGCTTACAACTCAAAGATAATGCTACTAAACCTATAGTTACATATCTTAAAAATTTCGTTTTGTGTTACTACCTATTAATTACAAATACCGTAACCTTTATAAATATAACTACATCCACTTAGAAAGTATTATTAAACCAATATAAAGCTAAATAAAAAATGGAAGACCCGCTATACAAACAGAACCAGGTTCCAATACCAGAAATACCAGAAGAAGTAAAGGAAAAGCTTAATTTAATGAAGAACAAGCTAGACAAGTTTGTAAAAGACATAACAAAAGAAAACAAGGATGTCTTTGCAATAGCACTACTTCCGCCGTCAAAAATAAACTCAGAAGACAGACTGACAAAAGAAGAAACTGAAAAGCTAAAGAACAAAATAAACGTTCTAGTTCTAATAGACGTTGAGACAAAAAAAGACTGGAGCAAGCTAAGAGAAGCAATAATAAAAAACGTAATCAAAAAAGGAAAGGATTTAGATGAAAACATAACACCAACAGTAATGGACATAGCAGAGGTAAGAGAAAACTGCTACGATGCAAAATACGAAATTCTAGAAATGATAGCAACAGGAGCAGCACTATATGACCCAAAAGAATTCCTGGCTGCAATAAAAATATCTGAACTTCACAAGAACATGGTACTTAAAAAGTTCGACAAATACATAGTGAGCTATGTAGGTGTAGGAACATTATTCAGGGGAGATGCAAAAAGCTTCGACATAGATGTTGCCATAGTAATAGATGACACAGATGTAAAAAAGATGACAAGAGCAGAGCTCAAAGACAAGCTAATGGCAATCATAAGGGGCATGGGTTACGATGCATCGCAGATAACAGGAGTAAAAAAAGCATTCCACATACAAACATATATACTAACAGATTTCTGGGATGCAATAAAAGATGCTAACCCAGTAATATACACATTCTTGAGAGACGGAGTACCAATATATGACAGGGGAGTATTCATGCCATGGAAACTACTATTAAAAATGGGAAGAATAAGGCCCTCACCAGAAGCAATAGACTTCCAAATGGACATGGGAGAAAGACTGATACAGAGAACAAAAGGAAAAATGATAGGAATAATGGGAGAAGACCTATACTATGCAATACTTAATCCCGCTCAAGCTGCATTAATGCTGTACGGAATAGCGCCGCCGACACCAAAAGAAACAATAGAACTAATGGAAGAAATATTTGTAAAAAAAGAAAAACTACTGGAGAAAAAGTACGTTGACATACTATCCAAAATAAGAAAATACTACAAAGACATAGAACACGGAACAATAAAAGACGTGAAGGGAAGAGAAATAGACGAGTTGCTGCAGGATGCAGAAGACTACATAAAAAGAATAAAGAAACTATTTGACCAGATACAAACAACAAGGGACAAAGAAAGCATAGAAGAAATGCACAACACATGCATGAGCGTAATAGAAGATGCACTAAAAGTTAATAATATAGAAGTAAAAAACAAGTCACAACTGGCAAGCCTATTCAAAAAGAATTTAATAGAAGGCAAAAAAATATTCCCAGACAAACACCTAGAAGTCTTGAAATTAATAACAGATACTAAAAATAATTCCAAGAACAAAGCAATAAACTGGGCAGAACTTGAAAAAATAAGAAGAGAAGCAAGGCTATTCACAAAAAGCATAATAGAATACGTGCAGAGAAAAAAAGGATACGAGCTGGAAAGAGCAAAAATAAGATTCAAGTACGGAGACAAATACGGAGAGGCAATACTACTAGAAAAAATTGCTTACATTGTAAATGATATAGAATCACAGGACAAAGAAATAAGCAAGGCAATAGTAAAAAATGACGGCAGCTTAGGAGATTTTGAGAAAAGCTCACTAGAAGAACTGGAAAAAGAAATAATGAAGCTAAACATGCCAAACAAGGTATTCATAAAAGAGAAAATATTTGAGAGCCTAAAAAACGTGTTTGGAAAAGACATAGAGATATTAGTTAATTATTGAAAATGAACAACAAAATAGAAGCTATTGGACATGGGAGAAAGACTTATGGAACCATCTATTTAGCGTTGATAATTATTTTATTTGTACAAAACAATCATTCTTCTTATTATTAAATCCTTTCTAGATCTTAAAAATAGAACATCAAAATCAAACCAAACCCTCTTGAAATCATCAATATTATGGGAGCGTATTTCACCAAACTCTGGATCTACAAGATAAATCTTCTTATTATCTATATGAACAACAATAGAATAATGTCCGTCACTAACATCTGATTGCGAGAACCAATCAACAATTACAGGAATTTTTTTCCTCAAGACATAATACCTTATATCATTGATATCTGCAAAGTCTTTCATAAAACCTTTAAGTCCTATTTTCTTCCCACATCTTAAAAGACCTTCGCCTGTTGTTCCACGCTCTAATGTACATCCTGAGAGCCTTGCAAGTTCTTTTTCAGATTTTTTGATACCATAATATTCTGCAACCATCTTTAAGCTAGAAGGACCGCAGCATGAAGGGCTTTGTTTATGGGGATTAATTTTTAGCATATCATAAAAAATATATATTATCTTATAATGTTTTTGATTTTAATAATACGATATGAAAAATAAGTAAGGTTTTTATAGAGTTGAAGCATTCCGAATAAAATGAGAATACAGTCAATAAATCCCTACACAGAAGAAGTAATGAAAGAATTTGACTATGAAAGCGAAAAACAAATTCACAACAAATTAAAATTACTAAAGGACAACAAAAAATGGGCTGAACTAGATATTAAAGAAAAATCAAAAGCAATAAGCAACACTGCAAAAGAACTGGAAAAAAGAAAAGAAGAATGCGTAGAAATAATATCCCTGGAAATGGGAAAGCCAATAAATCAGTCAATTGCAGAAATAGAGAAATGTACATTGATGTGCAATCACTTCTCAGAAATTTCAGAAAAATTCCTGAAAGAAGAAAACATACAAACAGATTTTCAAAAAAGCTACTTAAGACTAGATCCTTTAGGAGTAATACTAGGAATAATGCCGTGGAACTTCCCATTCTGGCAGGTATTTAGGTTTGCAGTGCCAGCATTATTAATAGGTAACAGAATAGTTGTAAAACACTCAAGCAATGTACCTCAATGCGCACTGAAAATAGAAGAAATATTTAATAACACATTGCAGGAAAATGTCTACAAAAACATACTGACAGCAGGAAGAAACACAAGCAAACTAATAGAGTCAGACTATATACAAGGAGCCTCGATAACTGGTAGCACAGAAGCAGGATCAAAAGTAGCAGAAGCAGCAGGAAGAGCAATAAAGAAAACAGTCCTAGAACTAGGAGGAAGCGATCCATTTATAATATTAAATGATGCAGATTTAGAGAAGGCTGCAAGCACAGCTTCATTAGCAAGATTCATAAATACAGGACAGAGCTGCATAGCAGCAAAAAGATTCATAGCAGAAAACAAGATAGCAAAAATATTCTCTGAAATGTTTGCTGAAAAAATAAACAAATTAAATATTGGAGACCCATTAAACAAGGAAACAGATATAGGACCATTAGCAAGAAAAGATTTGAGAGAAGAATTACATGACACAGTAAAAAGGAGTACAGAGCAAGGAGCAAAAATATTAACAGGAGGAAAATACAGAGAAGGAAAAGGATATTTCTACATGCCAACACTAATGTGTAATGTGAACAAGAACATGCCGATAATAAGAGAAGAAACATTCGGGCCTGTAGCTCCAGTAATAATAGCAGAAGATGAAGAAGATGCAGTAAGAATAGCAAACGACAGCGAATATGGTTTGGGAGCAAGCATATGGACAAAAGATATTGAGAAAGCAGAAAAACTGGCAAGAAAAATAGAATCAGGATTCATAGCAATAAATGACATGGTAAAATCAGACCCGAGACTTCCATTTGGAGGAATAAAAAAATCAGGGTACGGAAGAGAACTTTCTCATTACGCATTCTATGAATTTGCAAACCTAAAAACAATAGTAGTAAAATGAAAGCAGCAGAACTATTTGTAAAATGCCTTGAAAATGAGGGAGTAACACACATCTTTGGGCTGGCAGGAGAAGAAAACCTATCGCTACTAGAGGCTATAAGAAATTCCCACATAAAATATATACAAACAAGACATGAACAAGCAGCAGGATTCATGGCAGCAACATATGGAAGACTAACAGGTAAGCCTGGAGTCACCCTAACAACTTTAGGACCTGGAGCCACCAACCTAGTGACAGCAATTGCATACTCAAAACTAGGAGCAATGCCGATGGTGGCAATCACAGGCCAAAAGCCAATAAAGAAAAACCTGCAAGGAAACTTTCAAATTGTTGACGTGATAGGAATGATGAAGCCAATAACAAAGTCTGCTGTACAAATAAGCTATGCAAACAGAATACCTTCGATGGTGAGGGAAGCATTCAGGCTCAGCGGAGAGGAAAGATTGGGGCCAACACATATAGAGCTACCAAAAGACATAGCAGTAGAAGAAACTGACGGAAAACCATTTGAAATAAACCAAGTAAGAAGGCCTATAGCAGAATACAAAGCAATAGATAGAGCAGTAGAAATAATAGAGAAAGCTAAATTTCCATTAATACTCATCGGAGCAGGCGCAAACAGAAAATTAACATCAAAAATGTTGACAGAATTCATAAACAAAACAGGAATTCCATTTTTTAACACACAAATGGGAAAAGGAGTTGTAGATGAGAGACATGAATTATTCTTGGGAACAGCAGTATTATTAGCAAATGACTATATACATTGCGCAATAGACAGAGCAGATCTAATAATAAATGTTGGACATGATATAATAGAAAAGCCGCCATTCATAATGCAACACAACAACGGACAAAAAGTTATACATATGAATTTCTTTGGAGCAGAAGTAAACGAAATATATTTTCCACAATTAGAAGTTGTTGGTGATATAGCAAACGCAATATGGCAGATAAAGGAAAAAATAACAAAACAAAAACACTGGGATTTTTCATATTTCATGAGAGTAAAAGAAGACATAGAACAAAAAGTGTATGCAGAACTTAAAGAAAACAGCTTTCCTGTTCCGCCGCAAAAACTAGTGAGTGTTATAAGAAATGCAATTGGAGAGAAAGATATAGTAACGCTAGATAATGGGATGTTCAAGCTATGGTTTGCAAGAAACTACAAAGCATATAATCCAAACACATTATTACTAGATAATGCACTAGCAACAATGGGAGCAGGACTTCCCTCAGCAATAACTGCAAAGCTTGTAAGCCCAGAAAAAAAAGTAATTGCTGTATGTGGTGATGGAGGATTTATGATGAATTCCCAGGAACTAGAGACAGCTATGAGACTTGATTTAGATTTGGTAATTGTAATAATAAATGACAGCGGTTTTGGCATGATAAAGTGGGAGCAAGAAGAAAAAGGATATGGAGAATTTGGATTAGATCATAAAAATCCAGACTTTGTCAAGTATGCAGAAAGCTACGGTGCAACAGGAACAAGAATAACAAAAACAGAAGACCTTGACAAGGTCTTTAAAAAAGCACTTTCAGAAAAAGGAGTGTATGTGATAGAAGTGCCTGTAGACTATAGCTATAATAGAAAAGTCTTTAGTGAAGAACTAGAAAACAAGATGTGCATAGTTTAGGCATTTATTTTTTAGAATTTGTTGAATGCTTTACTATTTCTATATTGCAACTATTGTGCTTATTACACCAGACTTCACATTTCTTAGCCCATAAGAAATCATTATAACTTAGTCCGCAAAATTTGCATTTAAATATAGGTTTCATATTAATTTTAATTTTTCTTATCTTAAATAATTTTTGTTTTTACAACCTAGCAAAGCCAACATTTAAATAGAAGAATTCTTATAAAAGAACAATGCAGAAAAAACAAAAAAAGAGCGAAAAACTTAATGTAAAAATATATTCTACACCAATGTGCCCATACTGCAAAATGACAAAAGAGTTCTTAAAAGAGAACAAAATAAAGTACAAAGAAATAGATGTGAGTGCTAATGAAAAAGCAGCACAGGAAATGATAAAAAAATCAGGGCAAATGGGTGTTCCAGTAACAGAAATAAACGGAAAAATAATAGTAGGTTTTGACAAGCAAGCACTGAAGAAAGCTTTAGGGATGTAAAAAATTAGTTTTATAAACTCAGAAAATTAAATTTATCACATGCTAAAAAGAGAGTATGATGTTATAATAATTGGAGCAGGACCTGCAGGAATAACAGCCTCGATATACACTTCAAGAGCAGGACTCAAAACATTACTGATAGGAAAATACCAATTAGGAAACTTATACAAAGCACTAACTGTAGGGAATTATATAGGATTCTCTAAAGATGTTTCTGGAAAGTTCATAATAGAAGAATCAATTGCACAGACAAAAAGATTCGGCACAGAAATAATAGAAGAAGAAACCATTGATTCTTTAAGGGACAAAGCTTTATTCAAAATAAAAACAGACACAAACAAAGAATTCACATCAAAGACACTAATAATAGCATGCGGAAAAGCATACAAGATGAGCAACATAAAAAACGAGAAAGAATTAACAGGAAAAGGAGTAAGCTACTGCGTTACATGCGACGGATATTTTTTCAAGAATAAAAGAGTTGCAGTTATAGGCAACAAAAATCATGCAGCAGCAGAAGCATTGCAATTATTAACTTATACAAAAGACCTAACAATAATCACAAACGGAAGAGAACTAGAAGTTTCTGAAACACTAAAAGAGCAACTAAAAAAAAGCAACATAAAAATCAGAACAGAAAAGGTGCTTGAATTTACAGAAAAAAACGGAATACTAAAAAACATATCATTCAGCGATGGAAGAAAAGAAAGATTTGACGGGGTATTCATAGCGCTAGGAACAACATCAGCATTCAATTTCGCAACAAAACTTGGTTTAGAAACTACAGATATTAACATAAAAGTAGATAATGAAATGAGAACAAATATAGCGGGATGTTTTTCTGCAGGAGATTGTACTGGAAGCAACCCACAAGCAGCAGTATCATCGGGACAAGGATGTGTAGCAGGAATAAGCGCAATAAAATACCTGAAAGGAAAGGATGTTTACATAGACTATGACTGAAATACTAAAATGCCCATTCTGCGAAAAAGAAGTAGAAGAAGAATACTATTCAGTAACAGGATGCAAAAATTGCGTAAAAGAATGGACAACAAACATGAATGTTGAGCATGATGTAGACTAAGATTTTCCAAAAACAACCTTGGAACCTAATTCATTCTCAATTTCCAACAACCTATTAAATTTAGCAGTCCTTTCTCCACGACAAGGAGCACCTAATTTTATCTGCCCGCAACCCAAACCAACAGCAAGATCAGAAATAAAAGTATCTTCAGTTTCTCCGCTCCTATGACTAACCATGACATTCCAGCCAGAATCAATCGCTAAACGTGCGGCAGCAAGAGCCTCAGACAATGTTCCTACCTGGTTAACCTTCAACAGCAGACAATTACAAAGCCTTTCCCTAACAGCCAAGGAAATCCTATTAACATTAGTGGCAAGAAGATCATCACCGACAATCTGAATATTTAGTTTACTAGCGATTTCTTGAAAACCCTCAAAATCGTCCTGATCAAAAGGATCTTCCAGAGAAAATAATTTATATTTCTTCACAAGATTTGAATAATAATCAACAAGCTGAAACCTATTCAATTTCTTGTTTTTCTCAACCTCATATTTTTGAGTTTTCTTACTATAAAATTCAGAAGCAGCAGCATCCAAAGCCAACCTTATACTATCTTCATAGCCGTTCTCTTCAACAGCATCCAAAATAAGTTCAAAAGCCTCGTCAGCTGAGTTTATTGGCGGAACAAAACCCCCTTCATCGCCAACATTAGCAGCGTGCTTCCCATATTTTTTTTCTATATTGTCCTTCAAAGTCTTGTAAACCTCTGAAACCATCTGAGAAGATTCAGAAAAAGACTTTGCCTTGACAGGAACTATCATAAATTCCTGCAATTTCAAATCGCCCTCAGAATGCCTGCCCCCATTAATAATATTACAAAAAGGAACAGGAAGAATATTTTTATTGCCCAAGCACTCATACAAAGGCTTTTCCAAGCATATAGAAGCACACCTAGCAACAGCAAGAGAAACAGAGAGAATAGCATTAGCGCCGAATTTTGATTTATTTTCAGTCCCATCCATGCTAATCATAAAATCATCTATTTCTTTTTGTTCAGCCACATCCTTACCTATAATCTTAGGCCCTAAAAATGTATTAACACTATTGACTGCCTTAAAAACACCCATGCCATGAAAGGCTTTCAGATTATCTCTCAATTCCAAAGCTTCATATCTTCCAGTAGAAGCACCTGAAGGGGCAAGAGCAGAGGCTGAATACTTACGCGTAGATACTGCAGTTTTTATAGTAGGATTTCCTCTTGAATCTAATACCTGAATAGCTTTCACGCTCTTTATTTTCTTGTCAAACATTACAAATTTAATCTGAAAAATAGTATATAATAGTTTCTAAACCTCTTCAATATTAGAAAAGTTTATAATACCTTAATCTTAATAGAGACTACAAAAGAGGAGAAATGAAATACCTAAATTTTATAGGAGGAAAAGAGGTAAAGTCTAGTTCTGGACAAACAATAGAAGTTTACAATCCTTACACACAAAAAGCAATAGCAAAAGTACAGAAAAGCAACAAAAAAGACCTGGATCTAGCAGTAGAAGCAGCAAGAAAAGGATTTGAAAAATGGAGCAACAAAATCCCGGCAGAAAGATCAGCAATAATGTACAAATTAGCAGAGATACTGGAAGCTAACGCAGGAAGACTTGCGAAGCTAGAATCAGCAAACCAAGGAAAATCAATAAAGCTAGCAAGAGATGGAGATTTACCTTTTGCAATAGACAACTTGAGATTCTTCGCAGGAGCGTGCAGAATACTAGAAGGAAAGGCAGCAAGTGAATACTTAACAGATGGAACAAGCATAATAAGAAGAGAACCAATAGGCGTGGTAGGAGCTATAACACCATGGAATTATCCAATAATGATGGCATGCTGGAAACTAGCAGCTGTAGCAGCAGGAAACTCTATCATAATTAAACCGGCATCTACAACGCCTCTAACGACACTAGAACTAGCGAAACTTAGCAAGAAGGCAGGATTTCCAGATGGTGTAATAAACGTGATAACTGGAACTGGAAGTGAAATAGGAACAGAAATGGCAAAACATCCTGGGATAGATGTGATAGCACTAACAGGAAGCACAGAAACAGGAAAAGAAATAATGAAACTAGCTTCATCAAATTTAAAAAAATTACATCTGGAATTAGGAGGAAAAGCTCCATTTATAATATTTGAAGATGCAGACATAGAAGCAGTAGTGAACTCGGCTCTAGTTGGGAGCATTGTTAACTCTGGGCAAGACTGCACAGCAGCAGCAAGAATATACGTGCAAGAAAATGTTTATAATAATTTTTTAAAAAAGTTAACTAGCGAAGCAAAGAAAGTAAAATTTGGAAACCCGCTAAATGAAACAACTGACTTGGGACCTTTGAATTCTGAACAACAATTCAAAAAAGTAGAAAAATTTTTAGAAACAGCAAAAAAAGAAGCAAGAGTAGTATATTCAGGAGGAAAGCCGCAAGGATGGACAATGCCAGTACACATAATAGAAGGTGTAGATCATAAATCTAATCTTTGCCAAAAAGAAATCTTCGGTCCACTAATATTATTATTCAAATTCAAAACAGAAGAAGAAGCAATAAAATTAGCGAATGGCGTCGAATATGGGCTTGCGTCAAGCGTGTGGACAATAAATATACAAAGAGCAATGAGAATGGCAAACAATCTAAAATTTGGAGAAGTATGGATAAATGACCACTTGCCTTTAGCTTCTGAAATGCCGCATGGAGGAAGAAAACAAACAGGACACGGAAAAGACTTATCATTATATGCGCTAGAAGAATACACAACAATAAAGCACATATACATAGACATAAAAGGAGAAAAAAGAAAACCATGGCATTACACAGTCTACGGGAAAAAGTAAACAAATGATCGGAATTCTAGGACTTGGAAACATAGGAAAAATAATTGCTGATGATCTAGGAAAAACATACAAAGGAAAAGTTGTGTATATTGTAAGAAACAAAGATTCTGTAAAAGAACTGGCAAAAAAATACAACGCAACAATAAGATACGGAGACGTTACAAAACCACACACTCTGATAAATTCATTAAAAGGACTGAAAGTCGTAATACATGCAGTGCATCATGAGTATAATGTAAATATCATGAAGGCTTGCTTGAAAACAGGAACGCACTATCTTGATCTAGGAGGATTGTATCACTACACAAAAAAACAAATAAAACTTGACAAGAATTTCAGGAAAGCAAAACTAACTGCAATCTTAGGAATTGGAGCAGCTCCAGGAATAACAAACATGCTAGCGAAATACGGAAGCGAACAATTTGATGATATAAAAAACATAGAAATACTTTTAGGATCTGAAGATTTATCAACATACAAACAAAAACCGCCGATAGCAATATCCTACTCAATACAGACGATACTGCAAGAATTCACACAAAAGCCAGCAGTATTCAAAAATGGAAAAACAGTATTTCTAGAACCATTAACAGGAAGAAAAGAATACACATTCCCAGATCCTGTAGGGATGAAAAAGCCACAATATACAATACACTCTGAAATAGCAACGCTGCCTTATACATTAAAGGCAAAAAATGTTAGCTTTAGAATAGCATTTGATGATGAATTTGTAGACACAATAATAACATTGAAGAGACTTGGTTTTCTAACAGACAAAGAAATAAAAATCAAGGAGAACAAAATAAACGTTAGAAGAATGATGATAGAAGTTCTGAAAAGACTTCCTGAACCAGTGCCAGAAAAACTGCACCAGTACGAGATAATAAGAGTTATAATGGAAGGGACAAAAGAAGGAAGATACAAGCAGATAACACTAGATGCCAGAGTAGAGGGCCTTAATGAGACAATAGACAAGGACACGGCAGTGCCAGCATCAATAGCAGCACAAATGATAGATAAAGGAGAGATTGTAGCTGCAGGAGCATGGCCGCCTGAATCTATCTTGCCGAAAGAAGAATTTTTCAAAGAACTAGCAAAAAGAAAAATATGCATTTACATGAACGAGCAGAGGATCAATTAAAATGAAATTTGATTTTGTAGTGCTGGGAGCAACAGGAGAGCAAGGAAAGATAGCATCAAAAGACTTACTGAAAAAAGGATACAAAGTACTATTGTGCGGAAGAAGATCCTCAGAAATAAAAGATCTGCTAAGAAATAAAAATGCAAGATTTGCCTATTTGAATGTAAGAGATATAAAGAAAACAGCAGGGACAATAAAAAAATCCGGAGCAAAAATAGCACTAAACTGCGTGGAACTAAGACTAAACTTGCTTGTAATGGAAGCATGCCTGAAAGCAGGAGTTCACTACCTAGACTTAGGCGGATTACAAGAAATGACAGTAGAACAGTACAAGCAAAGCAAGGCGTTCAAGAAGAAAAAACTAACAGCACTTCTAGGATGCGGGTCAACACCAGGAATAGCAAACGTAATGGCAAAACATACAGCAGAACAAATGGACAGCATAGAGCATGTGGACCTGGGATTTGGGTGGGACTCGAACATAAAAGAATTTGTAATGCCCTACTCAATAGAGAGCATCATATACGAAATAACAACAGAGCCAGTGGTGCTTGAAGGAAGCAAGTTTGTAAAAAACAGGACATGCTACTATGAAGGAATGAGCAAATTACGAGAAGTGGGAAAACAACAAATATACTGCATAGTCCACTCTGAAGTCTACACATTCTACAAATATTTCAAAAACAAAGGAATAAAAAGCGTCCATTACACAGCAGGATTCCCTGAACACTCGCACAAGGTGCTAAAACTGTTAATCGGCTTGGGGCTGGGATCTAAAGACAAGATAAATGTTGATGGAAAGGAAATTAAAGTACTTGACTTTACAAGAGAGGTTCTAAAAATAGCAGAGCACCCGAAAAACTACAAAGAAATAGAAAATGTTTGGGTGAATATGAAAGGCACAAAGCAGAACAAAGAAAAAACAACACTAATGGAATGCATAACCAAAACAATAAAAGGATTCGAGTTTGCAGGATCAAACATAAACACAGGAATGACAATCTCGATAATGGCACAATTGCTGAAAAAAGGGCTGATAAACGCGACTGGAGTTAATGCGCCGGAAGCGTGCGTGCCGTGCAAAGAATTCTTTGAAGAATTAGCAAACAGAAAGATATATATTTATCAGGACGGCACAAAAATCAACTAAAATGGGAATAAAAGAAGACGCGCTTGAACTGCACAAAAATTTAAAGGGAAAAATAAGCATAAAAACAAAAACAAAAGTAACTGCTGAAAATCTAAAATTAGTGTACACACCAGGAGTAAGCCATCCCTGCCTGGAAATAGCAAAAAACAAAGAGCTTACCTATGAATACACAAACAAGTGGAACAATGTAGCAGTAGTCAGCGACGGAACAAGAGTACTAGGACTAGGAAATATAGGGCCATACGCGGCAATGCCAGTAATGGAAGGAAAAGCACTATTGTTCAAAGAATTCGGAAATGTAGATGCTTTCCCAATATGCATAAACACAAAAGATCCTGAGGAAATAATAAAAGCAGTAAAAAATATAGAGCCAAGCTTTGGAGGAATAAACCTGGAAGACATAGAAGCACCAAAATGTTTTTACATATACAGAGAACTAAAAAAATCATTAGACATACCAGTATTCCATGATGACCAGGACGGAACAGCAACAGTTGTACTGGCAGGGCTTATTAATGCATTAAAAATATTAAATAAAAAATTTAAAGATATAAAAATAACAATACTGGGAACAGGAGCAGCAGGAATAGCTATAGCGAACCTGCTACTAGACTATAGGGTAGAAAACATCGACATATTTGACAGCCAAGGACTAGTATACAAAGGAAGAAACAACGGAATGAACGAATACAAAGAAGAGATAGCAAACCGGGTGAATGCTACTAGAGACAAGAACCTTAATGAGTCACTAACAGGATGCGATGTATTGATTGGAGTAAGCGGAAAAGCAAACAGCATAACAAAAGAAGAAATCAAAATAATGAACGAAAATGCAATAGTATTCGCATTAACAAACCCTGATCCTGAGATAAACTACAAGGAAGCAAAAGAAGGCGGTGCAAGAATATGCGCAAGCGGAGGAGCTGGGAACTATCCAAACCAAGTAAATAATATGCTAGTATTCCCTTCAATATTCAGAGGAGCACTAGACGCTGGAGCAAAAACAATAAACAAAGAAATGATAATAGCAGCAGCAGAAGAAATAGCAAAATTCGTGAAAGAAGAAGAGCTAAATGAAAATCATATCCTACCATTAGCGACAGAAAAAGGATTATTCAAAAAAATAGCAAGAGAAGTAAAAAAAGCAGCGAAGAAAAGCAAAGCTGCAAGAATATGACTATTAAAATATGTTTATTACATTTTCCTAAGTAATTATTTTCTATCTTTAAGAGCATGAGCAACAGGCAGATCTAACATCGTCAAGAGACCTGGGCTGGCATTATATACAACTGGAAGAAGATTCACAGCATGTGCAGTAGTTGTAAGCTTTCCAGTAGGAACACTCATCCACTCAACAAGACTAGGATACCCATCAATCTGAATAATATTTTTATACTCTATTTCAGGATCAACTCTTCCTAATTCTTCCAAAACTATTCTTAACTTACCTTTCTCAAAAGCAAAAAGTCTTTGATCAAAACCAGCAACCTGACCTGGCTTAACAGTTTTATAATTATGCACATGTATAGATTTCTTTGCGATGACAGGAACTTTAGTCTCTTTTAACTTGTCTAGCTTCCAGCCAAGAGCATGAGCAATCATGTGAGCAGATTCTGAAAGACCAATATGACCTGGCATGGAACCCTCCTTTATACCATTCCGGAATTCTACGGGAGTAAACCCAATGCCAATGTTCTTCTGAATAGCAGGACCAAAAGGAGAAAAATCAACAAGCCTGGTAACTTTAATTTTTTTAACACTATGAAGAATTCCTGTCAAAGTTAATGGCAATAAATCCATAGCGAAACCAGGATTAATACCAGAGCCAAGGATTGAAATACCATGTAACTTCGCTGCATCATCCATTTCCTCGCACAGTTTAGGATATTTAACAAATGGAAAACCCATCTCTTCAGCTATTGTTATAATATTAATTCTAGCATGTACAGCCCCTCTTATCTGCTTCCAAACATCAGGAACATGAGAGACTGCAGCATGAAGCATGATATCAGCGTCTAAATTACGGAAGGCGTCGGGAGCAGTATGACCTTTAATACCTATTTTCTTTTTCCAACCAAGAAGCTCTCCGATATCTCTTCCATCTTTTTCTGGCTTGACAACAGCACCAACAAGCTCTAAGTCTTCTTTCTTAAGGATCATCTCAACCATTTTAGAGCCCATTGCTCCAAGACCGAACTGAAGAACTCTAAGCCTCTTTTTCATAATGAAATTTAGAATTTAATAATATAAAAAGATTTGTTTTCAAGCAATCTCAAAAACTGCATTCACATTAACAGTGGTAGAAACACTCTTAGGCTGAATAACTGGAGCTTCATCTCTTGCAGACTTTAGAGCAGCAGCTTCAGCATAATAAACAGGAGGAACAAAACCTGCAGCTTCTGAAACAGAAACAACACCCTTAACTCTTGAATCCAAAGACTCAGCAAGCAAATCAGCCTTACTACGAGCATCGCTTGCGGCTGCAGACAACAGACTTGATTTTACTTCTCTTTCTTTTTCTTTTGATAATATAAACTGAAGGCTCTCAACATTATTAGCACCACTATCTACAGCTAAGTTGATCAAGCTACCTACCTTGGATAAGTCTTTAATTGTCAGCTTTAGTGAATGTGAAGCCCTATAACCCTTATCAACCATCTTAGTGTTTTCCCACTCTCTTAACTTTTCCAGGTTGTAATTGATAGTTTCTATCTCCTTGTCAGACAGACCACTCTTCTTAAGAGCATCAATTACCCCATTAGAAACACTAGCAATGTCCTCCTGAGCAATTTTAGGATCATTATTTATGCTTTCCATTCTTAGATATAATACAGCCTGATCTGGAACAACATCCATAGTTGAAGAACCTGAAACTGAAATAGTATTTTTCTGCAGATTAGTTTTTTGAGTTAAAGAATAAACTGCAAAAATTGAAACTAGTATAAGACCAATGGCTAATATTACTGATATAAAATTCTTGTTTTCCATAAAAATAGATAGTCAAGCTTATTTATATAGCTTTTTTAGGTTTTAATTTAGATCAAAGCTATAGCATTTCTACATTAATTAAATTAATAAAATCAGAATCTGTTGTCATTAAATCTAAATGATTAAGTATGGCTGTAGTATAAATAATTGTATCAATAAGACCTATCTTTTTATTTAATTTTCTCAGATCTACATAATTTTTTCCACTATCAATAAATAGAGACTCATCAGTGCTAAGTATTGTAGAATTTACTTTGACTTGATCAATAGCCCAGTCTAAATCAAGATTATTCTCTTTTATCCACTTTGGCAATTCTGCTAGAGAAATAGCACTTGTATAAACAACACTATTTTCTATTAATTTTTTAATCTTAGTACCTTTTTGAGTAGCCTTGAAATACTCTACCCAAGCAGACGTATCTAATAATTTCATGCGAACTCCCTTACTTTTTTATCTCTTTTAAATGGAATTTTTGCATTTTTAGCCATACCAAAACCCGAAAAATCTTTTCTTTTAGGCAAAATTGCTACCTGAATCTCATCACCTATATTTAGGCCTATTTCATTTAATATTTCTTGCGGGATAATTACTCCTGCTGAAGTTCCTATTTGTCTTAATTTTACTTTGAATGCTTCTGCCATGTACATTATAATATATTATAATTTAAATAGCTTTCGGTGAAATTTCTGAAAGATTTGCGAAAATTACCAAGGAATTTCTTTTCTATCTCAAAAAAATGATAAAAATTAATTTATTTTATATTGCCTATAGGAATTAATTTAATTGCAGGCTTAGAAATTCCAGCCTTATCCAAAGCATCAATTACTGTTGAAATTTCCTTATATGCCCCTCCCCATTCCTCAGCTAATCCTGACATTGAACCAGATTTAACATAAATTCCTCTTCTTTCCATATCTTTTTGTAATTGATCTCCTCGAATTTCTTTTTTGGCTTGATGCCTGGACATTGTTCTACCAGATCCATGCGCTGTACTTGAGAAGGTTTCATCATCTGCTCTTGCTGTTCCAGCCAGTAAATAGCTTCCAGTTTCCATAGATCCGCCAATAATAACAGGAGAACCAATATCTCTATACAATTTACTTACTTCCGGATTTCCAGGACCTTGACACAAAGTAGCTCCTTTTCTGTGAACAATTAATTTTTTCTTCTTGCCATCAACTTTGAATTCTTGAAGTCTAGCTAAATTATGGGCAACATCATAAACACAGTTCATTTCCATAGACTCTGATTTTTGCTTGAAAACTTTTTCAAACCCTTCCCTAATTCTATGCATAATAACTTGCCTGTTAGAAAAAGCCATATTAGCAGCGCAAGCCATTGCCTTATAATAATCCTGACCTTCCTGACTCGAGAATGGAGCACAAGATAATTCTGGATCGTTTACTTTAATATTATCTCTTTTCATGACATTTTCAAAGATTTTTAAATAATCAGTTGCAACTTGGTGTCCAAATCCTCTTGAGCCGCAATGAAAAGTTATAACAATCTGATCAGGAAAGATTCCAAATCTCTTAGCTAATTTTTCATCAAGAATATTTTCAGGCTTAACATGCTGGATTTCCAAATAATGATTGCCAGAACCTAAAGTACCTAGTTGACCAATTCCTCTCTGCCTCGCTTTTTGAGAAACTTTTGTGTGATCAGCCCACTCAATTTTCCCATTGCTTTCAATTCTTTCGAGATCTTCCTGCCAACCATAGCCATTATCAACACACCATTTAACTCCTTCATCCATAATTTCATTGAACTGCTGGTTATTAACTTTGACAAAACCTTTGCAACCAACACCAGAAGGAACCAAGTCAAAGAGAGTGTTCACTAATTCTTTTATCTTAGGCTGAACGTCTTTGATAGTGAGATTTGTTACGAGGGTTCTCATACCACAATTAATTATTCGCCGTTAAGACGCATCTTATTCGGGATCGAATCCTATTCCCCCCGGGCTTATCACACCATTTTCAGCATCCATTGCAGCAACGCCACCGATTGGAAATCCATATAGGTATAAGCGAATCGAAACTCAGCTTATAATCCCCAATGCCCATCGGGCATGCATATAGCATATTTTTGGATTCCAGGCAGGCATGCTACATTTGCCAGCTGATTAAACACTCCAGGATCCATTGCCTCTAATAACTTTTTAGTTGCAAATATTCTTCCTGGTACGTTCATACCTTCCCTAAAGCTAGTTGGTAATTCCCAAACTGCTTCTTCTATTTGTTTCATTTCTTTAGGTACATTTGACATTAGTAAAATGAGAATTAAAGTTTTTATAAGGCTTTTGTTAGCAAGAATTTTGGCAGAACCGTTCAATAACCTAAAATATTTCTTATACTCATCATTTATATGCCAATGGAAGATGTAGTGCAGCACATTTATGAAGATACACTTCATCATTTTAGAGGACAAAAATCTCGTTTAATTGCTGAACTTAAAGAGACTTTACTACAAGCAAAAATCTTTAGAGAGCACTATACAAATAATAGAGATATAGAGAAAGTTTATCTTGAATTAATGCTTGGCTTTTATGCAGGTAAAGCAGCATATTATCATCTTGTAGGAAATTCTATTCTAAAGATACAAATCTAAATTTTGCGTATGAAATATCCAGACAAATTGATCAACTTCTCTCATAAGTTCCCATTAAAGTTGCTTGTTCTAAAATATGATCTTTCATTGCTTCTTCAACTTCATTCTTAGTTGAGCCTTCTTTCAAATTTAAACTAGAATCCAAAGCATAAAGCTTGAAAAAGTACCTATGTTTAGTATCTGGAGGACAAGGACCACCATAATTTAAATTTCCACGAGTATTTTTTCCCATAACACCCTGAGGATTACTTCCTTCTTCTATTTCTTTAGTTGTTACTGGAATATTAAAGACAACCCAGTGATCCCAGACTTTTCCAGCAGGCTTAACAGCATCAGGATCATCCATTATTAATACTAAACTTTTAGAACTTTTAGGAACATCATGAATTTCCAATGGAGGAGAAATATTTTCTCCATTACAAGTATATTTAGAAGGAATTTCCCCATTGTTCTCAAAAACAGAACTTGTCAATTTCATATTGCTTACCTCCAGGTTATTTGAGGCACACCCAATTAATATTATTAATATTAAATATAAATACCTCATGTAATTTGTTTGTACTAACTTATTAAAATAGTTTATTATATATCTACTATTATTCTAGCAAGCCATTTATCTTTTACTTTTTTAATTTCAAATAGGTGCTTAGTTACTGCCTTTGCATCTGCAGATAGCTCTTGTGTTTCTCTATTAATTTTTTCACCTTTACACTCTGCAACCAATTCAAATCTCTTATTCTTTAATATTTTAACAGTAAATTTCTTAAACAACAGGCCTTCTGTATCTTTAATGAAAATCAACTCTGACAAAAAATCATATAGCAATTCTTCTATAGAACTTGAAGCTAACTTTATTATATGCTTATTCTTGATCTTCAAACTTGATAATTTAACCATGCACTCCTCCAAAGCCAAAGCTGAATTTTCAAACAATTCATTCAAATCCTTTCCATAAGATTCAAACATAACGTCTGCTGTGTGCTCCAAAAATTTATACTTCATTTTTTCTCTCTATAATAATATTTATCTGCAAAGTGCAACCATTCCTGTCTTCTTTTATAATTATATTTCTGTTAGTCACATGTTTTATCATATTCTTGATCTTATGATTCCTGTTCACTTTCTCGCCAATGAGATTAGCAGTCAACAAATACTCATTGTTTAATATTTCAATCTTAATTCCATTTACTTTGTTAAGAAATAAAGCATCGTTTATAGCAAAATCATGAATTTTTTTAGTATACTTATACAATAAAGATTTAATGTCATTTGATCTTATCATTACAGACTTTGTAACTTGCGGCTTAATTTCATGCTCTGCTAGAAGGATAGAAAAAAACTTGTCAGGAAGATTGGCAAAAGCATCTTCGAGATCTTTTCCATGCACAACTAAAACCAATTCTTCCACATTGTCCATAACAGATTGGTGTTTAGTGAATTTAATAAATTTTGCATTCAGAAAAGCTTATAATTCAATCCTTTAACCTAAATTTTACGGGCCCGTAGCTCAGCTTGGTAGAGACCTTTACGAAGAAATGTTCACAAGACAAGCTAAGGGTTGCCAAAAGCATCTGACTCTTAGATTTTTGGAGAGATCAGGTGGCCGCGGGAGATTATAGTATAAAACTTTAATCCGCGAATTCAAATCCCGTCGGGCCCGCTTTTTCTATAAAGTCCACCACATTTATTAAGCTAAAATGCTTTAAGACAATATGAAAATACCTAAAATTAATAGTAGAAATTTATTTTATGAAAGTGGAGTCCATATAGGAGATGGCTCTATGATGAGTGATAAAAGCTATAATAGTGTTGTTTCTTATTGGGGAGATGCTAGAAAGGATCATAAATATTTCAATGATGTACTTATTCCACTCTTAAATAAACTCTACGGCTTAAAACCTAGAATAAATAGATTTGAAAATACTTTATGTCTTAGAATTTACAATAAAGATTTGGTTTATTTTAAATCCAAGCGATTAAAATTGCCTTTAGAACAGAAATCAAAACTCAAATTTATACCAAAAATCTTTTTATCTAAGAAAAAGCATATTTTTTATTTAATTTCTGGAATATTTGATACTGATGGTACTGTAAAAATAATAAAAAGAAAAGATAAAGTGTATCCTAGATTAAGAATAACCCTAAATAATAAGGGTATAGATGTTTCAGGCAATGACAACCATGGAAACTTAATAAATGGAGCAAAATGGTTTCCTTAAATTTATTTTATAAACGCTAATTTTATAAACAATCATTAAGTTTTTTATTCTTGCCCCGATCGTCTAGCCCGGTCAAGGATAGAGATGCAGAAAAATCACTATAACCCTCTCGAGGCTCTGACGCGAGTTCGAATCTCGCTCGGGGCATAAAAATTATCTAGAAAACAAATAATCTCCCCTATCAAAATCTTCTTTATGTTTAATATAATCTTTATCACGCCTCAAAGTAACTTCATGAGTAAGTGTTCCAATTCTAGAACGAACAATAATCATGTCAGTATAATTTTCATCAGCTTTTCTAAAATAAGTCTTATTTCCTTCCTCAGCCTTCCTAAAATCAAAACTTGCGGTCACCGGATAATTTTCTTGTAAATTAAAACAAGATCTAAATAATCCTTTATCTACAGGATAAACAGTAAACCCGATAGCCAAAATTGCTGTTATGATTCTATTTTCCAATCTCATTTTTACAATGTTAACTAACAAATAATTTAAATAATCTTCCAAAATAATAAAAACAAAATGCCAAGCATATACATAGAAAACTACGGCTGCACTGCAAACTATGATGACGGAGCAATAATTGCAGGACTATTAACAGAAGTAGGACATAATGTAGTAAAAGATATAGAAGACAGCGATGTAATAATAATAAACTCCTGCGCTGTAAAAAATGTTACTGTAAATAAAATATTCAGCCAAATAGAACAGATAAGCAAAAATTATGGGAAAAAAAAGCTAGTGATAACAGGATGCATGCCGGCAGCAGAAAAAGACAAGCTAACTAAATACATCAAGCTAGGAGTTGCACTAGTAAGCAGCCAAAACACAGCAAGCATGCCAAAAGTAGTAGAAAAAATCCTAGAAAACGAGCAAGTAATACTCATAGAAAAAACAAAAGAGATAAAATTAGACTTACCAAAAATACAAGACAGCAAAATAGCAACAGTACAAATAGCACAAGGATGCAAATCATTCTGCAACTTCTGCTCTACAAAATTAGCAAAAGGAGACTTATTTTCATATCCAAAAGAAAAAATCATAGAAGAACTAAATAAATATACAAAGGCAGGATACAAAAGAATCAACTTAACAAGCACAGACAACGGGTGCTATGGATATGACCAAGGATACAATTTGGTTGACTTGCTGAAAGAAATTATAAAAATAGAAGGAGAATTTGTAGTAAGAGTTGGAATGGCAAATCCCGAACATGTGAAAAAATACTACAAAGAACTAGCTGAAGTTTACAAAAATGAAAAGATAATGAAATTTTTACACATTCCAATACAATCAGGCTCAGATAAAATATTAAAAGAAATGAATAGAAAATATACTATTGAAGAATTCAAAGAAATAGTAAATCATTTTAGAAAAGAAATACCTGGAATAACAATAAGCACAGACATAATTGTAGGATATCCTACTGAAACTCAAGAAGATTTTGAACAGACTGTAGAATTATTCAAAGAACTTAAATTCGGAGTTATAAATATAAGTAAGTTCGCATCAAGGCCAAGAACAAAAGCAAGCAAGCTGAAACAATTAGATACAAAAATAATTAAGGAAAGAAGCGTTGAATTGACAAAGACTTATAAAAATTCTTAACTAATTATATTTCAACAAAAATGAGTAAGGATTCTGCAAATTGCCGCCGCTTACAACAATCCTATTATTCTTCAAAGGAAAGGAATTATGCTTAGCTAAGACTTTAGCAGCTTTCCTAATTGAGGAAGTATCATAGCCTGAAACAACAAGAACAGAAGTTCTGTCATTATTTACAAGCTGAATAATACCCTCTCCATTCTTCAAGCCAAGATTACAATCATTAGTTTCTAAATAGTAGGAGATTTGACTGTTTGTGCAAGGATCCCCAATCAATATTAAATTATGATTGCCCTCAGGAAGATTAGATTCTGTCACAACTTCAGGAGGAAGAGGCCTAGTAAACTGCAAACCCAAAGAAATATCCTTTGCAGCCTCATATTCATCCAAAGTATAACTATTTGGAAGGACAATAAACAAACTATTGTAATCATTATTCTTTACAAACGGATAAGGAAAATGCGAAAGCTTGATATCAGACTGAAGAATTGTATAGCCTGTATAAAAACTTCCAACAGTAGAAATAAACAAAACAGCAAGAAAAACAGAAATTGCGATCACTACAACTTTTCTATCCATAAATGATAATTAGCATTAAATTGTTATATAAAGTTTTCTAAAAAATAGGCTCTGTCCTAAATCTAGTTTCTAAGAATATTTATTAGGGGCCTCACCCCCTTCTACTTTTATTGGGTGGTAGAAGGGGAGAGACCTAAATTGAATAAGAAGAAAGAAGTAAAGGTTGTTAAAAAAGTTAAGCATTTGCTTAAAAGATTGGGTTGTCCTAGATGGCTTCACCATTTTGGCCCA